>TARA_R110000824_G_scaffold165073_5_pt1 | contig 24169 bp, 27 predicted proteins | sample TARA_R110000824 | Tara Oceans TARA_R110000824 (sample SAMEA4397747) | marine metagenome | biome: Polar Biome; feature: [MES] marine water layer (ENVO:01000295) within the mesopelagic zone...; material: water (ENVO:00002006), including particulate matter (ENVO:01000060) such...
AAGCGATAACGGGGGAACCAGTTACGGTAACGTCGGAGCTTCCCCCGCCCGCAATAGTTTGCCAAGTAGCCACTCCTGCTCCATTTGTTCGTAAGACTTGGTTATTCGACCCATCAGCGTTAGGCAGTGAGAACGGATCATCGAGACCCAGAGTTAGTACTCCAGAAATTTGAACGTCACCAAAAATATCTTTACCCCCCTCTAGGATATCGAAGTCTCCTAAATGGGTTGATTCTATATCATTATAGGTCTGCAAGCTAACTACTTGCTGTCCGGGCAACCGACCTTCGCTAGGTACAGTTACCGTGACTTGAGTGTCACTCACGACCGTAAAACTCCCAGTTACTGTCTCCTGTTCAGTGGTAACGAATCTAACTTCAGTAGTACTATTTAGTCCCGCACTAGCGTTGATAGTAACAATGTCTCCACGAACACCGCTAGAAGGAACGTAGGAGAACCCTTCGGCAGAAGACACATAAGTAAAATGACCAGTGGCGTCATCCGAGCTTTCTACTTGATAGCTATTCGTCAGGAGCCTGAATCGGCCCGAAGGGGCGTCGAAAGCGGCAGCATCGAATACGATTTTGCTAGCTGTCTGGGAAGTGAACCCTGTATTATGTAAGACTTGTGCCTCATTTACCCCCGTAAATGTTATAATACCAGTAACCCCTCTGAAATACTCTCCCGTCATGGAGATAGAAGTTCCAGAAGTCCCCTGAATAGGGCTAAACCCTGAGATCACCGGACGCTTCTCGTCGATTCTGACAATGGTATTAAATAGTAGATCATTAAATCTAGCGGCGGTCATCGAGCCGTCAAATCCAGTTGCGTTAGCGAAAAACTCGGTAGAGTTATCCTCGATAAACTCGTCTCCGCTAAATATTGCCGCATTGTCCCTAGTATCAACTAGGAATAGCCGTCCCGTTCCAAAAAATCGGTCAGAAACAGTTAAATCGAAAGACAGGTTCCCAAACCCATCGTTCACATAAGACTGTCCGTAGAAAGCCTCCCCAACCTCAATATCGTTTGCGATATACTCAACAGTTTTTACTCCATCGAAAGTCTCACCAGAGATACCTATCTTGTAGTCCGTAGCATTTATCCCAAGAGACTCATTCAAATCATCTTTGAAGGAGGAGTAGGGGTTAAGAGGAGGAAGGTATCCACCACTCAGACTACTCTGCCATGCCATACTCGCATTGTTTTGACCCGAGATGGTTAAGACCCCTCCTTCCACGACTCCTGTTTCGCTTATTCCCGTGATAGTAGGAAGAATAAACCAGTCTGATTCAGGGGAAGATCCGTAAATTGTCTTCCCCCTAATCTCTCCAGAAACGATTGGCGGGAAGACATCGTTGATACCAAAAGGAATATTCAGCTTAATTAATGAATCGGAAAGAATCTGCTGGCCCTCTCCAGAAAAATACTCATATACAGTTATATCTTCTGTGCCTGACGGGAATAAAATTACAGCATTAGTGCTAAGGAATCCGCTACCAGAGATAACCATTTCTCCACTATAGAGACCTGTAAAAGGTTCTGGATAGAATCCCGAATAACCATGAAGAGCGAGAAAGTCTGACTCCTTCGCGATTCTGAAGTTAGCAGGAGAATAATAATCTTCATCTGGATTCTGAACCTTGATCTGATAATTGTCTAATGTTTGATGCGGCGCTATAAATTGAATATAAATACCGCTCGTACTATTTTCCCCAGTGATGAAGCCGGTGACTGAGGCGACTGATTCGTGACGAGTCAATGACAACTCGTTAACCCCAAGCCCGGTTAGATTCAGTCTTTGAACCGTATTGAGGTTAGTCCCAGTAATAGTAACAATGTCTTCAGCAACAAAAGCTGGTTGAGGATCGAATCCACTAATTTCAACGTTTCCCACTTTAACGTCAAAGATCCCATTAGACGTAACTTGACCACCAGTAGCCAGAATCATGATAGGCCCATCCGAAGCCCCATTTGGAACGTCAAATGTTAGAGTGTTCGGGTTCGTGACCGAGAATGTCGGGACATCCGTATTTGAATAACCTTGGACTTCAATTTTGGAGACATTAAGAAACCCATGTCCCGTGACATTAATCGTGTCACCAACCTGTCCAGAGATAGGACCAAAACCAGAGACGAAAGGAGGAACAATAATATCAAAATTGCTACCGGTATATGTTCCATAGTTATTCTTAGCAAGTAAGTTTCCAGTGATTAGGCTTCCGCGAAATCCATCGAATAAGAAACTCAGTCCTTCGTTAATTATAAACGAGACCCCCGTATTAGAGTTCTCTTCATTCAAAAAGTCTGCTGAGCCAAACTCATGCATCAAATATGAATCACTAGTAGCGTTCCTAAAGTAAAATTTAGTATTATTTGTATAGAATCCGGTTCCCTCTAGAGTAATTCTATCTCCTAAAATTCCGCTAGTTGTGGACTGAGAAGTAATTGACGGCTCCGTCATATAATAGAAGCCAACTCCTTCTCCACTATTCTGAACCTCTCCACCGTCATATTTTGTGACGATTACATTATGACCTTCATCAGGAGTAAAGTAGCTCAGTTCCCGAAGCCTCACTAGCGGATTGATAGATCCTAAAACATTGAAATATTCATTACCTGTGATCTCGTATCTGCTATTAGTTTTCTCTGAGATTAGAGATAGTCCAGTACAATTACCCAGATCGCTGCCGAAACTTCTCACCAAATCGTTCCTACCACTTTCTGGAACGGTTCCCGTGATCGTTGGGGACTGGGTAGTGAGACTGAGTGACGCTTCAGAGTAATGCAAGCGAGTATCGTCTTTAAATGGCTGAATTAATCCCGCCGTTGTCCCTAGAGGGACCTGTCCAGTCAGATCTCCGTTAAGGAGTTCGAATAATCCCGTAGCAGAGTTCTCTCCATCCGATCCTTGGAATTGAACTAGGTATCTCCCGTCTGCGTCGGGCGACCATAGAAGACTAGAGGCTAGACCGATACCGATGAGACTGATCTCGTCTCCTCGGTCCCCTGTTAACGGATCTGTGCCCGTTAGTAGAGCTACAGGATGAAAGTGTTCATGCAAGGTGCCCGAAGACCCGAGAGAGCCATATACAGTGACGGGACCGTCTGGCCTCACATCGTCGGGCAAGTTAACCCAAGTAGAAAGGACAGTCGAGTCGTAAGCCGCTGTAATTGAGCCGCTAGCTATCTCCACTCCCGTTACGTGATCAAGCCCGTAACCTTGAATCTCTATCGGAGTGCCCGTTGTTCCCGTAAACATTGAGAGGCCGATAATTTCTGGTATGGGAATAAAAACTCCAGTATCGTTTGTAACATCTGATACGCCAGAGACATCCCTCAGGCTAGACTTTACCGTGACAGCGCCGCTTTCTGCTAATCGGGGAACCCTTACGCTCAGAAGCTTAGTATTAACGAGCGAGAATTCTGTGGCTGGAGCCGCTCCGAAATATACCTCATCAATATGATGTAATCCCGACCCGCTAAACAATACGTAGCTCTCCAGAGCCGCTGGATTAGGAGATATCCCGGTCACAGCCATCCCCCCGTCTACGATAGTCACTGGCCCATCGGTAGTTATAGTTCCATTAACCGTTGTGATTATAGGGATGTCCGTAGTAACTCCGGGAGCCGTAATGATAACGATGGTGTTCGTTCCATCTGGATTATTTACTATTGTAAAGACATTAGTATTTACATCCCCATTCGTCTTATCGTTGTCAGTGAGCTGGCCTGTAGTTAGATTATTCCCAGTGTTCGTATAGGTCGTGTCTCCAATCGTAATCGTCAGAGCACCGCCTAAATTATCACCATTGATAGTTACTATGGTTCTATTATTTCCTTCTGCATCAATAAAAGTAGAGGTCTCAAACGACGTGATTGATGACTGAGTCCCAACCTGTGTTGTTAATATTGAAATATTAGACCTCACAATGTCATTTTGTGAAGTAGAAACATTTCTTTGAGTCAGAACCCCTGTAATAGGAAGAGAGAAAATGTTTGTTCCGTCAATGTCGTTTAGGTCTAGGCTGAGATCAACTAAAGTTCCAGTAAATGGAAGAACGCCACTAATAATATCTATTTCAGCTTCTAGCCGACCCTCTTTCCTTCCGACTATGACATACTCTGGGGTCGTGGCTCCAGCGAGAACGACAGGTGTCAACTCGTTCCTCATGGAGTAATTAAACCCCAGAATGTTAATGTCCCCAAGGGCTTCTTTAGAGTTATTCGTGAAGCCGAAATTATAAAAGTTCGGAAGACGAATCTCTTCAGCAATCTCATCTGTAGGAGTAAAGGTCCCACTTAACTGATCATAAAACAAAATCTCAGCATTAACCTTGATCGGTGTATTTGGAGTTGCCGAGACCGCGTACGAAGACAGTCTCCCTTCCTGAAAGGAAAGCCCACCAAAATCACCAGAAATTCTAGAACTATCGTCAGAGAAAAAATCCCTCAACAGGTCCGACCCCGTTAGGTAATAAGTTACGCTTAGGGACCCATTAATCTCGCTTCCGCCTCGGTAATCTTCCGCGTACTTCTTACCATCAACATAATTAGGTGATATATCTGCATCAAGATTTATATCGACTGACTCAGCCAAGATAGAGTGTCGTCTTGTAACAGTACTTTCTCCGCTAATACCCGTAAATTCATATTTACCTAACTCTAATTTAGCGTTCTTGTATGAATGAATCATAAGGCTCCTTTATCGCATTTTGAATAAATCCTATCCATTTAAAAGTATTTGCTAAAAGTTGTTGTCGATCTTGATATTTCATTGACCGAGTGACCAACAGATGTCGATTTAACTTTTGTTCCCGATACGTTTATGTCCACCGATTGGGACGAGTCGTCTTCGCAGAATAATTTTAGCCCAAATATCTGAACACCGGTCGATCCGTTTTGATTAAACAGCGTACCATCAGGATTCGTTCCAGTAAAAGAAGGGTCGTAGAAACCCGTCTTACTTATAGACATGTCCTCACTAGCCCCCATTAGTTTTACAGAGATCGGTTCTTGAGACCCCAGAGCAAAAACAGGAATGTAGTTCGCTTGAAAACTATAATTGAAATCGAAGGCTTCTTTTAAAGTATGATTCCCACCTACCGAAGCGAACCCAAATCCAATCCCAGAACCGTTTGAAGCGTTGTAGTTAACAGTACCGGCCTTCTCAGCAACGTTCCCAGAAACTTGATTGTAGCCAACGTAGGAGGCCGTAGCCTTCGCTGGGGTATTGGGAGCAACGTTTAGTTGGTAGGACTGTAAGTAAAAGACCCCACTAATTCCCCCAATATTAATAGTAGTAGGCTGTAGCTCTTCTGTAGTAGAGCTGAAGTTCCGTATTTGATCGACTATTCCATAATTAGGTTCGTTGTCAACCTCTAGGAAATAAGAAAGACTTACAGAATTGTTAATTCCTTGATTAGGGGCTTGATCAACAATTCCCCTTAGGCCAATAACGTAAGCTGGAACAAGATCGGCCTGAACGCTGACGGAAGCATTTTCAGCTAAAATTCCTGTGCCATTTACCGTGACATCGATCTGGTCAAAAAAAATCATTTATCCGTGTCCCTTATCCTGAAGATTAACGGACGTTAACCTCAAAATAAATTACACTGGACTAGCTCCCCTCGGACAAGATTTTTAGAGCTGCCGCAGTCATTGGTTTTTGTTTATGACTAACGGACGGCTTATTGAAAGAGCCGATATACAATTTAAAATCACGAACTAGCCGCTTCCTAAGCCTAGGGGTATCGTCAATTGGAGTAGCCCCGCGCTTAATTGCTTCGCGATGTAGCTCTGGCTTGTCCATCGCTGTTATCCTTTTCTGATACTCTTCCGCGTCAACCGTCCCGTATTTCTCTGACCCATCTTGCCCCCAGACCTGTTCTAGGGTAGTGGGCTCTGTTGGTGGATTCTTCCCGTCTTCCTGTCCGTCTGCTTGCATGTACTGATCTAGTAAGTCGCTCATATAATATATTAGGGTTTAAAGTTAAAAATACAACAAAAAAAAGAGGGGAGCGTTAGCTCCCCTCTTCTCGTTAATTGTTGTTACCCTTAGGCTTCTAGAGTCACTGCCATGACAGCACGCCCGTCTACACAGACGCGAGCCTCTTCTAGAGAACCGAAGAAACCGAGCTTCTCAGAGCGCGAGTTGAACTGGTCATCGGCAGCGGCGACGAACGTGGAACGTTCCCCATCCTGCTCAGCAATGGCCCGAATAAACGCACCCTTGCTAACATCAACACCGACGATCAAGTCGTCCGTAGCGGCACTAAAAGCACCTGCGACGTAGTTATCGAAGAGAGTGTTATACTTCTTACCAATGCCGAACTCATTTAGCTCAGTGATATTGACATTGAAGATGCTCGACGCGCCAACGTTACGGTAGATATCTTCACGAGCGGACTCGGGTAGATCTGTGCCGTTAACTCCGGGGTCTGCATAGTCATGACCATTAACCGCGTTGTAAGAGAAGCCACGAATATCTTCCATTACCTCGGGGGAGATGAAGATATCGGTAACTCCCTTGCTAAAGCTATCGGCAGGGGTGCCGTCAGCAAACGAGGTGTTAATCCGACGCATACGGGTCATCAGAGTGTTAAGGTCGTCCAACCGAAAGTTGGTACGGCCCGTTTTATTGAGAACGTGTGATAGTCCGTTAGTGGAGGCTTCGCCTACCGCTTTCAGAATAACCGCCCAAGCGTTACGCTCTTGTTTGACGAGAACTTCCTGTGCCATCCGTTCGACGGCACGGGCGAGGACATCCAACCGACCTCTGCGAGCATACTTCTTAAGGAAGGAAACTGCGCTGTCGAGACGGTAAGGGGCCATCTTCAATTCCTGACCAGCAAAAACATCCTGTGACGACGGAAGTCCACCAGCAGTGTTCTGCGACCAAGTCGTGAAGTAGTTGTCGCTCTCGTTGTAGTAGAGGTCTAGCGGGAAGCTAGGGCTGTCGTCCGCATCGTAGGGAGAGTCCGTGTAGATTCTCGACGCAGTAGCAGCTTGGTTCAAAACCTTTGCGACTACTGGTCCTAGGAAAGCCGCGAAGGCTTCCTGAGCTTCTAGTGACTCAACTCTATTATTGGAACCCATTGCTTTGACTAAAGCTACCTGTTCGGGGGTCTTTTTTAAAGTGATTTTCATATTATTTTTCTCCTAGTTCTAGATATTCTATCCTAGTTACTTCCATCAATCTTGCGGGTTGGGTCGCAGTCGAGCTTGATTAGAACGTAGTCCTGTGCATCCTTCGAGCCGAGAGCAGAACCAATTTTGATCTTAGATCCGGGCAAAGGTGAAATTTCACCATTGGAGTCTGCATAGAGACCTGAATTGATAGTAACCTCTTCGCTCGTTAGAGTAGCTCCACTGATGAGGAACATTCCTCGCGTTGCAATCGGCATAGCCTGACCGGAAATAACGACTTGCATTTCCGCAGCTTTTCGAGGATTGAAAAGTAGTTTCTCTCCGTTTTCGTCGTTCTCTTTAACGTCGAACAGGGCGATTCCAAGCGGGGCGTCACCGGAACCGCAAACGGCAACCTTTGCGCTTACTACGTAACGATTGGAAACTGCTTTTCCGACATAGCTTGAGGAGCCTGCAACGTCTTGAGTATCCCCAAAAGGCTCAGCAGTGTTACTCCAACCGGAGGAAAGTTTAAGCAGTGTCCCCTTGGACATGTCGCTCTGGTCGAGGACGGAGAACAGGTTAATTACGTCGTGCTCGTCGTAATCTCTGAATGGTCTTAGATTTGGCATAATATTTTATTTATTAATTGTTTACGAAATTATTAGACTGTGATGTTGAATGCGTCTCCACCGAAAGCGGCAGAATAGCGATCCTTAAGGGACTTCTCTTCGGTCGAAGAAGTATTGGCAACGGTCTCTTTATCCAACTCAGCGGATTTGGAGGCGTCTTCAATAACCTTTTCGGCTTCTTCAGAAGCTTTGATTTCTAGTTCGGGAGCCTTCTCGGTCTTTTCGGCCTCAGTCTTCAGACCTTTGACCTTCTCGGACATAAGAACTTTCAGCTCGGCCTCTAGCGCCGTAAAGCCTTCTGCGTCTACGCCTGAAAGTCGCTTGGCAAGAATGCCTCGCTCGTCATCAGAGAGTTCGAAAGTAGCATCAAGAGAATCCATCTGGGAATTGAAAAGCTCTTGAGCTGCGCGAGCAGTTTCAGCTTCTTTCATTTCCGTCAGTTCTTTCTCAAGGGTTGCTACCGTATCGGTAAGCTCGGTTTGCTTAGTAGCAAGAATCGCAGTTTCGGCCTTAGCAGCTTCTAGGTCCGAATTAAGCTCCTGCTTTTCGGCTACAAACTTTTCTGACTCCTTCGCGATATCTTCCTCGATAAGCTTGGATACTTGAGAAGCGTTTAACTCCTTCAAGTTCTCGTCGGTGATTTGTTTTACACTATCAAGTTTCATAGTCTTATCCTTTAATACACTATTTTTTTCAATTTGGGGTTGTCCTGCTTCGATTTCTTTACTATTAATATCTTGAATTGGTTCGTGTCCCCAACCCATTTTCGCTAATCTTATATGATCAGCCTCAACTTTTGCCCACTCTTTTTCTCCTGTCTTAGGGTTATACATCCAATGTGGCTCAAAGTCTTTTGCGACCCCTTCGGCTTCGCTGGAGGCAACTTCTTCGGTCTCAGCCTTGGTACTCTCAGTTTCAACTTGAGTTACTTTAGTCAATGCGGTAGCGATTCCCTTTACTTCCGCAGCAGGGTTCTCTGTTAAGCCGATTCCTAAAGAAGCAACTTTGCCAACGGGCTTTCTGTATATTTTCTTTCCGTTAATTTCTCCAGACCCACCTGAAGAACGGAGGTTTTCCGAAAGGGCCTCTACCTCAGATACTTCTGAGATAACTGTTCCTTTCGCGATATTCTTTTCTGAGCCTTCAAGTAAGACCAAGTGGTAATCTTGAAACCCTAACTCCCAAGAGGCGGATACAAGTTCATAGTTCTCACTAGAAGGATCGCTCACTTCCTCTACCAAATCGGTAAGTCTAGAATTTACGACTCGCCACAGAACGCCACCAAGGGTAATGTTAAATGGTCCATCAGATTTTTTCACCTCTTCCTCGGTCATTGGCTCATCAGTCCCAAAAGAGCTGTAGCCCGCCTTGAGAATAACTCCGACAACCCTATCTCGCTTATGCTCAAGATTGATCTGCTTATTTACAAAGTTTTTAGCAAGACTAATCGCGGTATCGGTATCGATGACATCGTCGTTGCGGTTTACCCGGTTAACCACGCAGGCGTTAAACGCTATAGGCAAAACGTCAGGATTACTCTCCGCGTCGATTTCTGGGAGAAATTCTTTAATGTCTATCAACGAGGCAAGCGATAGGTACTCGTCTTTCTCTTTGGAGACAAGAGGTCGAACCTTCGCCCCGAACATCTGTCTAATTGGATATTCTTTATCTAAATTCATAATTATATTTCAATATGGAATGACGAACCAGCTTCCCCGTCCATAAGGAAAAGGTCGTTAGTCGGATCAAACCCGTTAATATTTACACCAAATTCCTCCACGTCGAGTCTTGCAGAATCAAAGTCAGAGGAAGAAGGAGGTAGAATGTCGCTTATCTCCATGCCGTTATGGTCGATGGAGATAGCTAATGGATCGACTCTTCCGAGTATATTTCTTAGTAGTCTATTGACACTTGCCATGGCCCACTCGCCTTGGGTAAAGTTTGAAAAGGGGAGGTCGGTTCGAGTATTGGCTCCCGAGACGTAAGCGTCTCGTAAGTCAGCTAGGGAAATTTTTCTCTCGTTAATGGAATTGTGCTTTTCAACCTTATCTTCTAAAGCAGTGAGGATTCGATTGGAGTAATCGATAGACTCGTCTTGAGTCACAATCGTCTTAGCAATTATTTGGCCGGTTTTGAAAAATTGAGAATAAGAAAATTCCATTAGACGCTGTTATATAGATTATACACAAAAATTTATATAAAAAAAAGAAAACTACTTCTTATTATCAGCTTCTTTGACTGTTCCCTTCTTGAACGCAATTTTCCTTAATAGAAAAAGGACTATAACGAGAGAGAGAGCCCCATAATACATGTAGAGCTTTTTAAGCTTTGCTTCCTTAACTCTCTCTTCGCTTTTATCTCCAGCGACGACAGCGTTTGACCTAGCCTTCTCAGCTAGCTCTTTGCTTCTCTTCTCGTAAGAAGCTCTCGCTTTTACCGCTGCTCTCTTAGCTTTCGCTGCCGTCTTCTTAGCTACGAAAGCAGCCCTTCTTGTTCTTACGTCTTCCCTATCATCTGCTGCCGAAACCGCTGTCTCTGGCCCTTGGCTAAGTTCGACAGTTGGGAGAATCCCAACCATCTTATTAACTTTTTGAATCTTTATAGGTTTGATGACCTTGGCGTCTGGAGCAAGCCTAGCTGGATTAGAGGAGCAGCTACTGAGTAGAACAATTAGTAGCAAGCCGATGAAGGTTACCCTTTTCATTCTCTCTACCTCGTCTTTCCTGCGGCTTGACCGAAGTAGAAGGAAACGATGGCGCACAAAACCTGCCTAATCTCATCAGTTAATAGATAGCCTTGTATCTGAACGAATTGAGTTTTTGTTCCACTGAACATCCCGAAAAACCCAGAGCTTTCTCTTTTTACTTCTACTACAGTCGAAAAATCATTAATAGTCAACCAGAAAGGGATGTATATTGCGGCGAGAAGAATTGAAAAGACAATAAATCGACGAGTTATTTTACCGGCGTCAACACTCACACGAGCAACTGCTTTATCCGCAGACTTATCAGCGGACTCTCTGTTCTTAATTAACCTTTCAAACTGGGCCGCTTTTTCCTTGGCCCTCTCGGCCATATATCTGAAGGCAAATCCGGTTACGGCGCTAAAACCCATGATCGCAATATCTGGAGGTATCATAATAATTTTATCTTTCTATTAAAAATAATTACACTTTTATTTACCTTGATAATAGCGATCTACCTTTTCATGTAAGATTTCAGCCTCCGCATATAAAATGTCTCTCTCTATTTGAATCTGTTTGATTAGATCGTCTTTAGATTTTAGCTGGCCCTCGACGTGATCCAATCGAGATTTTCTATCTTTTTTGTGCTGAATTGCGTCAGAGCGATTCTTTATAGCTCGAATCTTTGAATCGAACTCTTCTAATCGCTTTTCCTGAATAGCTCTCTTGATGGCGAACTCTGCCTCAGAAGGCTGTTTCCTACCATTGAAAAAGATAGATACGATTAAATAATTAAGCCACCTTTTTAGCATCTTCCCTTTTCCCCTTTATCCAGCTTCTTGATCCGATATATGCGGCGACAGAAATTCCAGCAGCCAAGACGGCGGTGTCCTGAGAACCTGCTGCGAAAGCGATAGAACAAAGGGACAATAAAATTAAAGTGACCCAGTATTCTGAAGTCTTAGTTCCCTTATTCCTATTGGCGGAAATCTCTTTAGCTAGTTCTGGGTCTTTTGATAAAGACTCCCATAGACCGGGAACGGATTTGGCGAACCCCTTTGCTCCACCAGATTTGTAAGCTGCCCAATAACCCTTTACTGTCTCGAAGTCTTCGCCCATCTGATCGGCGGCTAGCTTCACTTCCTTATCGAGTGTTTCTTTAATGGTATTTTCCATACCCTATATTACTGCCTATCCCTTAGAATCACAAAGCTCCACTCTCAAGCAAAAGCTTCTCCATCGAGCCAGTATTAAGAACGCCGCTGAGAAATAGTCCCTTAGATAGGTCCTCAGGGCTTAGCTCTACTTGGAAAGAGGTAACAACTCTCTTGTTTGAACCAATGTCCTCGTTATAGGTAATTCCCTGAATCAAAGCTTTTCTTACGTAGATGGCCGAGTCCCTGTTCTTTGTCGTTGAGCAGTTGACAGTATTCTCTAGAAGAATATCTAAGTCGTAAGTTTTGTCTTCCTCAATAAAATCTGCAAAATTTCCAGAGGAAGCGTCACCTATGATAGATTCTATTTGGACGGTTGCAGCAACCGGGAACTTGATCGGCCTGTCGATAGGACCTCGATGAGTAATCGAGTTTAATTGGTCCCTTTCAAAATCTAGAGACACATCAAACGACTGAATCTTGATATCGTTGAAATCAAAACCAAACCCACTAGTAGGAGCGCTACCGGACGTTTCTGTCAGGCTCAAAGTAATGTCTCCGGGACGAATGGCCGAAGGCCCGTTTTCACGAGCGAAAATAGGTAGGATCATATTGATCCCAGTATTGAGTAGAGATCTATTTACGGGATCGAAAGTCTTAACGTCAATCCCAGAACCCGACATTGTGAAGGATATAGATTCACAAACATAGTCTAAGTCACACGATAGGAACGATCCGATTCCACCTCGTACTGAGTATCCTTTTAGGTAAGAGTCATGAAATGTCAGTATATCAAAATTAGGAGACTCTGGATCAGATAGAGTTCCTACCGTATAATGCCCAGAAGTCGAACTGCCAGACACCAAGTCCCTAGAAATATCACCAGTAGTATTATCAAGTAAGTCTGACCCCTCGGGAGAGATAGCGATGTAAAAATTCCTCTTATCTGCGGTCCTGTCCTCGTTATTTGCGAACCCTGAGATCAGAAACTGGGAAAAGGTATCGTCCTTGTAGTTGGCATCTCCAGTCCTATAATTGAAATCGAAACCTAATTTTTTCTCATTTGTAAAGCTATCTGAGAAATAGGTTAGGGAGAACTCTACGGAAGGATTGTTAATTGCGGGACTAGCGATAGTACTTCGCCTACCAAGCATGGCGATATCTTGCCGATTGACATTTATGCCATAGTTCACGCCCTGAACATTACCGATATGTTTTAGGACGTGGTGACTGGGAACGATATCTGAATTAGCCCCTGTAGGGTTAGAGGGGCCAACGTAGACAGCTTCGTTTTGGTAGATTACTCTTGTTCTAGACATTCGTCGGCCTTACTTAGGTAAAGGAAAGTCGCCAGTTTCATGTCTGTGCCGTGAGCAGCAGCAATCTCATCGATTTCATAGAACTCTTTCCTATCCACAGGGTTACTGATAAAATCCTTGACCTTCTCCTTGTTCCACTCGTCTACGCTTTCGCTATTCCTTGCGATCATCTCGCTCAGTTGTCCAGCGAATTCAATCTGATGATTTGAAAGTCTTTTCTTCCCATGCTTTACTCTAAGCTCAGTTCTGACAAGATTTTCCAGAATCTCGAACTTGCCAACTGCGGCAACTACCTTCTTCATTGAGAACTGCTTCTCAGCACGGGTAGTCTCTGTCTGGGGAACTCCCGAGGAACCTCCGGGCCTTCCAGCTTTAGGGCTAGGGCTATTTGGCTTCGGGTTACCATTTGCATCTTTCTCTTGGGGGCCACCAATGAGAGGTTGATATAGCCCGCTTTCCCTGAGTTTCTTAAACTTCTCCTGAGACTCTTTCGACTCGTCCGGGTTCGGGAGCTTGCCCGTCTCGAATACTTCGATTCCTTCTTCGGGGGTCAAGACTCCCAGCTCGATGAGCCGATTGTAGATTCGACCTGAGATAGCTAAGTCAGTAAGGTCAATGTCCTGAATGTAAGGGGTGGGGTATCCTTTGAATCCTAATTCTTCAGAAATTCTTTTTATCTCTGGAGTTAGGAAGTCACGAAGGAAAGCCTTACGCGATTCGTTTAGCTTCTGAGTGAATACCTGAAGCTTAATCTTGGAGTTGGAGAATTTCTCTTCGCTAATTAGAATATTACCTAAGCCTTCTCGAATGTCCCGGTCTAAGACCTCATATTTCTTAGGATCAAGAATATCTCCGATCTGAGGGATTACAAACTTCGCTTCAGTAGTATAGTCAGCAATAAGGACTCGTCCTACCGACTCGTTCTCAAAAATCTTCTGGATAGTCTTCAGGTTCTTCGGGTTAACTCCACCCTCCTCCTTCTTCGCTCCGGTAGTGATCAAAAGAACTGCTTGCTGGACGGTACGACTGATAGCCATGTCCATCTTACGAAGCTCTTTCTTATAATTCAAGTCTTCTAGAACAGGAAACCCTAAGGGGACAGAAAACGGCTCATAATCCTGCTTCTTGTAGAATACGGCATACGTTTTTGACGGGTCCAAGACGATAGCTACTTGAGAATTTCCCTTCTCAAGCATCTTTCTAGATTCGGGAGGTAAGCTTTTAAGAACGTCTCTATCCTCTTGCGTCTTAGGATGGCGAAGCCGAGTTAGCTCGTAATCGCCCAAAACTTTTTGATAAGTGGCTGAAGAAAAGCTGATATTGCCCGATGTCTCAATGTCAGACGGGTTCAGTATAATATACTTAGCCGGAATCTTAGAAACTTCAGCGGAAAGCAGGGGAGTACCGAATGCACGGGCGAACTTCGAAAAATCAGATCTCTGGATATTGTAATCCAGCCGATAAATAAAGACGTTACCCGAACGATAATACTCGCGAAAGAACTGATCTTGAAAATTCCAAAGATTGATCTTCTTAAATAGAGCATTAAAGAAGGAGCGAGACTTCTTCGTCCCACCCTCTAAAAACACCTCCCCAACAGAGAACTCTGTCATCAAATCGATAGTACTTCTAAAAACAGCAAAATTATAATAAGCTTTCTGACACAGGATCACTGCGTCCCTAACATCCACAGTTGAAGTGTTCGAAGTCGAACCAGAGTTCTTAAAAGGAATGATTCCGTCGTCGATATTAGAGAATCTATTCGTTCTCTCAATATAAGCGGACTTGTTCCCTCTCGTTCTAGTTGTCGATGTCGTCGAAGCTATTGACTCTTGGGCGCCAACCCCGAGAGGCTCCGCGCTTCCAGCAAATGCTTCGATATGAGGGGCGGGGGGGATTGGGGCAGGTGCCGTCTGACCACTCTTCTTTTTGCTCTGTGCCATGTCCCTCTATTTTACACTGATATCTCGGTTAATACAATTTAAATTAAGATAGGAGTAAAACTATTATCTACCTCAGGAGGAGTGTGAGCCATCATGTCGTTGTATCCCTTAAGGCCCCAAACTGCCAGCATTAGTGTCGTATAGTTATCTTTTCGGGCTTTTCCGGCTGATGTGGACCTTTTTAGATTCTGCGGTAGGTCGAAACTCTGGGTCCCTTTGGCAGAAGTCCTAACCTCTACCAAGGTACATTGTTTTTTAGTCTGGTATACCCAAGCGTCTTGAAATTCGATTAACTCTAAGATATTTGAGTGACCAGTTAGTCCCACATCGATTCGATGATTGCTTTCTCTGGTAAACACTGTTCCATTTGGCATTATTCTAGATCCAAACCATACTCTCTTGTGGTCAATGGAAGCCTGTAGATACTCGTTAGCTCGCCTAAGGAACGCAGAGGTGAAGTTCTGCTTAATACAGATCCGTCCGTCTTCACGGTTATAATTCTTCTTAAATTCCTCTAGCTCTCGGGAATAGTCCATTCCCTCCTTATCAGAATGAAAATCCACGAAAGTCAGACTCTTATTACAAAACTCCGACTCATTGTAACTGTCAATAAACTGATAACCCGCGCTATCAATCACGATTAGCTCTATGTTAAAGCTGACTAGCAGATACGATAAGTATTTTATGTGGTCCCTTAAGTCCCCACCAGCCACGGCATACGAATTAACGAGGGTTCCTTCCCCGGTCTCTTCATCCCTTTCCATAAGGGTCATTGCAAAATAGTCAGACGAAGGACTATTTGAGAACGAGGGGTCAATTCCGAGAATGTAAGTCTTGTCTGCCAGACCCTTCACTCTCACCGTAGGGGATTGGCCATCGGGAATAGTACATTCGTGCATCTTCTTACCGCTAAAGTAACTATCCGACCCATCAGTGAACTGAGCGCAATATTCCCTTAAGAATGCGTGGTTAGATGTCCCACCAGAAGCGGCCTCCTCAATAATCGTTTCATCGATCATATCCTCTGGCATTGCTTGATAGCTAGTCTGAATCACCATGTAAGAGGCTTTACTCTTCTCGTCACTTTCTATATTTGCAATCCATTCCTTGTAAGTTTTAAAAAGATTCTCAAACGTATAGCTCGCTGATGACAGGGCTATCATCTTGGTGTGATTGTCAAACTCTACCCTTTGATCTTCTTTCATTATACCTTCAAGAATAAGACGATCTTCTATCTCGCGAACCTCTAATCGCTCTTTCATGTTCTGCGGAGCGACCAAGAATGGCATCAGAACGTTCTTAATAATATCTTCTGGTAGAAGGAGATACTCGTCCAAGAGAAGGATGTTAGCTCTAAAACCACGAATCTTTTCGCCGTTCAAAGGAATAGCAGTAATGGTTCCACCATTAACCTTCCACTCGAACTGATCGTTTCTTTTCGACGGCCTAGAATCAAACGCTTGAGAGAGAAGTTCCGCGCCCCTAGATTCGACCATCTTCTCTATATTTGAAAAAATGAACCTAGCAGTTCTAAAAGTTGGGCCTGCAATTAGGATTTTAGTTTCTGGCTCAAAGATGCATTGCAGAACACAGAAAACGGCAGCTAAGAAGCTTTTTCCGCAACCACGCCCAGCGATAAACATACTAAAATTCCTATTTAGCATCCCCCTTAAGGTGATCTCTTGAATAGGGGCTAGTTTAATATCAGAAATCAACTCTACCGTAAAAGCTAGATTGTGACGTAGGAATTTAGCCAGCCAGATCTGAGCCTCTTTATCGTTTAACTCTCCTTTAAGGGCAAGTATTTGCCCGTTAATATCCTCAAGTTCTTTTTTGTACTTTGTAGTCTCGTTCCACATTGCTACTAAATTTGCCTTTTGGAGTAGAGATATTGAAGGTCATAATCAAAGACGTGGCTATTGGTTAAGATTCTAACAGCTAGACTCTCAGCTTCAGCCTTTCCTTTGCAGAATAAGAACTGAACATTCTTAAATTCCTGCATGACTCGCCTTACGTTATGGAAAACAAGAGGAGGAGTAATGTTAACAAACTTCTTAATCTTAGGCATTCGGTCGAACGTGAGCATTCTGTGGAGATCTTTCTCTACAAGAACTACCACTTTCTTTTCAGCGCCCTCTGCCCGACTAAACTCGTCCCTAAGCCTTCCAATTTGACTTGGAGAAAAAGAAGCGATAAAATCCATTAGCCCCTTGCGCTCGATACAGACCTCGGGATCTTCCCCGTCAACGATTGCCGTATAGTCCCCAAATTGTAGCTTGGTAACCTCCTTGTCCCTCCCTCTGAATAAATAAGGCTTCTGCTCACGAGTATCAATAAAGAATTTAGCTTCTCGGTCCTCCCTGAATTCAGGGAACCCTACCTTGTATCGGGGCTGGAGTCTATAGAAAAGCTCTTCTAGGTCATCGTACAGACCCTCCAATTGCTTCTTATTGGGCCAGTGAAGAGACCTGAGTTCGACATCACTCATCTCGAACCGCACGCCCTTTCCCTCTATCCTCTGGTCGAGAATATCAGCAATGAGCTGCTTCGATCTTTCATCGGAGTTTTCGCTAATGTATTTCAAGAAGTTCCCCTTCTTATTAAAGAACTTTGAAAAATAATCAACCTTGCTAATGAAGCCAATCATCTCACCAGTATATAAGTCATACTTGGGGAAATGCTTGTGGTAATAGTCACACTGCCGAAGCCTGTGTGTCCTGAGATGTAGATGGAAGGACTTGTCGTCCTTCTTGTCTATTCCGCATTCTAAACATTTAACCATTGAATTAGGGATATTAATATTGATACCACTTACCCGTTAAGAGCTTCTTCCTTTGAAAGCCCGAAAATTCTAAACTTGATCTCATCCATATCTGAGAGTTCATCGATAGTATCCTTAACGATTAGTTTCCTCATGTTGGCAATCTTTACCAGCTTCTTGCGAGAATTCTCCTCTTTTAAAAGCTGGAATAAATTCAGAACACTAGCTCCAGATCCACGCTGCTCTTTTAGCCTCTCACTACGCTTGCCCTTCAGGGCCTCAAGAAGCTTTGTCTGTCGAGTTACGCACTGGTTATACTCTCTACGGGCATCTCCTAAGGACTCCATTAGCCCCATAGAGATCTTCTTCCCCTCTGACTCCTCCGCAGCATCTCTTAGCAGTCCATTTAGATGACCAATGTTCCATTGAATATTGGCTGAAATTACTACCTCGGTGCATAGAACAATATATTGATCAACCTCCTCCTCAGTCAGATCATCTTTGTCATACGTATATCTGACGAACGAGGATTCAAAAAGAGAGATCTCTTCTTGGGAAGTATAGGTTCCGACTTGGTGAATGAACCTGAAAGTATTCATGTATGCAATAAGCATAGACACACACTTCTTCTGGCTGGCATTCATCCTCTCCTTGTCGTAACCGGGAGTGACGTATTTGTTAATTTTCGAGATTGCAGCGGGCATCGTCTTAGGAGCACGATAATCTCCAATTGCAGCGACCCCACCCGGAGAAGAGACCGGTGGGAGGGTCTCGGTAACGTACTCCTTAACACATATAGTTTCTTGGTGCAGATTCGTGAGCTTGTTGTCGTCGAAAAGAGACTTTGCAATCTCTAGGGCGCTCATCAAAACGGCATGGTTGTCTATATACGACTTCTGGTCTTCGGTGAGTTCCACCTTGGGCTTAGCTGGATATTCTTGAGCCGGTCTAGCCCGTAGATTCCTTTCGGCCAAGAAAGACTTAACCTCCCGCCCCTCTTTACTTCTCCCGTCTAGTTCTTGGGTGGGAAACGCTACTTTTACGATGTCCGTTAATCCGGGTGGGACCTCGCTCTCGTTCCAGAAAGTGAGAATGAGTTGTTCTTGTTCGTCCGTTAACATTACCAGCTTATTTCTTGGTCAAAGATTAGTTTTTTCGCCTTAGCGATAATACTCTTGCTAATGATTCGGATCTGTTTATAGCCGGGGCTCCTAGTCTTATCTCCAGTCTTGTACCCTAGTTTCTTAGCTGTTTCCTCTTCGGACAGATTGTCAATATACAGGTATTTGAAAGCTCTCCGTTCTATAGGCTTAAGGAGGGGCATTATCTTTACGCAAATCTGTTCTAACGCCCTCTCGAAATCTATGTCCCGTGACTCTCTCTGCCTTACTTCGTTAAGATGTAGATCAATGGGAACGGGGAGCTTAGATTCATATGCCCGCTTCTTGTTCTTGACCCAGTGGGCGTATAATGGGCAGGTTGCGTCCTGCTTCCCGTAGACACGACAGGAATCATCGTCCTCGGCAGCGGCACATTTAGAACATGGCTTCACATAGTTGCCATAGTGATTTCTAATTAAATTTTTGAGTTGGTTGGATATAATCCTATTCAACCAAGGCTGAAGGGATTTTGAGGGCTCGTAAAGGTGCCATTTCTTGAAGATGTGAATTCTTAGAATCTGAGATACGTCCTCGTAATCCATCCAATTAAGGATTTTTAGGTTCCACTTAGCTTTCCTTTTTAGAATCTCCTCATCAATTATGCCTATAGAGTCTTCGAACTCAACCTTGCTCATTCTCCTCCTGCCTTAGGCGGGAGAATATTTCCCCTGCCTTAATGCTAGTCGGTCCACCTTCAACTTCGAACTCAATCTTCGTCATTCCGGTAGAACTAGAATTAAAGGTAGTCTCACGAGCCGTAGTCTCTGAATCTTCCTTGTTATCGTATTCGTCTTCCGTGACGATCTTCCTCTTCGTAGGTGGACCAGCAGCGTTAAAAGATTCGCCGCACCCACCACAAAAGCTAGGCTTCTGAAGAGAATATTCGTTTTTCCCACCACATTTTCGACAATAAATATTCATAGTGTGTAATGTATATTACATCTTGTATAGATAAACTAACAAGAATTTTTCTATTTTTACATGAAAACCATTAACGAGGAACAGCTTGAAGAGGCCATAAAGCTGGTCGAATCGATCAGAATACTTACCCATGAGAAGGCTCATGACGATACCTTCATAGCCCAGATTCACAAGTCGGCTTACTTAGCCGAAAAGATCCTCAAGGAAAAACTTGGAGTAGAAACTACTTCTTAACGTTCTCGAACTTATCGATAACGAACGAGAGAACCTCTTCTCTCATAATGTCCTCCTTCTCGAATTTAAAAGTATGGATACCTCTCCCTTTCGACTCTTCGTCATCGAATAGGTCGTAAACCTGTTTAAGGGAGCTTCCACTAATGTCTGATTGGCTCTCATCGCCAATAAAGATCATCTTAGAAAACTTACCTAATCGGGTCATTAGTAGTAGAAAGTCTTTAAGTTTAAAATTTTGGCTTTCCTCACAAATGATATAGTTAGCCTTAAAACTTGCCCCACGAACGAAGCCAATCGGCTTAGAGACGACTCTTCCTTCGTCGAGAAGACGCTTAATGTCCGGCTTTATCAAAAGCTCGTTCATCTTATCTTCTAGCGGACCATTATAGGGGGCGAACTTGTCCTCTAGGTCGCCCTTTAGGTATCCTAATCCGAAAGAGGAGCTTTCGCACGGGGTCCTAATGTAAACCATTTCAGAAACAGCTTTCTTATTGAGTAGCCTTAGTCCGCAATAAACAGAGAGGAGGGACTTAGAGGTTCCAGATACCCCCCTACAAATAATGAACTTCGTTTTCTTATCCGTAGCTAACTCAATAAACTTCTTCTGTTTATCTGTCCATTCGAACTCATGAATTCGTACCGGGAGTTTCAGCTTGTCACGTTGAGGAACGTAAGGGGAGGAGTCTTCAGTGGTTACTGATGACTTTTTGTCACCACCGACACGACGAGATCTTTTCACTGCCATTACTTATTTTTACACTGATTTTGTGTAAATAACAAGTACATGCCAGAAACATTTACAGATATCAGGGTCTTGCAGTCAGCAATGCACGGGAGCTTTAGCTCTGGAGACTTCGTGTCTACTACTGCGGGAGACTCCTCCTACCAAGCTCAGATTACTGGTCTGATAGCTACTGGGGAAAATATAGAAGCCGAACTTTTCGCTAATCACGTAGGGAGAGAGTTTAACAAGAAGCTAGATAGCTTTAATCTTTCCCATTTGATTCAGGATGACTTTAGCTCTGGATTTCGCCCGCTATCAAATACAGGTTTCTTTGCTGAGCCTTAAAGAATGATTTTCCCAGTAATATCGTTTCTCTTGACGATAAAAAATTGAGACTCCTGCCGATTATCTCCATCTAGGAAATACTCGTCCTTTTTCAACAAGTGAGAGACAGCTACGAACGGCAATTTCCCAATGCCATAGTCACGGTTGATTTTACCATTGACGAAAAGACACCCCTCATAGATCACCACTAAGTCTCCGGGAATGGCCAGAACCCTCTTTATAATATGGACCTTCTCTCCTTCAGCGTGTACGTTAGCACATACAACATCACCTACCTGTATCTTTTTGTTTTCGTAATGTTTTTTATGTAGAAGGGAAATATCTCCAGTATGGTAAGTGGGGTTCATGCTTTCCCCTGTGATATGGATAATTCTAAACTTCACTTCTATCAGATAGACAATCACACAAAGAAACGCCAGAATCCGTAATAAGGCAAAAAGGTTTGACTTTTTCTTCTTCATACTATTAGTTACAGCAAAATTAATTGTAATTACAATTAATATAATGCCGACTCCCATATGGAAGAAGCCTCACTAATAAGACAGACAGGCTCAAAAAAAACCTCTCCTACGGCGATTAGAAACTCAAACCGTCAATAAACAGTCTCTCTCTCGTCCTTCTGCAAGGCCCTCCACAATCCAGCCCGTACAACTAATAGAAATTCATTATAAGGGATACCGACGAATTCGCTGGCCTCATCGACCTTGGTCGCCATATCCCTTATCTCTCCCTGACTAAGCTCTGTATCATACAAAAACAGATAGTTCTTTTTTGTTACCTGAAGATAAATCTGCTTAATGTAATCGGGGGTCGCTAAAGACAGGTCCCCTCTATGGTACTGACTATCATCGACAGTAATGGGAGTAACCCCAGAAACTTCAAATTCTACTGAAAGGTCTTCTTTAACTGTCTTGAAATAATCTTCTTTCCTAGCAGATAATGGGTCTAGTAGTCGATGGAAAAAATTCATATAAATTGTAATATGGGCTTCATTGGGAACTTTTGAGTTTCCTTTTCGGTCTTGCATTTTTTACAGATCTTCACAGGTTCCTTGGTATTTCGTCCTATGATATCTTACAGTTGTTTATTTGGTTTGTCTACTAGTATCTCATAAAATTTTGCTCTCGGAGATTTCTTCTTCTTCTTCTTCATCATGGCTAATTGCTCCTGTTGTACCCCCCATCTATATAAGCCGTAGAAGAATACCCTTCTATCCTACTAAAGAAAGCGACTTCCTCAGCCCATTCCGAACCTATCACCTCTTTGTCTCTGTAGTCCGAACCGACTACTAAATAGCGAGGGGAATATTTTCTTATCATGTCTTTTAGTTCCTGATCGCTGCCGAAACAAACCACTTCATCTATGGCCCCTATAGATTCGAGGACAGTCGATCTATCAGCTAAACTATTAACGGGTCTTTCAGAGCCCTTTAGCTCCTTTACTCTTTTATCCGTGTCTATGCCCACAACTAGATAGTCCCCCAAATCTCTCGCAAAATGAAACAACTCAATATGCCCACGATGAATTATGTCAAAACACCCATTGCACCATACCACATTTTGTCTGATTGAATCTTTCATAACTTTAATACATACTCATACGCCTTCTTCGTCTCACCCCGAACCAACTTATGGAAAGAACGGTATTTCTTATGAGCTTCTTTTATCAGACTTCTACCCCGACCTTTCTTCTTAGTTCGTCTAAGAACACTCTTTCTAAATTTGCATACAAAAGATCAAAGGTGTCAAAGACCTTGTTCTCTCCCACAGATAGGTCTAAAGTAGCTATTTTCTCACCTGTCCTTATTTCGCGGGAAATCACGTCGAGAAGTCCAAAGCACTCATTTGTTGCCCAGCTATTTTCGATTTTAGTTTTTATAAGATTCATAGTTTTTCTGGTAAAAGATCTGTTTTTCTGTAATTCGAGTTTTCAGCCTTCAGGCCCTTTTGCCGATCCGACGTATCACTTTCCTGCTCGCCGTCGATTAAATCTAGAATAGGACTTGTAAGAACGCCCTTTACGGAGAGCCCACCATAACTATTTCGACGCCCCGTAAGAAGGTCAAGCAGATTAGTAATAAGTAACCTTTGACCAGATATTTTGCGCTCAAAACTGCGCACAAAAAGCAGAGGATTATTAATTTTATATTCAAATCCAGAAATATCTTCAAGTATTATTGGACCTTTATCCCAGACTAGATGCCATCCCTTGTAGTGAAATCTCTTGCAATTAAAAACAGCAGAAAAATGATGTTTGGCATTTGCTCCTAGCTCTGGATGCCTATTGCAAAAGTTAGTAATAGAAGAAAAAACCTCAACTCTACTGTCCTCATAGTACTGTAATTTATCTGCTCTCATAAGATTTGATTTGATTTGATTTTAAAAAATAGAATTAATGCAAATTTAATCTTTAGTGTAAAAAAAGGAAATGATTATCGACTTCACCGATCAGATCTTAGCTGAAAAAAACAATAAAACTCTAAACAAGCCGTTTAGAACGCCCAAAGGCCCCAAAAAATTCTCTGTATACGTTAAAAACGAAAAAGGCAATATAGTTAAAGTTAATTTCGGTGATCCAAACATGGAAATCAAACGTGATGACCCTGCCCGACGTAAAAGTTTCCGTGCTCGTCATAATTGTGATGATGCCGGTCCCAAATGGAAAGCCCGATACTGGTCTTGCCGTCAATGGCGCGCTGGAAAAAAAGTGGAAGGCTCTGATCCGGGTTACGATTGGGATGGAGAAACTATTTTTGATCATGAAGATTTGGTGTCTATCAATGCTAAATTAGCTCTAGCTCAGGAAATCAAAGATTAGTGGCGCCGATGAAACTGATGAGATTATTAATTTAAAGCGGGCCTAATGCGTTCTTATTCATCTTGTTTGTTCTTATTAATCTTGTTATATGTTATTCTGTTTCTTTCTGTTTCTAAAAGATAAAGAAGATCTTCTAGCGACATAGATTCAGGCTTCTTGTCTCCACACTTGAGGAGTAGATCTGCAAGGGGGTCTCTAATCTTTTTCATAATGATCTTTGTTCTTCCTCCAGCGGGCAGTGTTCGCTCACTTCCTCTTCGAGGTCAATTGTGTCTTCGATATTCTTTTGCAACTCGCCGCAGAATCTATGCCCCTCAAAAAGATGACCATCCACAAAGAAATGAGGACAAT
>TARA_R110000824_G_scaffold160957_2_pt1 | contig 24162 bp, 22 predicted proteins | sample TARA_R110000824 | Tara Oceans TARA_R110000824 (sample SAMEA4397747) | marine metagenome | biome: Polar Biome; feature: [MES] marine water layer (ENVO:01000295) within the mesopelagic zone...; material: water (ENVO:00002006), including particulate matter (ENVO:01000060) such...
AATAGATTTCATTGTAAGGAAATACTTGGAAAACCCGCGGTCATCTATAACATTTAGCTCTTTCTTTAAGCGCTCTGTGTATTCTTTATTTGTGTGTAATCCGCGATCTTTCAGTCCCTCAAGCGCAAAGTTTACAAGAGCTTGAGTTGCTGTAAATCCTGCCGGAACAACAAATTCGGGCAGACGCACTGTATTGTCAGGCAGAAAACTCTCGATACGCTCGAAAGCGATATGGTATGTTTCCTCAATACTTTTCAAGACTACAGCATCGTCGTACTCAAATCCCATAGATTCCGAGTACTGCTTGTAACTTTCCCAGATTTGATCACCGTTCTTCGGATATAACTCATACCCGATTTCCTCAACTCCCGCGGGAAGTTGCGACTCTTCCTCCGCCCAAGAGGGTCGACCCTTACCAAGCCAACCGAGACGCTTGTAAAGTTCTCTGTCCTTCCAAGCGTCAGGGTTGGGATAATGGCTATCAGCTGTGGTGATCAGTCTAACGCCAAACTCTTTGGCAACTTGAATAACGTATTGATTCAATTCGTGTTGCTCTTTAATATTGTTCCATTGAATCTCAGCGTACCAGCGATCTCCGAAGATGTCAACCATTTGTCGCGTAGACTCTCTCATTGCCTCTAGGACGGCTTCTTCGCCTTCCTCCCGGTTCTCCCAGTAGTTGCCGGCATAGACGCCACCTAAGCATGCTGACGAGGCTATAATACCCTCTCCATACTTCTTTAGTAGTGCGTAGTCAATTCTAGGATAACGATAAAAGTTCTCAGCCTTATAGGATTCCGATACCAACTTAAATAGATTGTTGAGACCGGTCTGATTTTGAGCCAACAATACCAAATGGCGCCGGCGCTTTAGGATACCTTGAATCTTTTTGCTATCGCCTTCATCTTCGACGGTGGCGCCTGACTGTTCATCCTTTTTGATCGAACGAGCCTTCTTCTTATCTTCCATAGCTTGTTCGTAGGCTTCGTGCCAGTCGGCAATAGAGGGGGTGAAGTAAGCTTCGCAACCAAAGATCGGCTTAAAATCTTTACCGACATCTTGCATCTTCTTTGCATGAAGTACTTGATAGGCTAAGCCGTTCATGTTTCCATGATCAGTTAGTGCTAGCGCTTCGCACCCATTTTCATATGCAAAATCCATATGTGCCTGTGGGTATCCAATAGCGTCAAAGATAGAGCCGGCTACGCTGTGCGCGTGCAATCCGACAAATTTAATATTAGGTTGATTTCTCATTTTTCCTCTTAGAGATTTTAATCCAAAGTCCCCACATAACGGGAACCATGATGGGGTGTAGGCACAAAAGCCAGCTAATGGGCGCGCCCGTGATAAACCACGGATTCACGTTGTGCCCTAGCCAGATAAAAAGATAAGGGAACAAGATATCTTCTATAATTTCCCAAATTATAAATATAACGACGAATGCCACGCCGTGTTCCATTATCGCGTCCATAAGTCGCGACGGGCGAAAGTGTGATAGCTTGTGGCGGACGCGGTGCATCAACCAGTTCCATGCTTTCTTCATTTTTCACCTTCTTCATATGGTAATTTAGCATGTTTGTGAGGTTTTGTCAAGGCTTCAGGCGGTGTTTCTATAGAAAAATTTGATGCAAGAAAATTTCTGTATCCTCTCCAACTGGAAATGTCGTAATACCAATCCAGATCCACCTTGGTGGCTTTTTCTTCGCCTATCTCTCCGAACACATCTTTAAAATCGAAATATCGAGCCGACCATCGTTTTTCTAAAGGCAATTTTTCGGAAGGGTATTGCTGGCCTGTCCCGGGGGGTAAAAATTCCTTTGTTGTTTTTTTGTTTACTGATCTTCTGCATTTTTTAAAATCTTCTCCTGTCATTGTAAAAGCTATTGGTTTGTTCTCTTTGACTCCGGCGCCGTTAAACATCAAAAAAAAGTTATTTTCAGAATCCGATATGAGGCGTCTATATTGTCTTATCTGGTATATATCATATGCACCCAGCGGGAATGAAATATAATATTTCTCTGGAGATATCCATTTTGAAATATTGTTGGCTACTCTCCACGCGGAATACACACCGTATAAAACCGACCAACCATAAGAATCTCTGCGATCTCTATCTTTTGGGTGAATCGGAACATAATAAATAGGTATCTCTTTGCGTTGTTCTGAGTTGAATTTAGACGGTCGAGAATAATAAACGGGATCGTATACCCATTCTCCTACAATATTCCGTATGATGGGCGCGAGATCATCATTGGCAACAATCCAAATTGTTCTGCAGCCGGCTAGCGCGCATTCAAATACAGACTTTTGAATTGCTGTAAATCCTGCGTTAATCGGCAAAAGAACTTCCGGGGTGCTGATATCAAAATCTGTTTTAAGATTGGCGATGGGTATTATTCCAGCCAAGTGTGTTCTACTCACCAGTACCTCAAAAATCTATTGTAGGCCAAGCTAGCTGATGGTATATCTTTAAGCAAATCTTTTTCGTCAATTTTCGGAATCTTAATATTGTCGGCGTGGGTTTTCTGTTCATCGTACTGCCTACTTGTTTCGCGGTGTAAGCTAGTTGTTCTAAATTTGTAATGTTTTGGGTTTCCCGCGGTTGTGTGCTCACCTGAAAATCTCCCTTTTAATCCTCTATTCTCCATTTCATGGATAACTTTAAATCTAGCCATGGTTTGAGAATAATCGAAGTTTAGTAATTGTTCTTCATTTAAGATTGAGACAGCACAAGCATCTTTAACAGGAGTATTTCCATCAATACGGTCGGAAGGATAAAACCATATTTCGCTGACAAAATCATCACCTGTGTGAATATGGTCGACTTCATGCTTGCCGCCTCTATTAAACGCAATATAATCATAACATATATATATATGTTCGTCAAGTCCTTTTTGCGTAGCGAAGCCAGTACTTTTATCATCTCCGAAATATATGCATTCATTAAACTTAAATTCCATTATCTTCGAATATTCATTAGAACACACCACCCTGTTGCCATCATACCTTATGCTATGACACAGATTTGAGAGGGGCGCATTGCCGTTAAGAGCCAACAGGAAAAGTAGCCTCTCCCACAACAATTCTTTAGGCTGCCCCACAAGTTTAACACCACCAAACGTCGTTAAACTTTTTTCGGGCCCGGAAATTTTAAGAGATGCCAAGTCTTGATCGGATTCTAGGTAATCAAACCGAAATGGACGACGTTCCTCGGCAAAAAAAATGGGGTAATTGTTATTGAATGCATACAAAACCGCGGTTAATGAGCTTCCGATCACTATCTTGTCATATTCAGTCAAGCTACTTCCCTATACCACTTCTACTATATCCTCCAAAATGCCATGTTGGGTGCATGATGTGGTATCTCTGGCGATAATGCATCCACCCCAGGGCGTGCCCAATCTCGTGTTCAATTACGCGCTCTTTCCTTGCGTGCTTGGGCAATATTTGGATCTTCGCTTTAACTATATCACCGGTCGAATTACTTGTGTAGATGCGTGTCGAAGCCATATGGTTGTTGGCAAATCCCGATTCTGGAATCGTTATTATAATTTCACCGTAATGAGCATTCATGCAGGTAGAGAGGGGATCTTTTTTTATACTCTCAAAAACATATCCTGCTTTTTCCCAATAGCGAGCAGCCTGACTAACACGCGAATATGAAATCCCAGTGCTGGCACAGACCCTTATGCTCGGGTTCATGTGCCATGACGCGTTTTGTTGCGGCATGCCTACTGCAAAAGCGGGCGCTGGCTGTTCTTCGGCTATTCCATTCGTGGCGCCCGATAGCGTGCAAACAAAAAGTAGAACAAATCTCATAACTTAATTAGAGAATGTTCAAGATTAATCGTTTTTTATCTTATCCAGTATGTCGATGTCGTGTTCTGTTTCATCGAGAAGCGTTTTGATATCAAGTCCTGCGCAGTCAATCTTTCCTTTGCTAATATGATAGTGACTAACAAATCCCGAAAATTTTCCGTATGCAACTTCTTGAACGTATTTTGTTGACGTTTTACCAAATTGGCTCGTAGGGGTTTCGTAGGGAATCTCGGCGGCTTTGTGAATTGCTTTCCAGAGTGCCTTAAGCGCCTTAATTTGCTCCGGATAGAATCCGAGAAACGGGTCAAGCTTCTTGCCATGAACCCAGGCATCCTCAATTGATGGTCTTTCCCCAAACCCATTTTTTTTATACCAATCCTGATATTTTGGATAATAAGCGTTTGTTATTTCTACTCCCACGGACGGGCGATTAGTGCGCGACGAACCAGCATGCCACGCTGCGTGTTGCATGTCGAGAGTCTGATAAATGGTTCCATCGTTATCAATTAAAAAATGGACCGAGATACCTCTGCGATCTAAGACACTCTGGCACGACTTCGACGATAAGCAAACGTCCCAATGATTAACAAAGTATCGGACTTTACGCTTTGGGCGGCCCGAATAGTCATAATAATGTCCAGGCTTTGCCTGCATGCCGCCTTTTTCAGACCATAGAACAAACTTGTCCCACTCAATGGGGTGAAACTCGCCATTATAAACGACGTAATTCGAATAATGGCACTCATCTGGCTTATACTCGTCAATCTCGGCTTGTCGTTCGGTCCACAGACGCCGAAAAGTCATAGGACCGCACATCCCGTCTGCGGATAGTCCGCGTGCTCGTTGCCATTTTTTAACAGCTCTTACGAGCTTATCATCAAAATATTTTTCACCGAACCAGCTAGGCTCCCATCCTAATTTTTTGGCGGAGGCTTCGTTGTAGAAGTGTTTGTCCATACATTTTTTTTTCCTATCTACGTAATTATTCCAACTATATAGTTGTCCAAAATAACATTATAAATAGTTCCGCCAATACTTATTTCCTCTATCATAGAGCGATCCACTATCAATTTAGAATTCTCGGGAATACTAAACCTAGTATCACTTGCTGCCGCCAACATGCGAACTTGAGCGTATCTTTCTTGTTCTGGCTTATAATCCTCCGGCAGCATTATAAGCGACTCTGGCGGCAGGCTGCTGGGCGGTGGAATATCAACCAAAACGTACCTATTAACGGGCGTGAACATCTTGAATCTCCTTTAGAATCATTCTCTCTTGGACCTCATAATCTTGCTTACTGAGAAAAATGTCTTCTCTAAGTAAGCAATGTCTACAAAACATTGTCATATGCACATTGTCGCCATGGGTTGATCTGATGTTCCCAACGGGGACCCAATAACACTCTCCAAGACCTTTCTTGCATTTTCGCTTTAAAGAACCGTCGCCCATAAGATGATTAAAATTCATATTTCCTCCTAAATTGTGCATGTATCGTTGGTGCAAAATTTTGTACCTGAGCCCACCACTTCAACCTTAAATCTTTGGACCGGTTTTATTTTTTTAATTAGTTTCGCGTATTCTTTCTTCGTGATTGGTTCATACGGCGCCTGCTCATATCCTGTTTTTTCATATTTCAGGAAGGAAACAGCCTTAAGTCTTGTCTCATATAATTCCAAGGCACTTTTAAGTTGTTCCGCTTCTTCGGGCTTAAATGTTACCGTCACAGAAACCGAATTGTCTGCCCAATAATATTGATATTGGGCTGCTATTTCCAGTTGTTCCCACATGCCAACGCTTCTTTTACCTTTTGTGAAATAAGGCTCGTGTATGGGAAATTCAACAACAACAGTGTTGGGTGAATATTTATCATCTTCTATAGCATGACCACAATCACTCAAAGTGTCAAGCAACTTTGAATCTTTAGAAAACCTTACACGTCTAATATAATATTCATCTTCTGGAAAGTGAATTCCGGGTGTTGAGCCGTTCAGAAGAGAAACAGTGCCAGATGGCTTGATTGACGTCATTCGAACCGACTTGGGAATACAGAGCCAATTTGAATATTCTTCGTCCAATAATTTAATGTGTGCGTACGCCTTGTCACTCCATTCATACATGTCTCGTCTGCCATGCTTGTTGAACGCCTGCACCACGCCAGACTGCGAAAGTCCGATCCTGCGGTTTTTAAGCATCTTGGCGTTAGTCTCTGGCCAGTGAGTATTGGATAGTGTGATCGTCTTCCCGTAGAGATAAGCTATTTTTAGCGTGCGAAGATAGTCATCCAAATCTTCATGTTTTGCTGGATATGTCTCAACCAAGCAGCACAACTCTGCGTCTTCAAGCTGCTGCTCCACACAGGGATTAAAGCCGGCAACATTTACGTCATCGTACCTTGGACCATCTTTAAAGCGACCGCGAGTTCTGGCGTTCTCAAGCCATATATATCCGGGTTCACCATTTTTCTGGCTCTGCTCGGCATGCCACGTGTAGTCCATTCCAACTTTGGCGTTAAACGAATTGTTAGATCCCCATCGGTGATGATAGAGCTTTTCTTGATCATTCTTCATTTCTAAATAGTGGGTATCATCATATCTTCCCATTGCCAGTGCTGCCGAGCGCCTAACATTTCCAGCAACCACACATCGACCAATCAAATTCTCTGTGTCAACAATATCTACCGAGCTTATGGGTTCTCCAATTTTCAATGAATATAGTTCTGTCAAATTATTGTGTAATTCTATAAGGGGGGCACATCCGCTTGAGGTACCACCGAATCCCTTGATTAGTGCGCCCTCTGGTCGGATTGCTGAGTAATCAAATTTAGGAACCTTACCACCAAAAAAGAATCCGTCAAGCAATGTGTGTACGGAATCTACCCAGCCTTCGCGTGAATCGTCAATAACCAAAGTGTCGTTTGTGTATTGTGGCTCTTGTAGTGTTACTGTGCCGGCGCCCTCTGTATCAAACCCCACGCCGACACCAACCATTAGTGCATCCATCATCCACGCAAAAAGGTAACCCCCTTTCGTGGGAAGATCGCGGGTGGAGCGGAAAGCACAATTAAACAGACCGGCGGCGGTTCGCTCTTCCACGAACTTAGTGCCCATCATCCACAACCCTCTGCCGGGCGGGGTCCACTTTAAATTAAACAATCGATCATATGCATCTTTTGCGGTTTTTTGTGCTTTGTTGTCGTTCCACTCCAGCCCAAGCTGGAATACATGCTGCTTTTGCATGTTAAACATACCCTCAACCACACGGCGACAAGTTTGCCACCACTCTTCTGTTCCCTTGGCCTCTGGATCAAACTCATTTAAGCGGCGCGAATAGGTTCGTTTAAAAGTAACGTACCCTATTGGTCCCCAGGGGACCTGTGCTTCTCTATAAGGTTCTACAAAGGTATCTGATAGTCTGAATCTGCGTATATTTTCAATTGTTCTCATTTTCTGGAGTGCTCCTTCCTTAATATTCTAAATTTTTCATATTTATTCTGCAGTAGATCCCTTTGCATGCTAGTTGTTAGCGCGACTGGATTGGTCGGGATTATTCCATTTTGAATGTTTGTTTTGGGCAATATCTTAATATTAACGTTGGACGTGTCCATAAATATATTGAATATCATTCCGTCTGGCCCATTTCGGTTTTTGGCAACAAAAATCTTGCCTTGATTGTTTTGTTTATCTTCAATTGTGCGTGAAACAGAAAATATAAAGTCTGCAACAAAACACTTACTGAATGCTTCTGAAATTTGTTCCATTGTAATAACTTCTGCATTCAACCCAGATCGGTTTGTTTGAGAGGCAGTCCAAATCGGACACTGGAACTCGGTTGAAATGCCGCGAAGCTCTTCGTAAATAGACTCCAACTCGTTTCTCTTCTCTTTCCTAACAACGACCGGCTTTAAAAGATCTGCGTAATCTACGATGATCATACCCGGTTTGATGCCGCGTTTTTGCAACTTATTTAAGTGTGCTCGGATCGTATTGGTTGTAGCAGATTTTGTAGGATATTCTTTAATTATAAGCTTTCCGGGTATATCCTTGATTTCATCATATACCTCTTGCTTAAAGGACAAAAGATCAGAAAGCGGGTAGCCCGTCATACAACTATCGTATCTAGTGGCGATAACAGTCTCTTGCAACTCCAAGGTGTAATGGACTACTACCTTTTCTTCCTTAACTGCTTGCGTTCCAAGATGTACAAGGACCATGCTCTTGCCGGCGCCAGTTGGAGCTATTACAACTCCAAGTTCGTTTTTTCCGAGACCGCCACCGACAATTGAATCAATGTCTTGCCACCCCGTTGTCACAGGTCGTCGAAACTTAGGCTTATAGCGCTCTTCAAAGTCTGCAATATAATCATGTCCGAAATTTGTTTCAGATCCCAAACTGAGAGATTCATTGATGACCTTTGAAATTTCATCAAATGAGCATGTCTGCAATAAATTAACAGACTTCAACATCGCTTCCTTTAGATTCTGCTTTCTGCAAAAATCTAGAGATTGCTCTTTGATATATTGAGAGTCCGAAATTTCATTGGCAGTTATCTTAGCGAAATATTCTTTTACCTGATTTTGTACTACTTCGTCTTCATCCGACAACTCTGTTCCAATGATCGTTGTCAGTGTGTCGGAGGAAGGATGAGTGGAATATTTTAATCGATAATCAATTATCTTTTGTACAAAAACCCTTAAGTACTCAAGTTCCAAGAAGCCGGTGTTTAATACTTCCGTGATCTGATCCGCGAAAGGTCGATCTTCAAAAATAAGTTGTACCAATCCCTCTTGGAAGGATTTGCCGTACCTTCCAAAATTTGCTTTTTCAGCTACCATATTGTATTGTCTGATCCTGTGTTAGTAAGTATATCATGTTTGTTCGTAAAGTCAATCCAAAAAACACTGTTTATTGCAATTGCATCTTTTCTGTGTCAACACATTCGTTGCTAATCTTGTTTAGGTGTGCTCTCAGATCGTCCCAATTTAACTCGCCAAAGCCGTCTTTTCTCATTAGCTTAATAATCTCTGTTTTGTTGAAATCACATTGGAAATTTTCTATAGAAAAATTTATTAATTCCTTAGATTGAACTGAAAGCTGTGGTGAATATAGCTGCATCATCTTATAGTTGTGTTCGATTAAGTCTTGCCCATCGATAATATTTGAAAAAAGCCTAAGCTTGCTATTGGATTTTGAGCAAAATTCTATTACCTCGTCAATCGTATAGTCTTTTTCTGAGGCCAAGAACGGAAGACGCTTCTTCACCGAAGTAAAGCCGACGCCGCGGATGCCGGGAAGATTATCAGAAGAGTCTCCAATAATTGATCTTGCTAAAGCCATATTTGTGGGATGTACCCCTACTTGCTCAATGATCCTCTTTGTGTTTAGTAATTCTTTTTTTACTGGGCGCCACAAGACCGTTTCCTCGTCGCAGAGTTGCATAAAATCCTTATCGTTGGAAACGATCACCTTTTGCCAGCCCTTATAGTGCGATGCTTGGGTGACATGTGAAATTATGTCATCAGCTTCTACTTGATCGATCATCAATTGAATAATGGGCATGTTATTTAAGTACTCAATTACGCGAGTTTGCTGCCACACCTTATTTCGAAGCTCTTCGTCGCCAGTTAGGTTATGAAATGCCCTATTAAGACGGATGGGCTTTCTTCCCGCCTTATAATTCTTATCCATGGTTTTGCGCTTCCGGGATCCGTCTGGACCATCCCAAGCGATTATGATTGCATTCGGTCGTATCTCTCGAACTAATTTTTGAATAATTTTTAGAAACCCCTTCAAGCCTCCGATTGGTTGTCCATTCGACGATAGAGACGGATCTACTATATAGGCTCTCAAATATGCGTTTAAGGCATCAATGATTAATACTCTTTTTGTGTTATTCATAGTTTATAACTTCCTGCGGTTTTATTATTAATGGTGTATACTACGCGCTTGATACCTACGTATTTCATTGCTTCGTGGCACATTTCACACGGCTTACTTAGACGATAATCGTTCAGTTTTCCGACGCGTGCTACATAAATCGTAGCGCCCTCGGTGATATCACGACCCAACCCTAGGATAGCGCCCAACTCAGCATGAAGAGTGGCGTGTCCTTCTTGATTCCGGCGGAACCTGTGACCGAATGAACAATAGTTATCTTTATTAAAAGAAACGCTTCTCACCTTATTGCCCTTCACCAATACGGCGCCGTGGCGATAATCGGGAAAACTTGATTGATGAGCCATCCGTGCAGCCAATCCCATAAAGCGATCAATCTTGCCGCTATATTTATGAAAGCGCTCAGGCTCAATTATATCATATTCGCTACATTGAGCAGTCAAAATTGTCTATCCTTAGATTATAATATATTATAACCCAAGAAGAAGCCTTTGTCAAGCGTCCCTACGAAGAAACAGGAACTGTCAAGTCCGACGGCTCTTCGTAGAAATTTTTGGCATCTCCCTGTCGCTTATCAAATTTCTGAATGATTTCTTCGTCCATAATTTCAAGAACATGGGACTTGAATTCCTCATCGGTCGATATTATATCAGACCACTTAGAAGGTTGAAATTTCTTTTCATACCCGTCTGCAGCCTTTAAAGTATACCAGGCGCCGGCGCTCGTAAGGGAGGCAGCACCTTTGATCGCATCAAACCAAGATTCTTCGTCTCGGATGCCGATTTCATTTCCCCACAAAATGCGAAAGGCACAAGATCTCCCCTGGGTTCCAAATCTAGACTTTTCAAGTTTAACCTTTACTTCCGATCCAATACGGAACCCCTTCTCGTCCTCAACAAAGGAAGACTTTGCCTTTCGACCGGTCAACCAAATGCGGAGAGAATAGGAATAATGCATTGCCTTTCCTCCGGGCGTCATGTACGGGGTAGTCATGGCAACAATGCGGGCGTTTGGACCACTGGGAATATTGGTCTTCAGTTGATTAAGAACCAAGAACGTAGCTTGTTTATCAGCAATAGGAATAATCAACTTGGACATCCCCTTCGCCAGAATGCGCGCTTTTACTGCCATGGAGGATTGAGGATTAAAGTCTCCCTCAACATCAGAGATTGAGGGCGTCAACGCCAACGAATCCCAAATGAACACAAGCTGTTCTTCTGTTGCCCCAAGTAGTTCTTCTACCGTCTCTAACACAAATTCTACGGAAGCCGCCTGAATGTACATTAAACGCTCTAGGTCGCATCCTGCCTGCTCCAAGAAGCTTGGGTCAATGGCTGACTCAGAATCAAAGTAAACGATAAGCTTACCTGTTTTCTGAGCGTTTGCGGCTATTTGCGCCGCCATATAAGATTTTCCCGTGGATTCAAGTCCAGCGATCTCCGTTACCTTTCCTACCGGTATACCAGCACGATGGCCTTTACTAATGATTGAATCCAGCCACCGTGAGCCAGTGGGAATCCACTCTTTGACTGAGGTAGGATTCTCTCCTGTTAAGTCGTGTGCGACATGTCTGCCGGCTTTCTTATTAACCAATTTCATTAGGTCTTGCATTGCTACACGACCTGGCTTTGCTTTTGCCATATGCTCTCCTTGATAAATTTATTATAACATGCCGTGTCCGGTACGTCAACCATTAAGGTGTAATTTTCTTTTAGCACTATCGAAATTGGTAGTATCATCGCCATGGCAATTTAACCTAAGTGCTACTGTATAAGAATGGTGATTCCTCTTGTGGTATTTCATTCTAAAAACTGCGTATGCTTGCATTGTCATGCTCGATAGCGACGGAAGTTGTGTGTCCTCGGTCAAGCCATACACATGATCTCCAATCTTTATATAAGAGTCACCTTTATCTTTATAATATGCATCAATGTGGGCTGAGTGAATTGGGATTGTTTTTATTGGTCCGGACTTCAAACTTCGTTCTCTACCCGGCTCAAAGCATTCCCAAAATTGTCTCGCCTCCTCTTCATCCAGTCGCTGTCCGGTCGGAATCTCTCCCCACCATTCTTTATCTAATTCCGGCTTCATTACTGAAAATATCTGCACTAACACAGGATTATTTAGACCGGTCGCCTGCGTCCAGCCGGCACCCTTATCGTATGCAATCGTAAATTGTCCATAATCAGTGCGACTGCTATTCGTATTCTTGTCTTCAATTGAAAATACTACGGAATCCGTCTCGGTGCTAACCACCTTAATGTCGCTATTCTTTGACGAACCGCCTTCTGCTGTTGCCCTAAAGGGAAGACCCTCTATCGCATAATATTCGTTTAAACGATTCGCGGTTCGTGACTCGCTAGCGTTACCGTGATCTGCTGGTGTGTTCATTTTGTTCTCCTTATCCTACGATAATAATTTCTGATGATTTTTTGCTTTTGTTCATTCCGTAAACCCATTCAGCTTCGATGATCTTTTGTTCGCAATACATGTCTTGTATCTTCGGACAATTATTATAAGACATAACCCATCCTGTTCGTTTTGTCAGCAAAGAATACAACCTTTCGTGATCAAAGGAGTCGTGTAGATCTCCCTTAACTCCATAGAGGGAATTCTGCGAACCTTTCAACATGTAAGGCGGGTCGAGATACAGGAAAGATTTTGGGTGGTAGTTTATTGCATCCTCAAAATCTGCATAATCTACTCTGAAATTTTTTGCTTCGAAGTCTCGCAACCTTTGAACCGACGAGTCGGTAAATCTAGCGTAGGATGCCTTTTCTGACCACCCACCGCTAAATGTGGCGCCTGAAAAACTGGCTCGGTTGATTGCATAATACTTCGCTGCTCTCTCGTATGAGAACATGAAGGATTCAGTCTTTAGATCCTCACGGTACTGATGAAAGGACTCTTTTGAGCAACCCTTTACGGTCTCACCACTTCTAATCTCATACTCTTCTTGAAGGCTTTGAACCTCGTTGGCCAAGCGATTATTGTTGGCACACAGTCCCTGCCAGAACCAAACAAGTTGTTTCATCTTGTCGTATCCTCGTACAGCGGTGCCGCGGGTAGCTATTGCCAACTCTACCGAACCGCCACCGAAAAAAGGCGAACACAGTCGTTCAATATCTTTAGGGATGTGCGGAAGAATATGTTTCACTGCACGAGTTTTACCGCCGGGATACCGAAGTGGCGTTTTCATTATTTTGCTGCGTTTGCGTTAAGTTCCGAAATATTTTCAAGGGACTCTTTAGCCTTTTGCGAGTCGCCAAATGTAAGTAAACAGCCGCTATCTAAACCTTTAATCTGCCCCAAGGCAAAGATATGATCATAAAAATTATACGCAGATTGCACATTGTTTAACTTCGAAAAAGCTTCCACTTGAGCGGCTGCAACCTTCTTTTGGGTTGTTGCTTCTGTATAAAACACACAAATTGCCTTCTTGGAATCCTTATTATGCTCTTTGGCAACCATTCGGGTGCCCAAGTCTTTCTCTAGGTTTCCCTTGTTGGTGGACTTCGCATAAATCACATATTTTTTATGTGTCAAGTCAACGTCGTTTTCCCAATTTCCTGCAATCTCCGGAACATCGCTATTTTCTAAGGCGCGCCGGGTGACGGCGTATCTCTTATCTTGCGGCTTCCAACATGTGATCCCTGCCTCGTTCTGATCACGTTCCTTATAGACCTGCGTAACCCAATTTTTAATGGTAGACCTTGTTCTAGAGTTTTTAGTCATTTCATATACTTCATCGATGAGAGAAGTCTTAAACGTCTTGGTGTCGGGATCCGCCTCAAGTTGGATTTCACCACGTATATAGTCTTTAATATCTTCTGGGTCTGATTCATCACCCGGCAATCGGTCATTCATTTTGTTTTGAAAAAACTTCTTTCGCCGGCGGATAAGATTGCATAGATCTTTGTCTGTAATTATAAAATGGGGCACGTCTACCGCGTCCCCTGATGCACTCGTAACCGCTTCTCCAGTGATTACTCTACCGTTACCATCAGCAGTGGTGGCTTCGAAAAGAGAATGTGGATTAAAATCTTTTAAACTAACAACCTCTTCTGCTATGCCGCGGCTCTTGATTGATTGGAATCTTTTCTCGTAAGTTTTACCACCGATACTCTTGATCCGAACCTGATCTAGCTGATATTTAGAGGTTTCTTTTCGTTCTGCATCGTGGTATGTTTCATGATAAAAGTCCGACGTGGTATCAACCCTAAAGTCTACTTTTCCATAAAATTCACTTTTTACATCAGTGACAACGGTTCGATTTTTCAATTCCGATACCAGTCGCAAAAGCAAGTTTTGCTCTTTAATTCTAGTTTTACTCATTTATTTATCCTGTAAGTATAAAAATGCGGCACCCTATTTCGTTAAGCCGGGGTGCCAGCGGCTGCGGACAAGCCTGTTCTTTACTTGGTAGCCATTAATTCTTCGAAGGCTCTATCCACCTCATTGGTTTTTTGACCATATTTGGTGGTTTCAGTTGAGCGCGCTTCGGCACCCTGGCTTCCTGCAAGTTGTTCATCTAAGATCGCCCCAACATCAGATGGCGAGAGGCGTTCAAAGAGTGAGTCGAAATCCGGCATACGATCCATGAGGGCAGGGATCGCTTCCGTATCTTCCAGCAATGGCGAAGAATTTCGACGCATCTTTAGGCTTGTCTGTGGGTACGCGCCCGGTGTAGTGGGCTTGGTATACGTAAGTGCAATGTCTGTGCCTTCCATGGCGTCTGTGACGTCACCATACTCGGGATCAAGAATGTATCCCAGAAGAAGTTCATAGGCGCGCTTTCCGTAGCCATAGACCTTAATTCCCTCTTCCTCGCGTCCGCGCACAACCACAGGAGAAAAGAAGCGTGCTCTAACAAACAGCGACTTAGCAAGCTTCTTGCTTTCTTCGTCGTTATTGCTGGTACCTTCCTTCCAGAGCGAGGAAGCAAATTCACATATGGGGCAGCCTTCTCCATAGTTACGCTTAGGGCAAACAATGCCGCCTCTGTGTTCTCCCACGTTGTAGTGGAAATACATTTCCTTTAGCGGATCGCCATCGTTTGTTGGCACGATCCGAATATCAGTATCGCCCTCTTCTGGCTTAAACCATGGGGACGATTCATTGCCCCCTTCTCCTCGCAGTGTGGCGAGCTTCTTCTTCATTAGTTCCATGTTAATTGACATTAGTTTTTTCTCCTATTTTTTTGTAAAGTATATCAAGCTTTCCTTGATATCTAATGTAACACTCTCAACGTAGCTTGTCAAGAGTTTTTTTGAACTGCGTTAGTGTGGGCAACGCAAAACCCAAAGTCTTCTTTATGATCGGTTTCATATATTGCATATGAAATCTTCTCAAATTCATTATCTGGTTTCTTTTTTAGCTGATCTACTACTCTTTTGTGTAGACCCCCTTCGCTTGCTAATTTGTCTTCATTTATACATAAATAATAACACATATCACGCCGCATGTCAAGGTCAAAAAACCATTTTTCTTCTAAATTTTCTGTATCTAGCATACCAGCGGTCCTGATACGACTGATCTCCGATCTCTTCGATATGTGTCCGATCAGCGGCTCGGAATGTTCAAAATAATTCATATAATGTACCGTGGAAAAGATTGCATCATTTATAACATCATAATAGTTTTTAATTGGCACATTTCCTAAGATTTTTTCAATTTCTTGATTTGAAAAAATCGTAACAGAGTCAAGCAGTCCAGACCGGGCATATTCTTGAAGCACACCAAAAACTGCATTTTCTATTAATTTTGGCGTGCCCGTCAACAACTCGGTATCGGGCTTGATATAAAAAACGTCAATTTGCTTATCTTTTATTTGTTCCAAAATTCCTAGCGAATAATTCGAACTGTATGAAGAGCCTACGATGAACACCTGTACTTTATCGTTGATGGTTTTAAAATATTCTGATAGATCAGGTATGTTTTTTTCATACTCTTCTGGATTTTCGTAAGCTTCTAGTCTAAAGGCGGAGTCGACTGTCTCGGGTACCTCAGCACTCATCGCATATACACTATATTGGTTTTGTGAACTAAATTTTTTTGCGATGGCTGATGCGCCCGTGCCGATTCCAACAATAGATATCATATTCTTAACTCATTTAAATCAAAATAATCTTGCCCTGCGTGTATATTTACCATAAACTTCCCAAGCTTGTTGTTGGCAAATATATCTTTAATTTCCGAGACAATCTCTCGCTCTGAATTATCTAGATCAATTACTATTTCGTCATGCACGATATGCGAAATAAACGATCTTTTGCCTTCTAAAAACCTATCGATGGCGCTAGCGCGCTCGATTACTAGATCTGCGGTGGTACTCTGGATTAGATAATTGAATGCTCTTCTTTCGTCCACGGGGATCCTTCTATGAAACGGAGTACTAATATACTCGCCATCGTACCACTTGTCAAGTACTTTTTTACGATCATAATATTCAGTATTTATAATTTTAGATTCTGGATTGTACAGCCAGCTAAAGAAAATTGTTTTTGCTTCTTCTCTCGGCATGTCTGATCTTTTTAAAATATTTACGAGATTCCATGCATGGATATCGTCTTCCGGCTGATCTTTGCCGCTCAAGGATAACAATGTGCGTATCTCAGCGCCATTGTAGTCCAAAGACAAAAACCAGTCATTTGTTGGCTTTATTAGTTTTCTTAGCTGCTTTTTCATTGTTAAAATAGGTAGGGATCCCGGCTTTGTGGTGAGACGACCGGTTGCGGTTCCATAAAGATCATAATCAATATAATTTGGGCCGTTTAATATCTTTTGGGCATCCTTTCTAGATGCGCTTTTTAAAAAAAGATTTTTACAATCTTTGTTATTGATGTGAAGATCCTGATGTTTTATCTTATAGAGAATTCTAGATGCTTCTTTGAGATGTTCGTAGTTTTGAGGTTTTTCATAATTTTCAAAAACATGTTGAGTAATTTTATTCTTAATTTCGCAAAACTGCATTAGGAAATCTTCTGGGATCAGCTCAAAAACACAGTGTTCGCGTAAATTTATTTTCCCAAGCTCAAAAGATCTTAAATAAGCACGAAATTTTCTAGACGCAGTTTCCAACTCTTCTTGTAGTCTGTCTGGGCATGCCTTCTCCATAGACAAGCCGCCACATTGAATCCATGCGTATTCGATATCGTCATTTTTTGTGAATGCTGAATACTTCCATGTTTGGTGCAGATCTTTCGGAAATTCTTCAAAATGAAGCCTTCCGTCGACATATACGCCAACACACTGCTGCTTATCATCTAAAGTTTGAAATATCATTGGTTTCTATCTGAGGGTCTCTACAGAATTTTGTGCGTGTGGCATTTTCGATTTGTGCCGGCGCCGTGACAATGTGATGCAACTTTTCCACCAGCAACGATATGCTTGTGTCCACTGTTCCATGAAGTTTCTCCATCTCCGGTGCGGGATGGTGTATAGGTATGGGCGTGGGCGCCCGAAGCTCCTCGCACATAACTTGTTATACGCTGGGAAAGTTTTATGAGCGGTGGTTTCCGAAGGTAATTCTTTTGTTTATTCAATCTAATCACTTCCATAGTATAGCTCAATGAGCCTCGATAGTCAAATGGTTTGTTGAGAATTCTTTCAAAATTATCTAACGACTCTCTCAGTGGTCGGATTCTATAGGAATTATATAGCTCGTGAGCATCGTCTGTCAGCAAAAATTGTTCATATTCTTTGAATTCATTTTCGTCTTCTAAAAATCTAATTTTAAAATATAAATCCAAAAAATAATTGTTATCGTATTTCTCTAAAAACTGTTTTGGAGTAAATTGCGGGGGGTACACCTCATTTATAAACGTTCTGCCTTGACAATCTACGGATTCGCGGTAGGGAGCAGCAATTTCTCGGTACATCCGAAATAGTTGAAATTTGAAATTCTCAACAAAATACGCCATGTGTGCCGGCTGATAGCCGCTGTTTATAATCACATCGGTGGATCCGACTTGGTGCCTAGCGGCATAAGAAAGCATCTCAGGGGAGCCTATGTCTGCCACAATTCTCCATGGTATGTTTAAGTCTACCATAAACCCATATGAATTGCACGCGTTAACAAAAAATTTATAATTTTTACTACTAGTAAATTTTGTCACTTTATCTAGATCGTTGGCGGGATCTAAATTGGTCAATTCTATAGCCAGACCGCTGCAGCTAATTGGGCAAAGACGACTTTTCATAAACCCCGGCAACGTAAAGGGAATGGTGGGTGCTGTTTTCTTAATTTCATCCATGAACTTGACAACAAAATCATCAAAATCTGCCACTCTTATTTTTGTTCCCCTGAAGCGACCTATAAAGGTGTTTATATAATTATCGGAATGCCTTGAATATCTCACCCATGGGCTTTCAAAGGCTTTTTTGATTTTTAGATCGCTTAAATACGGATCGGTCGTGGAAATTTGTCTTGCTGCCGCGGCTTTTATAAACTGCTGTCTCATATCCTCAAATGCATCAACTACAAAATTGAATGCCTGTTTGTTCTCACCAGCGGTGGTTGGAAATTGTTTTAGTGAGATCATAGAGTTGACCTCGTTATAGATCATCGGAACAAATTGGCGATTTACCCGCCCATACAGAAACTTTTCAGCTTGAAAATTTACAATGTTGGAGCGCCCTCTGACGTTTTGCGTACTCCAATATATAAGCCTCTTCTTATACAACTCGATAGTTGTTTCTTCGTTGCTTTTTGCGAATACTTCCATGTTTTTGTCTCCGTGTGTTTTATTGGGGGCTATTCGGCCGGGTTTGAGTCTACATCGTTGGCGGGATTTATATAAGAACCCAAGCTCTTTGTTATACTCTTCCACCAGCCGCCTGACGAGCCTGCGGCTGATTTTCGATTGGTATTGTTAACGGTACATTTCTGAGTCGACTTATTTGGTGATTCTGCCTGTTCTGCACCATGGCGCTCTTTGGCGCTTGAATCAATCTCGGCAACCCATTTTGCTCTTATGGTGCTGTCTGCGCGGCCGGGTTCAAAAGTGTGGGTAGAACTTATGATCATGTGATATCCGCCTATTCCATATCTTGTCAGGTCAAAGGCATTACCACCTTTAGCTCTGGTTGTATTGGGCGCAAATCCCCGCGGCTCTACAAATATATAGGTTCCAGGGAAGGCATGCGGATTAGCAAAACTTTCAATTTCTACATCATATACCTCTCTTAATTGCTCTAGCCCGTCAAACCCCTCTTGTTCAAAACGAAGTTCTTTCAAGTATTTTGAATCTGTTTTTTGCAAATTTATTTTCTTTACAATCCCACTGTCGCGACCAATTGAGTAGTGAAATATGCCTCTCCTCTCGTCTGCGCTGCGATCTCCCTTCATAGCTTCGGTTGGTTGTGTGCGCCCGGCGAAAAACACCATATAATTGGTCTCCTTCGCTACGCCGTAGTCGCTGATTGGGGTGCCGCGGACACCTGAAATATTCAGGAGCGGTGGTTGAAATCGGGCGCCTGAGCCCCAGTTTCCTATTATGGCGCGTGATAAACCTTTCCTTGATCTGCCCGATTGCGATCTTATCATGTTTGAAATTTCGTCACCGCCGCGCTTGGAAACCTGATAAGAAGTAATTGCGGCTTGATTTACTCTTACTTTCTGTTTTAGGTTCATGGAAAAACACGAATCTTCATTTAAAAAGTTTCTTACAAAATGATTAATCAAATCATTTAAAAACTTAGGAAGATGGTAAACTGTTTCTTCTTTTTTGAGAAGCTTGTCGGTCATCCATTGTAAGAAATAGTCTACTGATATTGGGATATCTCCCAAGTTTACAAATCTGGATCCATATGGAGCCAATGCAACATTTTGAACCTCTAGTGGACCGAGCAAAACGCGATATCGCTTAAATTGTTCTTGAAATTTTCTGTAGTTTTCTTTTTCTTGTGCTACCAAGCCTTGGTCACTAAACATGTTTTTGTTCGCTGCTAACTCTTCTTGCATAAATTTCAAATTCTCTTCTATCCCCATCAGTATAACGTCAACAAGACTGCTTAAATAGAAGAAAGATAGGTATTGCTTTGTGCTGTCGGTGGTTACCTGAGATATCGCTAGGTCATACGCCTTTTTTTCATCCTCACCGGTGCTCACGGCTGCAGCCGCGTTTTGATTGAGAGCCTTCTGAAGCGATGATTTTATTCTGCCGTCTGCGTCGACTTCGAATTTTGTTTTTTTGGCATTTTTTGACTCGAAAAAAGGACCTTTTTCTTTAAAATGTGCCACTTCGGTTTCCGTCATTTCAATATTTTGTATATGTCCTCCGTTGAGTAAATCTTGAACGATTTGCATCAAGGAAGCTCTTTTTTCTCTTATAATGGCGCCATCTTCTGCTAATTTTTTCTTATCTTCTTTTATTGTGTTTGCCCCACAAGATTTGTCTGTTCTCTTGAGGCTAGCCCACTTCAGTCTTCTTGAAAGCTGGGCCCAGGCTGTCGGGTTATGTGCGAATATATTAAATTGCGGCTGATCAAAAAAATCTTCTATATAAGCCAAATAATTTATTACGAAAGTAACACGACCCGTATCATCAATATTGAACTCATGGGTTGTCGGCGTTAGATTCAAAGTAACGAACGAATCATAAACAGCCGCTCTTAAATTCTTCGCTGTGGCACCAGACTTGCCGCCGCCCGAGGGTAAAGCCCAACCAACAACAGCTTTTAATCTAAAATCAAGCTTATCCGTGTTGGTGGTCGTTTTTTTGCTGTCGTCCGCTGGTTTACCCGTCTTTAGAGCAAGATCGGCATATCGATATGCTGGTCCAATATCTGCTGGTCTCTCAGTCAGTAATTCGTCAAAACTATTAGCAAAAATTGTTAGTTGCGCTTTGATACTCTTCTTTACTGCAAATGGGTTGCTGCCGTCATATGTAAAATTAAAGTTTTTAACGCCGGCGCCAAAACCTCTTTTTGATTTTTCTTGAAAAACGGTTTTAACATCTTTGGCATATGAATCAAATTTTAACTCCTGCTGATATGACTTTCCCTTCGCATCTGTTTTTATCTTATAGAGCCTAATCATTGGCTGCAAGTTTGATATCTGTTCACTTTTCATCTCGAAAAATGGTCTATGGCTGGGTGATTGAGTTAGTCGATTTATAAACCCGTATGGATCGCCATCAACCATGAGACATGCATTCTGCGTGCCGTCTCTTCTTGGGAGCTTTTTGGGTTTTACAACTTCTATCTGGGTTTTTTTAATTTCGGATAGTTCTAAAATTTTTGCCAACAACAAACACTGAGCCTTAAACTTAAGTCTATCTTTGTAATTTGAATGAGCAACTGCCATATTGCCCGATCTTGCATTTGAGGCTGCTGCCGCCCTCTTTCTTGCCTGATCGGTCCACTGGTCGGGATCAGCTAGACCGTAGTATTCTGCAACAACCTGCATCCAGTTCGTTTCTGTTGTGTTGATCGATTGGCGGGCCCTATTTGCTGCATCAAATTCGTCCATGGCATCTTGTAGTGATTTGTGGCACTTTGAAATCTTTTTCATCTGCGTAACCAAGTTCTTGGCGAGGTTACCCAGCTTCTGATAATCGTTCGCGGACATTTCTCCCTTTTCTTTGTAGCTTACTGCTACAAGCTTGGAGATATCTCGGTACTTTGCAACGCCGCTAGTATGAGAGTCTGCGTTGAAGGCGGCGGAGAGGACTTTCGCGGCGCTAACCTCACCCATCTCGTCCGTGATGTCCGCACCATAATAGGTATATTGTCTGCGCATCACTTCGTCCCAAGAAGCGCCGGTTGATCTATCTTGTCCGTTAGGCGCAGTGCCTGCTTCGCCTCGAACTTGGCTTCCAACCTGACTAATCACAGCCTGGACGCTGGAGACTGCGGTGAGATCCCCGCCGGCTTTGACGAGTCCGAGATTCTTGGATCCCAGGGCGACTTCAACATTGACCGCGGTTGTGAGAAGACTGATCGGGAAGTTGAAAGCTGCGTAATCGCTGCCTACTTCGGCATTATTCCAACTTGCGGCGGCTATATTATATGCCTTATAGGCTTCTCTCAGGCAAATCATGTCAGGGGTCTTTTTGCTAAAGGCGTCCGTTGCAGCGGTGGCTTGGGCTTCGCACTCTGCTGTAGCCGCTGCTCTATCGTCATCGTCGACGGTGCCAACGAAATTAATTGAAGCTTCAGAACACTTACCCATCGTATTATATCCTCAAGACCGTTAGTGCATCGTGAAGGTTTACTGGGATTGCTATTAGATCCCCAAAGTTCATGTGCGATTCAGTCGGTTTTCCATTATACCACGCAATAATCCACCAATACGCAGGATCGCCATAGTATTGATTGGCTAGCTTATAAAATCTATCGCCATATACCCATATATGATCTGTTGAAAGAACAACCATTCGATCTACAACTCCCGGATTGTATATCATCGGAGTTTCGTAATGTCGAATGCTTTTTAGGTCGCGAGAGCTTCGAAGCGGTTTATAATATTCGCTTCTATTGCTAAAAATTTCTGTTTTATGATATCTTGCCATTTTTTAGTGTTCCTAATCTCCCCCGCCCCAGGATCCAAACCAGCCTTCCGGCTCGTATCCAGCCGCGGCTTTGTCACCGGAATATCCCCATGGATCATTTGCTGAATAACCGCCACCAACAAGAGCCTGGGCTTCTGCGAGGCGCCGGGCTTTGCCGGCGGTAACCTGTTCGCCCTTCTTGTTTTGCCACGCGCTGGTACCCGCTATCTGGGTATACTCTTTGTCCTCAATATCTTGGTACAGTGATTCATCGTTGTTCTTTCTTAATCCTCTCATCAGCCAGTTTCCATATCTTGCTTTAGCTTGATCTTTTAGGGACTGCTCTCCCTCCTTTTCGATTGCCGCGATGGCGGAGGCGGCGTCTTTTTCTTTTCTAGATAACACGTCGCCGATATCGGGCGGTGTTCCATATGGAAAGCCGGGCGCCGAGAATGTTGTAAATTTTCCATCTTTGCCTTTTCCAATTTGCCACCCTAGTGGTGTTTCGTGAACTGGGCTAAATTCTAGATTGATATCGATTAATTTTGGGAAAACCACATTTTGATGCACTTTTTCATCTGTAGTCTTCAACTTGTGAAAGACGCCGGCATCTCCCTCCAAATTGTGATTCACAATGAGACTTGTTATGGCTCCTAAAACACCATTGCTTGAATCGGAGCCATCGGAAGTATATGCGTCAAATTGATTCATAGGGGCAGCTACGGTGCCATGGTAGTCGCCTCGCTTTCCGGCGTCGTTGGAAAGAAGGTTCATGACCTTTATTCTTATCATTGGAGACTGTGATATCGTGTTTGCGTTTTGCACTTCTGAGTATAACGGATATAGAAACTGAGCTAATGCCGATATTCTGCTCAGGTTGTCATATGCTTCGCCCTCGGTGGCTGCTGGTAATTTGAGTCCCATTGAAATTTTTCTTGTTGTGTTTTTAAACAAATAAATTGGATCGGAACGACCATAGACCTTTTCTTCAGCCCAATCGCTGCTATAAGATTCATTAAAAGCAGTTACAAACGCTTTTAAAAATACCGACTGTCCGGACGGAACATGTTGAAAGGAAACCCACATTTGGTTTAAATTGGCGTACGCATCCGAGCCATCGGTGTAATATACGCCGCGGATGGTGCCATCCGTTCTCTTGTACTGCTGACTTTTAAATCTAGAAGCATCGAACGAGCTATTAAATCTGTCGTATAGGGTACTCCAATCTGTGTACTTACTATCTGCCATTGTTTAGCTCCTTAATTAAATTATTGACCATATGATGCGTCTGTTGCTTTGCCGCTCATAACTCTAACTACCTTCTCGGCAACTTTTGCGCCGTCTAATTCCATCTGAATAGTTATATTATACGGTCTTTCTTGCGTTGCTGCTGCTGCTGGCGCCGGTGGTGCTGTTGTTCGGTTTGCATACATAATACTGCGGGTAGCTGCCGTTTCTGTGGCTGTGCCCATGGCCACGGTTAGAGAGCGCGCCTGAGCAACTCCAATTGCAGAATCCATCGTTGCTTTTAACGCGATTGTCTTAGTTAAGGGTATGTCGTCAATCGCTTTCGTAATTCTTTCAAACCCTTTTGCAACTTCTTCAAGATCACTTTTGGCTATTTCGGCGAGATTCTCTGTAATATCAACCAACGGCTGCAGGAGCGGCTTAATCGCCCACGCGAGAAGACTAAATGCTGCTGAAAGCCCCATTACACTCAATGTGAATGCGGTTATGCCGGCAACCGCCCATGGGGTACCTAGAATGGCGAATGCAATTCCTAGGGCGCCTAGACCTAGCGCTAGCTCTATCATGGCGCCAGAGGCTTCTGCCAAGCTTGTAAGCTTGGTTGGATTCAGAGAATCAAGGAAATATCCCATTCCAAATGCGGCTAGCCCCATACCGGCGCCAATCATTAGCGCGGCTTGTCCCACTGCTATGAGGACTCCGACGGCGGC
>TARA_R110000824_G_scaffold147843_1_pt1 | contig 24151 bp, 12 predicted proteins | sample TARA_R110000824 | Tara Oceans TARA_R110000824 (sample SAMEA4397747) | marine metagenome | biome: Polar Biome; feature: [MES] marine water layer (ENVO:01000295) within the mesopelagic zone...; material: water (ENVO:00002006), including particulate matter (ENVO:01000060) such...
TTGGTTACAGGAACTTTGGGTATGGTGCCCAGTTCTTTTTGTTCCTATTTTACAGCGAATGGATTAGATTTTTTCTTTTTAGTTATAGCAAAAGGATTAGATTTACTTTTACTTTTTTTAGCAAAAGGATTTTTTTCTTTACTTGAACTACTATTAGCTTTTTTATCTGCAGAACTCTCTAACATCCAAGTTGAATAACCCGCGAATAGAGCAATATCCTCCCACAAAGCTGTCTCATCACTTAACATAGCTTCTATATTATCAAATTTAGTCATAGCTCTATCAAGTGGAATATTAGTTGTAGCAGCAACAACTTTAGCTACAGCATCATAAGCTGGATTATCTAAGCTAAATCCTTTATCAATCATTTCTTGTCTTCTCTTTTTAGAATCAAACTGCCAAAGAGCTTGCTTAAGTCTAGAGACTTTAGATGAAACTACAGGTGTTACCTGTATCATTTTCCAAGCAGCATCAGTATATTCAGGTCTGTCTCTACCTGATCTTTTGTATATATCTAAAGCTATGTTTTTACTAACAGAAACTAAATGACCTCCAATACCCATACCTCTTAAAACACCATCAGCAGCTCCATTAGCGACATCAACGTATTTTTGATTTATAACTTCTTCGTCATCTTCATCGTTAAAACCTAAAGCAAACAAAGCTTGTTGAGCCGCATTGAATAACAAGTTTTGAACAATGCCATAATAAGCTATTTTACTAATATGCTCTTTAGCATCACCTCTTCTATTTACTAAGTCTTGAACTGCTCTCGCTTGAATCCTAACATATTGTTGTTGAGTATTAGCCCAGTTTAATAGTAATCTACCTACGTCACTAGCTTGTTGTTGTGATATTTTATCAGGTCTAGAAGATTGTTGAGACTTTTCTGATATTTCTCTAAACTCTCTCATAGCTATTTTCTTAGCCTCTACCTCAGTCATTTTAGAATCTCTTTTCATTAAGTCATTTATTCTATTTCTAAAATAAGTTGCTCCTCCAGAAGCTATTGCAAAACTATCAGCAAATTGTGTTGGCGCATAACCTTTTTGAATTAACCAACTAACAGCTGCTTTAGCTTTGTTTTTTGACTTAGCTGCTGCTTCTGAAACTTCAGCTTCACTAATGTTTATTCTTAATCCGTTTCTTCTATCTTTTAAAAAGTCTGAATTCATTAACTCCATAAAATCAGCCCAATACTGTGGTTGATTAGCAAATGCTAAACCTGCTTTAGCTGGGTTGTTAAAACTCCAATTAACAAAGTTTGCTGACGATATAGTTTGTAGTAAAGCAGACTTCATGTTTAAGAACATGACAACACCTTGAGAATTGTTTAAATAATCTAAAAACTTTCCTGCTATTCTATTTTGTCCAGTTATTCTATTGCTACCAGCTTGCATCCTTGCTAAAGAGTTTTCTAAAGCTTCTCTATATTTAGGACCGTGTATAGCTTCAAGTTTGTTTAAATTTTCTTTTGAGAATATTAAGTTTTTATTCTCTATCCACTCTTTTAAATATTCTTCTCTGTTTAAAGAGTTTATACTACCAAGTAAGTCTGAACTTACATTACCACCTAGCCAATCACTTTTAGGTGAAACATACTTCCCTTTATTAATCATTAAAACTTGCTCAGCAAAAGACTTTAACTCCATATTATTAGCAACAATGTTGTTGAGCTCTGTTAAATCTCTTTTAGATAATCCAGGTACTTCTTCGCCTAAAGCTGTCCATATGTAAACTCTAACAGCATTTTCATTGCTAAAGCTAGTGTCATTTTTTTTCTTCAACTCGCTAGGCATATTTAGATCTTTTTTAAGTTTTCTAAAATCGTCCATAACGTTTATCCTAGCTATAGACATATTTTCCATTGCTCTAGCAAAAGGTTCAAACAAGTTCTTTTCAAAGAATTCTTTATGTCCTTCACCTTGCTTTCCCTTACCTAATAATGGATATATCAATCCTTCAAAATCCTCAGCTGAATAAGGTAATAATCTTTTTCTTTGGTTTTTATCACCTACTAATCTAGCTTTAGAATCAGAATAAGTTTTATAAAACTCTATACCACTAGTGTCTTCTAGTATTTTGTTAAAATCTTCACTAGCACTATTCTTAAATTCTATTTTAGCTTGCTGAACTCTAGACTTAACATCTAATTGATCTAAAGCATCTTGTACGGCTTTAACGTTCTGAGTAGCATCATCTGCAAAATAAAAATCATTATAACCTTCTGCAGCTTTTTCTATAACCCAAGCAGCTTTAGCACCACCTGTTGAGTTACCTAGTCCTATTATATTGTCTATCTTAAATTCTAAACCTTGTGATTTTAAATATTCATATATTGCTGTTTGAGCTTCAGGAGCTCTAGCTGTTAATACAAATAAATCCTCATTGCCTCTAGCGTCTCTAATTGTTTTAGCTAGATTAAATAAAGGTCCACGCTTTCCATCAGTGACTTTATTAAACTCACTAAAGTCAAACTCAAAACCTAAGTCAAGCATTGATTTACCGTTACTAGCAAACTCTTCAGCATTTAATTTTCCTTTAGTTCCATCTGGTGATGTAAATAATATATCACTTTTTGTGGTAGCCAAAGTGTCATCAAAATCAAATATCCTTATTTTTTTAATAGGCGCATTTGGATCTCTAGCAACAGCTAAAGCAGCATCAATAGTATTAGCGTAAGATATTACCTCTCCATTACTACTTTGTTTCATACCTTCACTAGTTACACTATTAGACATTGTAACCTCATTCACCTTAGCAGCTTCTTGTATACTAGTCCATAAATCAGCTTCAGCTTTACCATATTCAACGTTATCAATAACATCTAAAACAGCATGAACATCTCCTCCAGTAGTATAATTATTATACCATCTTTTTAAAGGCAAATCACCTATTTTATAATCAAAAGGCATTCTAGACTTAAAGAACATACTAAAATTATCATTCATAGCAACGTGTATAGCGCCAACTGAATAACTGTCTTTTAATTCTTTTAAGTCAATATCTGTATTTCCATTAATTAAAGCATCTGCTAGCAAAACATTTATAACAGTAGCTGGTATCCCATGCTCGTATTCAAATTGTTTTTCTCCGTTAACTCTTAAATCTGTAGTAGGAGGATTTAAAGCAGCATACCTAAACATAGCAGCAGCTCTTATTGGCCCTTTCATGTTAGCACCAGCTCCAGCCATTATCATAGCTATGTTTTCATTAGTAGCAACTCCTGCGGTTTTCATTTCACCTAAAGTTCTATACATGTTAGTTATATAGTTCCAAGCTCTATCAGAATCTGCTTTTCTTTTAGCCTTTTCTTCTTTAGACATATTATCGCCAATCATAGACTCGGTAACAACCTGAGCTGTCATAGGTGGCGATTTAATTATTTCACTTTTGCCATCTATTTCTATAACTAAAAAATCACTAGGCTTTTCATTTTTTTTAAGTTTAAAACCTAATTCATTAAAAAGTTTAACACTACCTCTATCATATTTAGTAATTCCAAATGCTTTAGTTAAAAACTCACTAACAAAAGAATCTTTATTAGCATATGTCATATACCTACCTTGATTAACATATTTGCCGTTTACCATTTTCAATGGATCAACACCACTGTTAAACATACCTTGATAAGTTATTATATCAGCTATTAGTTGATTTTTCTTTCCTTTATAATAACCGCTCTTTAACATGCCATTAACAAGTAATGGATTAAATTCTTTTTGTTTTACCGTGTTTTCACCTGCTTCATCTATAAAAAGACTAGTAATTGTTCTATTTAAACCAGCAAACTTAGATAAAGACTTGTCTTCATCAGCCATTTCCACCTCTTTTATGTAGTCTACAACGTCTAAATCAACATCCTTGTATGTATTAACTTGTTTAGAATAAGGAATCATTACTTTTGATAAGTAATTAGTTAATGAAGTAATTTCTGTTTTGCTTAGCGATTCTTCATAAGTACTTTCAACAGCAAATCTAATTTGCTTTTTAAGATCTTTAATTTCATTTGACCAACCTGTATTTGCCCCTACGCTTATTATATTAGTAAACAATAAGCCTTGATTTTTAGCAAAAGTATTATAAGCTTTGTCTGAACCTAAAGCCTCTTTAATATTTCCAGAGAATTTAAAATTAGTTCCACGATCTATAGCTTGAGCATAAGTGTTCAACATCTGCTCAGCAGCCATCCATTTCATATCTGGGTTGCCTAAAGTAATTTTATCTATAGTATCTTGCTTAGACATTTCTTGCATGCTAGCATCAAAACCTAGTTGACTTGATATGTTCTTTGCTAAAGCTAACTTTCTACCTCTTTTATTAAAAAACTCTAAAAACACAGCATCAGAAGGCGTTTGTCTACTGTACAGTGTTGGGCCAGAAGTCTTACTTGTAGTTATTAATCTACCAGTACCTTCGTATCTAGCTATTTCTGTAGGGCTTAGATTTTTCTTATCAACTTTAGCAAATATTTTTTGATTAGATAATCTTTCCATAGCCACTAAATCAGATATAGGAAAACCCTTTAATATAGCTTTTTTGTTTTTTATTAAATAGTCAGCAGTTTTAATTTCATCCTCATTAAAATCCTCTTTGTTTAATCCAGAGAAAATCCCTTTTCCTTTATTCTTAAGTAGCTCTTTAATAATATTATCTAGTTGGCCAGTACCCATATCATCTAATATAGTATCAACAAGAGCATCTGAGTAGTCGTTAGCTAAGTTCTGTCTAACTTCTTTATATATTCTAGCAACATCTATATTAGCTTGATTTATATCTTTAGCTGTTGACTTTGGATCTGCTAAAACTTTTTTAACATCTTGAAGACTTACTACTTGATCTGCTTGACCTTTCTTTTTTCTAGTATATTTTAAACTAGGAAGTTTACCACCAACTACAGATTGAGCAACTTTTAAAACCTTATTATAAGCATTACCACCCTCTTCAATACCCATGAGTTGCCTCATGTTTAATTCTTCTTTTATTTCTACAGCCTCGTCAGCTGCTATGTCAAGCTTTCTTTCTCCTTCTTTTTGTACATCTAATCTTTTAGTTCTAACATCTTTAGGTGCTTCTCCTTTAGCTAAAGTTTTTCTAGCAGTTCCTACTTTTCTATCTAAGTAACTTCCTATATAACCTGCTAAATCATTGTTCTCTAAAGGATTAAAAGCTTTTATATGAGCAATTAAAGGAATAGAAGTTCCAGCCACAAGATCCATATCTCCTTTAGCTATAGCTTCTATCTCTTTTATAAATGGTACAATTAAGTTTCTTAACACTACGCCGCCCTGTTCTGTATCTAAAAAACTTCTCCAAGCTTCATTATCTTTATTTTCAGCGTACAATTCATAGTCTTTTTTTATTGAAACTTCTCTTTCATTTCTTCTTGAAGTTTTTTCTTCAGCTGTTTCGTTTATAGTTCCAGAACTTTTTAACTCATTTTCTAAAACCTCAACAATTTTTTGTTCTGGAGTAAAAACACCTGATTCTTTTATTTGAGATACCTGTTCTTTAGTTAAATTACCAGAAGCTATTGACTCTCCTAAACTAATTAAAGAAGCTAAAGCATCGGTTGATCCTTTAAAATCAAATTTAAATTCTCCATCAGTAGCGCTCATCATACCTTCATTCATGCCTTGACCTACAAGAACAGCGAGCTCAGGTGTTAGTGGCACATTTTTATTACCAACTTCTTCTAAGAAGTTCATAACAAGTTCATCAGCCATAGTGTCAACTTGAGAATCTCTTTTCCTTATTCTAGTTAACACATCTTTTCCCTTTTCTGACCTGCTTAAATAGTCTACTATAGTATTAGCTAAAGGTATAAAATCTTTTGAATCTCTACTTATTAATTCAGTAAATATAGTGTGTCCTACTTCATGTAAACCTACTTGTCTTTTGTCGTTTTTAATAGCATTTTCTTTAAAGACCAAACTTAAATTCGGGTCATTATTTAACCCTGGTATCTCAACACCATTGTTACCGTTATTTAAATTTTCCTTTAATTCTTTAAATTGATCTTTAATCTTAGATATTTCAACTTCATCAGCGCCAGAGTCTTTTAGTTTTTTAATTCTTTCTTCTAGTATATTGTCTATACCGGCAGCAGCCTCTTTATTTGTGTTAAACATTTGTAAAGATATGTTTAAACCTTTAGATTTATTTAGTGCGCTTTGCACCTCAAAGTTGTTATCTATTTCTTGAGCAACATAAATATCGTATGCTTGAGCTTGAATAGCAGATTGTTGCAAATCATCTGTTTTATTTCTATTTGCTTTTAAATCTAATTTCGCTTGTTCAATTATTTTATTGTATCTATCTACATCCTGATCTTTTAAAAACTTAAAGTCATTACCAAAAGCACCAGCGTTTTTCCATGTACCAGAATCATACTGTAAATTGTCAAATCTATTTTTTTGAAGTTTTAATTGTTCTTGTTTTACCTCTTTAGATAAACTTGTATCATCAATTATTTTCTTAACTTCAACTCTTATTAATTCTTGTTCACTAGTATTATTCATTAAAGAATTCATAGCTTGGTTACTAAGAGTAGTAGATATTTGATTAAACTTTTTATCAAGTAATACTCTTTGTTGACTTTCTAAATCTTGTATTATATTGTCTTGAGCTGTTACATCTATTCCTTTTTCAATTAAAGCTTGTCTTGATCTTCTTTGAGAGTTTAAGCTAGTGCTTATACCTCTAAACTCTTTCATTGAGTCATAGTCAGTAAAACCTTGAGCAGCTGCACCAGCTATAAAAGGAGCAGCAGACATGCTAAAACCAAATACACCGCCAGTAAACATAGCATGATCAACACCTTCTAAATAAGGTTTACCATCTATCATGTTTTGAGTTATCTGAGTTAAACCTTCACCAACAGCTTCTGTTATACCTTCTTGAGGTACATTTTTCAATTCTTGCTTAAAATACCTCTTCATACCTTCTTTATAACTGAAGATACTTCTTTCACCCATTTCACCTATTAATTTTTGACCTCTTTTTAATATAGGTATAGTTGTTAATCTTTCAAATATAGCTTCTGAAGCTCCATAACCAATAGCAGAAGCGGCTTGCATCCACTCGTTTTCATAAACACCAGTCTTTCTCTCTCTCATGTCATCTTGCATCCAGTGATCTCCAGCTGAATAAGCTCCAATAAGTAAAGGTCCAGCAGTACCACCAGTAGCCATCATTGTTGCTAATATAGGTATTTGTCTAGCAACTTCTTGAGCCATAAAACCTCCAAAATTACCACTAAAAGCACTTGCTCCACCCCAGTTGTCTTGGTGAAAACCTACTTCTTTCTGATAAGAATTAGTTATTTCTTCTTTTTTATCAGTCCACTCTTGACCCCAGTCTGCAAAAGCATCATCGTAGCTTTTCCACATTTCATCAAAATTAAACTCCCCATCACTTCCAAATTCTAAATAAGATGTCATAGCAACACCAGCAACTTTAGCCACCTTAGAACCAAGGTATGTGATTCCTACGCCTATATCAGCAAATGTATTTAAGAATAAAGATCCTGACTGTCTCCAAGTATCATAATCTCTTTTAAGTAAATCCCAAGAAGAATTAATATCATTAGTCTCGTCTTGAAGTCTCCAAGATTCATTTCTTCTATTTGCTATAACACCAACCCTAGTGTTTCTACCATTTATAGCGTTCTCATATTGATTAAACAAAGATTTAGAAACTGTTTTACCATTTTTAAATCTAATCATTTCACCATTAGAAGTAGGAAAATCTTTACTAACGTCGTTGTATATATCTTGAAAATAATCTATTAATAAATTATCTTCATTATTAGGGTTTTCTATATTAAATAATTCAATTTTATTTAATTCTTGTAATTCTACTGATTTTCTTAAATTAGCGTCTGATTCTACTATTTGAGAACCTCTTATCTTGCTAGCAATAAACTTTGGATTATCTTTTAAATACGCATCCCAATGTGAGTCTGTAGCTTTTCCTTTGTCTATTTCATATAGCTTTCTAGCAACTTGATTTTCTATCTCTTCTTTTGTTGGTTTAGCTTGTCCGTTTTCTAATCTAGCACTAGATAAAGACATTGCTGTATCGTTATATATTTTAGATCCAGCCCCAGAGTAAGATACAGAGCCTGGCGCATAACCAACAGCATCTCCGGGTTTTTTAGCATTATATATAGAGTTTAAATAATTAGCTCTAGGACCAGTAGCTGTACGGTTTATTATATCAAAGCTTTCATTAATTCTTATATACTTTTGAATTTCATCAAATCCATCTCCATAAGGGTCTTTAGCAGCCTTTTCAGATATTTTCCCTTGCTCAAACAGTTTTTGAGCGTATTTTACTTTTTCGCCAACAAATAAATTTGGGTTAGGTATAAATTCTGGAAATACACCAATCTCAGTAGGTTTACTATTAAAAGCACCAAACTTAGACAATTGAATTTCATCACTCTCGTTTAATGCTATTCCACCACTTTTTGGAGATTCCTCATTATAAGGAGTGTTTACTATTTTAGTTACTTCTTGAGCTTGATCACTAAGGTTTAAAACTGTTTGAGTTACATTTACACCATTGTCATTTATAAAACTTGTTAGTTCATTTTTTTGTTTATAAATATCGTTTCCTTGTAAACTAACAAAAGTAGTTTTTCCAGTTTCTTCGTTTGTAACTTGAATTCCGTTTTGTTGCGATGACTGTGCATTACCCTCTTTATTTATACCAACTCCAGGTAAACGATCTTTATATTCAAACTTGTAACCAGGATATTGGTTCTTTAAGAAAGGTACAAAATCTTCTTTTTGTCTAGATGTATTTAATTTAAAATAGTAATTACTTTTACTTAAGTCTAATTCTCCGTCGTCTTTCTGTCTATAAGCCCAATCATGAATACCAACTGTTTTCTTTTCTAGTTTTCCATTTTTATCATAATCCATGTAGTTTACTAAAGGATTTGATGTTGGCCTATTTAAATCTTCGTTTTTTATTTCTATATTGTTCTGTACTGATTTTGATTTATTTTTTTCTAAATTATTTATAAGAGAATCATACTTGTATTTATCTATTTCTTTATTTTTTAACTGCTTTTCTATTGATTTTAACTCATTAGCATAAGTTATATTTATTTTATTTTCTCTATTTATAAAGTTTTTCTCAACTTCATCAGGCGTTTCTATTGAACTAGACTGAACAGCTTTGCTACCTTCTTTTAAATCAACCTTTGTTAACATTGGAGACTCAACAGTTTGATCAACTTGGTAAGGTAAATTATAATTTGTAGTAAAATCAGAAAATTTTACATTATTATCCTTCAGTAAATCAGACTCAACCATTTTAGCGTGGAATGAAAAAGCTTTTGTTTTGTCTTTCATTACGTTTTCAAATTCTTCTATAGTACCAGAGAAAAGAGGTTGTCCATCAGCACCTACATTAGCTGTTGCAAAACTATATATATCTTTATAACTTTTTGGATCAGTTTCTATTGTCATATATTTAATTTCTATAATCTCATTTTTAAAATTGGATATTCCCTAAAATCAAGATTTAGTTGACTTCTTGAAGTAGCGTCATTAAAAGTTTCAGCTTCATATGGAGTAACGTTTAACATACTAAATACATATTGTTTTCCATCAGGCGATAAAACATTGTTTCCATTTCCATCTTCTTCAAAACTCATAAAAGCAGGGTTTGCAAATACTTCCATTTTTTTCATGTCTTCAAGACCGACGCCTGAGTAAGAATATAACACTTCTTCTTGAACCTGGTCTCCTAAAAAATTCGTTATATCTTCGTCTGTTACAAATTTCTCTTCTTTCCCGTTGACAGTTCTTCTACCACTTCCATCTGCTTTGTACTTTTCCTTGATTAAATCTATCATTTGTTTACCTGTCTTCAAGGTTTTATTCTCAACACCGTATAGCTTTTTATTTTTTATAACCATTGCTACAAAATCTTCAAAGCCATTGTTGTAAGTTCTAGTCACTTCTTTATATGCTGGTTTATAGTTGTCAGCAAACTTCTTATTAAGACTTTGAATACCTCCAGGAGTGAACTTTCCATCTTTTTTATAAAAACCCTGTATTTCTTGTTCGTTTATTATAGTATCAGTAGGATTACCTCTTTTCATTTGTATCAACCTAGCTAAACCATCTGCACCTTCGTTTCTCATTTCCCCCCGCAGCTCTAAATATCTTTCTTCATCAACTGATGTTTGAATACCATCTTTTAAAGGGTCTTTATCTGGCATTTCCTTGGCGCTTAATTTGTTTAATGCATCTGCTCCCGCTTTAGCGTCTTCATTATTAAACGTAGACCAGTTTATACCTTTAAACTTACTGTCTGGTGGAAGCATTTTTAACATGTTTAATTGATCCCAATCCTTACCAAAATTAAGTGTAGTTTGTGATAACAAAACATCTTTGTGATTAGTTATTAACTTTGTATATATGTCATTTGCTTTTGATACTTTTTTAGAGGTTTTTGAATTGGTATTTCTATCCCAATTCTGCTCTATAGATACAGTTGGTGTAAAAACACCAAAACCTTTAACTAAGTCGTCTAATTTTTGAAAACCCTCTTTTGATGTTAAAGACTCTTCTTTAGTTATAACATGACTAGCTAAGTTAGTTCCTGTTAGATTAAAAGCTTTTATATCTGCTCCTAAATCTCTAGCTGTTAAATCAGTTATGTTTCCAGCATCTCTATCCGCTTCACTTGCATAATAGCCAGCTGTAATAACTGGACTTCCAGTCTTCATACTTATTTTTACTGAATCTATTAATCCTGACGCCATTCTTGTAGAAAAATTAACTTTATCATTATCTAATAAAGCTTCGTTATCTAGTCTATTAACAGTACTACCAGTTGCTACAGATTGTTGATGTAGTGCGTATATATTCTGCTCAGCAGCACTATTAACAACCCAAGTACCTAAAGTTCTTAAATTAGATCTGCCATTTGTCTGAGCTATAGCAAGAGCATCTCTATCAGCTTTTGTGGCTCCAGGTTTACTAGCTTTTGCTTTAGCTTCACCTATTATAACAGCTTGTTCTCTAATTGCTTCTTTTAAAGCTGCATCCATATTAGCTTCTAAAGGAACTAATTGGTCACCAAATTCTTTTATTAAAGCTTCAGTTGTTTGAGTACCTATCTGTATTGCCCTCTCGCTATCAGCTCTGTCTTTAGCTTGTACTTTAGCTACTCTTGATAAAAGATTTGTTGTATTTTGAGTTGCAATATTCACGTTTTGAACTAAACCAGAATAATCACTTTCTTTTAAACCTACTTTTCTTTGACTCATAATTTTATTTTTTAATCTTTACCCGGCTAAAGCTCCACCAGGCGCTAGACCAGATGTTAATGCGCTTGTGCTTCCAGTTATTCCAGCCATTAAAGCAGCATCTCCAGCGTCTCTTCTTGATTGTTGTTGATTTCTTAAAAAATCGCTTTCTCCATACGCTCTATCTAATCCAGCATTAATTCTTTCTTCATTCATTTGTTGTTCAAATATACTACCTTGTCCTTTTAATGTCTCTACTCTTGCTGATTCAGCTAATCTAGCTGTTTGTGCTGCTTGTTCTCCTTCTGCTCTTAGTTTTTCATTATCAGCTTCTTGAGTTTCTATACTAGCTGATACACCTTGCTTACTTTTAGCAGCTGCTTGAGCCAACGCTGTTGCTCCACCAGCACCCATTCCAGAAGCTTGTAATGTATTTAAAGTATTAGCTAAAGCTATATCTGTTTGTTCCGCTTGCATATCAGCAGCTTGAGTAGCTACACCTATGTTTTCAAATTGATTTACAATTTGATCGCTTCTATCTTCAACATTTGCATATGGGTTTTCAATATCAGCCCTGTTTCTTAATAAGTCATCAACTACACCGTTAGCAGCTTGTATATCGCCTTCCATAGCGTTAGCTTTTTTGTTTTGAATATGTTTAGTTATTCCTCCAATAACTAATGGTGCTGCTATTGCTGCTACTATTCCGAAACTCATAATATTTTATTTTTTATTATTAATATATTTTTCATAATCCTTCATATTTAAAGAAACTAATTCACTTTCTATTTTATCTATATCTTTAGTATTAGTAGGGTTTTTATGTATATTTACAACTACAGAATCTTCGTTAGCATAAACAGCTCTTTGAATACCAGGTTTAGAAATAACATAGCAAGGTCCTTCATAATCTTCAACTGTATCTTTGTCTGAAAGTGTTAAGTGCCCTTTTAGTAAAAAAAATATATGCAAATGATTATGTATGGCACCTACCACTACCATACCTTTCTTTATTGTCATTTGTCTTAGATAAATTTGATCAGCAAACTCATGCTTTATTGGAAGATGTTCACTATTTTTTAAAACACTAGTAGCATCTCCAAGTAGTTTTACTCCTTTATTTTGTTTACTTAATATTTTTTTTATTACTTGTATATTATTCATTTAATTTAATTATGATGATCTTACGTATCTACTACCAACACTCCAAAGTTCTTTTAAGCCTCCAACATCACTAGTTAAATCATTTGATATTTTAACAGTAGCAAAATAACCTTTTATACCACTAATACTATCTCCAAATAAAATTTCCTCAGGCCTAGCATTGCTATTATTTACTAAATTTGCTACATATAAATTTTCTTTTCTACTAAATCCAGCTCTTTTATTTTGCCCTGTTGTAGGGTCAACGTAAAGACCTTCATTATAGCTATATATAGATACTATTCTGTCTTGAAATTCAACACCACCAGTGACAACTGAACCTGAACTTGAAGGGCGTTGAGTTGGGGTAGGAGCATTATCTACTCTTTGAAAATCTGAGTTAAAATAATTTATTTCAAAACCATTATCACCTTCGTAATTTATTGTTTGAAAAATCTTTTTTAATGAAGGATTTGAGTTTATTACAAAAACAATACTAGCAGGTTTAAATACTGTGTAGAAAAACCCTCTATTATTAATCACACTTTCGTCGTAATGTTTCCATAATTCTCCATCTTTAATTGAATAAAAATTACTTTTAGAGCTTAACATGATGTCAGGTCTGAATGTATAAAAACTAGTCCAACCCTTTACTTTTTCATCAAATGAAAGTGTTGATGTATTTCTTATACGCATTGGCTCATCAAAAAATGTAAAAGACTCTGGTTCCAACGCGGGGGTAGTAAAATTACCTACTGGAGCGTTTTTAATTGCTTGTTTATAAGAAACAGTATATTTTGAGTCTCTAACATCGTAAGAGCCTTGAATTTCATCTCTTACAAATTCTAAAAATGAAATAATAACAGCACCTGGTCTACTAGGTATAAAACGTGTATCAACAGGTGGATCAACAAATATTTCGTTACCACCATTTGTTGGATTTTTTTCTAAACGAGTTATTGTACTTCCAGTATCAATTCTATTAATTCCAGAAGCTACTGTATCATTCATTAAAAGAGCCATACCAGGACTTAACAACTTAAAATTATCATCACTAGAAATAAAAAATAAAGATGTATTAGAGCTGGAAAAACCAATTGGCATTTCAAGTATTCTTCTTTTGCGAGTGTCGGTTAGTAAAGTAGATTGATCTCTAAAAAAATCTGACATTCCGTTTTCTGATATAACACTTAAGCCATCTTGAGATAATCTCAATACTTTACCTCTAAATCTGTCTGTAAAATATCTTCTAAATCCAAATGAAGCAAAACTTTCTGGGTTTTTACTAATACCATAATCCCCAGCAAAAGGAGTCGTTTGACCTAGCACAACTCCTGCAGGCAATGTTTGAGTACCGTTTTCACTAGTGTACGTAATATCTTTATCTATTAAAACTTTGCTAACTTTGTTTTCTTGAAAGACAATTAAATTAGTGTCTGTTGCAAATAGTTTTTGAATAGACCCTTGAGCCGGGTCTAAAGAGGAGGTAATATTTTCTCCTGCTGAAAAAACATTAGTTTCATTAAAATTACTTAAAGAATTAAAAACACCAGAATATATTATAGAATTAAATCTATTTAATTGACTAGGGTTGTCTTCGTTTAAATAAGCTTTAACACCATAATCTGTACTAGTATTATTATAACCACCTTTAATTCTAGACTCTTCAACAAACCAATTACGACTATTACCTTCATCGCCTTCAATGTCATCAGCTACTGTAGCTGCGTTAATAGGAAAAACTCCAGTCTTGTAAGGAGACCAAAAAATTCCAGGCCAAACAGGAGTAAATATATCATCAGTGTTTTTACTTACTAATGATCCTGTTTTTTTTAACCAAAACGAATTAAAATAACTTATGGGTATTATTGCTGACATATCTATGCTATTATTAAAATATTCATAGGGACACTAGTTACTGTACCCCATTTGTCTGTTGCTTGTAAGGTAAATCCTATCCAGAATATACCATAACTTCCGTGAGGTACCCAACGTGGATACACTCCTTGTGGTAATGTGGCAGCTATACCATGCCCAACATTATATAAGTTTCCATGACCAAGCCTATTGTTTAAAAGAATACCTCCAAACCAGTTTGAATTTTTAGAAGTACTAGGAACAGTTGGAGGTATTAAATAATTCAAATCGCCGTCAAAACCAAAGTCATCCAGTAGTAAGTAACTGCTTATTCCCAATTGACCTTGATTATTTATGTTAACACTTTTTCTAAGAGCGGATTCTATTGCTCCTGGAGTTGGAGTGGAAGAGGAATTTGGATTTTGAGTACCATCATCTACAAATCTACCAGTTGGATATAATGGAGAATTAAAAACATCTCCTGTTGGGAAATGAAGGTCTTTTAATTCAAAAGTCTCATGAACGTTTCCGCTAAATGCCGTTACATTCACACTTGTACCATACCGTATATCTCTTTGATAACTGCTAGTGTTTCTAGTACCATTAAGAAAATTAACACCACCATTAATATTTGTAAATTTAGAAACTAATTGATTCTGTTCAAGTATATTCCACGGTCCTTTAATGGCTGCTGAATTACTTTGAGATTCGTAATTTATTAAAGAATAAAAATCAGAGTGAATGTTTGGTAAAAACTGATCAGTAGGCAGTTTAAGTATAGCAGGAGTATATCTTTCATTTGAGTTCTGGTTAGTGTTGTATATATGTTGAAAAGGGTAGTTGTCAAATGTAGGTGTAGATGATGTTAACGAAGCTTCAGTACCAACTGAACCATAAAGTAATTTTCTCCAAAAAGCTACTGCTGACATTGCTGGGTCCGTTTTCTCAGCAGGTGTCATTTGAAATAAACTCCACATAGAGTTTTGATCCCCCATACCTCCTTGTGATACATATGGAGAAACCATATTTGTTTGAAAACTACCTCCTGAGTCTTGAGCGTTTTGTGTTTCTGATAACCATGCATTGGTTCCAAGACCCCATTGGCCAGTATAAAATTGTCCAGCTAATCCTTTATAAAAATAAGTATCAACAGTAAGTCTGTCTGAAGTGCTTATAAAAGCTCCAGTTGTTGCATTGCCTGAGTTAACAAATACATTGCCATTCCTTGGATAATCGTTTACTTGAAAGGCAAAGGTATCCAAAAAACACAAAAAAGGAAAAGCACCTTTCTGAGGACTTTCTCCAAGACCTTGTGGAGCTTTGTTATCGCCGGCATTAGGAGATTTGTAGTAATGAGGTTTAAGTGATTTAGGACTAGAACCACCTGTCATTCTACTATAATCTGAATAAGGCTCTAAATCAACAGGAATAAATTCATCTCCTAATTGAGGACTACCTGGATTTGCTTGTTGATTGTATTGAGGTTTAATATTATTAACAACCCCAGAAAAAGTAAAATTCTTGGTTAAAACAGCTCCTGAACTTGTTAAAACTCCAAATTCTATAGTAAAGTCAAATGTTCTACCATCATCAGCATAAAAATACTGTTTTGCATATAAATCAAATCTTCCAGTATTAACTGGTGGAACTTGCAAGTCTACTTGAGGAACTATTATAAAACCACTAGCACTCACGGCGTTTGAACTGCCACCACTAACAGGAGCAATAGCGCCAGCCCTTATTACACTTGATGATCCTAAATTAGCCTCTCTAACACTTAATAATCTACATGTATTTGTCGCGTTTAGTATTGCTATTCCTAAGTAATCTTTTACTTCAACGGTATATATAACGTCTCCAAATTCAGGAGAACTTATAGTTCCAGTACCTAATTCATAAATAGGAGTATTTTCTACTAAACTCATTACATCTGGAGTTAAATCAACTGGTCCTGCGTTCGTCTCGTCATTAACGCTAGCATTTAAGTCACTAACAAGCCCAGAAGTAGATGTTTCGTAGTAAATATCTAAATTAGATTTAAAACCAGAGGTTTCATAAACACCTAATATGTTGAAATTAGGTATTTGTGCCGGGGTGCTATCACCATATATACTACCAAAAGGTTTATTATTAAAAATCTGAGCTAAGGTTGCGGTAGTGCCTTTATAAACTCTTTGTGGACTAATTTCACTTAAGCCTTTTACACTTCCAGTCGCAAGTGATAAATCAGCCTGTGTTAGATTTGGAGTGTTGTATATTATAGAATTTACTTCATCATTGTCTCTCAATGGAGTTATAAAAAAGCTTTCTTGTTCAGTAGTGGAATTAACAGTTAAGAATGATGGATTTACTCTTGGAAATAGCTTAACTGAAGATCTAAATTCTTTTTCTTCTGGACCTACGTTGGTTAAATCTTTAGGAACTTTATTTATATTGTCATTTATTAATGAAAAATAACTAACATCTAAACTGTTGTTTCCAGATAATTGTCGTTTACTAACAGAATTAGGTATATAAACATTATAATATTCTTGTTCTTGTTGCTGTACAACAATTTTATAACTAAACCACCCCAATGGATTTTCTTCACTATATAGACCTGGGTAACCATTAATAGGCAGTGTGTTTGGAATATCGTCTTCAAGTTCTATCATTAACTGTTTTCCAGTAAAGTTTAATATGTCTTCTGCTGAAAAATCGTTTACTGTTGAATAAGGATTGTAAACTGTAGAAGCCCCAAACTTAGTATTAAGAGCGCCTATTGATTGATCCTTTAAATTAGAAAGTATAACATCTGAAGATCTTCCATATCTATCTTGTAAAACTAAACCCACTTGATAAGTTCTGTTTTCTTTTAAAGTGTGATTTAAAAGCGTTCTTTTATCTTGAGTAAGAGGAATATCTGGCTTTTTTATAACAGCAAGCCTGTAATTTAAATTTAAAGGCGAACTATGTTTATCTAAAAAATTACCATACATAACTCTATTGCCTGATACTTCTTGAGATAAAGCTTTTATAGGTGCTTTGTCAAAAACTCTAGTTACCGCATTTTCTGGTAAAACCCTGATAGGTTTTGTTGATTGATAATTATATTTTAAAAAAGAAAATGTTCCTTGCTCTGACAACTCTCTTATTTTAGTAACTTCTAATACATCAACAATTTTAATAGAAGTTTCTCCAGAAAATCTACATAGTATTTCAATTTCTTTTATATTTAATTTATCAATTGTTTCATTCCAAGATCCTTGTGTTGAGTCTATTAGACCAAAAAAGTCAGCAGGAGGCTTAAACGGGGTGTTTACAAAAATCTCCACGCAATCAACATTGTTTTCCATAAAATTAACTACGGAAGTTTTTCCTGCATCAGACTCATCACTGCCTATAAAATTACCAAACTGCTTAGGTGTGAAAGCTATTTGAGTAAAAGGAGCCATTAAGGAATATTCATTATCATCAAATTTGTATCTATAACTAAATCTAACAAATTTATCTTTTAAATATTCAGGATCTCCAACAAAATTTGGATCATAATCTGGATTATCTCTAAAAAAATTTACATTTGTTTCATCTAGATCAGGCGGCGAATTACCACCTGAGTCTTTAATTGTAATCACATTGTTTCCAGTGTTGTAACCAACCAATTTGAAACCTTCACTAGCGGTTATAGTTCTGTCCGCAGCGTAGCCAGTGTCACTAGCTACATATATCTCGGACTGAGAATAATTACTAGAAGCTCCTTGAAATATCGGATCATTACCATTTGCATCTTGGATTCCATAGGTTCCATTAGACACGTTAGTCATATCAAGTTCACAATTAAAGATTACTGGTAAGAATGGTGAAGAGCAATTTTTTAAACCGTAAGTACTTATTATTATTTTATCTCCTGCAGCCCAGGTAGATGCTTTATTAAGAAAAATAGATAGTTTATTTGCGGATGTATTTACCGAGAAAAGATCCACGTAAATGTCTCTACCTAATAAGCCGTCAGGAGGTGAACTATTATTTACCTTTAAACTAATTGGCGAACCAATTTTTACCCCAGCAGCTTGAAATACAGAAGTAGGGTATTGTGTAGCTATTTCTATAATAATACCACCACTGCTACTAGTATCCGTTGATGAGTTTAAGGCTGTTAATATTATTTCATTATAAAATTTAGGTGGATTATAAGGATAAAATTTTACTATAGATATTTTATCTTCAGAGTCATAATAAGAAATATCTGAACTAGCTGAAACTATATTTATTTTTCTAGGTTGATTTCTATTGTCAGTAAAGAATAAAAGGTTTTCTATTAAATTAACGCCAAGTACGGGGTGTGTTTTAGAGAAGTTTAAAAAACTACCTTCAACTAGTCTTACGCTAGTGTTTGTTAATGTGTCATATCTAATTATAAAATGAGAAGATCCATTTTTAGCTTTATTAGATAGTTGATCTGAAGAAGAATCTGTATAATTTGTTAAAAAAACAAAAATTCTATCATTTGATTCATCATTTAAATAGCCTATAACCTCTGTGTTTATATGTTGCGCTGTTGAGTCTATTCCAAATTTTGATAAACTAGAATTTCCTAATATATTTTGAAAAGTACCCACGTCATCTCCTTCAGACCTACTTATAGTAAGATTTTGACCTACTCTATATTCACCTTGAGGAATTAATCTATCGTCTAGATCTTGATTCATCCTGGCTCTTATAAAATTATTCTTGCTTTCTGCCATAATTAATGTTTAATCCATTTAGATTTACCACGCATAACTTGAGTAAATTCTTCAAGTTTAATATTACTTAATCTTATTTTAGCGTTCCTAAGCTTAGCTGATCTTTCTCTTTTGTATCTTTGAACTATGTATTCTGGGAAGTTAGCTCTTGTAGACACTATAGAATGCATTATATGAGCGTATAAAGCATCTTCTGCCATTTTAGGTATCTTAGTATCCTCTTCATAGGATAATCCATCAGAGATGTATTCTAAAATTATTATTCTACCTACTAAATCACTAGAAAAACTAAACTTACCTTCTCTTTCATTTATAGTAAACCAACCGTTTTTTTGAGAAGTCTCAGGGTTTAATCCATACCTCTGTCCATATGCCATTTTCCACCATTCCCAATCATTTACATTTGCAGTTTGAAATAGTTGTTGAGTTATTTGACCTGTTATATTAGAGTTGTTGTTTCCAGCCCAACGCTCGCTAGTTATAGATTGTCTTGCTTCTAAATTATTACCGTAATTATCTTGACTTGGTTGACCATTACTGTCTTGTATAGGTAGTTCAGTAGGGTCACTAGTTAGTCTAGTAGGATATATTATATGCTTAACACCTGCTGAATCAATCCAAGATGCTTGAACATAGTTAACATAGTCTTGAGGTATTATTACAGATAAGCTAGTTGGTATTGTTAGTTCTTGAGATTTAACGCTTTTTAAAGTGTCGTAACTAAATTCTTGTAATCCTCTTTTTGCGTGAAATATAACGTCTGTTCTTTTACATTTAGGTATCAACTTATCTTCACCAACGTAAGCTATTAAAAAATTATCTATAACGTCATTTAAACTTGTGTATTGATAACTACCATAGTTTTCCCATATAGACTCTAGTATTAATCTAACAGAAATTATAGAACCAATAGCAGTTGGTGAAACAGTATTTAATAATTTAACTTGTTGTACATTTACACCATCTACAATAGAAGTTATTAATTCATAGTTAGATACAGGAGCCAATGGGTTGGTATAATCTAAAGGCTGAACTTGAACATTGTTTATGAGCAAAACAAAATTTGGAATACTTGATGGTTTTGCATTAACATTCCAAACTAACTCTTCCATAGCGGCTGGCCAAGTTAATAACTGATTAACAGTGCCGTCACCAAAATAAATCTGCTCTCCTGAATAGTATTGAGCGTTTGTTTGTTTTATTAATCCCATATTTTATTATCTTTTTGAATTATTTTCATCTTCAGCCAACTCTTGAGAAGCAGCTTGAACTATTTGTGGATCTTTTATTATTATGCCTGCATATTTTAATATTTCTAAAATCATTTCAGTCTGTAAGCTTTCACTTATTTCAATTTGCTGCGAAAACTCTGTGGTGTTTAAAAGTATATTGCTTTCCGATAATGTCAATATAATATCTGCAGTAGACGCAGTACCAAACAAGCTTTTATCAATAGTTATTGTGTCATCAGCTTTAAATCCCATTCCTGAATACGGAGTGCCGACTGGCTCTACTAGAGTTGCTACGCCACCAGCAACTGTAATATTTAACTGCAAATTAGATCCATTCCCGCTAGTTGTAACGTTGGTACCCGGAACATTAATAGCCGTGTACAATCCATCAGTAGCAAGAGCAGTGTTTTGGGTAATTGATAGAGAAGTGTTAGGTACTAAAGAATAAACTGGCCTAGAATCATAAATATATTGACCTAGACTACCTACTGTATAACCCCATCTAACATCTTTAGGTTTTCTAATATAGTTAAAAGTAACGTCACTAGAAGCATAAGCCGTTGGACTTGGGAAAACTGTTAATTGATTTTTATTGTATTTAGCAATAGGAAGATTATCTGAAGGCTGCGTGAGATCAGATAACTTTATCTGGTTATATACTTTATTTGTAAGTATTTCTATAGGCGGTGAGTTTGTTCCTTTATTCCAAATAGTGGAACCAAATCTGTGTAGGTCAATAGGTTGAGTGTATATGTTTGTAGTTGGAGTATTTGAAGCATTAGCACTTGTTTCAAATATTTGAAACTCTTCCATAGTATGATCCATCTTTGAGGCAAATTCCACATCTGTCTGCGGCATGCGTATATATTGATTATAATCTTCAAAAAACTTTTCAAATATTTCTAATTGAACTTGAGTAGCTACTTTGTTAAACTCATCAGGAGTTAAATAACCACGTTGTTCTTTATTAAGAATACTTAATACTGTTGTATATACAGTGTTTACATTTATTGCCATGTTATTATTTTAATCGAAATTAGTAAATACTAGTCTTGATTTAGCTCTTTCTAGTTTATCAGTTTTTTCTATAAGTAATCTTTGTAATACATCTGGCCTAGTATTTTCTCTATTAGCAAGTATAGCATAAATCATGCATGAATATAAAGCTGCTTCAGCTAATTTAGGTATAGCAGCAGACTCATCTGTTGTAAGTGCGTTAGATAAATATGTTAACGTAGCGTCACCCGAGTTGCCATAGGTTATAGTTTTAGCCACATAATTTATAAAAAAGTTACCAGTGCCAAGAGGATTAACCAATACAGAAACCTCTGTAAGTTTTGAGGTTGTAGAAAAACCACTATTAATTGCTGATATTACAGCAACAAAGTCTGCTGGTAAAGAATAAGCGGTATTTGCAACAACTGCGCCTGTGCCTGCAGCTGTTCTTTCTTCTATAAATTGACTTTTTATAGTTTCATACGCAAATTCTTGTAAGCACCGACGTGCGTGAAATACAACCTCTGTTCTTATAGCATCTGGTATTAGTTTTCCTATACCAGTATAAGATATTAAAAAGTTGTTTATAACATCGTTAAGTGTTATAAAAGCGTTTGATAAAGTTGTTGTTGCCATAATTTATTATTTTTGCCCGTCAATATCTATTTGTTGTTCTTTACTACCTGAGAACTGGACGGCTAGTTGATCTCTAGTCATAACACCTGCGTAACCTAGTATTTTATCAACTAACAAGGGTTGATCCGATTGGTGAATTTCAAAATCTACAGAGCTTTGTGCATTGTAAATATAATTACCTAACTCTGTGTCAATAGTAAATCCCCAAACAACAGGAATAGGATATTTTAAATAGTTTATTTCAACATTATCAACACCTACTCCAATTGATTTTGGATATAGTTGTATGACGTTGTCTTCATATGTATATACAGGATAAAATTTTGAAGGTGCTGTCAAAGACCCTTCACTTGTTGTGTACACTTCAGATTTTTGTATTCTCTCAACTTCTCTACCTCCTCTATTTAAAATGCCTAAATAAACAACAGTGCCTAGTTCTTGTACTGCAGTTGTTGGTGTAACATTGCTACCAGCATTAGTGCTAAGCTTTTCAGATTTTTTAAATATTTGTATTTTTTCATCTAACAAAGAAACTCTATCAGCATAATCTACATCAGTCTGAGGTTGTCTTAACAAACCATTTAGTTCATCAAAATACTCAGTAAATATTTCCTGCTGTGCTTGTGTAGCTATTTTGTTGAATTCAGTAGGTGTAAGCACGCCTCTTTTTTCTTTTTGCAATACTACTAGTACAGTTTTATATACTTGATTTATGTTTATAGACATTTTTAATTATTTATTTAAATAAAAAAGGGTGGTGATAAAACCACCCTTACTTATAGTCACTTGTTAATTTAGCTTTTTATCTATAGATTTATAAACTTCAAGACCTTCATCTGTTTTAAACCATGCAGCTATAGCTGAATAAGGGTTTTCATCAAAAGGTACAGTCATAAGTTTACGTCCATTAGCAGCCCATTTAAATGTTCTTTGATCCGAATCTAGTTTAACTATACCATCTTCAACTGATCTAATAGCAAAATTTCTTAATTCAACATTTTCATCTTGAGCTAATTCTAGCAGTAAATGAGGATTTCTTTTAGAGAATAACAATAAATCTCTTTTAAGTTCCTTAGAACTTAAGTCTTTGACCTTAGTACCCATTTCTACTCTTAATATAGCCTCTGCTTTATCTATGTCCATTTCATAAGCCATGTTCATAGCGGCAATTTCTACTTCTAACATATCAAATTGATCTTCAGCTTCTATTACAGCGTCAAACTCTTGAAATATTAAATTTTTATGAGGATGTTTTGCTAAAAATTCTTGTAAATTTCTTTTTTCTTTAGGAACCATTAAATGTCCTTTCTCAAACACTATGTGAGATAATGTTACGTTACCTTTTTGTTCGTCTACAAATGAAGACTGATGATTAGTAGCGTATCTTAATTCTCTTTCATAACCTACATCTTTATCAAAATACACTAAAGAATATCTATTAGAGTGTCTTGATGGTAGTGTATAAGTTAAAGGCATTTTATTGTTCATTAAAAAATAATTTCTATCTTTATACTCCCATTCATTAGTTTTTGGAGTCTTTTTTTCTTTTGTTTCCATAATATAATATAATATAATAATTAAAAAAGACCCCGCCGAAGCGGGATCTTATTATTGTTTTACTTAGGTAAAAGGATAGTCTACAGGACCAGCACTTTTTACAAAAGTTTCGCCAGCAACAATAGGTACGTAGTTGGCATCTGAAAGTAAACCACCAAAATCTACTTCAACTACTAAACCTTCAGCTTGAGCAGCTTTAACGATAGCATCGTTAACTGCATTTTGCATTGTAGCAATTGCAGTAGTAGTAGCAGTAGTTGAATTCGCATTGCCTAGAATCACTTTAGTAGCAAGTAGATCTAAACCATCAGCAGAGTTTATAGTCGTACCATAAACTATCTGCACAAATGGAGCAGCTCCTTGGCTAGTTCCACTAGTTACGCTTTCATTTCCAACAACATATACAATGTCATCACATGGTACTAAATCAAAAGCACCATATTGTTTTTTTAGTTTTATATAACTCATTTTCTTATTTTTTAAATGTTAATAATTAATTAAGCTCCTTTGAATAATACAAAGTTGTTTGCAGCTTGAGTTACTAAACATCTTTCAGATAAGAAACTTACAGTCATCGCATCTAAAGTGTCAGTGTAAGCACCACCTACTGAACCAGTAATCCAAGACTTCATTCTTCGATCTTCAGTTTCAGAAGCTCTGTACCTTACGTGTAGAAAAGGACGTCTTATATTAGAACCTAACATTTGATCGTATACTGTAGTTGTTCCAGCAGG
>TARA_R110000824_G_scaffold400686_3_pt1 | contig 24058 bp, 20 predicted proteins | sample TARA_R110000824 | Tara Oceans TARA_R110000824 (sample SAMEA4397747) | marine metagenome | biome: Polar Biome; feature: [MES] marine water layer (ENVO:01000295) within the mesopelagic zone...; material: water (ENVO:00002006), including particulate matter (ENVO:01000060) such...
ACAACCGCTGGCTGCTTCCTGAACGCGCTCAAGCATTTCAGTGCCGTATTCCGAGGTAAATATCTCGTAGGCAGGCTGTACAGCCTCCTGGAAGGGGGCGATATCGATATCGGTTTTTACCGTCATGCCATTCTCTTCCAGTAGTGCCACCCCTTCACGCTCTAAGCGCGACACCTCTTCGCGGGTCGCTTCGGCAGACGCCGCAGCAGCTTCCATAAACCAGCCACGCTCCTCATCACTCAAGCCGTCCAGCAGAATGGGCGACCCCAGCACGATGGCCGGTGAGTAAACGTGGCCTGTTAGCGAGAGGTAGTCCTGCACTTCCCAAAAGTTGGTGGCAACGATGACGGTAATCGGGTTTTCCTGACCATCGACGGTGCCCTGCTGAAGTGCGGTGAACAGCTCAGGGAACGCCATCGGTGTTGGGCGGGCGCCCATCTGACGGAACGCTTCCTGGTGTACCGCGTTCTCCATGGTGCGTACGCGCAGCCCCTCGGCATCGGCGGGCGTGGCGATCTCGCGTTGGCTATTGGTTAGGTGGCGAAAACCATTTTCAGACCACGCCAAACCCACCAAGTCATGCTCGCCCATTTTTTCCAACAGCTCATCGCCCAGTTCGCTATCCAACACGCAGCGAGCCTGGTCGTAGTTTTCAAACAGGAACGGTAGGTCGAGCACATAACTTTCCGGTACGAAGTTACCCAGCGGGCCCGTGGAGGTAATCACCACGTCGACCGTACCGATCTGTAGACCTTCGATCATCTCCCGCTCGCCGCCCAGCGACCCAGAGGTGTGTTCGGTGACCGTGAACTCGCCATCGGATAATCGCTCCAGTGTCTCCTTAAACGCATCAGCACCTACCGAGTAGTGCGAAGTCGAGGAGAGTGTATGGCCCAGGTTCACTTCCGTCGCCGCGTGGGCTTGAAGTGCGATATCTGCCGTGGCGATACCGCTAATCGCGGCCACCAGAACATGGCGCTTGAGCGTTGGAGTCATGTGTTGCTTCGTCATTGTCGTGCCCTCTTTATATTGTTGTGAGGGTGGTCGTTGGGGCAACTTACCGCGCCTGCGGGTGTCGCCCAGGCAGTTTCCTACCGCTTACGGCAGGGCAGAAACTCACTTCGATTCAGTTACGAACGCATCAATGATCTGCTTGAAGTTGTCATCGCCTACAAAGCCAAGCTGCTTGGCTTTCGTGGTTTCAAACCGGGCGGGCCAGCTTGCCACAATGGCTTCAATGCGTGGGTCGGGTTCATGGCGTACCAGTGAAAGCGCTTTTTCTCCCGCGACGTCACCCAGCGCTTTAAGCATTTGGGCCACCGTGACGGTGATGCCCGGCAGCATAAAGGCTCTAAAAGGCGCCAGCGCCTCACTTGGCACCTCAGCACCATGGATTAGCGCATCCACCACCTTGCCTGGCGACATCACAAACATCGGAAACTCAACGGGCACCGGGCAAACCGCCTCTTCGCCATTGAGCGGCTCACGCAGAATGCTGGAAGCAAAGCTGGAGGCCGCGGCGTTTGGTCGGCCAGGACGAATCACAATGGTCGGCAGGCGCAGCACTAGGCCGTCGATAAGCCCACGGCGGCTGTAATCGTTGATGAGCAGCTCACACATGGCTTTTTGGGCGCCGTAGGAGTTTTGCGGATGGTGGGCCGTCATATCATCCAACACTTCCGGCAGCTCACCACCGTAGGCCGCCACGGAGCTGGCCATAATCAAGCGAGTATCGGTCAGTGACTGCTCCCGGCAGCCTTCCAACAGCGCCCGCGTGGCATCGAAATTAACCCGCATACCGAGTTCCAAATCGGCTTCTGCGGCAGAGCTCACTACCGCCGCTAGGTGATAAATAACATCAGGGCGTTGCTCCAGTACACTATCCAGTGCGCCGGACTCGGTAATATCCAGCGCCCTTGATGCCACGGCGACGCTTCCCGCATCAGGCAACGGTGCTTCTATCTGATCAATCAGTGTTAGCCGGGTAATCGGCTGCTGGCGAAGCTCACCTCTAGCCAGCAGCTGTTGCACTAACCGCTGGCCTAGAAAGCCTGCCGCACCGGTAATGGCGATATGCATCGTTTTTCTCCTATGCACTGTTGTTATTGTTTGTGTTTTTCTCGTTTGTTATTTGGCCTGGCGGATATCAGTGAGTGGTTAACCCCCAAGCTTTGCCCCACCCTAGCCCCGCACGGGTTTCTGCCTTGGGGCGATACTCACAGCCGATCCAGCCGGAGTAGCCCAGCGCACTCAATCGCTCAAAAATGGCGGGGTAGTGCACTTCTCCAACATTCGGCTCGTGGCGCTCGGGCACACCTGCCACTTGGATATGGCCGATGGCGCTGAACTGGCGTTCAAGGTGGCGAATCAAATCGCCATCCATGATCTGGCAGTGGTAGAGATCAAACTGTAACTTGAGATTTTCCGCCCCCACTTCTACCAGCACTGCCATGGCTTGCGCTTGGCGAGACAGGAAAAATCCCGGCATATCGCGGGTATTGATGGGTTCGATGAGTACCTCTCGACCGACTTTTGCCGCCTCACCCGCCGCAAAACGCAAATTGCGAACATAGGTCGCCTGATGCTCAGCTTTCGTCGCAGCATCGGCACCTTCAGGTAACAGGCCAGCCATGGCATGCACGCGGGGGCAGTTGAGCGCCTCGGCATAACGCAGTGCCTCTACCACCGAGTCACGAAATTCCCCTTCTCGGCCAGGCAGGCTCGCCAGCCCCCGTTCCCCGCCATCCCAATCTCCCGGCGGCAAGTTGAACAGCACCTGTTCCAGCTGCGTTTCCTGCAGCGCATGGCGCAACTCTTCCGGGGAAAACGCATAAGGAAATAGATATTCGACACCTTTAAAGCCCGCGTCCGCAGCGGCCCCAAAGCGATCGATAAAGGCGTGCTCGTTAAACAGCATGCTGAGGTTGGCGGCTAATCGAATCATCGTGGTGCTCTTGTTGTTAAGTACGTCATTGTTAAGTGCTCAGTTTTAAATGAAATAGTATTAATCTCGTGGAAAGCGCGCTTCTAACTCGGCTACCTGCTCGGGCGTTAACCCCCGAGGGTTCTCGCCTCGCAACAGTAGATAGAGCTTGGCGGTCTCTTCCAGCTCTTCGGTGGCGTACACCGCCGCCTCAAGATTTTTCCCCGCTACCACCGGGCCGTGGTTGGCCAACAGTACCGCGCTATGCTTGCCCGCTAAGCCCCGCACTGCATCGCCCAGTTTTGGGTCGCCGGGCATGTGGTAAGGCACCAGCGGTAGCTTGCCCACCCGCATCACGTAATAGGCGGTCAGCGGCGGAATGCAGTCGCAGGGATCGACTTCCGGCAAGCAGGAGACCGCCACCGAATGGGTAGAGTGCAGATGTACGATAGCGCCGGACTGCGGGCGCTCTTCGTACATCGCCATATGTAGAAACTGCTCTTTGGTGGGCTTATCGCCACTCAACAGTTGGCCGTTGTTATCCAAATGGGAAATGCGCGCCGGGTCTAACCTTCCCAAACAGGCGTTGGTCGGTGTCATCAGCCAGCCGCCATCGTCCAGCCGTACGCTGATATTGCCGCTGGAGCCCATGGTCAGGCCGCGGTCAAACAACGATTTGCCCAGGGTACTGATCTGCTCCCGCAAGCTGTTCTGGGGATGGCGATGCAAGTGGATGCTCATGCCAGCACCTCAAACGCCCGGGTAAAGAAATCGACGCCGCCGAAGTTACCGGACTTCAGCGCCAACGACAGCGGCGCATCGCGACCGGCTAGCGGGGCTTGGGTCCAGGGCACGCCGGGGTCGATCTGCTCGCCGATGCGCAGAGTGGTAATGCCCAGCGCCGAGACTACCGCACCGGAGGTTTCGCCCCCGGCGACTAGTAACCGGCCTACGCCTTCGTTCACCAGCGTGACTGCCAGTTGGCTCAGCGCCTCTTCCACCAGCGCGCCCGCACGTTCTACCCCTAGGGCTTGCTGGGCATCATTCACCTTGTCAGGATCAGCCGAGGCGTAAAGCAGTACCGGCGCCTGTTCAGATAAGCGCTGTCGCGCAAACGCCAACGCATGCGTTTGCTGTTGTTCGTCTTTCGCCAGCGCCAAGGGATCCAGGGCAAAACCGCCATTAGGATGCTTGACCAGAAAATCCGCAACCTGGGCCAGCGTGGCGCGGGAACAGCTGCCGGAGAGCACCAACGCCCCGCCCGAGGCAGGCGATAAACGCCCCGGTTCAGTGATGGTGGCTAACCAGCCCTGGGCACGGTACTGGGCAGGCAATGCCTGCCCCAGGCCAGAACCGCCGGTGACCAAGGGCATTAACACTGTCGCTTCGGCCAGTACGTCCAGATCCTGCTCATCCAGGGAATCACAGATCACATGGCGAACGCCTTGTGCTTCCAGCGCAGATAAATGGGCACGGGTTGACGTTGATCCTTGGGCAAGCACTGCGCGGTTGGCCAACCCCACCGGGTGCGGCGTTTGGCGGGCAAGCACGCGCACTAAGTCCGCATCCTGCATAGGGTTCAATGGGTGGTGCTGCATGCCGCTGTCGTTGAGCAAGCGATCACCCACAAACAGATGGCCTTGGTAAACCGTACGCCCATTGATTGGAAAGGCGGGCACCATCACCGTTTGGTGCCCGCCCAGAGCTTCCAATAGCGCATCCGCCACCGGGCCGATATTGCCCTGGTCGGTGGAGTCAAAGGTGGAGCAGTACTTAAAAAACAGCTGGCGGGCACCCTGCTTTTGCAGCCAATCTAACGCAGCGAGCGAATCATTCACCGCCTCATCCACCGGGCTGGAGCGGGATTTAAGCGCCACGACTACCGCATCGATATCAGCGAGGTCGATCTCTTCTTGCGGCACGCCAATCACCTGCAGGCAGCGCATGCCGCCGCGCACCAGGTTATTAGCAAGGTCGGTGGCCCCGGTGAAGTCGTCGGCAATAGCGCCTAATACGATGTTCGATCCCATACCCATTTTTATCAGGCTCCCTGGGCATCGTTGGCGGCTTCCGGCAAGGCGATGCCGGAGAGCCGCTGATAAACCTTGATCACCGCTGAATCATCTTCACGGCCAAAGCCTGCACCGCTGGCAGCGGTAAACTGCTGCAGTGCACTGGACGCCACCGGCGTTGCCAACGCCAGCTCGCGGCCGGTTTGATGCACGATATTGAGATCTTTAACGAAGATATCCACAGCGGAAAGCGGCGTGTAGTCACCACTCAGAATGTGCGGCACGCGGTTCTCGAACATCCAAGAATTGCCCGCTGAGTGGGTGATGACGTCATAAATCACCTCTGGGTCGAGCCCCATACGAATCCCCAGCGCCATAGCTTCGGCGGCGGTGGCAATATGTACGCCAGCCAGCAACTGGTTGACCAGCTTCATACTGGAGCCCACCCCGGGGGCATCGCCAAGGCGATAGACCTTGGCGGCCATGGCATCAAGCACTCCCTGCGAATACGTGAAGGCTTCTGGTGCGCCGGAGGCCATGACCGATAGCTCACCGCTTTTGGCTTTCGCCGCGCCGCCGCTAATCGGCGCATCCAGCATCATTAAGCCCTGTGCCGACAAGCGCTCACCCAGTTGCTTGGCTTGACTGGGGGCCACCGTGGCACACTGCATAATCAGACTGCCCGGTGCCAATTGGCTGGCCACGCCCTGCTCTCCGAACAACACCTGCTCAACCTGAAGGCCGTTAACGACAACCACCAACACAATATGGCAGTGAGCAAGCTCGGCAGGTGTTGCAACACTTTTGCCCCCTGCCGCCACGAAGGCATCGCGAGCGTCTACAGAAATATCGCAGCCCGTGACGTTAAACCCGTGTTGGAGCAATACGGTAGCAGTGCCCATGCCCATGGCACCCAGGCCAATAACGCCTACTTGAAGTGATTGTTGATCGTGTTGACTCACCTGCCGACACCTCGCTTTGTTGAAAGTGTTGTTGTTTTTGTTGCTATCGTCGCGGTGTTATTAAAAGCGTCATGGTAGCGCTGTCATGATAGCGCTACCATTCGTTTTAGATTATTCTCTGCATAACGACAAGCTGAACATTAGGGCCCTGCGACCAATGTCTAAAGACTCGCCTAACGCTGACTCGCGCGCCAAAAATGTGACAACGCCTGCCCTGCCTAACAACGCTAGGCAGCGACGAAGCTCAGACCAAGTCACGCTCAGCCAAGTGGCACAAGCGGCAGGGGTATCGCCGATTACAGCATCGCGAGCACTGAATTATCCCGATAAAGTTAGCGATAGCGCAAGGCGAAGCGTTCTTCAGGCCGTGGAGAGCTTGGGGTACGTACCCAACTTGGTTGCCGGTAGTCTGGCCTCATCCCGATCACGGCTGATTGCCGTGATCGTGCCATCACTGATCAACAGCGTGTTTGTGGAAGTCATCAAGGGGCTGCAGGAGACGCTGGAAGCCGAGGGTTATCAGATACTGCTGGGTAACACCGACTACGATCTAGACCGTGAGTATCAGTTGGTGCGCACGTTTTTAGGCTGGTCATGCTCTGCACTGGTCACCGCTGGGCTGCGCCATAACTCCGCGTGCCATACGCTGTTGGCCAACTGGGATCACCCCATCATGGAAGTGATGGAGCTAGGACAAGGCATGGATCTTAACGTCGGGCTGGATCACGTGGCCGCCGGCCGCTGTATGGCTACCCATCTGATCGACAAAGGCTACCGCCATATAGTTTATGTGGGCGCACGCTTGGCTCAGGACTATCGCGCCAGCATGCGTTTTGATGGACATAAAGCGGTGCTAAAGGAGAAAGGGATCGACGCCCCACTACTGGAACTAGATACCCTGGGCAGCCTGCAAGCGGGTGCGGAAGGACTGGCCCGAGTGCTCGCGCAATATCCCCATACCCAGGCCATTCACTTTGCCAACGACGACCTAGCAGCAGGCGCCCTGCTGGCTGCTCAACGTCAGGGTCTAAACGTGCCTGGGGATATCGCCATTGCCGGGTTTAACGGCCTGCCACTTGGACAGCACGTGACGCCTCAGCTCACGACCATTCTCTCACCTAGAGAAGAGATGGGCCGCCTCGCCGCCAAGGAGCTTATACGGCGACTAGGCGGCAAAAACGTCTATCGCCGCCAGCACGATGTGGGCTTTACGCTTCAAATCGGCGGCAGTACTTAGGCTCAAGCACGATAGACAGCGCTGGAGCCAGACAGATGTTCATATATCGATGTAATTAAAATATGAACTCACCCCTCCCGAAAGGCCTCCACCACCCGCTCGGCCAACACTTCGCTGGCATCGCCACTGCCAGGCCGTTTAACCAGCGCTACCTGATAATCACCCAATGGGGGTAGCGATTCGTTAGTGAGACGTTTGAGCGGGGGGCGAATCAAGCTTTTCGGAAACGGTGAAATGGCCAGATCTGCCAACATAGCGGCTTCCTGCCCGGCACAGTGGTCGCAGGAGTAGGCAATTCGGTAATTCATCCCGGCGCTATCCAGTGCTTGGAGTGCAATTCTACGCCATGCACACCCCTGTTGAGCCAGTGTCACCGGTAGCGGCGAACGTTGTACGGCAACACCATCCTCCCGGCCCGCCCATACCAGCGGTTCGCTATGCACGATCTCGCCACGCGTCGCCTGCCCAGGTTCCCCCGCCATCACCAGGGCCAAGTCAAGTTCCGCCTCATCCAATCTAGCAAGCAGCTCTATGCTGCGACCAACAACGACATCGACCTGCACGGCCGGATGTGAGCGCGCAAACTGGGCCAGTACGGTGGGCAATACACGCCCAACAACGTCATCGGTAATGCCAAGCCCTACACGCCCTTCCAGTGTGGGCGCCAGGAACTGCGTCACCGCCTCGGCATTGAGTTTCAGCAGCCGTCGGCCATAACCAAGCAGCACTTCCCCCTCTGCCGTCAGGCGCACGTGGCGCGCTTCGCGTACAAATAGCGTCTGTCCCAGTGTCTCTTCCAGGCGTTTGATCTGCATGCTCAGTGCGGAAGGGGTCCGAAACAGCTGCTGGGCAGCGCGAGTGAAGCTGCCACTTTCCGCAATCGTTACAAAGCTGCGCAGCACTTCACTATCCAGTAGCGGCAAGGCAGTCCGGCTGCTCACCACATTCGTTAGCTGATTCATCACGCCACCTTTCAGAAAAACTTAAGGCACAGTGTAGTTCTTTTCGTTTGATTGATCCAAGGCTGTGCACCAAGCTAATTATCAGAGGTCGCGACCCTCCTTCTTATTAACGTTAGATGACACCCCCTTCAGCAGGCGTGCAGGCGCTGTGGCTTAGGGCAGGTGTACGATGGAGGTGTGCCATGAATCACGACAACCCTACCCGACATGCTCAGTATGCTTGGCAGCAAGCCAGCCAACTGACGCCACCGCCTAAACCGCCCCGGCTGGAGTTTTATATGCCAGCGATGCCATCGCTGACCTTGATTCACAGGCTTGAAATGCGCTGGTGGCGCTACCGTCGTCGGCAGCTTTTTCGCCGCCACGTCTTGCCCCTACTAGCCTACGACGACCAAGTATTGCGGGATATTGGCCATCGTCGGGAAGCTATTCTCTGGGCCAATCAGCTGCCACTGAGCGTCGATGCCATTCAAGCGTTAGAAGAGCAGAGCAATCATTGGCGTTAAAACTTAACTTATATATATTTATCGCCCATGCATTCCTTGCTAGCTTTAAACCGTCGCATGGATTTGCGACGGTTTATCTTTTTATCAGCATGGAGCAAATCATGATTATTAAAAACGCTAACGAGCTTTTCGTTCGGCTACTTTCTGAGACAAATAAGTGCCTATTCAAAATTAATCGCGTGATCAGTTCCGTAACCACCGAGTAAGCGGTGTACCTCTTCATGTAGACGTTCAAACGAGAGATAGGCACTCAAGGGCAGCCAGGTGTACTTCATCTGCCGCCACAGAATCTCTATCAGATTCAGCTCTGGTGAGTAGGCAGACAGATAGATCAGATGCACACGTTGCGACATCCACTCCACCCTCTTGCGCCTAAAGGCCTTGGAGCGATGCATGCTGGCATTGTCGAGCACCACAACGGCGAAGGTGTCTGGATCCTTCTGGATCACAAACTGGTCAAACGCTTCTATGACCGTTTCCGTGGTCACTGTCTCGGTTGTCGTGTGATAGACCAGTTTTCCGGCTCGGCTTAGGAAGCCCAGCACGTTTAGCCTTCGGCTGCGGGAGTAGGCAGTGACTTCCCAGGGCTTGCCGATAGGGCTCCACGCATACGGCACCGACGACGCTTGTGAAAAACCTGATTCATCAAAGTAATAGAGCTCGTGCTCGCCTTGGTCCTCTCGCTCGTGAAGCGCTTTCATCAAGCCTTGCGTTTTGCGAAAGTCCGTTTCGTCACGCTGGGTCTTGAGTGAATGCCGAATGCGCTTGAAGCTATGGCCATTTTTTTTTCAACGCCCGGCGCAGTGTCACCGTGGCGACAGACTTGCCAGTCTCTTCTTGAAAGCGAGCCTGTAAGGCGCGAATCTGATGGGGATGCTCGGCTACCAACGCTTGCAGTCGCTTGTGATCGTGTTCATCGAGGGCGGGTGTTCGTCCACTACGCGGTTTGTCGGTGAGACCATCAAAACCGGACACTTCCCATTGCTTGAACCATCGTGATACGGCATCGCGGCGAACCTGAAGTATCTCACTGATTTGGGTAATAGTATGGCCTTGGTCACTCAGTAGAATGGCATGCGCCCGACGACGGAGAGCGCGCTTCTCGCCATGGTGATAGGCGGAGGTCAGCGTCTGTTGTTCAGGTTCAGTGAGAGGGGCAACGAAGCGTTTTTCCATGGTTCTGTCCGTGTCAGAAATCCTGGCATGGATATTACACGAAAACTTTAGATCAGGTACTTAGCGCAGAAAAGCAAATGACCCGCGCGCTGCCCAAAATGGCACGTGCCGCGGATGACCCCAAGCTGGTCGATGCTTTTAAACATCACCTTGATGAAACCCAAGGACAGGTAGAAAGACTAGAGCAAGTCGCTGATAGCGTGCCTGATATCCGTATCAAACGGCTGAAGTGTTACGCCATGGAGAGCTTGATAGAGGAAGCGCAGGAACTGATTGAAGCGACCGAAAAAGGCGCTGTACGTGATGCGGGCCTGATTGGTGCTGCACAAAAGGTAGAACACTATGAAATCGCCACCTATGGCACGCTGTGTTCTCTTGCAGAGCAGTTAGGTTATACCGAAGCTAAAAACATCCTGGCCGAAACGCTGAAGGAAGAAAAATCCGCGGATGATAAGTTGAATACGTTAGCGAAAGAGAACGTTAACAAGAAAGCTGGTTAACTTTTTATAAAATGCTTTTATAAAGTGTTTTATAGGGTGGGCTTAATTAATCAAGCCCACCCTTTCCCGCTCGTTTTAGCAATTGGCACTATTAGCTAAGCGCTAGTGCTATCACTGCGTTATGCATTAGCAACTTAATAGCTTTTACACTCCCACCGGGCCGCCGTCACGCTTCTGAATCACCACGGTCGCTGCGCGGGGGCGCACTTGACCACTGGCGGCAACCGTAGCGTCTTGCACCAAGGCGCTTGCGTCGGCTGGCCAATTGCCCGGATGCTGAATGTTGATAAACAACGCGGTCTTATCAGGTGTGGCAAAGATGCCGGTCACTTCGCAGCCGTTCGGCCCCACCGCAAAGCGTTTGAGCTGCTGCTGGTTGCTACTGTTAATGACGGGGCCGGTGCCTTGAATATCATCGAGACCATTAGGCACGACCGCAAGCAACTGGTCGTTGGTGTACTCGGTGATACCTTCATAGCCGTTATCGGTCTGGATCCAGAGAATGCCCTGACCGTCGCCACGCTCGTCGAACCATAGTCCATCGGGACTGGCAAACTGGTTCATTTCCGTCAGGCCCGAGTGGTTATCCGTATCATCGATAGCCGCACCAAACACAAACACTTCCCAGGCAAAGGCGTTCGGCAGACGACTTTCACGCCAGCGGATGATGTGTCCCGCCTCATTATTGGCGCGTGGATTAGCCGCGTTGGTCGGTGCCAGATCGTAACCGACGCCATTCTGTTCAAGACGCTCGCCGTCGTTGGTGTACGTCGGGGAGGAGTCCTCAGCGGTGCGCTGGCTATTATTGGTTAGCGTGAGATAGACATCGCCTGAGGCAGGATCAACAGAGGCCCACTCAGGACGATCCATCGGCGTGGCGCCCAGCAAATCCGCCGCGTCACAGGTATTGATGATAATGCCTGCTTGATCATCGCTGGCAAGCCCCAGCGCCGCGGCCAATGTGCGGCCATCACGCGTTTGGGCTTCCGGTGTTAGCGGCAGCCATTCACCGCTGCCATCGGCATGAAAACGGGCCACGAACAGCGTGCCGTTGTCCAGGTATTTGCTGCCAATGACAAGACGGTCATACGCTTCGCCGGGTCGATTGGCATCGGCGGGATCCCAGGCAGCGTCGGAGACGTATTTATACACATACTCGTTGCGGGCATCGTGCCCCGAGTAGTAGACCACCGGTTGACCGGCTTCCAGCTTGCCTAACCAGCATCCTTCATGGCGGAAACGCCCAAGCGCTGTCCGCTTGACGGCCCGCACTCCGCTATAGGGATCAATCTCCACCTGATAGCCGAAGGTGCGTGCCTCATTGCGATAATCATCCTCCGCCCGCTCGCTACGTGGGGTGATATCAAAGCGGGCGAACTCACCATTCTCCTCGGAGGCATCGCCTGCGGATGTGTCCCAACCATAGCGGCTTTTGTCCGTGGGGATGCCGATGCGGGCGTCGTCCTGAAAGCGCTCGCCACGATTGACGAAGATATCGGGCCAGTTCTCTTCACAGGCAATATAGGTTCCCCAGGGGGTTACCCCATTACCGCAATTATTGTTCGTGCCGCGGGTTTGCATGCCTGTCGGAGAGAACTGTGTCTTGACGTAGTCACTGCCAGCCACGGGCCCGGAAAGCTCCATCACCGTTGCGCTGGTGAAGCGGCGGTTATATGACGAGCCCGGCACATGCGACCATTGGCCATTGGCGTCTTTTTCGACTTCGACAAGCGTGACACCGTGAGCGTTGATCTCGGTGCGCGACTCATCTGCTGGCCGCTGGCCCTCTTCGGCATTGGCGGGGCCGCCCTGAGGTGCCCATAGTGCGGCTTGGTCGATATATTCGTTATTGAGCGCCAGCACGAAACGACGCGAGGCGTTGTCGGCGTCCAAGGCAAAACCGGCCATGCCATCATGGTGCATGCCGACACTTTCCGCCTGCCGCTCAGGTGTCATGGTTTGGTCGGCCTGCCACGCATCGCCTGTGTTCAATGGCGTGCCCCAAGGCACCAACACCTGGGCCACATAGCCTTCCGGCACCACGATCGCGTCGGTGAGCGAACCGTGCACCGCTTCAAAAGCAAGCGTCAGAGGCGTTTTCTGCGCGCCACTGGAAGCCAACGCCTGGGCAGCGCCACCAAAACTGAGCATCGAGGCAGCAGCGACTCCCAAGCCGCCGCGCATCACATCACGTCGGGATACGTGCCGCGCTAATACCTCAGCAAAAGGCTGATTGCTACTGCGGTTAAACAGGCGATGATCTTCGATCTCTTTACTCATGGTGGTCTCCCCCTGATCGTTTGTATGCCAACGATTGAACGTTAGGAGACACTAAACAAGCTAAATGACAGGACGATGACGGAGTATCTGCATTTATATGAAGACTAACTACCTGCATGGCGAAGCCGTGATATAAGACCATACTTATTAACACAGAATGCAATGCACTGAGTAACAGCGAGCCAATCGGGAGCAAGGATGAGACTGATCAGCATCATATGGGTGGCGTTGGCGGCTATTAGTTTCAGCCTGGGGCTGGTGGGTATTTTTTTACCGCTAATGCCCACCACTATTTTTATGCTGATCGCTGTTTACTGTGCCTCCAAAGGCTCACCGCGCTTTGAAGTCTGGATCCGTTCCCGCCACTATGTCGGGCCATTGCTGATCACCTGGGAGCAAGAGCGCGCCATTCCCCGGCGTGCCAAGCTCGCAGCCGTCAGCATGATCGCGTTGAGTGCATTGATCGTGGTCTGGTCACTCGACCAGGGCTGGCTGCGCTGGGGTGTGGTCGCTTTCCTTATAATGATCGCTCTGTGGTTAGCTACCCGTCCTGAGCCCTCTTCTTCGCCTTAACACATCACTAAATCGGCACCTTATGGGTCGAGACCACTTCACGCAGCCCCATAAATGAGCGGATCTGGCGCACTCCAGGCAGATAGAGCAACTGTTCAGCATGCAGCCTGTTGAAGCTTTGGCTGTCCCGCGTGCGTACCAACATGAAATAGTCAAACTCCCCGGTGACCACGTGGCACTCCATACAGCCTGACACCTTCTGGGCCGCCTCCTCAAAGGCGGCGAAGGATTCCGGCGTCGAGCGATCCAGCACCACGCCAATCAATACCACCATGCCCGCTTGCAGTTGCTCTGGGTCTAAATGCGCCACCACCCGGCTGATCACCCCATCCCGTTTGAGCCTTTCCACTCGGCGCAAGCAAGCTGCAGGGCTTAGGTTAACGCGCTCGGCCAAGGCCACATTCGAGAGCGTGGCGTCATTCTGAAGCAGTTTGAGAATTCGCTTGTCGATACGATCCAGTTCACCCGCTGGCTGGTCGGCATCTGAGCGCGAAAGCGATCGCTTTGCACACACTAATAGTGTCCTTATTGGCTATTTAGCAAAACTTAAAACCGATTATCTTTATTTATATCACTTTTTATTGCCTATAAAACAGATAATTTGCAACACAAATAATAACGTCACCGCTTACTATAAAACGATGCTAAATATAAAAATTTGCGAGCACGCCAAGGTTTCACATCTACCCTCGCTAGGCAGTTTTTATGCCGCTCTTTCTCGCTTAGAAGTAGGAGATTTTTTATATGAATCTTGATCGTTTCCCACGTTATCCGCTTACCTTTGGGCCTTCTCCCATTACCCCCCTCAAGCGGCTAAGCGAACATTTAGGCGGTGAAGTAGAGCTATACGCTAAGCGCGAAGACTGCAATAGCGGCTTAGCCTTTGGCGGCAACAAAACCCGTAAGCTGGAGTACTTGATTCCTGAGGCACTGGAGCAAGGTTGCGATACGCTGGTGTCGATTGGCGGTATTCAGTCGAACCAGACCCGCCAGGTCGCTGCCGTCGCTGCTCACCTGGGCATGCGATGCGTGCTGGTGCAGGAGAACTGGGTCAACTACTCCGATGCGGTGTATGACCGAGTGGGCAATATCGAGATGTCGCGCATCATGGGCGCCGATGTTCGATTGGATGATGCTGGCTTCGATATCGGGATCCGCCCCAGCTGGGAGCAGGCGATGGAGGATGTGCGCAAGCGGGGTGGTAAGCCCTTCCCGATTCCCGCAGGCTGCTCCGAGCATCCTTACGGCGGCTTAGGTTTTGTGGGCTTTGCCGAAGAGGTGCGTCAACAGGAGAAAGAGCTGGGCTTCAAGTTCGACTATATCGTCGTGTGCTCAGTTACCGGCAGTACCCAGGCAGGGATGGTGGTCGGCTTCGCCGCCGATGGCCGCGCCCAGCGAGTGATTGGCATTGACGCCTCTGCCAAACCCGAACAAACCCGCGAACAAATCCTGCGTATCGCGCGCCATACGGCTGAGCTGGTAGAGCTGGAAGGCGGCATTGCCGATGACGACGTGATTCTGGATACCCGCTATGGTGGCCCCGAGTACGGCCTGCCCAACGAAGGCACGCTAGAAGCCATTCGCCTGTGCGCCCGTCTGGAAGGCGTACTCACCGACCCCGTTTACGAAGGCAAATCGATGCACGGCATGATCGACATGGTGCGTAACGGTGAATTCTCAGCAGGCTCCAAAGTCCTTTATGCCCACCTGGGCGGTGTGCCTGCGCTTAATGCTTACAGTTTCCTGTTTAGGAATGGATAGGATCTGACCAGTTCTATCCCCCATTCACTGCCCGCCTGGTGCGAGACCTGAAGTCTCGACTAGGCGGTATTCCAGCTTCTGAAGTCTGTCTCTATTCTCTGCTATCTTTGTCACTGCCATCCTCGTCCCTACCTTCCTCGCCCTTGCCGCACATCAGAACTCAACGCCTCCCGGCGCAGACAATGCCGTGCCAAAAGCCGGGATGGCTTTCAACCAAGCCTGCCGATAAGATCCATAGTGAGCCATCACGAGCTTTCAAGTGGTTGTGTTAAAAATGAGTGTTTATAAGGATGGACTCTATGCGCGATGATGAAAAATATACCAATACCGAGGAGCAACTGCTGTATCTTCAAAAGTTATTAGATGAAGAAGATACCGCTGCCCTCAAAGAGCTATTCACAGAGCTCGATATATTAGCGATTGCGCGCACGCTTGAGTCGTTCCCCGCTAAAACCCGTAATTTACTTTGGGACTACATTCCAGACGATGTGCTTGGTGAAGTTTTAGCAGAAGTCGATGAGGATATTCGCGCTGACTATATTGAGGATCTTTCTGCCAGCGATGTTGAACAGATAGTCAGAGGCTTGGATGCCCAGGAAGTCGCCGAAGTTCTTGATGTCGCCGACGAAGAGATCAAAACCACCGTCTATGCCAGCTTGGATCAGGAGATACGCGCCCAGGTTGAGAACCTTCATGCCTATGAAGATGATGTAGTGGGACGATACATGGACCCCGAGACTGTCAATGTAAAACAAGGCGTGTCGTTAGAGGCCGTACAACGCTATATCCGGATTCATCACCTGCTCGATGATGAATCACAGCAAATCATGATTACAGACAAGGATAAACGCTTACTCGGCACCTTGAGCCTGATTGATTTAATCAAACAACCACAAGAAGCCGTGGTTGATGATTACATGGATGATTTTTTCACTCTAAACGATCAAATGAAAGTGAGTGATGCTGCTGCGTTATTGCGCTCTAAAGAACTCCACTTTGTGCCGGTGTGCGATAGCGATGGGTTATTGGTCGGCCAGCTAAACGCTGCCGACGTATTAGAAATCACCCAAGATGATGCTGACATGACGTTGAAACACATGTCAGGCGTTAGCGACGAAGAAGAAGTGTTTACTCCCATTGCGCGCAGCGCAAAAAGTCGCGGTATTTGGCTGGGTATTAACCTGCTGACCGCCTTTTTAGCAGCTTTTGTGATCGGGCAGTTTGAAGCCGTACTGGATCAAATCGTAGCGCTCGCCATTCTCATGCCCGTGGTCGCCAGTATGGGCGGGATTGCGGGTAGCCAAACCTTAACGGTGGTCATACGCGGCTTGGCGCTCGGTCAGCTTGCCGGTAACAATAAACGCTGGCTGTATAATAAAGAGCTATGGGTGGGGATGAGTAATGGCTTGGTATGGGCCCTGGTGGTCGGTGGCATTTCCTACCTGTGGTTTAGCGACCCGCTGATTACGCTCGTCATTACCCTGGCGATTTTTATCAATATGAGTCTCGCCAACCTATCTGGCGTCCTCATTCCCCTGGTGTTGAAACGGCTACAGATTGACCCTGCCCTCTCCGGCGCGGTAATTCTCACCACGGTCACGGATGTGGTGGGCTTTCTTTCGTTCTTGGGACTCGCCACGCTGATTATTTTGTGATCAAAGCCATTGAATGGTGCAAGCGGCATCGCCACTCACTTCGCCCGCTAACATTTATCTAATGCTATGCTGTTGTGCCTCGCCTCTGCGGGGCTTTTTTATGTTGGTCGCTTTTGAACACCTTGTGAGGCTCCCATGCTCCCCGATTACTCCACCATCGCCTGGCTGTTGATTGTCTTTTCTGTGTATCTAACCGGCGTATCAAAAGGCGGTTTTGCGGGTGGTTTCGGCACACTTTCGGTGCCGTTGATGGCGCTGGCGATTAGCCCGACCCAAGCAGCCGGATTACTGTTGCCGCTATTGCTGGTGATGGATGTGTTTGCAGTAAAAGCGTGGTGGGGTAAGCACGATAGCGCGGAAGTGTGGCGCTTTGTGCCGGGCTTGTTCATTGGCGTCACGGTGGGAACAGTGCTGTTTGGCAGTTTGAGTGAACAAGGCGTGCGCCTGGCATTAGGGATTTTATCCGTCGTGTTTGCCGCTTATATGCTGCTAAAACCTGTCGCTAAAAAGCCGATTTCCAGCCGTTGGGCACTGCCTGCGGCAAGCGTTTGCGGGTTTACCAGTTTTATTGCCCATGCGGGTGCACCGCCAATGAACATGTACCTAATGCCACGCAAGCTCACCAAAGAGACCTTTATCGCCACCTGCACAGTGACCTACGCAGTCGTGAACTCCATCAAACTGGGGCCTTATGTGTGGTTAGGCGAAGTCAACATGACCAGTGCCTGGGCATCGCTGCTGTTAGTGCCCGTCGCCTGGATCGGTGTGCGCAATGGCCTTTGGCTGCAGAGCCGAGTCAATGAAAAGCTGTTTTATCGACTAGTGATTTTAGCGATGTTTTTAGTTGGTTTTAATTTGATTTATCAGGCTATTTAGTGGATGCGCGGGAAAGACGGCTTAGTTGCTGGTTTTTCGCCCGCCAGTCTAAGCGCCGCCACCCTTCAACGCTCGCCACCTCGGCCAATACCGGGTCGGGGTTGACCGCAACCGGGCAATCCACGTACTGCAGCAGCGGAAGGTCGTTGCGGGAATCAGAGTAAAACGTGGTGTGGCTGGGGGTGATCTGCTGCTCGACCAGCCACTGCTTCAGGCGCAGCACTTTGCCGCCGCGATAGGAAAAAATACCTTCACTACCACCGGTATAGCGCGCGTCTTCATTGATGCCATGTTCGATGCTCAGCTCTACCGCCAGCACGTGCTCGATCCCCAAAGTAGCCGCAATGGGCTGAACCAGATGCCGCGCAGATGCAGAAATCAGCAGCAGGGTATCGCCCGCCTGGCGATGCGCTTCCAGGCAGGCCCAGGCCTGAGTGAAGATACGCGGTTGGAGATGCGTGGCGACAAACCGCTCGACCTCTTTTTGCACATCCGTTACCCGGCGCCCGCGCAGTGGCGCCAGGGTCATGGCTAGATACTCTTCGAGCTTTAGCTTGCCCGCATGATAAGCCCGCTGCATCTGCTCGGCACGCGCCATGAAGGTCTCGGCATCGCTGACCCACCCTTGGTCTATCATCCATAAATTCCAGCGGTCGCTGCAGTCTCCATCCAGGAGGGTGTCATCAAGATCAAATAGGGCCAGGCGCATGGGAGCACTCCTTTCATCGCGGGTTGGCGGCGCGTAGGGTATGCCAAAGGTGATGACAGGACGATGACGCTGGCGGTGATATTGCGTGGTTACTTGTTCAACCACGCTGCAGCAAACTCATTGGCTGGCAACGGTCGACCGAACCAGTAGCCCTGGGCTTCATTACAGCCCATGTCGGCCAGCAGGCGGGCCTGCGCTCGGGTCTCTACGCCTTCTGCCACCGTTTTCATCTCTAGCGCTTTCGCCATGGCAATGATGGTCTGCACAATGGTGCGGTCGTGATGGTTATCGAGCATCTCGCGCACAAAAGAGATATCGATCTTCAGTGCGTCGGCGGCGAAACGCCTCAGGTATGAGAGTGAGGAGTAGCCTGTGCCAAAGTCGTCAATAGAGAGTGCGTAACCCGCCTTACGCATGGTGTGAGTAATTTCTACCGCTTGATCAGGATCGCGCATAAAGTCGCTTTCGGTAAGCTCCAGAGAAATGGCATTCGGTGGTACGCCAGCCATTAGCTGCGCAATATGCTGAGTTAGCTCGGGGTCAGCAAACTGCTGGGCAGAAATATTGATCGACAGCCTACCCGGCAGTGCCTGCTTGTTTTGCGTACCCCATGCCATTAGTTGCCTAGCCGACTCCTCCAACACCCAGTCTCCCAAGAGGCGTATCAATCCGCGCTCTTCGGCGAGAGGAATAAACTCACCGGGACTCACCCACCCCCACTCCGCGTCATGCCAGCGGCAGAGAGCCTCAGCGCCTGTCAGCTGCCCGCTGGCAAGGTCCACCTGGGGCTGAAAATAGAGTTCCAGTTTGTTTTCGCTGATAGCCACGCTGAGCCGCTCGGTCATCCGCTGGCGGCGCTGTAGCGCGTGATGCATTGCTTGGGTATAGGGGCAGGTACTGTTGTCGCGGCGTTTGGCGTGGTGAAGCGCAATACTGGTGGCATTGAACAGCTCACTCGCTTGCTTCACATCGTGGGGATAACGGGCATAACCGATGCTGACATCAAGGTTAAACACACGGCGCTCCAGCTGCAGCGGCTGAGTCACAGCTGAGCGCAACTGCTCGACGAGATCATTTATGTTTCTGATATCAGCGTCGGCCACCAGCATGGCAAACTCATCGCCGGATAAACGCGCCAATGGGCCATAGGCGTGGCTGATCTTCTGCAAGCGGTCCGCGACTGACACCAGTAGTTGATCACCTACTTGATGGCCGTGCAGGTCATTCACTTCTTTAAAGCGACGAATATCCAGCAGCAGCAGCGAAAGCCCCTGCCCAGTATGATGGGCCTCTTGCCACATCTGCGCTAACAGCTCCATGAAGCGGGTACGGTTAGGTAGCCCGGTAGTGCTGTCCGTGTAGGCCAACTGATGCATATGGCGGTGGTCACGGCGGCGTTCAAGCTCTGCCGCGGCGCCAGTAGAAAGGATTTGCAACACTGAGGTGGCGAACGCATTCGTCGTCAGCGGTTGGCGGTAAAACACCATCATCACGCCAATGGCTTCGCCGTTGGCGTTATCTAAGCGGCGACCAATCCATGCCCTGACCGGTAGCTGCGTGCCCGCTAATAGCAGCGGCGGGCCGTCATGCATCACCGCTTCACGCTCCAGCACCACCTGCTCGCTAGGCGACCCGCGCAGTGCGAAAGCGTGCGGCTCACGCTGTTCGCCACTGACCACCATGCTAACCGTGGTTGCCTGGCCATAGACTTCTTCCTCGCCCTGAGGGGAGGTATGCAGTAGTGCAATGAAGCCTGCGTCGGCTTCCAGCACTTCAACCAGAGTGGCAATCAACTGCTGAAAATAACCGTCACCCACTCGTGTAGTAACTGTTGAGGCAACTTGAAGCACGGCGTTTTGTACCCGCTGCGACTCTTGCTGGTCGGTCACATCCGAAATAAAGCCTTCCAGGCAGGCAATCTCACCGTCATGGCCCATGACAGTCTGGCCCTGCTCCCACATCCAGCGAGTCCCCCCGTCGCGATGCTTCAACCGATACACCACCCGGTAAGGCCGCTTGCTGGCAATGGCCAACTGCACCTCGTCGAAGAGTTTTTCCTGATCATCGGGATGAATCAACGCGGCGAAGCTGGTCACCCGGTTACCTTGCAACTCATCCGGACGGTACCCGGTCAGTGCCTCGGCCCCTTGGCTTACCACCTGCATGGTCCAGTCACGGTCATTGAAGCAACGGTAGGCCATGCCAGGCAGGTGATTCAGCAGCGTATTCAGGCGTCGCTCACTCTCCCGTGCGACTTCTTCGCTTGCTCTTAATGCCTGCTCTGCCTTTTGGCGGCCTAGCTCCGCTCCGGCCTGGGCGGCGGCAATTTGCAAAATTTCATTGGCTAGCTCATCCAACTGCATAGGGGAGTTCTTAAGCACCGCCAGCAGGCCAATCAGCGCGCCATCGGCAGCGTAGAGAGGGCGCCCCATATAACTCTCGGCGCCGAGCTTGCAGAGCAGCTTATCGTCTGGAAAGAGCAATTGAACATCACACGCATACAGGCAGGAACCGCGCCCTAGCGCAGTTTCGCAAGGGGTGCCGGACAGCGAGTAGGTGATATTGCCAAGCAGACCGCCATTGGACCAGACCGCTAACGTCTTAGCCTGATGCAACTGGGTTACATCGGCCATCAATACATGATCAACGCCCAGTAAGGCTGCCAAGCGCTCTACCAGCGTGGCGTAAAAGTGAGAGCTCCCACTGTGACCCATGCCTTCGGCCAACTGTCGAAATATCTCTGTAGCGTCATTCCTCGTGCGCATGGGTGGAGCCACCTGTTCCCGCTTTTTCTGTAGCTTAGCGCGAAGCGCAGCGACAAAGAAGCACCCAATCAACATCCAGGCCAGCATGACAGCCGCCTGGATGATTAACCGTGGACGATAGTGAGCGTTAACGGGTCATGGCCTCGGGCAGGTAGAGCGCGATACCGGGAAAGAGATGCATTAAGGCGATCGCCAACAGCATCAGCAGGAAGAACGGCAGCGTGGCCTTGGTAATGGTCAGAATATCCTTACCCGTCAGCCCCTGAATCACGAACAGGTTGAAGCCAACGGGCGGCGTAATCTGCGACATTTCGACGACGATCACCAGATAGATGCCAAACCAGATCAGGTCAAACCCGGCGGCGCTCACCAGCGGCATGATAATCGCGGTAACCAGCAGAATCAGCGAAATACCATCGAGAAAGCAGCCCATGATCAGCAGCAGCAAGGTGAGCGCAATCAGCAGCATAGTGGGTGAAAGCCCCATTTCACCAATCGCCTGCGCCAGCTTCATCGGTACCTGGGTAAAGCCCATGGCCGAGGTCAGGAAAGATGCGCCCGCAATGATGAAGGCGATCATGCAGGCGGTACGCACAGCGGCAAACAGCGAGCTCTTGAATATTTCGCGGTCAAAGTGACCATTGAAGCGGGCAATCACGATCGACAGCACCACACCGACCGCTGCTGCCTCCGTGGGTGAGGCCAAGCCACCATAGATCGAAAAGATGATGCCACCGATCAGCAGCAGAATGGGCACCAGCGACCAGGTGTTGCGCAGCTTTTCGCCAAAACTCATGCCTGACTCATCTTCACCGGTCAGGCCTTCGCGGTTGCCTTTCAATAGCGACCACAAAATGAGATAGCTCATGAACATCGCCAGGATCATCAGGCCGGGGCCGATGCCCGCCATAAACAGTCTGGAGATCGACTGCTCGGTGACCACGCCGTAGACAATCAGCACGATGGAAGGCGGAATCAGCAGCCCTAGCGTAGAGGCGCTGGCCAGGGTGCCAATCGCCATGTTGCTGTCGTAGCCACGCCGCTCGAGTTCCGGCAGCGTCATTTTGCCCACCGTGGCGCAGGTGGCAGCCGAAGAGCCGCACACCGCGGCAAACATGCCGCTGCCAATGATGTTGGTATGCAAAAGGCGCCCCGGCAGGCGGTTTAACCAGGGAGACAGACCGCGGAACATATTGTCGGCGAGCCCCGAGCGAAACAGAATTTCGCCCATCCAGATAAACATGGGCAGCGCGGTAAGGTCCCACCCATAGCTGGCACCCCAGAAATCAGAGGCCAGGATAGAAGCTGGTGAAAACGAGCTGAAGAACTCGAGTGCTATCCAGGCAGTACCAATCAGCGCGAAGGCGATCCATACCCCGCTCCCCAGTAACAGCACAAGCGTAAAAATGGTGGCGAGACTTAGTAGCAGCACGATGAGCTCTCCAATTTAGAGGGCAGGTGAGTGAAGGTCGCCATTTAGTGGCCCTCGCTTTCATCTGGGGCCGTCGCTTCGCGAAAACTTGAAGGATCGCGAATAGCGATACGCACCGCCATGAACAACGCTTCAGCCAGCGCCAGACAGAGCAGCCCTACACTGGTCGCAAGTACCAGCTGGGGAATCCAGAGCGGAATCGACACAAATCCTGAAGACACATCGTTGTATTGAATGCTCTCTCGCGCCAGCCCCACCAGGCCATAACTGAGCATCAGACTGATCGCCAGGGCGATGATGAGGCCAAACACTTCAAACCACACACGAATGGCAGGTGGCAGCCGAGTAATCAACAGCGTCACGCGAATATGGGCGTGATGCACAAAGGTGTAGGCCAAGCCCAGAAAGGTCGCGCCGACTAATAAGTAAGACGCAATTTCTGAAACGCCGGTAATACTCAGGCCTAGCCGGCTCAAACCTACCAGCACCAGCAGGGCATCTACCAAGCGGAAGGTTACCTGGAGCGCGATCAGCGCACAGATAGCCACCATGCACGCCGCCGCACCCCAAGCACCGAGGCGATAGAGTTTGTCGAATTTAAACGTCATGTTCGCAGCCTCATAAAGCGCGCGGAATAAGCAGGGGCGGTGGCATTGCCGCAGCCCCTGCCAGAGACATTGAGACGGCTATTAGCTGTCGCGTTGCTCGCGGTAAGTTTCCAGCGCCTGTTTGGCTTCATCATCGGCGCGTGACTGCCAATCTTCAAACAGCTCATCACCAGCGGCTTGCAGCGCCTCGGAAATAGCGTCGTTCGGCTCAGAAACCGAGATACCGTTCTCTTCTAATGTGTCCAAGCTTGCCTGGTTATCTTCACGGCTCATCTCCCAACCACGTTTTTCAGCCTCAGCGGCGGCTTCCATCAGGGCTTCCTGGGTCGCTTCATCCAGGCCATCGAAACTGCGCTGGCTGATGAAGACAATGTTCTTGGGCAACCACAGGTTAGCGTCGGTGTAGTCGGTGACATAGTCCCAAGCCGCCATGGAGTTCCCAGTGGAGCTTGAGGTAATCATGGCGTCCACACGGCCAGTGCTGAAGGCGGTGGGGATATCAGACTCTTCGGTTTCAGTGGGGCTGCCGCCCAGGTTGTCGACGAAGCGCTGGGTATTGATGTTCGGTGCGCGCACGCGCAGACCTTCAAACTGTGCAGGGTCGGTAAGCGGCTCGGAGGTGTAGATCCCTTGCGCAGGCCAGGCGACAGCGTAGAGCGGAATCAGTCCTTCATAAGCGAACAGCTCGGTGATCATGGGCTTGGTGGCTTCCCATAACGCGTAGGCATCATCGTAGCTGCCTGCAACCCCCGGCAATGTGTCCACTTCGAAAATGGGATCATCATTGGAAAGTACAGAAAGGAAGACTTCGCCCGCATCGATAGTGCCGCGACGCACAGACGGTTTGATCTCTCCGTGTGCCACAAGAGAACCACCGCTATGCACGGTAATGGTTAATTCGCCGTCCGTCGCCTCGGCGACATCTTCAGCAAACTGCTTGGTGTTTTGGGTGTGAAAGCTGGCATCACCGTAGGGAGTGGCCATGGTCCACTCTGCGGCGTGCGCCGTGACCGTTAAACCGCAGGCGGTGGCTAGAAGCAGTGTTGAAGTTAATGTCTTGCGCATTGTGAGAACTGAAGTGGCTATAGTTTCCCGGACACACAGACGCAGGTAGTATCTCC
>TARA_R110000824_G_scaffold270881_1_pt1 | contig 24052 bp, 27 predicted proteins | sample TARA_R110000824 | Tara Oceans TARA_R110000824 (sample SAMEA4397747) | marine metagenome | biome: Polar Biome; feature: [MES] marine water layer (ENVO:01000295) within the mesopelagic zone...; material: water (ENVO:00002006), including particulate matter (ENVO:01000060) such...
AACCTGAAGGTCGCAGGTTCAAATCCTGCCCCCGCAACCAATAAAAACAACGCTTTAGCCCTAAACGGCTAAGGCGTTTTTGTTTGCGTGGAAGCAATATGGAAGCGAATAAGTTTAATACGACAACGAGGCAGATGACTTTTAAGTCCCTCTCGGGCCCCAAAGTATAATCGCGGCACCGAGTAGACAGACTGCTGCGCCAATGAAATCCCACCGGTCAGGCGTCCGACTTTCTATTATCCAGAGCCAGAGTATCGATGCGGTAATATAAACGCCACCGTAAGCGGCGTAGGCACGCCCGGCTAAGTCACTTTCGACATGGGTCAGAAGGAACGCGAACAGAACCAGGCTGATCACGCCCGGTGCGAGCCACCATGGGGATTTGTCCAAGCGGAGCCATGCCCAGAAGGCGAAGCAGCCAGCTATCTCCGCGACGGCTGCACCGATGTAGACGCCTGCCGTGCCCATCATGATGCCAATGTCTCCAATACCGGGCATTCCGGCACTTCTTCACCGGAGCACCGTGCCGCCGTATCGGCGAGCACTTTTTCTATGCGCCTGAGGTCTGCGATCTTGGTCCTTACGTTCGCAAGATGTCGTTCAGTTAACGCCTGCACCTCGGCACAGGTCTGGGTGCCACGGTCAACGAGGCTCAAAAGACCACGTAGCTCCTCGATTGAAAAACCGAGTTCACGACCGCGTAGAATGAAGCGCAGGCGCGCAACATGAGTATCGTCATAGATGCGATATCCCGAGGCCGTGCGCGGTGGCTCGGGCATCATGCCGATCTTTTCGTAGTAGCGAATGGTCTCCAGATTGCAGCCTGTTCGCCGCGCGAGTTCAGAGCGCTTTAGCCTCTTCTCAGAAACGAGATTGTTCATGACGAAAAAACCTTCTTGAGTCTGTAGTTACTACAGACCGTATCTTAACTCCCGAACGAAAGCGAGGATGGATACGGATGAGCACAACAGAATCAGATACTGAAATTTTGCAGGGCCAGGGAGCAGCGGGCGACCGGAAGCGGACCGTTTTCGCATCGGGCGGCGTAATCGGGGCTATCCTTGCCTCGACCTGCTGCATTGTGCCGCTAACGTTCGTGATGCTGGGCATCTCTGGTGCATGGGTCGGCAACTTGACCGCGCTCGAGCCGTACAAGCCCTTATTCGCAAGTGTCGCGCTCGTTTTTATCGGCCTCGGTTTTCGGCAGGTCTACTTCAAAGAGAGACCTTCCTGTCACGACGGTAATTATTGCGGCAAACCGCAATCGGCCATCATCACCAAGGTTGCGCTCTGGGTTTCGACAGTCGTGGTCTTGCTCGCGCTGACAATCAACTGGTGGGCACAATTATTCTACTGACCTCAAGCATAGGAGTATCCCACATGAAACGATCTGCGATTCTGGCGGTGGCGCTATTGATCATCGGTGGACTCGGTTGGACGACCGGGAGTGTCATTACATCCGTCGCCGCGCAGCCCATTGCCGTTCAAGTTGCTGCCAATCAGACGACCACCTTTAATATTGAGAACATGACCTGCGCACTTTGTCCGGTCACTGTGAAGAAGGCAATGGAAGGTGTTGCCGGGGTGAAATCGGTGGCGATCGATTTTGACGCCAAGACGGCAATCGTGACTTTCGACCCATCAATTACGTCTCCCGATGACATCGCTGCAGCCTCCACCAATGCGGGCTACCCGGCGTCGGTCAAAGGCTGAGGCCGATGATGGCGGCTCCGATCCTCATGTCCGGCATCACTGCTGCAAACGTGGAATCACCTTGATGACGGGGGAATATTCCACATGCGCCGTTCGGAAAGACCTTGGGCAGTACCTACGTGAGGCCCACTTTTTGGCTGACAAACCTGAACTGGCGCCACTGACCTTGGCGATATACAGGCAACTCGGGAACGGGCATCCCGCCACCCTAGCCGGCCTTTCGGCGAGCCTCGCCCTGTCCTTGGCAGAAGCAGAGGCTTTGGTCGCTGAAATTCCCTCCGCGACGATTGAACGGGATGCGAGTGGTGCGGTCACCGCTGCGGGCGGACTGAGCCTTCACCCCGCCAACCATGTTTTACAGGTCGGCGATCTCACACTTCATACTTGGTGCGTCTTCGACGGTCTGTTCCTGCCGCAAATCCTCGGCAAGTCAGCGACTTTGATCACGCGGTGTCCGGTGACGCGCCGGAAGATCGAAATCTCTCTCACCCCTGAAGCCGTTACCCACGCGAATCCGCAAAATCCCGTGATGTCCATCGTTACGCCAGACAAGGAAGCCAGATGTGCGAACCTGCGCGGTGTCTTCTGCAATCACGTCAACTTCTTCGCCGACGAAGCGGCGTTCCTGGATTGGGTGGCCGATAAGCCCGAGGTTGCTCGGGTATCCCTTTCAGACGCCCATGAACTGGCGCTGGCGCGAAACCAATTTCGGTATGGCGATCTGTTGGTGGCGTCCTAATTCCATCACACGGAGAAATAAAAATGAACGACACGGTAATCCTCAAGACAGGAATAATCGGTGCGGTCATCGCTGCGATTTGCTGTGCGACACCCATACTTGTCATTGCACTCGGCGCGCTCGGCCTGTCGGCCTGGGTGGGCGGACTGGACTACGTGCTGCTGCCTGCGCTCGCCATTTTTCTCGGCCTGACGGTCTACGGCCTGTGGCGGCGGAACCGTGCGGCAAACTGCTGCGATTCAAATATTCGAACGAACGATAAAGGAACCTGATATGTCAACCTGCTGCCCTCCCAATCTAAAGAATGGTTCAACTTACGATCTTGCGGTCATTGGCGCAGGGTCTGCGGGGTTTTCTGCAGCCATCACAGCGGCTGAACAAGGCGCCAACGTGGCACTGATCGGCCACGGCACTATCGGCGGTACCTGCGTTAATGTCGGCTGTGTTCCTTCTAAGACCATGATCCGGGCGGCTGAGGCGCTGCATGGCGCACGGGCAGCAGAACGTTTTCCAGGCCTCGCGGGCGACGCGCGGGTTGACGACTGGCGACGCCTGCTCGCCGCTAAAGACGAACTTGTCTCCACGCTGCGGCAGAAGAAGTATGCGGACCTCCTGCCCGAGTATAACAACATCACCTATTTGGAGGGGGCTGCACGACTGAATGGTGCGAGCGTGGTCGTGGATGGCGCGGCCATTGAGGCTGGCGAGACCATCATCGCCACAGGTGGACGTCCCTCCGTGCCGCCTATCCCCGGCATCGACAAGGTGAACTACCTTACCAGTACGACGCTGCTGGAACTGAAAGAGCTACCTGAGAGCTTGATTGTCATCGGCGGCGGCTATATCGGAGCCGAGCTTGCCCAGATGATGGCACGCATGGGTGTCTTAGTGACGGTGATTTGCCGCACACGGTTACTTCCCCAGGTCGAGCCGGAAATCTCTGACGCCTTGGCGGATGCATTCCGCTCCGAGGGCATTATCCTTCATTGTGGTATCGCCTATGATGCTTGCCACGAGGACGAGACCGGCATCACCGTTTGCGTCGAGGAAGGTGGTTCGCTCATAGAGCTGAAAGCAGCGCGTCTGTTGGTCGCAACGGGGCGTACACCCAATACCGAGACGCTAGGCCTCCCTGATGCGGGCATTGAGCAGAACCAGCGCGGCGCCATTGTCGTCGATGACCATATGCGCACGTCCAAGCCACACGTCTACGCGGTGGGTGACGTGACTGACCGCGACCAATTCGTCTATATGGCGGCTTACGGTGCAAAGCTGGCGGCTCTCAACGCACTCAATGGCGATAGCCGAACCTATGACAACAGCGCAATGCCCTGGGTGGTGTTCACCGACCCTCATGTGGCGGGCGTAGGCCTCACGGAAGCCGCGGCGAAAACCGCTGGCCATGAGGTCAAGATATCGGTTGTGCCGCTTGATGCCGTGCCGCGCGCACTGGCGGCCCGCGACACTCGCGGTCTGATCAAGCTGGTGGCGGATGCCGGGACCGACCGCTTACTTGGTGGCCAAATTCTCGCCCCCGAAGGTGCGGACAGCATCCAGACATTAAGCATGGCGATAAAGTTTGGCATGACAGCCAAGGCGCTCGGCGAAACAATCTTCCCGTATCTCACCACTGTCGAAGGGCTGAAGTTGGCTGCACAGACTTTCAACAAGGATGTGAGCAAGCTCTCCTGTTGTGCCGGGTAACTGGCAAGTTGTAGAGCGCCTACGGTCGTATAGGTCTATAGGGCCGCGTTTCTGAACTTTGATCGCAAAGTGGATGATAGAGGGCGAAGACGTTAAAGCCGGTATGGCAAAGGGTTATCAGCCGACGGTATATGTTGTCGCTGGGTATGCTCGCTTTCGATTCCAAAGTAGATATAAAGGATTATAGATTCTGTTTTGGGCAGGGGGATTATTTTGGGAGCCAAGCAGCAGAGGGATTATTCGCTATCGGACTCCTTTACTGCCCTAGGGCAGCGTTTGTTTGCCCAGCAATGGAGTGGCCAGGAAATCGAGGCCAGCAAGGTCCAAGACCCTGCGGTTATTCGGCAACGCCGGGCTCCTTTCGAAGCCGAGATGGTTGAACTCAACCTCTTGCGCCAAGCGAAGGATGCCGAACGCCGGGAAGCGGTCAGCAAGGACGCCCTGGGCAGCATAAATTCCGACCTGATCGAGATCGAACGTCGGCAGCAAGAACTTTTCACCTGTCTGAATGAAGTGGGCATGGTGAGAAAGTTCGAGGACGAAGATCACGCCCGCTGGGAGCGTTTTGAGCGGACGGAAGCGGAGCTCTTGCGGGCTTTTCGCGAAGGGGAGCTCTACGTCTTCGGGGCCAATTCCTCCAGGATAGAACCCCGTCTTTGGATTGAGATGCCAGACGGTTTCGGATGGAACTGGTCTCTGTCCCTGATCTTCTGGCCGAAGGACAAGTCTGCTCGACCCGTAGACGCTGCCAAGATCAATTGTGTTGAGTTTGAGGATTGGCTCGCGGGGCAACTGCCTGTGGTGGAGGGGGCAAATGTGGATCAACTGACGCCCCAACAACGATACACGCTCCACTTCCGAAAGCTCGCGAAGGCCGGACCAAAGCCCGCATCAAGAGACAAGATGAAGCGTGATGCCATTAGAGAGTTTCCCGGCCTATCTGGCCGTGCGTTTCAGCGGGTGTGGGACAAGGAAGCGCCCGATTCGTGGACAAAAAGCGGTAAACCAAGGAAGAAGAGCTAATTGTCGCACTTGTGGAGTGTGGCCGTTGCGATTTCCTGCATTTCTTCAAAAACCCCACAATTCCGCCGCTGTAATTGCCGCACTTTGCCCGCTGCAATTATCGTCAACCGTGCAGAATTTTTCGTTCCCCTGGAACATGACCGAATTGCCCCCGTCGCAACTTAGCGAAGGCGGGCCGGGGTCATGATGATCGAGCGTCCTCCTTCGCAAATGGAAGGATGACCGATGGTCAAATTCGAATACATAACGCAAACCCTCGCCCGCGATCCGGATTACCTGGACCGCATGATCGCCGAAGATGAAGCTGCACGCTTCATCGGCTACACAGTCCGCGCCTTGCAGAACTGGCGTCTCCGGGGCGGCGGGCCGAAGTTCATCAAGGTTTCGGGCCGGTCCGTCCGTTACCGTCGTCGTGACCTGATCGAATGGGCGGAAAGCCTCTTGGTTGCTTCGACGACGGAGGCGGCCAATGACAACTAAGCGGATCAACTTCAAGAAGGTGAACCGGGCGGCGCTGCGGCGCCTGCCCGATCTCCTGACCAACTGGGTCTGCGATGGCCGTCTCGTGTCGGGGGAATGGGTCGCCCGCAACCCGACGCGGTTCGACCGCCATCCGGGCTCCTTCAAGATCAACCTGCGGACCGGCAAATGGGCCGACTTCGCCACGGGCGACCGGGGCGGGGACGTGATCAGTCTCGCGGCCTACCTTGCCGATATCAGCCAGGCCGAAGCGGCGCGGCGGCTCGCCGACTACCTGGGGGTGCGCCATGACTGATCGGGCCTATGACAATACCGGGACCGGCTACCCCCGCTTGCCGGTTCCGGCGGCGGCCCCCGAGGGCTTTCCCAAACTCGGTAAGCCCGATGCCCGTTACGTGTACGTGGACGAAGAGGGGAAGGGCGTCTGCGTCGTCTACCGCTATGACAAAAGCGACAATAGCGACGATAGGCCCCGCAAGACCTTCCGGCCCTATGACCTTGAACGGTCGGCTTGGTGCGGCCCGGTGGTTCGGCCCCTTTACCGGCTCGACCTGATCCGGGCGACGGCGGCGGAAGATGATCCGCCGCCCGTCGTCATGGTCGAAGGTGAAAAGTGCGCCGATGCGCTGAACGATCTCGGCATTCTGGCGTCTACGGTGTTCGGCGGGTGTAACGGTGTGGCCAGGGCCGACCTGTCGCCCCTTAAGGGACGGGCGGTCATCATCTGGCCGGATATCGACGCGCCCGGCTTCAAGTTCGCGGACCAGCTCGCCGAGCGCCTTAACGTAACGGGGGCGGCCTCGGTCTGGGTCCTGCCCATGTCGGAGGCGTTCTTACGTAACGTAACGGGACGAGCGGCCCTAACGTTAACGTATACGTTACGTAAGGGCTGGGATGCGGCGGACGCCATCGCCGGGGGCTGGGGGGTGGATGAACTTCAATGTCTGTTACGTCATGCGACCGGCATCGACGCTTTAGCTAAAGCTAAAGGGGCGGCCAGCGCGGAATCCTTTAAAGGGAACGATCCCTTTAAAGGGGATTACCCCCTTAAGGGACCGGACGCCTTTAAAGGCGATTCCGGTTTAAAAGATCCAGCCAACGACGACGGCCCCCATCCCCTTAAGCTTAAAGGGATGGAACGCCGGGCCATCGACCTATTCCCCGATGCCGCCCCTGAAGCTGAAGGGGCGGTATGGGGTGAGCCGGATATGTCGGTTCTCAATCCCCGGCGGCGGCCGCCCGCGTTCCCGGCCTCGCTGTTCGGCCCGTTCTGGTCCGGCTGGATCACGCGCCATGCCGAAGGCAAGTCCGCGCCCGTGGATTACGTGGGCGTGACGTTGCTGGTCACGGCCTCGGCGCTGATCGGCAACGCGGTCCGCGTGAGCCCGTGGGAAAGCTGGCAGGAACCGGCGCACCTGTGGGCGGCCCTGGTCGGCAGTCCGTCCAGCGGCAAAAGCCCGGCCATGGAGCCGGTCCTCGACCTGATCGGCGACCTGGAAGCGGAAGGGGCGGACGCCTTCAAGGACCGCAAGGCCGCATACGAGGCCGATGCGCTCGCGGCGAAGTGCGCCCGTGAGGATTGGGAGAAGGCCGTCAGGGCTTCGGTCAAGGACGGGCGGCAGCCGCCGGCGATGCCGGACGCGGCCAGGGAACCCTTAAGGCCCGAGCGGCCCCGTATCCGCATCGGCGATGCGACGACGGAGGCGATTGTCACTGTTCTTGCCGTGCAGCCGAAGGGCGTCTTGATGATGCGCGACGAACTGGCGGGCTGGCTTGGCGGCTTCAACCGGTATTCGGGCGGCGAGGGCGGCGACCGCGCCTTTTGGTTGGAAGCCTGGGGCGGGCGCAGTCATGTCATCGACCGGGTGAAGAACGGCGAACCCTTGATCATTCCCCATCTCTCCGTCGCCGTCCTGGGCAGCACCCAGCCGGACCGGCTTGCGTCTACGTTGCTTAAAGGCGACGATGACGGATTGACGGCGCGGTTCCTGTTCGTCTGGCCCGATACAGTGCCCTTGGAGCGGCCTAAAGGGATTCCGCAAGGGGCGGAGGCCCGGAACGCCCTTAAGGCGCTCCATGGACTCCAAATGGCTTCAGACGTTCATGGCAATCCGGTTCCCCGTGTCGTCAGCTTGACGGAAGAGGCCGCGGACGTCTTCGCGGTCTGGTGGAAGGCGCAGCGGGAAGAAGAACCGGACGGCCCCTTGGCGAGTTGGTGGGGCAAGATGCCGGGCGTGTGCTTAAGGCTCGCGGCAACCTTCCAAGGACTGTGGAACGCGGTCCAGGCTGCGCCGGTCAGCCAGGTCGAACGGGCGGCGGTCGAGGCGGCGACGGTGATGATCGATGATTACTTCAAGCCCATGGCCGCCAGGGCTTACGGCGATGCCGCTTTATCGCCTGCCGACCGCAACGCGGCGGCGCTTGCCAAGTGGCTGCAACGGACCAAGCCGGACAGGATCAACCTTCGCGACCTGCAACGGGGCGGGGGCAATCCCGCCTTTAAGGACCGGGAAGCCTTAAGGGATGCCGTGGACATTCTGGTGGAGGCGGAATGGCTGCGACCGGCCCCGAGCCGGACCGGCGGGACGAAGGGGCGGCAGAAGGTGGATTACGTCGTCAATCCGGCGATCATTGCTTAAGGCGCAAGGTCGGTCCTAATGGCGCTATTGTCGCTTTTGTCAGACAGGGTTAGGCCTTTGTCCCGTTTAGGTGGGCCATGATCCCGCCGCTGGTCTTGTTGGCCGCTTCTTCTGCGACTTTCTCCGCAAGGTGTGCATAGCGGGCCGTGGTCTGCACCTGGGAGTGCCCCAGCAGCTTCCCAATCTCGGCCAGCGAAAGACCACTTGCAAGACCGAAAGACGCGAAGGAATGCCGGAGGTCGTGAATACGAACGTCCGGCAGATTCGCCTTCGTGCGGATGCGCCGCCAGGGCTTTTGCAGGTCCGTCAGATATTGGCCTTCGACGTTGCCGGGAATGACGTAGGGGTTATCCTCTTCCGGTGAGATGCCCTTTAGAAGCTCCCGCACGTCCTGGCCGATATAAACCTTTTTAGCCCCGGTCTTGGACTCGGGCAGATAGATGCCGTCCGGTTTGATAAACTCCCATTTCAAGGTCTGTATCTCGCCCAGGCGGCAGCCTGTGAGAATCAAAAGCCGGAAGGCGTTGCAGGCGGCGGCGCTTTCGCTTCCGTCCGCCTCGCAGGCGTCCAGGGTCGCCCAGAGGCGCTTTAGTTCGTCCTCCGACAAGAACCGTTCCCGCTTCTTCTCAGCGTACTTCTTCACATGGCGGCAGGGGTTGGAACCGTCTGGCCTCAAGCCCCAAATCTCGCACTGATTGAACATGACGGAGAGGACGCCCAAGGTCCGGTTCGCCTGATAGGGCTTGGATCGGTAATCGTGGTGCAGCTTGGCAATCTCTGTTCGGGTGATATCCGTGATCTTGCGTTGGCCGATGGCGGGCTTGATGAACAGGTCCATGGCTCGCTGGTATTCACTCTCCGTGCTGGCCTTGCAATGGGTCGGGACATACTCCGTCATGAACCGGTCGCATATGTCCGCGACCGTGGGCGTCTTGCGGTAGTTCTGGATATCGTCCGCCGGGCTGGCACCCTTGCCCGCCGCCGTCAGAAGGTTGCGGGCTTCCTTGCGGGCTTCGTCGGGCGTCATGACGCCTGCCCGCCCGAAGGTCACGCGCCGGGTGCGCCCGCCGTGGCGGTACTGGACCATGAAGGACTTCTTGCCGGACGCCATGACGCGAAGGCCGAATCCCGGCATGTCGCTATCCCAGATGAAATAGTCCGTGTCCTTGAGCGGGGCAGTGTCGATAAGGCGTTTGCTGATCCGGGGCATGAGGCTCGCTTCCATGAAAACAACGGAAGCAATATGGAAGCAATTTGTGGAGAAATGCAAGGGTGGTGAGCGTTAATGATGAATCCAAAAGTGAATAGAAGTACATATAAAACAACAAAGAATGACCATTCATGGAATATGAGCGTAGCCCGTGATAAAGGGCATAAGCTATCTCATAACCTGAAGGTCGCAGGTTCAAATCCTGCCCCCGCAACCAGCAATATCAACGCCTTAGCCAGAAACGGCTAAGGCGTTTTTGCGTTTCAGGCACAATTTGGGCGCACTTGATTTCGAAATGGATCAATAAGTTTCAACACGACGATTATCCTCAGCCTATGCCATAGACTGATCGCAATAGAGCGGTCGCATCCTCACGTGACATGTTGATTTTGAGGTCTTTCAGATTGAGGCTTTCATCCGCTTCCGCTAATTCGATGAAGCGCCGGAGGTCTTTCCTGATGGTCTCGGAAATCTCAACGGAGGCATCTGCCGGCAGAAGTTGGACGAGGCGGAACACATCGCTACGATGTTTTTTGACGTTTTTGCTGTCTATCTTTTCACCTGCCTCTGAGCGCTCAGTCAAATCGAGAAAGGCGCGGGCCTTGAAGGGAATTAGCAATGTCTCGTCAATAATGGTCACGCCGTCCACCTGACGTTTCGCAGCGTGAAGTGCCTCATAATAGCCCTCGTCGAGAAGGATCGCCGACAAGCTCACGATATCTTCTTCGACTGGGATCGGCGTCAGACCTGCATCCTCGGGCAACTCCAAAGTGCCTGGCGTTCTGGAAAACAACTCGATCATGAACGGGAAACTCTCGTCTGTCGGCTTGTGGAACCGATAGAACTCTTTCTTTCCGTCACTCCGTTCACGCGCCTGGTATCCACCAGCGTCGAGGAACTCCTTGAAAGCCTGACCGAAGGCGGTATCAACAACTTCGACGCAGAGCACCATGTCGATATCCTTGGTTGCTCTAAATGGGAGACCGGCTGCGTCAAATAAGAGGTCGCATGCCGTGCCTCCGATGATTGCGTACTGGTCTTCGTGGCCGGCAAAGTGTTCCCTAAATTTATCGATCCCGGCTACCATTCAATGTTCTCCAAAAGTTGCTGTGCGGCCATTGCGATACGCTCGTCTCTGTGCTCATGAAATTGCGCATACAACGACAGCGGATCGACGGTTGATCCGTCTGACAAGGAAGCAGGGTCATATGCCCACGTTTCGATGAAGAACTCAGCATCGTAGCGATTGGTTTCGATGAAACCGCATGCTGCTGAAACGGCCTTCCAATCACTCGCCGCGACTGCATAGGTATCAATCTGTGGCCGAGACAAGTTGGTCAGTATGGCTAACGCGCTCTCCCCCGCTTTCTTTAGGGGGAGGGTGATATGTCCATTCCGAACAAATTTTTCCGCACGCACTGGGCTGCGTAGGACGCGGTGCGCATCGTTTAGAAGCTCTAGTCGATGGCGGTGCTCAAAAACGATATGTCTTTCTTTGCCATGCTTTTCGGTCGATGCGAGTCCTGCTGCAACGAGGTCGTCGAATGCGCGTCCGATCGACATGGCTGAGTAATGCAACCGCTCAGCAAGCTGTGACGGTGTTCTTGCGTTCTCGTCGAGCCGCAGCATGTAATGAAACAGCACAGCCTGTGCGGCAGGAGACAAGGTGTTCGTCTGTTCGAGCTTTAGAGTTCGAAAATGTTCGCGGAGGTCGACTGCGAGCTCAGGGATGTACAGTTGATTTCCTGGCACGATGAACGGAACGCCGTGTTTCAAGAGGCGAGAGCGGTTATGAGCGCTCAGCGCCTGAGTGACGAAAACGACGATGGCATCGGCGTCAGATCGTACCAGTTCGACGTGTTTGGCGATTTCGGATGGTGTTGCTTCGTTGTGCGAAGAAATAAGGAATACGCACTGCCTTCCAGCGATTAGGCCTTCATACAATTTATAGGTTTTCTCTAAGAATGATGGCAAATGCCTAACTCGCTCCAAGCTGGTAAGCTTGACGCGATCGTGCAGGGTCTCCTCAAGATAACGCTCCAGCGCTCCGATGAAGCCCCTGCTTTGTCCGTCTTGATCCATTCCTAACATCATGATGCATACTAACACTATCAATGTTAGTGTGCAACATATGTGTTAATTACTTGTGCAAGCTTGTATATTTAGGGCAATAGTCATCCGAATTTGATCTACGTCACAAACGCAAAATATGTAGAGATTCCAATGTGTTGCTAGTAGACAAAGTCCACGCGGCTAAATATGGAGGGGTGCAAACGCAGCTCAGCGTCGTTAGAGGGTTCCGATGACCGGCCGCCATATATTCACACGCCAGGAGCTGTACGATCTCGTCTGGTCGGAGCCGATGAAGACCCTGGCCGGACAATTCGAGCTTTCGGACGTTGGACTGGCCAAGGCCTGTAAGAAAGCAAACATTCCCCGCCCGCCGCGTGGCTATTGGGCCAAGCTCGCCGCCGGGAAGAAGGTCACGCAGACTCCGCTGCCGGCGCGCGGCCCAGGCATGGCCGATGCGATCGAGGTCGGCGGCAGCCGCTACAGCTATTACCGGTCCTACTCTGAAGAGGAAGTCCTCGCCTTTGAGCCTGTACCGCCCGTATTCGAGGATGACCTGGAGGACGTGGCCGCGCGGGTGCGGGCCAACCTTCCCAACGTCACGGTACCGAAGTTTCCGGAGCGAGCGCACCGGCTGATTCGGCGGTTGCTGGACGCCGACGAAGAACGGCGGCAGAAGCAGCTCGCATCGCGCTTTCCGTCGAGCTGGGATGCGCCCCTGTTCGATGATGCTTTCGAGAAGCGGCGGCTCCGCGTCCTCAACGCCATCTTCACGGCCTTGGAGAGGGCTGGCATGCGGCCCTCGCTTCAGGGCAAGGACGCGCGTGACCTCGACGTTATGATCAACGACACCCGTGTTCATTTCACGTTGGACGCCACCAGTCAGAAGCCGGACCCGTACAGACGCACGGGTATCGAGACACGAGGCTCATCGACCAAGCTGCGGTTCGCAATTTCGACCGTCGGGCCGTCCTCAGGTGTGGATCAGACGTGGGAGGATACCGACAAGTCGAAACTCGAAACACACCTGACCGACATCGTTGCCGAGCTGATCATCGCCGGTGAGCGGCATTATCGAGAAGGGCGACAGAGGCATTACGAGTGGATGGTCGAGCGCAAGGCCCGGCTGATCGAAGAGATTCGCAAGCGCAAGGAAGAGGCCGAGCGCAAAGAGCGGGAGCGCCTCGCGGCACTGGAGCAGGCTCGCATCGACCGGCTCATGCGGGACGCCGCCAATTTCCGGATGGCGGCGGATATTCGTACCTACGTGAAGGATATTACGGCTCAAGTCGCTTCGGGTGACGTTAGCGTATCACAAGACGACCTGGACACTTGGAGCACTTGGGCGCTCGCTCAGGCGGAACGCATCGATCCTGCGCGCTCCGGTCGATTTCTCGATGCCATGAGAGACGAGGAGCCGCAGGACGATGCGAGTGAGGAATAGCGGCTCCTATCCGCTCTCTTTGTTGCCGGAGCCTTTCAGCAGGAACCAGACGGCCATCAGGAAGTTGACGGCGACGAGGAACCATCCGGCGAAGTAGACCAGTGTCGGAATGGCGATCCCCATCGGGTTCATGATCCAGACGCCGAGACGTTTCTCGAAGAAGGCCAGCATGACGATTGCCAGAATCACACCGGCCGCAAGATAGATGAAGGCTTGAGCTCTGTTCGGGGCCATCGGGTCGTCTCTCCTTCAATCAGTAGCGCCTAATAGGAAGCGCGCACGACAACGGCATCCTGGCAGTCGCCTTCGGGCACGTTCTCCAGCTTGCAGTCGTGCCATCTTGAAATTCGAGGCTCCGGAAGTTCTGTGCACTGACTGCCGTCAGGCAGAGCGATTGAATTCTTCTGTGTCTTCTTTTCTTTGGGCGGGAGGTTTTCGGCGGAAATCTGCGTATCGAAGTAGCCGGCGCCGTCGTCATTGGGCTTTGTCCAGATCATCGACACCCAGAATTTTGTGAGCCGATGCTTCGTGTTGTTCTGGATCGTGTAATCGACGACGCAGGTACCCATCGCCGTCGGCGTGAGCTTCGTCAGTTCGACGACGATCGCATCGTCCGATTCCGCCTCGCAGGCGGACGAGGTGAGCAGCAACGCGGAAAGAGCCAGTGCTCGGGCAGGGGTGAGGTTCATGGGACGGTCTCCAGACAGGTGAAATCAGACGGTTGCGTGACCGCTGTGTCACCTTCCGGCCACACAGGGTCCCGCGAAAGGAGTGACAGTATGCCCATTACTGTCACCGGGCCGCCTGCTGCCGTGTTACGATTCCGTGCGTGGAATCAACAGGTTGCGGAGGGCGGGCCTTCAACAGCGGAAGACTCTCAATGTCATGGAGCCTGTACGACGAGGCGGGACACCGGAAGTATCTCACCGATGCCGAACGTCAGGCGTTCATGCGCGCGGCAAAGCGCTGCGATCCGGACGTGTTCACCTTCTGCTGGGTGCTGAAGGAGACCGGTGGCCGATTGTCGGAGGCGCTGGCGCTTACGGTTGATCGCATCGACTTCGAGGCCGGCGTTATCATCTTCTGGACGCTCAAGAAGAGAACCAATGGAAGCCACCGCGCCGTACCCGTCTCCCGTCAGCTCCTGGACGAGCTCGAAAAAGTGCACGCGGTACAGGAACGTCAGCGCAAACGTGAAAAGACGCTCCTATGGCCGTGGTGCCGAATGACAGGTTATCGGCGCGTAAAGGAGGTCATGGAGCAAGCGGGTGTCGAAGGGCCACACGCAACGCCCAAGGGACTACGGCATGGATTCGGGGTCGCTGCTCTTGAGCGCGGCGTACCGCTCAACATGCTCCAGAAATGGCTTGGTCATGCGGACATGGCGACGACCGCGATCTATGGGAACGCTGTCGGCCTCGAAGAGCGCCATATTGCGGAACGGCTTTGGGATTAAAGGATTTTGAGCGTCACAACCGTAGGGTTGACCGCTGTTACAGTAATGGGCAGTTTGTCACACTTAGAAAATCAATTCAATTCAAGACGTTAGACGGTCACTGCGTCTTGAACGGGCCGGGGGCGTCGGGCCATACGGTCCACAGGGCGACAAACGCCATGTGAGCGATCGCATCAGAGGGCCTCGTGCCATCACTCCCCATTTCTTTCATGACGGCATCTATGCGCGCCTCCATTGCGGGGTGGCTATCCGATTCGGTCCAGTGGCCGGCTCCGATCAACGTCATAGCGAACAGCGCGAAGTAGATGCCGATCTCGCGTTTTTGACGAACCTTCTCGGCAGGCACGTCTTCTGCCAAAGCATATGCGTCAACCTCATCGAGCAGGAACTTGGTCGCGTAATTGTCGCAGGACATTTCCTCGGCACGCCATTTCTCCGGCGGGTCGCCGATCGCGGCGCCAGTGCCGTCCTGTTGGTGCTTGAGGTGGCGCACTTCGTGAAGCAGCGCCCATCCGGTTGCGAACGTTGCGAGCTCAGCCGCCGCTCTCATCTGCGGGGATGACTTGCCATCTGGATATGCGCCCGGTTCCGGAATCCCTTCGGGCAGCGCCACTGCCTCAGGGTCGTCTTCCTTCAGTACTTTCGCGAAGGTCTCAGCCATCTCGTGAAAACGCGTCAGGTCGATACTATTCGATTCGTAACCTTCGGCGACCGCCCGATATCCCTCCCAAGCAATAAATGAAGCAAGCCAAAAGGCACGCATTGCTCTGTGGTTGAACCGGACATCGCGATAAGCGCCGGCATCAAATACAAACAGGCCGTCGGGGCCAGCATCCGTCATGATGTTGAACCGCAGGCTGTAGTGCGTCCACAGATCAAGAAGCTCGCTTTTCCGTTCTGGAACGAGGCCTTCGAACAAGTATCGCGCCGCTTCCTGGACTTGGGCATCGTTCCGCATTTGCCGGGTTCTCCTTACCCTTGGCCGTGTTGCCAGCCGATTGATTGAGACGGGGCTTCCGGCCGAAGCCGGAAGCCCCTATATTCGGCCCATAGACCCTGGAAACCTCTCCCCGCGATATGTGCCTGGCAGCATCCGATCACGGGGCTGTGTCCTGACGTACAGGGTCTCGGATCAGGGTGAGGCCCTAATCCGGGGCCTTCGCCCGGCGGCGAAGCCCTGGCCGGGCAACGGCCCGCCGGCGCGTCTTGACCTCTTCCTCGACCTGGCGGAACTCGGGCTCCAGCTCCTTGAGCCGTTTTACGAGTCCTGACAGGTCATATTCGTTGCTCAGCTTGCCGCGATGCGGTGCCGTCCGCTCGATCCGCTGAACGAAGCCCATCGCCTCAAGCTCCGCGATGTACCGCTGCACCTGGCGCGCGCTCAGACCGAGCCTCTCGCCCAGCGTCTTCTTGCTAGGGTAAGGCTTGCGGTCCACGTCCCACCAATAGTCGGCGAGATGCATCAGTACCGCCAACTGGGTTGGATTCAGCTTCAGGCGCGGCTGCGCCCGCAGAAGCAACGACGGTACGATGCAAAAGCCGAGGTCCATGACCGGCTTGCCCCACTTCCGCTCCGACGCCTTGGTAGCCTTCGAGGGGCGCAGTGGGATGACTTCAGCGCTCTTGCTTTGCTTTTCCGTTTTCGACATGATCAACCGCCTTTCGCATCCACAGATAGGCCCTTTTTCTGCGGCCTACAAGATGCGCCCATAGGACGGTTATGTCCGCAGGGACTGGGCGCTGGTGTCCCGTCGTACCGGTCAAATATGGCCTATAAATAAGGACGCCAGCATTCAGCACATATGCAATCGGATACGAACGAGTACCCATAGACCATCGGTCACGGATGTCTTGTGGGTAGGCCTACGTTCGCACGTCATCTATGCCCTGGTAGGCTGTGAGGCTCTACGGAAGGCGCGCGCGATGTCGAGCCGGATTGACGTGCGTCTGTCCTAGCGTCCTTACGCGGCGAGGGCGCCTCTAGCCTTCTTGCATCGCCGCTGACCCAACGAGGCCTTTCTCTTCTCGGCTGTCCTGGCAGGTGCCACGCCGGCCACAACGTGCGCCTGCCGGTTTTGTTCCCCGGCCTGCGGCCTCCTCGCGCAGCAAAAAAACCGTCTGTCTTACGTCCTCCGCTTCTCGCTTCGGCCCCTGATCGGGGTGTGGCCGTCGTGCATGCCCCTGCCTCTTCGGCAGCCGGAAAGGCCGCGATGGGCGCGGCTTTGAAAGCCAAGAAGGAGAGGCACCATGACTTCGCCCCGTAAGAACCGCATCGACATCCACCAACACATCACCGACCGCATCATCGCCGCCATCGAGGACGGCGTCGGCGACTTCCAGATGCCCTGGCACCGCGCCGGTGTGGCACACACCCGACCGACCAACATCGAATCCGGCAAGGCCTACCGTGGCGTCAACGTCCTGGCCCTTTGGGTTGCGGCCGAGATGAACAACTTCGCCACCGGCCTCTGGGGCACCTATCGCCAATGGCAGATCAAAGGCGCGCAGGTCCGCAAGGGCGAGAAGGCCTCCATGGTCGTCTTCTACAAGGAGATCGACGTGGACGAGCAGAACCCCGAAACCGGCGAAACCGAATCCGGCACCCGGCTCTTCGCCCGCGCAAGCTGCGTCTTCAACGCCGACCAGGTGGACGGCTATCAGCTTCCCGAGCCAGAGATCACCGACCCCGCCGTTGCCATTGCCGAGGCTGAGTCCTTCGTGGCCAATACCAAGGCCATCGTTCGGCACGGCGGTACACGGGCGTTCTACAGCCCGTCCGAGGACGCCATTCAGGTGCCGCCCCGCGACATCTTCATCGGTACCGAGACCAGCTCACCCACCGAGGCCTATTACGGTGTGCTCTTTCACGAGCTGACCCACTGGACCGGGCACAAGCGCCGCTGCGATCGCCAGTTCGGCAAGCGCTTCGGCGACGAGGCCTACGCGATGGAAGAGCTTGTCGCCGAGCTGGGAGCGGCGTTCCTGTCCGCCGACATCGGGATTACGCCCGAGCCCCGACTGGACCATGCCGCCTACATCGAGCATTGGCTCAAGGTCATGAAGACCGACAAGAAGGCCATCTTCACCGCCGCATCGCAGGCGGCCAAGGCCACCGGCTTCCTGGCCAACCTCCAGCCGGTTGAAACCGAGGCCGCCGCTTAGGCGGCCTCTTCTTGCATGCCTTCAGGCAAATTAGATGGCTCCTACACCACACTAAAATGCACTTGCACACGCACTTACGCTACGCTGAGCACGTTTCGTAAGTGCGTGGCGAGAAATCGTCCTCAAAGTGAGAAAAGGATGAACTTAATCGCGTCCATAGCGCGAAAATTCTTTGAATATTTCGCGTTGTGTGATTCTCTGACAATCAACCGGAAGTATATCTTACGGATATAAGATGAAAAAGTTGAAGTAATGTAGGCGGCCGAAATGCACGATGGCAAGACGACAACTGCGCATAAGGACAGCGCACACATGGATGTCGCTGCCTTTCTTCGTGCCTATCAGATGCGGGCCGGCAACGTCATGTGGTTTCTCGGTGCCGGTGCTTCCCGCGCGGCTGGTATCAAGACTGCCGGCGATATGATCTGGGATTTCAAACAAAATCTCTATCGGTCGCATAAGAAGCTCTCCCCCAACGCGATCGCCGATCCAGGTGATCCCGCCGTTCAACGCAAGCTCCAACGTTACTTTGACGAGCTTTCAGAGTTTCCGGCCAGTGGGGCTCCCGACGAGTATGCGCGATATTTCGAGGCGACATATCCTCATGCAAACGATCGACGAGCATATCTTGATAAGCTCATCAAGCAGGGAAAGCCGACTTACGGGCACCTAGGACTCGCGCTGCTGATGCGGGAAGGCTGTTGTCGGATCGTGTGGACAACCAATTTCGACCGAACAGTCGAGGACGCAGCCGCCAAAATCTACGGATCGACAAACGACCTTGTGGCCGGCGACCTCGGAGAGCCGAAGAAGATTGCCGATGCACTCGATGCCAAACGTTTCCCGATCTACGGTAAACTTCACGGCGACTATCATTCCGTTGCGCTCAAAAATACCGACGATGAGCTTAGAGAGCAAGACGTCGAGATGAGACGAACCCTGGTCCAAGCATGCAAGACAAATGGGCTAGCCGTCGTCGGTTACAGTGGTAGAGACGTGTCCGTGATGGATGCGTTACGCGAAGCATTGGACGAAGGACGTGGATTTCCACACGGACTATTCTGGTTCAAACGGTCCGGTCAAACGCCCTTCGAGGCCGTGACAGAGCTGATCGAAGAAGCCCGTCGCCTGGGCGTAGATGCTCATCTTATCGAAAACGAGACCTTTGATGAGCTCGTTTCCGATCTCGTTCGTTTCCTGCCTGAAACCGCAGACAAACTCGCAGATATCGAGGGTGCCAAGCCACCGCGTCTTCGCAGTGCACCGTTGAAGACCCCTGGTGCGACGACGCCGTCTATCCGCACCAACGCCCTGCCGATTATCTCACATCCTGTCATGTGCCAATTAGTCGACTGCGATATTGGCGGCTGGTCAGAGATTCGGGAGGCGATCGAAAAGGCTGGTGTCGATATCGAAGCGCGTCGCACCAAAGAGGGCGTCATCGCCTTCGGGCGTGAACCGGATATACGGAAGGCTTTCGAACCATTCGGTATCAAAAGGTTCGAGACTCGCTCCATCCCTGACAAAAACCTCGCATACGAGAGTGAAGACCGTCGTCTTATTCGGGACGCGCTGATGCGGGCTCTTGGTAATCGGCCGCAAATTAAAATCGTTCGCCGAGGATGGAGGGTTATCGCGCTGCCAAATCTAGACACCGTGAAGCCTGCCGACTTTCAGCTCGGCAACGTCAAACCAGTAGACCGCCTGTCGGGAATGGTAGGCAATACCGGCATTCGTTGGACCGAATGCTGTGAGTTGCGTCTCGACTACAAACTAGATCGCCTCTGGCTTCTGATGGAGCCCATCATTCACCGTGACATTCCGGAAGAAACCGGTGCAACGCAGGTCGAGGAGTCCAAGGAGTTCGTGCGTGACCGGCTGGCCGGGCGCTTCAATCCGAAGGTGAATGCCATGCTGAGCGGATGGGCAAGTCTGCTCGTTGGAAGCGATCGCACTGTCACGCTTCGAAGTTTCGGGATATCAGACGGTATCGATGCGACATTCGAGGTTTCATCGATAACCGGGTTTAGTGGGGTAAGTCGATGACAGCATCCCCGCAGCCTTTTCAACTACCCGGCTATTCCGTTCTCCACGAACAGGAGTTGCGGTTCGGTTCCGAGGATCCAAAAGCCGTTGATGCCCATCCGCTGCAAGGTCTGCTTCGGTTCGGACCGTATTCGCAAGACAAATTGGCGGCGATCGCGGACCCCATTCGGGTAGCCATCATCGCACCTGCTGGTCAGGTCGAGAGGGTCAACGGTCTGCTGCGGGAGCTTCAGCAATCTCACCAACCGCGTGAGCGCCGTCAATATCTACCTGGCTTTCCCGGTTTCTCGAAGGTCTTCCATGTAAACATGGGACCTGCCGGGCCACAGACAAATGTCGAATTACCCGGAGATTTGACCGATCAGATAAAGGCGGCGGAAAAGCCCCATCTCAAGCTTGCCGAGGCGCTGCAACACGCACTCCGTGCTTTGAGCCACCAACGCGACGCCTTCGATGTCGTCTATATTCTATTGGACAAGGCATGGGAGCCTGGCTTTTACGGCGGTGAAGGAGACGACTTCAATCTTCACGACTATGTAAAAGCTATTGCCGCCTTCGAGGGGATTCCCACGCAATTTCTGAACGAAGACCGCTCTCTGGCGTACTATTGTCGCGCCAGTGTGATGTGGCGCCTGGGTATCGCTCTTTATACTAAAGCTGGGGGCGTACCTTGGGTTCTGGCCAATATCGATCCTGGTACCGCTTACATCGGTATCGATTATGCTCTGCGGCCCAATACGGACTCCGACTCGCGGTTTGCGATCTGTTGCAGTCAGGTATTCGACGCTGAAGGCTCAGGACTTGAGTTTGTCGCCTACGAGGCCAGCGGCGTGCGCATGTTCGGAAAGAATCCCTTCCTGCATCGGGATCAGATGATGAAGGTGATGTCACGCAGTCTAGCCGTCTATCAGCGCAAGCACGCTGGTGCGGTACCCTCGCGTATCGTGGTGCACAAGAATACGGAGTTCAAACCCTATGAGATAGACGGGGTGTTCGACGCGTTTCCTAACACGGAAAATGTCGAGCTCATTCATGTGCAGCAAAACTGCGGATGGCGTGGGGTTTATATCACCAAACCGCAACAGCCGAACGGCTATCCATGTTTGCGAGGCAGCACCTTCCAGCTCGGTCCGCATACCTCATTGCTTTGGACCCAAGGCGACTTGCCGGTTGTGGCCAACGGACAATCGTATTTCAAAGAAGGAAAAGGAATTCCCGAACCTCTAATCTTGAATCGGCATGCCGGGCGCGGCGCGATGGACGACTTGTGTAAGGAGACTCTCGCGTTGACGAAGATGGATTGGAATAACGATGCACCATATGACCGGATGCCGGTGACTCTTAACTTTGCAGGCACGCTCGCCTCCGTGGTGAAGCAGATGCCGAAATTGGAGCCACGGTCTTACCCGGTCCGTTTGTTCATGTGATTTATTGTAGGGGGAAAGCCTTCCCCTAGCTGCAATCCGCACCGGCGGCTTTCCGCTACCCCTTCGAGCGGGGCGACCCCGCAACGCCCCCTTCTTGGATCGCCGCGCTGCGTCGGTTTTCCCGTTCATCTGAAATCACCCACGGTTGCCCCCAAGGGGAGGGGCTGGGTTTAGCCCGGCCCTGCTTGCCGTCAATGGCCTGCCCGCGCCGGCCCTACCGTGCCCGTGTTGGCCATGACGGCGCGCTCCCTGGCCGTGCCGTTCGTCTCCCAGCCCTTCGGGGACAACCACAATGGGAGATTGAATGATGAAACTGATAACCAAAGCGCAGCAGCAGAAGCTTCTGGAGAATGGCCGGAGGAATGCCGCCCGCCTTGCCGAAGGCGAACGTGAGCTGGACCTGGTGCCTGTGGTAAAGCTCTTTACCCCTGACGGTGCCGCCACCTGGCTTCTGACGGAAGTCGATCCGGAAGAGCCGGATATCGCGTTCGGGCTCTGTGATCTGGGATTCGGATGCCCGGAGCTGGGCAGCGTCCGGATTTCGGAGATTGCTTCTGTTCGCGGGAAACTTGGCTTGCCGGTGGAGCGTGATCGGTATTTCTACCCCACCCAGACCCTTTCGGCCTTTGCCGACGAAGCCCGTACTCGGGGCCGTATCGTCGCCTAGTCACCAAAAGGCAACAGCCCCGCTTCGGCGGGGCTGTTCTTGGTTGGAGCTATACCGTGAGCAGGTAGTAGCCATCGCGTTTGATGAGCCGCGCCCAGCCACCAGCCGGAGCATGCGGTGCATGGATGGTGACGGCGAGGCCGTCAGCGTCCGCTCGCGCGTGGCCGAACACGCGCTCGCCGATGCTCAGGACGTAGGTGCCGGGCTCCGCAGGGTCGGGGGTGATGCGCGCGCAGCCCTGGACGGATGCGGTGGATACCAAACCGCGATAGCCGTCGCCCTCTTTGAAGAATGTGCCGATGGTTGTCATGTCGTAAGCCTCCATTTGGTTCTGGCCACCACCGTGGTGGCCGTCTCGCGATGGGGCTTGTGCGGCAGGTCTCAATCCCGCCAGGCAGCCTTGTGCCCTGACTGCCCGCCACCGAAGGGGCGGTGCGGTTGCCGGGTGGGATGACATGCCAGATGCCCTTCAGGACGGACACCCGGTTGGGCAGGCCGGAGGCAGACGGATAGGCATAGGCATTGAAGAGGGGCTTGAGAGCGCCGGCATTGGTGAATTCGATCATTTGCCGTGACACTTCGAGCGCCGAGTTGGCAAAATCCTTTTATGGCCGAGTGGGACCCATACGCGTGTAACCTGCCTAAGAAAACAGGCATCACTCTCAATCCAAGCCCGGAGTTGAGGGAGGTCCATCACGTTGCCCATGTGTCCGGCGCCCGCCGCATTCTCGAGGACGGGTGCATCAGGTCCGGCTTGATCTACGACGAAAGCCGCCTGAACAAATCCCGACTCTGTGTCTCCTGGGTTTCTGCCAATACATGGGCCAACGGGTCAATCTACGGCACAGTCCAATTCACGTTCGATTGGGACACGGTTCTCGACGACAGAAATATTTACTGGGTGGAGGTCATGACGGACTACAGTCCGACAGCCTACCGTCTGTTGCTAACCGATAGAGACCTATCCAAGTCCAAGTACGTAACGCCCTACGATCCAGCAAAAGACAACGGCCCGCTACGGCGTCAGAAGGGCAAATGGTATTGGAACGGCGAGTACACATCTGAGTTTATGGTGGAAGCCGATCTGTCATTGAGCGATTGCACCTCTCTCCAGTTTGTAAAACACCACCCAAACATTTGCCGCATTCGTGGTTCCGCTTGCACCGACAAAGGGGCCACGATTGACAGGACGGGTGGGCGTGTCCTCGCTTTCATCTTGGGGGCAGGGTCACATCACGCGGATCATGCGCTGCTAAACGAGGACGAAACCGACCTCCATTTCTGGGGGCGCGGCGCGATCACGGGGCTATGGGGCGCGTTGGCTCGCAAAGAGGAATGGTTTTCCGGTGGCCTGAAGAAAGGGGAGTCGCGCAAAGCGGTCCTCCGTGGTGCTCTTTCGCTCTACGCCCGAGACCAGCGAGAAGAGGCGCGGGCGCTTTCGTCGCTGCTGAGCTCCCAGGATGTCTTTGAGACCGCTCTTGCAGAGATCATTGCCGAGCATTTCGGCTGGGACGACTACACACTTCCCGACTAGCTACGGCCCCATACCAATCAATTCTCGAACGAAGCCGGTGGCATCTCGGCGTCGTCTGCGGGTATTCCCTATCCCTTTGCGTTGGGCGTTGCCTGTCGTATGAGGGAGTAGTCCCGCTCTGGCGTATTGTCTGCCTTGGCTTTGTCCGCAGGCATTGCCTGACACCTTCCAGATCACACCGCGACTGGTGCCCCCTTTCCTTCTCATGGACCACGTGACCGCTGCGCCGTGCGCCGCAACCGGCGGGGCGTCGCTTTTTTCCCCAGCCTTCGGCTTTCCTCGCGAAGCAAAAAAGCGCCTGCCGCCGGTCCTCCGTTTCACTACGGCCTTACAGGTGCAGCGCCCGGCCTTGGCAGCGGCGTTCCGTCGGCCATGGAAAGGTCGCGACAGGCGCGTCCTTCACAACAAGGAAGGAGTAAGACAATGGCAATCATCGGAACATTCACCAAGGCGGACGAAAAATTCAGCGGCGAGCTGAAGACCCTCAGCCTCAAGGCCAAAATCAGCATCGTGCCCACGGCACTGGACGGCGAGAACACTCCCGACTTCCGGGTGATGGCCGGCACGACCGAGATCGGCGCGGGCTGGGTTCGCACATCGAGCAAGGGCAAGGACTACGTCTCGCTCAAGCTGGACGACCCGACCTTCGCAGCCCCGGTCTACGCCAACCTGGTCGAGCGTCAGGACAAGCACGTCCTCATCTGGAACCGCTAGGCAATCTGGCCCCGCCGCTTCGGT
>TARA_R110000824_G_scaffold401032_1_pt1 | contig 24045 bp, 25 predicted proteins | sample TARA_R110000824 | Tara Oceans TARA_R110000824 (sample SAMEA4397747) | marine metagenome | biome: Polar Biome; feature: [MES] marine water layer (ENVO:01000295) within the mesopelagic zone...; material: water (ENVO:00002006), including particulate matter (ENVO:01000060) such...
AGAATGGTCAGACCATCGCCATCAATTTGAATGCAACTTAAAGGACGGATTATGAATAGCGCAGATTTTCGCAAAGAACTGGTCAAGATTATGCCGGGTTATGTGTGGACCGTTCACAGGACTTCTAATCCTGATGGGCACCAATCCGCTACAGGTATTCAGTCTAGCGGATTTAATCGCCTTTCAACACTGCGGGTGACTCGCCGAGTGCGTGATGGATCGGTAGATTACGAAACGAAGTCAGCAGGAAATGGAACTAAGGCACGTTGGGCACACATCAGCCATTGCGGCACCTTGGCAAGATCGCTGCGCAGCCTACAAAGCTACTACGAGAGAGAAGCCGCTGAATTTCACTGTCTCGCTGCGCGCCTAAAGTCGGGTCGCAGCGAGACTAACAACACTTCAACGTAAAGGACACTAATCAGATGCCAGACATTCCAGCACCAGTGCGTGATACGGCCTGCTTTTCTGACAAGCAGTGGTTTGTTGGCGATATCCCTTTCTCAACTAAGGGTGACGCAGAGAACGCCACCAAGCTGGCAGGGCAGCATGGGTACAAGTGCATGAGCGAAGTGGCGAAGAAAATTGCCGACTTTGTTGATACTTTATATTAACCAAAGATAAGGACCGATCACATCCTCGCCAAACAGAAACGCCCGCCGCTGCGTAAACAGGGCGGGCTAGTCATTTAGGTGTGGGCATTATCAAACGTCGGTGAATGTCCCGCTGCCAGCTACGAGCGTGGCTGTGCCGGGCGACGGGAAAGAGGTTAACTTACAAGTGATTGACGAAAAATAGAACATATAAGGAACATTATTACAAAACGAAGGGTGGAAAGTAGGGCTGTCAAGTGCTATATGTATGTCAAGATAAAAAACAGGCTTGACCGAACAAGTCGAAACTCAGGTCAGTTAGGACATCGATATGGCAACCGAAAAATTCAAAGCACTAGTGCATTTCATAGTGCATGAGTGTCAGGAAAACCCAAGCAAGTTAGGCGCTATCCGGCTTAACAAAGCTCTTTGGTATACGGATGTAGTCTCTTTCCGTGCTTCAGGTGCATCCGTAACAAACGAAAGCTACGTTAAGCGGCAAATGGGTCCTGTGCCTTCGCATATTCTGTCTACAATTGAGGAATTGAAGGCGGAGGGTAAGCTTCATGTGCAAGAACCCAAAGGTCGATATGACGCACGTAAGTTCATCTCCTTAGATGAACCTGATAATGCAATATTGTCTGATGATGAAAGAGATCTAGCGCAGAATGTTCTGTCTGCTGTTTTGGGCTACACCGCAAATGCAGTTAGCGAGATGACACACGACATTATTTGGGACGCAGCAGAGGACGGGGAAGAGATTCCGATGTATGCCACCTTGGTATCTGAAACCAAATCGCTTAATGATGAGATTAAAGATTGGGCGCGTCCAATCCTTGAAGAACTAAGAGCGTAGGGATGACGAATGCCGTTTTGGGATACCCACAGAACTATCGCGTATGAGGCGCGCGCAGAAGCTATGCTTTTGGCTGTTAAGACTCGAATTGAGGCTGTACCTGCTGGTGAGACTCTAATTGATACTATTCCAGACGCTGACTGGACGGGTACCGAGATCGCGGATTGGATGGTAAACGCAGGCTCTGACTTAGAAGGAAATTCCGAGGAATTGGATTATTCCGACAAAGAGACAGTGCAAGTAGCGTAAGTTTTTTGGCTGACCCTACCCTAGGCAACGCAATGCCACGCTGCATAAGCAACGCATCAACGTGTTCACGCCCGACCCCATCGCCTTGAATAATCTGCTTACGTAGCACCAGCAAGGCGCTGTCTATTGTTCTATCCTGCATGGCCCCATTGTGATTCACATCACCTCAGGATTCAGCTAGATTGTTGGTGCGTTTGATACATAAGGCCGCTTTACACACGGGGCTGGCTAAGGAGTTTTTGGATCAGCCCCAACAACCAAAGATTAGGACCGATCACATCCTCGCCAAACAGAAACGCCCGCCGCTGCGTAAACAGGGCGGGCTAGTCATTTAGGTGTGGGCATTATCAAACGTCGGTGAATGTCCCGCTGCCAGCTACGAGCGTGGCTGTGCCTAAGTTTTCAAAAGCATTCCAGTTTGATCACGCAGCTATGAATGTCAGATTGTCCACAACCGCCTCCATTCCTGCGTCGATGCACTGAATTACGATGTATATAAACGTCGTGCCCGCAGGTGTAGTGATTGTATCGGTAAACTGCTGCAAGGAAGCTGAGACTACTGGCGTGAATGTAGATGCCACAAGTCTTACCTCTGCACCAATTGATACTGCACCTATGTCATTCCCATCCTTGTACGTTATCCTAACCCGGAACCTTTTCCCTGCTACAACATAGCTATCAACATCCATTGAGAAATTATAGGTGGTGTTTTCTGAAACTGGACAGTATTCACCAGAATTTATGACCACAGTTGAATTAGCGACATTTGTACCGTCATAGTTCAACTTACCCCCTGCAATTGATCCTCCGACACTTCCAGTCCAGACACTCGGGTCTGAAAACTCCCCTGCTGTAAACAAGTTGCCCGGAATACCAGCTGTCGTGATCGGGCCAACGCTATTGCTTACCGCACTAGCGCTGCCATTGTCGTCTGTTGCAGTCACCGTGCAAGTCATATTTGCACCAACATCACCCGCGCCAGTAGTATAAGTGGCGCTATTGATGCCAACATTTGTTGCCCCGCGCTTCCATTGATACGCATAGGTAATTGTCCCCGTTCCGGACCACGTACCTGTTGTAGAGGTCAATGTTGCCCCTTCAACTGTGCTACCAGAATTAACTGGGGCAGCCGAGTTAATAGGTGCCAGTGTCGGCGTTGAGTTTGTTACCGCCAGCCCAGTGAAACTAGCAGTTTCGTTGCCAGCGTAGTCACGTAGAACCGCTGGCGTCGTGCCGATGGTATAGTCCAGTGTGACCGCATCACCTTCAACGGCTGGCGTGACTAACACAAAGTAAATGCTAGAAGCCCAAACCATAAAGCCGTCGGTCTTGAGTGATTGTGCGACACCGCCAACCTTGACTGTGAAGTCACTTGATACCGGACGGTTCTTTTCCTGCAATGGACGATCAAACCGGACCCACAACTTGTCACCAATTAGTTCACTTGAAACCACGGCAGGTGCAGCACCTGTGAAGCCTCGCTGTGATGCCCATTCTTCAAGCGCCCAGTCTACATAGACCTCTGTCGCAATTCCATCGGCATGGTAGGCGCGATCCGCCAGGTCAAACCAATCACCCGCGTCCGCTGTAGTTATGAACCCCGGCAAACCACGAGCAGTAATCGCCTCAGAAATATTGGCCTTATAGTTGATGTGTCGGTAGGACGCCTCAAGAGCAGCAGTCGGAAGATCGGGGGTACGTGTCTCGAAATAGTTTACATTCCATTCAACGTCACCGACCATACCGTCATGATAGAGCATGCTGGCTCGGCACCATACTGTTAGGCCCGTACCACTACCGCCTGTGACCGCCGTCGGGGTAGCAGGTTGAAACCCACCAGATGGCAGAGTGTAGTAGTACCCTTGTCGTTCTATAGACACTGACGTTACAACACCCGAGGACACTGACGTCACTCTGAATTGCAGCGTCACATCGTCTATTGCAACACCGCCGGGCATTGTGACGATATCATCCACAGCATACCCTGTGCCGCCGTCCACGACAGCCTCATTGGAAAATCCGGTACGAAAGTCCTTGAAGGCAGAAGTGACCCGAAGGGCGTGGCCGAGTTCATGCCAGCGATACACGTTGGCGACACCACTGGTCGATCCCGTGCCAGCCACGTTGGCCTTCATATTGATGTCATTCAGGACAGTAGCTGCAAAGGCAGCCAAGCCCCAACGACCGTTATTCAGGCCACCATTTACGTTGTACTCGCCACCCTGTCCGTCTGTACGCTCATTCAGGTCAATACCAGCCTGCACCATGGCAATGGCAAGGGTCTTTCTGTCAGCCAATGTATTGCTACTGTATTGCAGCGCGGCAAAGCACTCGCCAACGGTCATTGCATAATCGCGTCCATATCCGGAACCGGGGAAAAGGGTGCGGGCGGTTGGGAAGGCATTTCTACCCTTATCTCCAAGGGTGTAGTGAACAGGTTCAGAGATTTGCAGGTTAGTGATTAGATCGGCAATACTGCGGGTCCAGCTTGCAGGTGCCGCCCGCGTGGTGATCGTGTCCACATAAGCCTCAACTGTCGATTTATTACCGACAAAGGCGGGTGTGGTGGCAGATTGACCGGGCCGCAAATCACCATCCGTGCTCGGCGTATAGTCGATCACTGTGAAAATGGCGTATCGTTCCACCAGACCACGCAGGTTGGCAGGCGGCGATAGCTCAGAGACGGCCTGAACAAGTGTACCACTAGCTATTGTGATGCCTGCACTGACATCTTTACCCGCGTTAAATGCAAGTGTAGAGCCGTCAGTCCACAGACTGTCAAAGCCCTGATTGCCACCGTAATAATTCCCCGCCCGTGTTCCTGTCGGGCTGTGCACAATGTTGCCAGGATTAAGCATTGCGCCGTTTATGGTACGACCAGTATAGGCCGAGCCGTCTGAAAAGGTGCCGCTCACCACACTGGATGGCGTGGCAAACTTGAAATGGTAGTCGATACCGCCTGTTAGAATAGCTGGTCTGCCATCAGCCTGAACATAGGTGTCCAGTGACTTTGGCGTGGTGGTGTCTGTCTCGTAAAACTCAAGGGTCGCACCGTCATAGGTGACACTGGTTGCGGGGGTTAAGGTCGCGCTACCCGCCGCAACAAGATCATAAGTGATCACATTCGACAGCACAAAGCCCGTTGCGTTTGTCGCCCGAACCCGAAAGCGGATTTGCCCTGCGCTTTCGCCCGTTGTATCCCAAGTAAGGCCAACCAGTTCACTGGTCTTATCAACCGTCGCAAGGGTAAACTCTTCGATTGTAAGGGTCGTAGATGGACCCGCCGTTCCTTCTGTGATCGTGAGCGTGTCACCGATGACGCCCGTTGAAATTGTGGGCTGAACCGAGAAGGTTGGCGAGGCCAAAGCACCCGCCGTCACCGTCACCGCATCCATATCGAACACGGCCGAGCCTGAGTTACCGAGCGCTGTGGTAAATGGCGCAGTCTCGCGTGCGTCAAGCACATCATTTTCAGCCAGCGTTGCGGTGCCCAGAATGGTGCCGACAAACGCGTCCTTGGTGTACGAAACTGTGCGCGGGTTCACTGTCGCGCCGTTATCCGCTGAATATATGCCCGCGTTGAACACATCCGCCGGGGTATCATCCGCTGTCGCAGGATCAAGGAAGGCCGCTGTTGTGGCCGTCACCGTCACGTCAACCACCGTGCGGGCGTATGGGCCAAAGACACGCGGCGTGGTGCCTGCATCATCCGAAACCGTCACCGTGAATGAAACTGCCGTACCGCTGGTTTGATTGGCGTTTTCATCGACATTCCAAGCAACCACCGCCGTGGTGATATTGCCTGCCGTGCTGGCGAACGTGCCCGCCGAATAGCCATCAATTGGATCATCAAGCGACGTGAGCACCGCCAGTGCCGGGTTAACCGTGGCCGTGATAATCTGGGGAATGCCCAGCAAGTCCCTCGGGAAAGGGCTGATCCCACGCTGATGCCAGTTACGCATGGGACACCGCTATCTGACCCTCTCTATGAGTAGAAAATGCGAACACCCGGACTGCGCCAGTAGCACCGGGAAACATATCTGCGAGTGCCGCATTAATTTCACCCTCTGATGCGTCGTACAAAAGAGATCCATTAAGATCAGATGGCGCTGATCCGGTAGTGGCAGCAATTCGCATCGCTTCGGTGTGAACCTGAAACGTGATATTGGTCACGTCGCTATCGGTTATCTCGGTCCAAATTGCGGCTGGTATGGTGATTGTTGTGTTTTTTGCAGGCATTGGCTTAGTTCCTTTATTGCGGCCCGACAAGTTTGCCGATTGCCTCGATTTTTGCGTTGGCGAGTTGGGCGCTGTTCAGATGCTCCGTGGCGAGAACAGCAAGATCACGATAGGTTTCAACCTTGCGATCTGAGATAGGGACGGGCATTAAAAGGTCCGCAGGAACAACCTTGTCCCGCGGCACGTACTCAATATCAGGCGGGCAGCTACCTGCGGCCAATAATATCGGCAAGATCAGAATCAATCTGCGCATCTGCACAATCCCCCAGGTTAAAGTTTCTAATGGCCTCGATTGTGGCCGCTGTCTTTATGGTCTTTTCGCGCTCACGCTTGATGTAGTTATCGGCAATATCGGCGGCGAGTTTGGCTTGCGCGGCTTCTTCGAGCAAGACAGCCTCATTTCGTGTTAGGCGGTCGTTGTCGTCGCGTAGGGTGGCCAAGCTGCGTCCCTGCCATGCGATCCACCCCAGCGCCAAGACCAGTGCGCCCAGTGTTACAATGAGCGCATACTTCACCATGAGAACGCCCAACTAGCGGCGAAGATCACCAACAACATGAAAACGGCGACGATGATCAGACCGACACCGATTGGATCATCTTGCATTTCACGACGAAGTTTTGCGAAAAAGGGTTTCATTTTGGCTTATTCCCCCGGCTGCCATCAACCAGCATTTGACGCACCGTCGCGCCCCACGGTTTGCCGTCTGAATATTTATAGGTCCAGAACATGCCGCCGCCGGAGGGTGGTGTTGTCCATTCGTCCAGATGGATTCCGCCCGTCGCCATTTCCAGCCCGCAGGCACCATAGCCCATCGCCAGCCAGTATTGCCCCAGCTTGGCCAGTTCGACGCCGAATATCTTTTTGCCACCCACATAGACATAGCAGTCAGCCGCGCGGCCACCCTCGCCATAGTCGTCATGCCTGACGGACCCGGTGCGGCGATTACCTTGACCCCTGCGGTCCTGCCCGCCGGAATAGACCGCGATCTTGCAACTCGATCCATAAACAGCCGTTGCCGCAGCAACCAGATTTTCCTGCAAATTCTCAGTAATATGCCTGTTGCGGGTTGCCTGCTGATTAATCATAGACAGCGCCGCCACATCGAGCCCGGTCGGGACTTCAAAGCTGTCTTTGATGTTGACCGCCTCGAATGAAGCCCTGCGCGTTCCCGGCCCGAAGTCACCGTCAATCACCCCGGTATAAAAGGTCAATTTCTCTAGCGCATGTTGCCAGATTTTTACATCGCTCTCGCTCATTTGCGTTTCCTCCATGTAAATCTGCACCCCCGCGATGGATGCAACCAAGCGTTCCACCAGTGCCATTTGTGCCGCTCATCAATCGGGATCAACATCTTGCGACCCTGCAAAAGCGCAACACAGGCCACCATTGTGGACACATTAAAAATAGCTGAGATTGCTTGACCGCCAAAGGCATCCCGAATATCCGGCCATCGCGTGCCCGAAAAATACTGTACCAAATCCCAATAAATCAGGTGAATGGCTATCGTGGAAATGATGATGATAACCCCGCCAATCACCCAATTCACCCAGCGCGCCAGACCAAACGACAGTAGCGGCGCATAACCCCGCGCCACCATGCCGAGCAGAACCACAGCCATCATTGCGGTGATCGTATTAATTTCCATCGTTAACCTCAGTTTTCTTGCCAGCGTCTTTAACCGCCTGCTCTAGCTTTTCAGTCTGGCTCTTTATCGCCTGGCGCATCTGATCCAGTTGATCACGGGCCTTGTCGTTCTCTTTTCGGGTAGGCGTTTTTAGCCAATGTGGAATTGCCATCATTTACCTCCACTCCGCTGAATGAAGTCGAGCGCGGTTTGCAGAGCAGACATAGCTGGAAACACCTCGCGCAAAGTCTCGCGCATCTCCTTTTGCAGTTCTTGGTTCTGCGACCAGAGAGACTTCACGGCGAACGACAAGGCGACAATGATGATGCCCGCCAACCCGTATGCTTCAATGAATGCAGGAATATCTATGCCACTCACTTTATCCCCCTTACGTTGAACATTTCGTCATGCTGTAGCCAGTAGACCCGCTGGGCAAGCCAGTCCTCGCGGGACAATGCGAACCAGATCAGGCGGATTTTATTGATGCGGTTGGACGTGTCGGCGGGCGCTTTTTGCGGGCGGGCGACGTGGTAGATCACCAGCAGACCGATAAAAGCGGGGAATGCTAGAAAGGCGGCAATCACGCAGCATCTCCGATAATTTGCACGTAAACCTCAAACGGATCAATCGCGCCGCCTGTGGTGTTAACCGCTGTAATCGTTAGCTGCGTAGTCGTTTTTAGGATGATTGATGTGGCGTCCGCCTTAACCTGCATGATCCCCCTGTTGCCCGTGCCGCCCGCCGCAAATCCCGAACATGAAAGAAGAACCGTGTAATTTGCGTTTGCCCGCGCCGAAAAGGTCAGGGTATAATCACCTGCCGAATTGCGAACCACGCCAGATACAAAGCCACTGTTGGCTTTTATTGTTCCGTCCGTGCCGTCAAAAACGATGTGATTCGGTACGCCCCCCGCAACAGCCGCCGCAATAGCCGCTGCGACGTTACGACGCAGTGGAATGGCAGTAGGGCCTACGCTTAAATCATCGTTATCAATAAAGTTTTTTACCGCCGCCGAACCAAGGCCAAGCGTTGTGCGCGCAGCTACTATGTCAAAGAGATCGCTAAGATTATTTGCCGCAAGCATATCGCCTGTACCAGCGCCCGCGTTACCCTTCGCGGCAAAGACTGTCCAACGAACCGCCGCTAGATCAGTGTTGAACACCCCAGACGTATGGGCAATTTCACAGTGATATGATGTGCCGCTTTCCTGCACGATATCACCAATACCGTAATCTGTTGCAGTCAGCCAAGCACCCTCATTCTTGAGCAGGGACGCTTCGGCAGCAGCAGCATCAGCCGCCGATTGGGCCGCCGCCGTGGCATTGGCTTCTGCGTTGGCAATTTCATCGAACGTCGCGCCTATGACCAACCCCAAGCCATCCGCGCTAAATCCAAACACCCGTCCAGCACGATTGATAGCCGAAACGGCAAGGGACGCTACGGCATCTACACCGCTGGACAACTTAAAGGCCCTGCCAAAATCACGCGCCTGCTCTTGCTGCACACCGGTGATCGCATCCATGTCGCGTTGAAGGTTTGCCGACAGGTTTGGCGAATTGGCGAGATAGTTGTTTTCACGTCGAGCAGCGCGCGCACCGTAAATTTCAACATCAACGCCAGTGACAGAAGATGCCAAGGTAATAACAGCGTCATTACTCACACCATCGCTATAGGTTGCCGTCACAGAGAAAAGGGGTTCATCGACCCCATCAACATCCACCCTCAGATCATCATCATCAAAGACCGGAAATGTGACCAGAAAATCCGCCGTCAGAACGACAGGTTGATAGAGTTTGTATCGCTCGGAAAAGGTAATCGACATCTGGGCATCCTGTTTGGTTGCCCTCAAAATCTAGCAGCGCCCGACTCTGCGCAATGCACGGCTATTTATTGACCATGCCCTCAACGGCTTTGGCAACCTGATCATAAATGCCAAGCAATCGAGCAATAGGGTGGTTATTTCCCGGCATGGCGCTGATCATGTTTTTTGCGTCACGCTCACTAAAATTTCCACCTTCCGGGCCAATTCTATGTCGAACCGCAGCCGAAATTGAATCGCCCGTCTTAACCATCTGATCAAATGCAGGACCAGCTACGCCAGAGATTACCGAGCGCGATTGGAACCGTGATGGAATTTCCCCTGACACGGATATCGCACCGCCTGTCAAAGCATTGACCGTTCCATAGCCTTCCATCAAGACGGCCCCAAGGCCCGACCGGTCAAGCGCATCTTCGGCCAGTGCAATCCCGGTTTTTGGCTCTTTGTCCTTTTCCCACGCCTTAATGTTCGATACCTGACTACCCAGGATAAGCATTGTTGTGGCGGCCGCGGCAAACTCAGCATCAAGTCGCTGCACACCGGCCAACAAAACTCGATTATGAGCAGAGACGGCGAATGTCTTGAATTGGAATGCCAGCCCGCCAATGGGTGTTGAAAACGCCAGAGGCTTGTCTTGACCTGGCGTGATTACCGCCAACCCATCTTCACGCGCCATAGCAGCCCGAAAGGCATTGAATGCTTCCGCATCATCCCACAATCTTGCTTGGGGAAGCCAAACCAGCCCATCCCGATCCGCATACTTGTCGATCTGCTTTGCGATGCGTTGCGCCATGACCGTATCAATGTAGTTTGCCGAAAGTGTTTGCAGTTGCTTTGTGGTGGCTGATCCATCGGCAACCGCCATGGCAGCCTTTGACATGCGGGATCCAACAAATGCGGCAACCACAGACTTCCAAACCCAATTCCAGTAAACCATGCCAGTCGCCTTAGCAAACACACCTGTACCTACGGCCAGCCCTCGATCGAATTTAGTTCCACGCCCATATTCATCCATGACATCATAGACCTTGGCAATACGTCCATTCATCAACAATTCCGCGGCAGCACCATACTCCTGACCATCCGAAAGAGCCTTGATCAAACGCCTTGGATTGGTGATCATATCAGAAACGCCAAAAGCTGCTTCCAAGCCAGAGCGATTGATTACCCCAGCAACATCAGGAAGAGCAGAGATCGTCATATCCCCAAGCAACGACATGAACGAAAGGGACTTCCCTGTTCTGGCCGCTTGTGAAAAGAAGCCGCTCGGATCATCGGGGATACCAAACCTGCCAGTCATTCTGCTTTTGACGTTTTCCAGATCCTTGACCCGCTCGACACCCTCGCTTGTGTAGTAATCTTTCATCCGGCGCGTCTTGGCGTTGTTTGCTAGCTTAGTTGCTTCATCAACAATCTTTTGCTTGGCCTCAGTCATATTCAAATCGCCAAACTTCCTGATCACTTCAATGTCTGGAACCAGAGACTTTGTAACGTTGTTGACGATCTTATCATAGTCATCCTCAAGCCATGGACGCAGAACGTCATCAGGGATATCCAGAACCCGCGCACGAGTTGGTCTGGCCATAACCGTGCCAAAGGAATGCTGGCCCACCTTCAAACCCAAGATGGCATTTAGCGTGTCATCAACAGCCGCTTCAATTTCAAGATCATCTTTGCTGGCATAATACTCGTCAACACCACGGGCGTCCTTGGCCTTTTGAACGGACTTGAGGTTATCAGCAATTTCCTTGCGTGCGGCAACTCGCTCTTCTTTGATCTTTGGCGCAATCTCTTTCAGTTCGTCCAGGCGCGCATTGGCGTCCTCTAACCGGTCAAAGGCGCGCATCAGGGTGCTGCCATCGCCACCAGCCTTACCCGCCTTCTTGCCTGAGCGCGCGGCCTCTTGAGCCTTGGCCTTGGTGATCTTTTGTGACCGGGCCTTGCCTTCCAGTGCTTGAATGATCTGAGTGATGGGCTTGGACACGTCGACACCGGATGCTTCAAGGTCATCAGCAAGTTCCAGTGTTGCCTCATACCGGGCAACCTCTACAGCATCATCAACCGAATAGACCTTTTCCCCATCAGTCTCTTTGCGAATTGCTTCCAGCAGATCATCAACCGTTGCCCCGTCAGGCAGATACCCGCCTTCAACCAAGGCTTCCCGCATCATATCAATGTCAATGCCATCATCCCGGCGAATGGATACCGCCCGTTGATCCATAATTTCTTCAATATCGGTGCGGGTGCCATCAGACACCCAATCGGCATTGCGCCAGACGTTCTTGGCGCGGGGGTCTTTGATCCCGCCAAATCCACGAATGGCACCCAGCAGGCTTTGGGGCTCCAACTGCTTTACGCCGCGCACGTCCTTAATCATCTGGGTAAAGGACGCCAGTTCTTCACCTTCCAGAAGACCATCTTTCAGTTTGGCGGCCCGCGCCTTGAAGTGCTTGCGCAGCGCCCCGGTGACGCGCTGGACCTTGTTCTCGCTGGCAATGGTGGCCTTGGCCCGGTCCCGCTTGTCACGCGCCTTTTTGATGGCATTTTTTTCAGAGCGGTTTATGCCTCTAAGTTTCTCGCGTGCTTTGCCTAATTCAGTAACAGCGCGCTCGACAGTATCATCCAGTTCAAGACGTTCCTGCGCTGCGGCACGTTTCTTTTTGAACTCATCGGTAACAACCACACCCATATCGTCAGCCGTTCCATTCCGACGATTGGCGCGTATTTTTTCCTCATTGTATATCCGCGTCACATAATTGCCGGTGTCAACATCCCTGACATTTTCATCGATCATGTCGGTATCAATCATGTCATCACGCACTTTATCCCAGAACATTTTGCGTTCCATTTCGGCCACTTTTGCGACTTGAGGGATAGGGTGTGGGTCTGTCGATGACAGCGCCCAGCGCACCTCCGATTTGAACTCACGGAACGTCATCTTTTCGGACTTGCCTAACAGATGTTGCCATCTGGCCGTGATCGGATTTGTCACTGACCCAACACTGCCGATAGGTCCATCTTTCATATATTCAGCATATCCCTCTTTAGTGCGAGAATGAGAGCCAAGAACAAAGTCCTGACTTTTCATCTTGATGGCAGTTTCTACGGGGATTTGGCCTGAGTGAACCGTTTGCCCTTCGGCATTCACTTTGTACTGCATGGCAGATTCAGTGAGGTCCGACATTGCCCGACGCGCAGATTGGATATCAGACATTTGAGCGCGCAGTGTTGGGTCTGTTCGGACAATTGGCCGACCGATGGCAAGAGGTGCTGCGGATATACGCGCTACCTTTTCTGCCCACCCATCTGGCATAACTGGGGCCAAGTGATCAATAAGAGCCTGCTCAACCCGGAACTGCGACTTGTCAAAAAAGTCAAACAAACCTTGGCGGCGCAATGTCATATCGTTGACGTTTTCAGCAGCGCCCACGCTGCGAGGTCCATCAGGTGCCATAAATTCATTCATCGCGTCATTATAAGACACAATATCCTCAGGGGCGCGCTCTGCGGCTGCAGAGGACCGCATGTAGGCTTTTCGGGACATACCCCCTACCGCGCCACCCAGAAGGCCGCCCAGAAGGATACCACCGCCTATGGCAGCAATGCTTTCCTCAGGGGTGCGGATTTGCTGCGAACCTTGCAGAGCCAATTCATCCAGGGCTACGGCAAAACCACCAGCCCCAGCAACGCTCACGGATGTACGGCCAACACTGACACCGCCTTTGACGCCGCGCACCACGGCCCCACCGGGAAGCAAGGTTGTGGGAGATAGAAGGCCCGCGGTAATTTCGGCCAGTATTCCCCAACCACCAGCAGCATCAAGCGCACGGCGATCCTCTAACTCACGATCAATCTGCGTTTTCATCCGCTGCGTTTGGTCAGCATCCCGGACATCGGCAAAGCGATCTGCAAAGCCCTCATACAGTGTGCCCTCGATATCTTCATAAGGCCGGTAGTCTGGATCAAAGGGAACATCACGATCTGGGCGATAGCTATTTACAGCCGAACCAATGGGGTTCTCACGACGAAAGGCGGCACCAAGAACGTCAGTACTGCTTTTGTCTTGTTCGGGGTTGAGGTCAAAACCGTCAGGCAGGGCGATTGCGGAATTGATTGGGCCATCATCTATGAAGGGCATGATTATTCCTCATCAAAGCGGTCCAAAATACCGCCAGTCAATTCTTGTTGGGTCGAAACACGTTCATCTCGCACGGCTTGCGCGGCTTTCATATCAGAGCGCTTCTCTTCAAACGCAGTCCGAGCAGCGATCTTTGCCGAGGAAGGATCAAACGAGAACCGCTTTGGCAGACGCTCAAGAACACCATCCCGCATGGCATAAACAATATAAGATGTTGGCTTGCCCGTCTTGGCTTCCCGTGCCGTGACTTCATCAGACCATAGAGCGATCTGATTGCCCTTGAGCCAATTACTATTCGGCCCGTTCGGTGCCGCAGCATTGAGCGCGCCCATGACGCCTGCACCGGGTGGCGTCACGTCATCACCAAACATCTCGGCGTTCACCTCATCTACCAATTGCTCAGACATCCAATCATGTGAACCGGCCACTGGCGGATATGTCTTTTGGGGCGGAAACTTCATGATCCGACCAACGCCGGAAACTTCATTGATACCGTAGATGCGCCCCATCTTGTCCAACGCACGGTTTTGGGAAATTTCAAAATCACCCGTTTCCATAAAGTCATCTTTGAACAGGCGCGAGTATTCAGCCATCATTTCGTTTTCTTGGCCATCAGTCAGCAGATCAATTGAACTGGCACCGGCGCGGCTATCACCAATCTTGGGATCAGAGAAAAACGACTTATCAAAACTATTCACTACATCAGAAATATTGAGTTTCTTCACCGCCTCTTTGGCTTCATCTGTGATGTTCTTCGGCTTCTTTTCACGGTTCTTGATCATCTGGGTCGCGGCTTCTTCGCCGCTCCCAAATTGACCGAGCAGCTTATAATCAGACAGCAGATTTTCCAGACCCTTTGAGCCCGTGACGCTAGACAGATCACCGCCCGCTAAATCTTTTAGCTGGCCGAGCATTTCAAGCGCTTGCGAAAGCACAATCGGATCATCAGACCGGACAGCAGATCGGATGCTATCCCCTACTTTGGGCGGAATAATCCCGGTTTTCTTTGTGATGGATGCAGCCGCACCAATAAATTCAGGTGATGTTGGGGCCGCATCGCCCGCCGCAGCATTAAAGACATCGCCAACAGCGTTAACATCCTTTTTGTCCATCGAGTTGAAGGTTGCGCCGGGTGTATTTATGCGCTGCACAGTCGCCATCAAGTCATCGGTTTGCTTATTCACCTTATCCAAGGCACCGGTGAGCCTGACCTGATCTTCCGTTGATAAGTCCTGGTCTTCACGAATTTGCTGTTCGGTCAGAGATACATCGCCCGTTGCAAGGCGTTCATCATAGATATTGGCCGCAGCGGCCTCGATGTTCTGGCGCACAGTGATCTTTTCGTTCAGTCCTTGGATTGCCAGTTTGCGGGTTTCTGGGTCCAGATCCATGCTGTCAATCTGAGCGGCCATGTTTGCCAGATCAGTTGATTTGACAGTCATCTTACGATTGGCCCAATTCTGGACCTCACGAACCGTCTTACCTTTCAATTCAGGATTTGCCGCCAAGACATCTTCGGGAATTTCCGCCAGTGCCATAGGATCATCGCCGTTCAGCATAGCAACCGCTTTATCGGCACCAAACGTCAGGGCAAGGAACTCATTCGCATCACTGACCTGTAATCCCGCATCGGTCAGAGCGGTTTGGTTTGCCGTGCGCTGTTTTGGCGTAACGCCGCCACCACCGCCGCGCGCCGTAGCCAACTCAATATGCCAAGGCTCATTGGAAAGAGGAAATGACAAGCCAAACTGACCGGCGTTGGCGTGAACCCATTGCTTTGCCTCATCGCTTTGAAACTTGAGGTCAGCCGCATTGCCGTGTCCATGCTCTGAATTGCCGGGAGGCGCGACCCACTTTCGGGCAACAGCAGCAGAACCATACTTTTTAAGTGCACCCTCCCAAAGTTCTTTCTGACGCGCAACGGATCGAAACCCAGATGAAACCTTGAGGTTTTTTTGAACGCTTTCAGGGGCAGCAGCGATCATCGCATCAAGACCAGATGAAAACTGATCGTTCATGCCCGTAAATGAATCGGGACGCTGCGCACCGCCAACCGCACTCCGAGACAGGCGGGCGACTTTACCTTCAAAGCTATCGTTGGTCAGGCCCTTCACAATCCCGGCAGCATCAATGCTTTTCAGGCGGCCTTGCGTGGCGGCATACAGACTTTGGCGTGCTTTTGGTGAGATGTCCGGGTCTTTCAGAAGCGTGGTAAGTTCGCTGCGCTGTTCATCCGAAATTTCATCAGCACCTTCCAGATCAGTCAGGTCTTTCAGAAGTTTCGCGGCCTTGGCAGTGCCGCGCACGCCACGCTTGTACGCCTCAGTTTCAGCAGGCGTTTCATTGATGTACGGCGCAACGCCCCGCATCCGGGATATTTCCTCAATCTCTTTCCACTTTGCCGCGGCACCCTCTTCATCGCCCTGCATGGTCAGCGATACATAGTCCTCCATCAGCATATCGCGCAGTGTTGCCGACTGCGTATCCGCCGCCTTGTAGGTACGATCAATTTCAGCGCGGTGCAGGCCGTTGAACTGACGAGATGCTCCCTCTTCAACGGAGCGCACAACGTCCTCTTTCAGAACATTAGGCACATTCGGATCATCGCGCAGGGTTTTGGTATAAGCGTCCGTTGCATCCTTAAACCCTCCGGGATCAAACTCATACTTTACCGCCAACTCCGACATGGTGCTGTTGATGTCGATGCTCTTTTGGCTCAGATACTTCGCATAGGCCGCTTGGTTTTGCAGCGCGCCCATTTCACCAGAATACAGTGAGCGTTCATCAACCTTGAGATTGCCTTGAGCATCACGGTAAACAGATTTTTCACCCTCTTCGCGCGCCTGACCTTCGGCAGCGGGTTTGACGAAATCCGCAGCCGTTTGCGCAAGATCAGCAAGCGCCGCCCATCCCTGTCCGGCAGGCGCAGCCTGTGGTGCAACCTGTGACAGTGGGTTACGTTTGATCAGTTGGGGAATACGTGCCATTTAATGCCTCACAAACGTGATTTAGCGATGGGAACAGCAGCGCGGGCCAGTCCGGTAATCAGCGATAGCTTTGCACCCCGCCTTTTACCAGCCGCCCCTGCCCTCAGGTTGGCCGCGCGTTGCCGGTCATTCGCTGTTTGCGTGGTGCGCTCTTTGCTACTTATCTCATTCGCGTTTTGCGCCAAGAGAAGAGCATTTGGCGAGGTGCTGGAAAGACCGTTTGCCGCGCGGGCCGACTTGAGCGAACTCATGAATATGGACAATTCATCCCGCAATTGAGTATCGCGCTGCAAAGCCTGCGTATCAGCCAGACGCGCTTCCGCATCCATGTTGGCAGCTTCTTGCTTTTGCGCCTGAGATTCGCCCACCGCGCTGAATAGAGCATCGCCAACCTGCGCGGCAAGAAGGATTCCGTTAGCCATTAGATTGTCACCCTATATCTGATCTTGAGCATCAGGAACGGCCCCGGTCGATCAACCGTAATTGGCCTTTCAGCAAACGCTTGGCGGCCGCCAGTGATGGCGGAAAACTCTTCTGAGCGCAACACTGGTGGAACCGATAGATCATCGGCAACCCTGTAACCACCGAATTTGTAGTTCTCATATTCAAACGCCAAGGTGTTTTGCACCGTGATAAATGCTTTGAGCATCCGCTTCACGTCCCGCGTGCCCCGTTGCGTATTGACCGAACGGCGCGGCCATGGTGTGACCCTGATTGAGAACGGTATGCCGATCTGAGAAACACCTGCATAGGACGGAAATGTGTAAATAGGATCACCGGATCCATCTAAAGCCAAATCGCCAAAATCCCAACCATCCAGATAGGCAGCAGGTGTTGTCCCGATCAGATGCGCCGGTGCTTTTGTGAGCGTGTCAAAATAGGCCGCACCCGTTGACGGGGTGCCGTCATTACCATCAATCCCAAGCCCTGAGGTGCAGTCCAGATACACCCCTTCCTGAAATCGCTCACGGAACCGGCCTGAAAACGCATCAATGGAACGATCAACAATGGCCCATACCGAGCCAAACGCCTGATATATTGAGAGGAATGAACCCTGCGTTTCCCAAAGACGCCAGCCAACCTTATTTTGCGCACGGTCCCACTGGCAAACCGCAGCAGTGCCGTCAGAATTGACGACAAACACGAAATTCTCAGGGCGATCAGAGCCATATTTTGTTGCACCAAGAAACACGGGCGAACTGATTAAGTGGTTGTGGTACTGCGAAATGTTTTCTGTGGCCCATGATTTATAGTAATCACCCGCCAAGACAGCCGCGTGGACCTGTTCACCAACTGAATCAACAAAGATAGCGCCATCATCCATAGTCACCGGCCTGACACGAGAACAACCGATCTGAGAAAAGCTGATAGGGCCGATGCTAGACGGCGTGACATCTTCACCGCCGCGCGTTGGCTGATAATAAAGCCCGCGCGTTGTAAAAAACAGCAGATCTTCGGCAGAGATGATGTAGAGCAAATCGCCGCCAGAATTTGAGCCAATGGTTTCCATAAAACCGTCACCGTCTTTGACGCCCTGCGTGAAATCGTCCACACGCCCCGCAACGGAGACAGCAAAGGCATTCGGAGCCTTGGGGTATTGGTTGAGGTACACACGCCCTTTATGCCGCGTTCCCCAGCCAGGATACCCATGGACAGGACTTGCCGCCTGAATATCCCAAAGGAATGTGGCACCTGGCGATACCGCTACCTGCGCAGAAATTGTTTGTTTTGCGTTTGGCGCGATCAGCTTGTTACTGGCGGCAAAACCGTCCCAAAGCGTTGTTGCGCGCACCGTGACCGTTGTGCCTGAAATATCGGTGATGATGCCCTGACCGCCAAGGGTTTCATGCTCGACCGCATCACCCACCTGATACCCGGATGCGCTGGCAACGGTAAAATCAAACGTGGGAGGCAATTCTTCGATCACCGTGGCCTGCATGACAGTCGTACTGGTAAAGGTATCGAGCAGAATTTCCTTATCGCCATACCGGATGCGCAAACCTTCAAATGCCGTTGTCCACAAGGATGCGCTGGCAGTGACAGTGATCGCACCGGTGCGCGCGGAAGGCGTGATGGATATCTCAGGATAATATGGCCAGTACGGATGCCCGATCGCGCCATTCAGACCGGTGTAATAATTCAGCAAGCCAAACGACCATACGCCATCTGTGAGAGACAGCGCGTGTGTTGGATAGGGCTGCGCACCAATTAGGATTGAGGAAGTATCAGGGTCCGAAACAATCCAGAAATCACGGGCGTCAAATGTGTCTGTCCCGTATTTCGCGGTTAAACTATCCCACGTTACAGTCGCAAATCTGGTATCAAGGTTGCCATCAGAACCGTAGATCGCCACCCCGTCCACTTCAACATGGATGTCAAAGACACGACCCTGACCAAGATCTACCTCAATTCCCTGTTCGGATGGAGTATCACCGATGTGCAACAGGCCGGGACGCCCCTCAAGAGAACCAGTTGTCAGGCCAACTGTGTTCAGCGCCTCTTTCAAGCCCTCAAGCACCAACGGCGTATCTTCACGCTCGACGGACTCTGGCCGGGTTGCCCCGTAACCGAAATCAACCTGAGATATGGTTTCCTTGCGCCGCGCCATTAGTAGCGCCCTGTCCCTCGATGAGCGCGGATCAGGCGGCCGCCATCACGAAACTTGCGCCGCGAGCGATTTTTTGAACTCTTCACGCCAGCCTTCATGAACTGAAAATCCGCCTCACTATCCTTGGCGCTGGACTCTTCGGCTTCCTCAATCACGTCTTTGATCACGGCCTCAAGACGGCGCTGGATACCCATGGCAAACTTACCAGACCATGTATATTCCTGACCCTCCCGGATACCCTCAATCTCGACAACACGACTTTTGCCATCGATCATCAACTCCCTAGTTGACGCATCAATGTCCCACGCCTCACCCAAATCAGATGCCCGATAGGTGTCCAAAAACACGTCATAAATGTGGATGAATTCAATCGGATAGGTGTAAGCATCATCATACCCAAAGCGCCCATCGGCACGGGATGTCAGCGTTTGCCGGGATTTACCAAAGGTATATTCGCCCTCTTCAAAGGCGGCGCGCACAATGTCATCATAATTGCTTTCAAGCGCCTGCCAAATGATCGAGCCTTCACCCTCAGTTGTGGTGTTGTTGCCCGTCCGCGTGAGAGCGGCATTGAAGAGAGTGATTTTTGATCTTTGTGCCATGAGGCTAAAATCGACGGATTGCCATATTGCAGCAATGCACATGCGAAAGGGGCCACCCTAAGGCAGCCCCCTTAAAGACCGAGCGGGGAGATCAAACGCGGGGCCTTATTCGTCGTCGTCATCATCCATGATCATTTCTGCGGCTTCCGCGCGCAGCTTGTGAACAAATTCGATAACAGCGGACAACTGCATCTGCTTGCGAGGCGGTTTGCCAAAGGCAGTCATCTCAGCAACCAGTTCGGCCTTGGTCATTTCTTCGGGCTGTTTTGCAGCCTTAATCTCGACCTCGACCGGCTCTTTTTCGGCCTTGATCTTGTAAAGACCTTTGCTGAGTTTGAGCGCTTCATTGGCAACGGCATAGGGAACCCGTTTGGGCCCCACACGCACCGCAGCTTTGTGCTCTGCTTCGCTGAAGCCAAGGTCTGTGAACGACTTCGGCTTATCGACAGCAAGAATTGTAACCATCTTCATGTTACTATCTCCCTTAGCGGACTGTTGAACGCGCGTGGAACGTGATTGTTGGCGACGTGCCAGCAATGATCAGGTTCAGGCGTGCCTTGTCATAGACAACACCATTCACCTCAGTATTCCATTCGATTTCGTGCTGATCAGCAGCCGCGCTATCGGGTGCGCCGGATTGACGGACCTCAGTAGCACCGAAATCCTTGACGGCGGCAACTTCAACCGTGGTGAAATCATCGTTCGAGACTTCGACAACAAACTGATAAAGTTCGTTGTTGGCCGAAATCTTGATCGCCTCAAGACCAATGATAGTTGTGAAGTCAGTGCGCATTGCGGCGCGCTGATCAATGGTGTCGATGACCGCGGAGGCCGTGACTGCCGCTTGCGCAACAGCCCGGTGTTCGAGGCGGGCATCTGTGGGATAATATTTGTTAGGCATGGTTTTGCTCCTTATGCCACGATTGCAGCGTCAGCGACGGAGGACAGACGGATACCCGCGTAGAAGTCCTCCCATGTGATGCCGTTGTCCCACTCAAACAGATCGCGCTTGAAAACGCCGCGATTTGTGTCAACAGGAAGGAACTCAGGCTCGGAAGTCTGGATGCCGACAATCCCATCCTCACGGAAGGAAACGACATACAGAGAGGTTGTCACAGCGGAACCGCCACCATAGGCAACTTCATTGTAGGGCAGGAAGTTGCTGTCCTTGGAAACCTCATAACCCGTCAAGAACGGCAGATCGCCAAAGCGCAGCACACGGCGGCCCAATTGGCTGTCATAGTCATCCGTCACCCGGTTGTTGGTCAGGTTGGGATCACGGGCAGCGGCTTTGAACCGTGTCTGCATTCGGCGCGAAATCATGATGTGCGACGGGCTGTTGACCAGATCGACCGCAGTATCAAGTCTGCCCAGAGACAAGGCAGCGCCACCAGATGCCGTGCTGTTTGCCAGCAAGCGGCTGTCATCGACAGAACCGTCGACAGAACCCGTTGCGTCCGCTTTACAGCGCACTTGCAGGCCGGTGAACTCACGGGGGTCGCTGGCGTTGTCGCCGCCGATGAAGGTATCCGTCCAGAGGCGGGAACCATTCTTCATCTGGCCTTTCATATAGACCATGCGCTTGCGTTCGCCGTAGCGCTTCAACTTAATCCGGTCAAATTCGATCAGGCCAGAAATCGGGAAGCACGAGTCTTGGAAGCGCTCTTCGGAACCGTAGCTGATATCCGGCTCTTCATTCAAAGCGCGAAATGCAACGGCAGGTTCAGATGTTTCACGGTCAAAGACGTTCAGACCTTGCTTGGCCGCCTTAAAGGGCAGCGCCATCAAAACGTCAGATGATGCAGCAAATTGCTCGATCATGCCGCTTGAAAGGGGGTCGGGATGCCCTTTGGCAAATTCGACCAGGTTAATAAGTTCGTCAGCCATGGTTTTTCCTTCCTGGCGTTAACGACCACGCAAGCCTGTCATGATACGATCATCAATCGAGGCTGTTGCATTGTCGAGTTTGGTGTTGTTCGCGGCGTTCGGGGGAACCGTTGAACTCTTGATCATGGTTTCAATGCCACGCAACGCATCCGCAGATGTGATGTCTTGGAGAACGGCAGCAGCTTGGGCCGCGGGAAGGCGCGCAGAAAGCGACCGCTTGACCACATCAATGCGCGATTGCGCGTCTGGACCCAGAGCCTTCTTTTCTTCGGCGGCCGTCTTGCCCGCTTCCATCATGCCGCGCAGTTCCCGGTTTGCCATGATCGAGGCCAGCTTCCCGGCAAGAGCGGGGTCAGCGCCGTGTTCATGCAGTGCGCCTTGAAGCAGCGCCAGATCAGGATCTTTCGGATCAAGCATGTCGGCGGGCTCATAGTCCCGTGTTTTGGCGACACCGTTTTCCATCACCGGATTACCATCGTCATCCAGAACAGGCACTTGATGAGACTTTGGGTCAAAGCCTTCCGCGAAGGTATAATCCTCAGGCAGCGCCCACGCATATCCATCGGCTGTTTCCGGCAGCGCGGCCTTGGCTTCATCGGCTTGAGCCTTGAAAGACGCCAGTTCGCCGTAATGCGTTTTGAAGTCATCGACTTTATAGCCGCCAGCTTCATCTTTGAAGTTTTCGGGAATGAACGACAGGTCTGGCGCAGCGGTTTGCTGTTCCTGTTCGCCGGCTCCTTGATTTTCATCTTCCGCCATGGGTTACGTATCTCCTTATTTCGAGGACAAAATTGCGCACCGCGTTGGTTTCCCGCAATGCACGATCATCGGCCCCGTCAGGAACCGAAGAAAGTAGGATAGCTTTTTCCATTAAAATCAACACCCTAAGTCCCTCATCCGTGGAAAAGACTTTCGCAATATCGTTTTCAAGACTTTCAGCCGCGCCGGGACCATCATCGCCCTCATTGCGCATCCAAGCCAAATATCGACCAATGGACCCGATGGATGACCGCTCACCCGCCATCGCCTGTTTCTTGCGATCACTGTGGCGCATCCGGGGCCCCTTGTGGTCCTTGCTGCATTTGCATTGCCGCCTCTGCCATTTGCTTTAATTCTTCGGCGGTGCGGTACACAACCAGCGTGTCTTTCAGTTTGTCTTTAATGTTGTTCATGGTCGCCTGACCATCCATCACCATGGCCGCCTGTTCTGGCCCCAATGCCTCCACTGTCATCTGCATGAGAGACTGAGACACCAGAACCTCTTCACGGGCTTGAGCCCGCTCCAATGGCGAGATGGGGCGCAGAATAACCAACTGCCCATCGAGCATCTGGAAATCTTCACCGTCGAACACGCCGCCGGGTTGGGTTTCGAGCCATTCAAACCGCTTGAGCAGCCCAACACCGAACTCTTTCCAGAGTTTACCGGCAGGCCGCGCCATGCGACGGATCTGCTTTTGTTCTTCACCCATGTACTGAGATGCAGACGGAGGCGTTTTGCCTTTCTGGGGCAGATCGCGATAGAACCCGTCCCGGATACGCTCTTCGATCTTTTCCTCTGCAAACCAGCCATAATCCAACTGGCCGCCGCCGATGGTTTGAATGCTGTCGCCAGACCCCGGCATAGAGGGATAGGCCACACCAGCCTCGACACCTTCCGACAGATCAAGCACGCCATCGCTGGGGTAGACCACGGCAGGATCAAGCGTGTGATCCATCGCCTCAAGGTTCATCCGCACCAATTCGTCCAGCGTGCGCATGGTTGGCAACATACGGCGACCCGGACCCCATCCCCATGGCGTTTTGGGTTGCGCGTTGAATCGCCCCACGACCATGGGGATTGATCCATCGCCCTCTTTTTTCATATCAAGCCCGACAGGCTTGCCGTCGACGCGGATGTTTTGCATCCAGACAGGATTGCCAGGATCAGTGTAATCGCGCCAAAAACCCCATGTGACCTTGCCTTGCGCCTTCGGGCTGTTCTTGATCTTGTCATCAATCATCCGGTCGAACTTGGCATCGGGCAGCAGTTTTGGAAGATCGCGGTAGAAGTATTTGCTTTCACGGAAACGGTCATCAATGCCGTAGGGGCCAAGGCGGAAGTAGCACTCCGACAGCGGCACAGCCTCACAAGTCACGGGATCACTGAGAGAGTGGCGATCTATCCACATGCAGACGTTGCCCATCACCGCATCCTGAAATGCCGTTGGACCTTCATCATAATAATTGGATTGTTTGATGGCCTTGGCGATCCCGACCTCACGGACCTCCATAAATTCAGTCACCTGTTCCTGAATTTCTTCGGGAACGCCGGCACCTGTCTCGTATTCCACCCACGGCGCATTTTCCGGCGTCATCGTGTGAAACAGATCACCAAAGAAATCTTCGGCTACCCCGGCAACGACATCAGCGAAAATCTCTTCGGGCTCGCGCTGGCGGTTATTC
>TARA_R110000824_G_scaffold202883_1_pt1 | contig 24043 bp, 21 predicted proteins | sample TARA_R110000824 | Tara Oceans TARA_R110000824 (sample SAMEA4397747) | marine metagenome | biome: Polar Biome; feature: [MES] marine water layer (ENVO:01000295) within the mesopelagic zone...; material: water (ENVO:00002006), including particulate matter (ENVO:01000060) such...
ATTTCATTAGATCCCCCCGATCATCATTTCTATAGTTGACTCAAGTAATAATAAAACTGCCGCCCCCACGCCAGTAATAACTCCCCAATAGATTCTATCTATCCGACCGCCCAGTTTCTCTACATCTCGATGTAAGTGTTCTACGTCAGAAGATAAAACTTCTATGTTTCTCTGCAGTCCAGTGACGTGGCCGTACAATGAGATTATATGTTCCCTATCACCTTCCGGTGATATACCATCTACGTTGGTCATTAAGCTTGTCCCCGTTGTGTCTTACGAATAAGTTGTTCTGAAGGAGATAATAAAGCAAATTCTGTAGAAGTCAATCCTGTTTGAGGGTTTACTGTACCACTAGATGTAGAAACATTAGATGTAACAGGAACACCGGAATCAGCAATTTGAACTGGCGGTGTTTCTGGTTTTGTTTGTGTTTCGGTCATACCTTTAAGTGATGGGTTAAGGAAACGGTCTTTATCCCCTCTTCGTTCAATATATTTGCTATCCTCTTCGTAGTCTTCAAACCTTCTTTCAGACCAAGTATCTTTAGCATCTTCTAAAGAGTCTGGTAAAAAATATTCTTCAGGAAAGTATCTTTCAATACCTGGATTATTTCTATATATATTTTTCATACGAGTATTTAAAGCACCGTCTTTTTTACCTTTACCTATACCTGTAGAAACTGGATTAAATACACCTTCTAATATATCTGCAGCTGCACTTTTACCTACACGTTGTATTAAAAGTTCTTCTATTGCATCATCACTAATTAATCTAGCGTCTTTTACAAGCACACTAAGTATTTGCAATTCATTTTTTGCTGTTCCGTCTTTATTTATATATTTTTTATCTCTTTGTCCTAAAGGTATTGAAGCAAGTTCTGCTGCTTTTATTCTTCTTTCTTCCATATTATTTCTACCGCGAGCTGCTCTTACTGCTTTGAAAAATTGATACTGTTCATTAAAAGCTTCTTTGTTCATTTGATTATATTGAGCTAATAAATACTCTGGTCCAGCACTTCTAAAATCACCAGTAGTGATATATCTTGGTTCTTTAGTATCAATAAAAGAAGATTTATAATCTGCTATTTTATATCTAAAAGCACTATTCATATCTATTTTAACGTCAGATCCACCAAATAATTTAAATAATTCAGAACCCAAATCTATTGGAACACCTGATCCTTTTTGCACGTCACCTTGTATCGCGTCAAATACTTTTTGTGCACTTGCTACTCCACCTGGTTTGACCGTTTTAAACCAATGGGCCATAAATTTATCTACCTTAGTACTAAACTCATCTGTACTTTTAAATACTGAAACACCATTTTTATCTCTACCAGAAGAAATAAGTGGTATAATAGGCTCAAAACCAATTGCGGTACCAAAAAAAGTTCCACCAGCTAAATCATATAAAGGACCAGCAGTAGTAAAGAACTCTCGCATTACTTCACCTTCAGCAACCCTTGGGTCTAATTTTTCTTTCTTAGGACCAATAAATCTATTCATAATGTTATTTACAGAACTTGTAATTAAATCATATGGAGCAAACCTAGACATATCAAATACCCTAAACTGATCATTTTTGTATTTAATATTACCGTTTTTATCTTTCCTTTTTTGTCCGACACTATTTGTTTCAGCTACTTTGCCGATTGGTATTACATAACTATTTCTCATAAATTCAGGAGCAAAATTCTTTTTCCAATTGTCCATTTTCTCTCCAGAGATTCCTGTGTATGCTTCCCCAATACCTTTTACAACTGATGCAACACCACCTAGAGCCATTGATTGTCCCATTAAAGTTCTATATCCAATTTGTCTTAACAAAGGATTATCTTCCATAACATGTTTTAAACCATAAGCAGTTGTAGCGGCACTTGTTCTAAGTATTTCTGCAGGGAAAGATACAAAGTTTCCAACAAAAGGAATACGTCTAAATACTTTTACTAGTTCAGGTACTTTACTATAAGTAGGGTACGTTTCTCTAACAGTATAAGCAGCAACTTCTTCTATTACATCAAACATAGTTTTATTAGCTCCGGTCATTGGGTTAATTTTACCCATGTCAACGTTAAACATACGTTTAGCATAAGCTAAAGCTTCATCTACATTTTTAAAACCAACATCTCTAAGTTGTGATTTAACATATTCGTGTCCATACCATTTCCAAACATTATCACCACCAGCATATAATTTAGTTGCGGTATCCGAAAGTGCAGTTGCATTTATTTTTTCAGATAAACCACTTAACGATTTAAGTTTTCCTGATTTAATATCTCTTAACACTGCTTGTAATTCTGACACAACAATGTTTTCATCTAACACACCTAGTTCTACTTTACGGGATATGTTTTTAATTAAACTTTCTTCATCCATTGTTCGTCCAGCACCAAAGATATCATCCATAGTCATTTTAAAAGCATCTGTAACAGAAGCTTTACCACCAATGTGACCCATGTTTAATGGAAAAAACCCAGCACTTAAAAAGTTTCTAGCTTGTGTAGACGGAGAGAAAACCGTTTTCATTGTTTGTACCCCAGCTTTGTAACCAATTAAACCTTGAATAAAAACATTTTGATATAAATCATCAAACATACCACCTTCTGCTTTACCAACAGTTGTAGCAATTTCTGGACTAGCAAAATGCTCTGCTATTTTTGGATTAAATTCTCCAGTTAATCCAGCCATACGACCATCGGTACCACTAGCTATTCTTTGTGGATCAATTACACCTGCTGCTCTAGCTTCTTCTCTGGTTCTAAATATCCATTTATTTTTTAAACCGTCATCTAACATCTTATTGTACATACGCATGTTAGCCGATTGTGTTAACAAACTTGCAGTGGTAGTAACAACACTATCTCTTAGACCTTCTTGTTTACCTAAGAATTTTTTAATTGCTTCCGGCAATTCATCCCCAGTTCTAACTATTAATTCAGATAAACCTAAATTTTCTCTAGCTATATTTTGCATTATTTCTACAGGGTCTCTATTTTCTATTTTAGTTTTAGCTATAATTTCTTTTAAGTGATGTTTAGCATGAGCTAATAAACCACCTGGTCTTTTCATAGCTGCCGCTAACATTTCTGGGTTGTTTTGAATTTGTTTTGTTATGTAGTGTAATGCGTTTTCATATAAATCTTTTTTACGAATACTTTGAAAAGCAGCATCTGCTTGTGCTTTTGTACCTGATAAACCTTTTTTACCTAAGGCAGCAGCTAAACTACTTTCTGAACGTTCACCTATCATAGCAACGTTATCTATATCATCTATAATTTTATATTTAGGGTTTGAAAAAGCAGCAAATGAATGACGCATGTACTCTTTAAGATTAGTATCTAAGAAAGTTTTAAGTTCTCCTTCAGGTAATACATCTTTAAAACTTTTTCTTATAGTATCAAATTCATCGCTAAGATTTTTAGCCATAGATTGTAGTTCAAGTGGTAATTTACTTATAGGTATTTGACCTCTTAAATAAGACGACACTTGTTCCATAAAATACAATTCACCTTGAGGTGAAGTAATGTTTTTATTATTAGTTTTTAAAAAACCATTAGCTAAATCATAAGACTTAACTTCAATTGATTTTAATAATTTTTCTATTTCTTTACTTTTACCAGTAATAAATTGTTCGGTGCGTTTAGTTAAATAAAAATTATTAATAGTTTGATTACCTCTATCCCTAAAGAAACCTAAAAACTTATCAAAACGTTTTAATCCTACTTCTAGTGGATTGCTGCTAGTTACTTTAAACATGCCCCAGTCTTCCATTTTAGGTAATGGTGATTTTAAAACTTTAGTAAAGTTACCCCATTGACCCGCCATGTTTTGACCAGAAAATACACTTGCCGAAGAAGCCCCTAATCTACTTATAATATCTTTACCCAATAAACTTGCGCCTTTAGTTCCTAGTTTTACAAGATTAGGTGTTATATATTTATCGGCTGCTAGAATTTTACTACCAACTGTCATGCCTCCACCAACTACTCTTGCAGCAGCACCTACTGCAGGTGCACCTACATAACGAGCTGCAGGGTTAATACCATATTTAAAAGCTGGTCCTACTAATGGAAACAAACCACCGATGATAGCGCCATCAGCTGCAAACCTTAACCTGTTTCTAAAGTTAGCCATTAATAAATCGCTGCCACTTAAATCAGAAATATCTTCTTGTTCATAATTAAGTTTCTCATCAAACAGTAAAGGGTTGTCACCAAAATATTCGTTCATAGAATTGTATTGACTACCAACTACAAAATCATTTATACCAAATGTTGCTGCACCAGTGCCTGATCGTTTAACTATATTAGAAATTACAGTACCAGCTTTTTGAGCACCCTTTAGATTCCAAGTTTGTTGCGCAAATAAATTTGTGCCCATTGCTCCACCTAATATTTTTCTAAACCTATTTACTAATTTAAATATAGTGCCACCAGGTACACCAAACTCAGTTCCAATTGTTGAAATTTTACCTACCCAACTTTCAGGTTCGGTCTTGTCTGCATTGTCAAAAGATTTTTTTAATGCTCCTGCAAAATCAGTGTCTTTACCTAATGCACCACTAGCACCATCTAAACCAGCAAAAGCTAAATCAAAAATATCATAAGATAAATTTATTAAACCTCTATCCATACCTCTGTTAAGTTCGTCTATTACTGATATATATGTTTGTTCGGTAGGTGTTTCTGGTAATGGATCAGTACTCATTTTAAAAGCTTTGTGTAAATAAGGAAAGTATTCTTCAAACTGTATTCTATCTTCTTGTGCCGGAATGCTTTCATCTTTTTGACCACCAAAACCTAAAGCTACTTGCTGTGGGTCAACACCACCATTTACAACTGTTTCTGCTAATTCCATTAAATAAGTACCAGCACCATAGACATTAGCATTAATACCTCTTCTTAATAATGGGTTGTCTAATACTTTTCTTGGATTTAACAATTCAGTAAAATGAAACTCCAATGGTTTTTTAGAAGATAAAAATTCTCTAGATTCTTCTGTTACCGCTTGTTCTTCTTTTGCTTCTTCTCGATTTTTTCTTCGTTCTTTTAAATCACTCTCCGTGGTCCCCGGCCCGATAGCCTGTGCTACCGCATATTCAGCAGTGCCTGGAATTAACTCAGCATTGTAAGGCATATCATCATCAAGAAACTCTCTTAACGGATTAATAACCGGTTTAGTATTGTCACGATCTGAACTTAAAAAAGCATGATGTACTTGTACTCCGTCCGGTGTCATCTCTGAGTAGTGCGCGCGCCCTGGAACACGGCCCCCTTCCGTCATTGCATTATTATCTAGCGCTTTTTGCATGTCGTTTAATTGTTTGGTTAAGTCTTCAACAGTATTTGAACTTCTAGTTGTTTTATTAGCATCTATAAAAGCTTGAGGTATACCATCAAGACCATCAAAACGCATTATAACTTCTGAATCAACAAGTATTTCATTATAAGTTTCTAACATAGCCTCATATTTAGCTTCAAGTTTTATTTTTTCAGGACCGGTAGCAGTTTTTATTTTATCTTTAATAGCAATAAGACCATTTTTTGGATTTTCATATAAAGCAGCTTTGTAACCGTTAAGTTTTTTATCTAAAATTTGCCAATTTTCTAAAGATTCATATTTAGTTCCTCTAACTTCACTGTTTATAAAACCATCAATATGATCTAATTGTTTTTGAGCATTAGGAAAAGCAGTGTTCCATTTTTTTAAAGTTTTTTCCATTCTTCTTCTAACATTTTTTATTTCTGTAGATATATTTGGATCAGCGTAAAACTCTGATCTAAGTTTTAATTTTTTTGCAGCATTCGTAGTTCTGTCAAAAGTACCACCTTGAGTATATGTTCCTATTTTAAAAGGAAACTTTTCTAGTAAATCACTATTATTATTTTTAACTGCTTCTCTTAAACTATATATTCTTTTAGGTTTAACACCCATAAAGGCTGCTAACTCATCGGTTCTAGGTATTTGTCCGGTTTGTTCAAAGTATTTTGCATAAGCAGTTTTTAATTCACCAGCAAATATTTTACTAGAATCTAATATACCTGTACGACTAGAAGATAATCCAGTTTCGTCTAATAATTTACCAACTGTTCCTGTAGAAGGTCCTTTGTTTCCATATAAATTTGCAAAATGTTTAGAGATTTCTTTTCCAGAATATAGTGGATTGTTATATTTAAAAGTCACTATCTCTTTATTTAAAGCTTCTAGTTTTTTATATCTGCTAGTTGAATTTAGTCTTGAATTCATGCCATCAAAAATAGCTTGTAGTTCTTTGTTTGGATTCTCTACAGTGGGTTGATTACTTTTTAATTTATTTTTTTCTATTTGTTTGAGTGTTTGCTTAACAACATCTATACCTTTTTTATTTGTTACTGAAACAACTTTACCTGTCTTAGTAAGATATTCTATACCTTCTTTAATAATTTTACCTTTACTTGCACCCTCAGCATCTGTAGTAGAAGCTTCTGCTATTGTTAAAGCTGCTGTTAGTTGAGTTGCAGCTTTACCATAACTACTAGTTAAAGCTGTTTTAATAGCTCCAGGAACTTTAGCAACTAATTTAGCTGCTCCTATTAAACCAGCAGGAGATAAGTCTATTGCATACATACCACCAAGACCGGCTTGATAAGCAAAACTATCTTCTTTGACCATTTTTGCAAATTGATCTCTTACAGCAGTGTCAGTATATTCAACTGATCCATCTTTTGGATCTAAGTATTCTCCTAACAGTATATCATTAAAAAGTATGTTGTTTCTATATCTAGCAGCATCAACACCACCAATGTCAGACTGACCTCTAGGGTCTTCAGTGAAACCACCTACGCCTTCATAACCTTTTTTAACACCAATTATAGGACTAGTGTCTTCTTTATATCTAGTACGAATCAGTGCTAAACGTTCTTGGTCTGAAAGACCAGAATAATCTCGTTCTGCTATTGATTTTAAACCAACGTTCTCACTAGAACCTTCTTCAGCTAAACCAATTAATTCTCCAATTTCAACAATAGGATTAACAAAACCACGGCTTATAGCATTTTGTGTATCTACAATAGGACTAACATTTTTATTTCTATTTTGAGGAGAATCCAATGCAAACGCAGGACCTTGTTTTCTTGGATCAGCTTTACCTATACCGTAAGACTCTCTTGTCTCATCTTTACGGTCGCTTATTTTTTGTTTAGTAGCGTTTCCATAAACATACTTATCTAATAAGTCTTGTAATCCGGCCATTTAAACCACCTGTTCAGGTAATTTTAAATCCGCTTGAAATCTTTGGTTAAAGTTAGAAACGTCTTGTTGCGTTTCGATTTGTGCAAACACCATTAAGGCTTCTTCACTTGCAGCTAACAATCTTACTACTTGATCTGAAACTTCCATTGGTAGTCTAGCTCTTAGTTCTTGGAAAGTAAGTTTATTAGGATCTACTTGATCTGCTTCAGCTGTCATTATAGGTGGTTGATTAGGATCTTGAACTGGTCCACTACCCGGTTCAAAACCTGGAGTAGGGTTCGCGTCCATTGGGTCACCGCCCATGTACATACCAACTCGTCCGCCGTTTGCTTTTGTCTCTATCGTAGCTGGTTTTAAATAACCAAAGTCATACCCAAGTTGTTTTACGGCTGCATTATAAATTACTGAGTTGTAATAAATTTGTGCTTCTTTTAATTGTTGTAAACTTAAATCTTGCACGTCAACTCCATATTTTGCCGCTATAGCGGTTTTAGCAGATTTCATGTAAGCTTTACGTTCATCGTCTGAAAATGCAGCAACAACTGGAGATATTTGTTTGCCAACTGTCGCAGCTAAATCGTTATTAAGTTTTGCTAATGCAGACGCATAATCTGGATCATTTGAATCTAAATTAAGAATTTGTTTTGATATTTCACCTACATCACGACGTATTCTTTCAAACTCATCTAAATCTATTTTTTGAAGTGAATAAGCCGCTTCAGCATCAGCCGCCATTTCGTATTTACTTGCGTCCATACCTAATTCAATTTCATCAATACCGCTTTTTCTAGTTCTAGCTGCTTCTCTTTTAGCGTCTTTATCAGTATAAACACCAGCAGCATATTTTGCTATTGGTGATCCGATTGTACCTAAAAGGGAACCTTCATTTGGAGCTGACATAATGTTACCAGCCAACTCAACAAGTCTCATATTTGGTCCTTTAGTTTCCTCAGGTGTATCTAATTCACGTCTCATAGCAGCAATTCTGTCTGACATTCTTTTTTCCGCAGCAAGTGTTTGTTCACGGTATCTTTTTTGTACACCATCTTCCTCGAGTTCTGAGTAACCTTGTCTAACTGAACCACCATTATTAAAACCTGAAATTATACCGCGTGGGCCATTGTGCATAATTTGACCGCCATTATTATAACCTTGAACTATACCACCTTGATTATAAAAGAATGGTACAGACGGTTGATTTATTGGTCGTTCTGATAGTTTTGGTGCCGCGTGGTTTCCAACACCGCCCACACCCATCGCCATATTATTCAATCCAGTTGGTCTTGTATTCGGTCCCATTGGTCCGTTTGAACCTGGTCCACCAGTCGTGAAGGGTGTCAGGCCTTGTTGCCCATTGCCCATCGCATTTTGCACACCATTAGCAAGCATGCTTGTAATAGTATTACCGCCCGCGGCCATACCAACTCTATTAACTCTACCACCCATATTAAACATCGGTCTATTTAAACTTTTCATATTAATTGTCCCCGTATCCTAATAAACCCATAATTCCTATACCGCCGCCGAGTAATGTTTGTGCAGTAGAAGGGCCAGGTGTAGACTGTATTTGTGTTTGCGAAGGCATACCTTGTGCTGTTGCTAATTGTTGGCCTAAGAAACCTAAAGTGTTTTGACCTGCATAGGCACTGCCAGATGCCGCTTGTAATTGTGCATCAAGTTGTGCTTGATTAAAAGCTTGGTTTTGTGTACCCATAGTGCTCATTGCATTAATTTGGTTACCTAACATAGTCATATCGTACTGACCTGCATCTAATTGATTTTGTGCTGCAGTACCTAAATTATTTAATTGATTATTTAATTGTCCTTGTTGCGCACTTGCTACACCTAATTGTCCAGAAGCTGCATCACCATACATACCTACGTTTTGTTGTGCTTGGTTCATTGCTTGACTACCTAAACCCATTTGTTGGTTGTACGCTTGGTTAGCAAATTGATTTGCTTGTGTAAATCCTTGTGATAACATATCACCCATAAGTTGACCACCACCAATAGCAGAATCAGCTAGCATTTGTCCTTCAGCTACTCCAAATCTACCACCACCAAATGCATTTCCAGCACTTGCACCAAGCATTGCTTGTTGTTCAGCTTGTTGTTGATTGTAAGAAGCCATCGTCGCATCAATAACTTGTTGTTGATACGGTGACATAAACTGTTCATATGCATTAGGTCCTGTATAACCGTCCGCTGCTGCTAAATAAGGATCACCTGCACCTTGTCCGGCCACCGCTGCGTTAGCTTGCATGTTAGCTAAATTTGCAGCTGTGTTAGTGGCCCCGGCCCCCGCCGCGGGTCTCGGTAGTCCTGTTGTTGGGTCTATTATTAAATTTTGGGCTGCAGTATTAATACCACTTGCACTATCCAAATAATTTTGATAACCACCTAAACCACTAGCTAAGTCTTGTGCGTCGGTAGTCATGTCATCTTGGCCTGCTACAAATGCAGGAGTGCCATCTTCATTAAGAAGATAAGTAGAAGGGTCAACGTAATATGGATTATCTGCAATTTTAGGTTTGCCAGCTGCTCCAGTTGTGTAATTTGCAAAGTCAACACCTAAGGTGTCGACGTAACCCGGTGGTAATACTTGTGTGGTTGTAGTTGCCATTTATGCCATTGCCTCGTAGTTGCTCATTATTTCATACATCTTTGCTGCTGCATCTCTTGGGTTTCCATCGCCGCCATTAGCTTTATCAAAACCACGCATTGCATCAGCTGTCAATACAAATTCGTTTTTTGCCAACATTGCTGGCACATCATCTTTTTTCTCTTGAGCACCCATCGGAATAAATCCACCGCCCCGACCATCTAATTGCATGCCCTCTGGAACAGTAGGTGTTTGTGGTATACTTCCAATACCACCGCCATGGTTATAACGCTGTCTTGTCATACCACCATTACTATAGCCTATTATACCACCTTTGGCCATATATTCTCTATATTTTTTTACCATTATTGGATCAGCGTATTCACCAGCGTGAGAGATGTAAGTTTGAGCATTACCTTCGCTATCTACAGGTAGAGCGCCTTCATATTGTTCAAAGTATCTTCTATATACTGCGGCTTCTTCTTCTTTACTTTTTAGATTAGCCTTCTTTATTTCTTCAGCAATTATACCCATTTGAGCTACTGTAGTAACTGATCCGGTAGTTTTTACAAAATTTTCAAAATCAAACGTTCCTGGAATAATTTCACCATTAGAATTTCTTTTAGCAAAACCAGGAGCAATACCTTCAGCAAAACCTTTAAAGATATCACCTGCTTTGACCTCAAGGCCTCTTGGATCTTTAAAATCTTCATAGATTTCTGTGGAATTAATTTTTCCTTCTATTTTTGCTTTTTCAAAAAGAGCTTCTTGTTTAATTTCATAATCGTCTCTAGTTATAGTACCATCTGCAAATTCTTGATCAATACTTTTTGATAGCTCGTTTAATTTAGCTTCATCTTGTAGAAATTGTTTGTAGTCAGCTTCTTGATAAGTAGTACCAAGCAATCTGTCCATTGGACCATCACCGGTTACTTTACCAGCACCTTTAGAAAATCCTTCAGTAAAACCTTTAAAGCCACCTGCTGGAGTACCAAAACCAGTTTTAGCACCTGTAATACCAGCACCTAATCTTTGTGTTAAATTTTCACCTCGAGCTCTTATTTCTTGACCACCGCCACCATAGTAAGAACCGGTAGCTGCTAATGCTTGAAAGGGATCTAGTTTACCTGAATTTAATTTTGCTGAACCTAGTTGACCTGCTGCTATAGCAGCTGGCAAACCTAACTGTGGAGCAAACAATGCAGCTGCTGTACCTAAGTAAGGAGCTATCTCCTTTGGTATTAAAGCATCCGCTAATTTATCTAACCAATTTCCAGCCATTTATTCTCCTGTTCCTGAACCAATGCTGCCAGGCATTTCAATTACTTTTACATGTATATCTTTAGCTTTATAGAGGGACCATGGTTGACCACACTCGGAGCAGGTGCCTATTGCCTGTTCTTCTGAATCTACTTCAAATTCACAGTTTTTGCAATAGATTCTCTGATATATTTCTGGTTGTATCATAGGCACAGATACACCATCTATTATTTGTGTTCCTACTTGTTTAGAATCTTGTACTTTTTTCATTATGATATCTCTAATACTGATATAACTATAGTTGCTGTTGCAGAGCTTACAGTGCCTTTTAAAATATCGCTATTTTCTAACACTAAAGGGTTACTTAAAATCTCTATTGAAGTATTTGCTGCAACTGGCAAAAGCTTAACTATACTAACATCTGCCCCTACTCTTGCGTCACTATTAATTAAACTAAAATTAATAGATCCAGAAGCATTAGTATTACAGACCCGGATAGACTTAACTATTGATTGTACTGGTTTTTGAGCAGGTACAATAGAAACATTGGCTGTTGGAACAGTATATAAAGTTGTTTCTGCAGTGTTTGCAAAAATAGTACTAACATTTTTATAAACGTCACTCATCCTATAAACCAAGTCCTTGCTGTTAATTCTTCACGTAAATCTTGTTGATACGTAAAGTTTAATTGTTGTATAATATTTTCTAATTCTCTTATTAATATATCTTGTTGTTGTCGATCAAAATTATCTCGTGGCAATGGTAATCTAGTTATATTAATTCTTGCCATTATCTACCACCATCTGGTCTTATATCCAAACGTAACGTTCCATAACGCCAATTTGAATCAACTGCGTTACTAGCTATTTTTATATTAGCTTGTCGTCCTCTACCTCGTGTAGAAAAAAACTTAGTAGTATTACTTACTGAACTTGTAAAGGTTCTAGTATTAGTACTTGCTGGATAGTTAGCAAAAGTAATAGTTATATCTGTACTGCCTTCAAGATTTTTAAAATCGGGAATTACTCTAGAAGTTAATAAGACTTGATCACCTTCTTGTATATCAAAATCTCCAGAAGTTATTTGACAATCCATAGCGGCACCATCATCATTAACACCCTGTTCATGTAGGTAAAGATAAGCTGCACCTGGAGTCACACCATTGATAGGAGTTGCATTTCCTACTCTACCACTTACAAAACCATAATCTGTAGCATAAGGATTAGCGTAAACACCTCTATCAAACCAAGCTGTTCTAGCAAACCCATTATTAGTATACCAGGTACCTTCTAAATAATTATAAGTAACAGAAACATTTAAAAAACCTGAACCAGCAGTAGGATAAAACCAAGTTACTTCATTATAATCAGTATTAACTGCAGCAACCACTTGTTGCTGAGCAACTGAATTAATATTATCAAATACAAAATCTTGTACCGTGCAATTTAATTTTTTAATGGCACCATCAAAACTATAAAAAGCTGTTTGCGACATCCAAAAAGTAGTACCATTAACATCTGCAGTACAACTAGGTGACACTGCACCACAATTAGAACCAACTTGATTAAGACCAAAAATAAAAGGCGGTCCAATATTATTTAAAGAGTGTAACGCGGTATCCGTCCAAACTAAAATAGAACCCCTAGATCTTTGTGCAGACACAATTTGTGAACCATCTTGAATTCTAAAAGTACCGGCGGAATTAGTTGAAGCTGGGTTCCAATCACTAGGGTTTTCTTGTGAAGAAAATCTAAGAAATAAATCATCTCGCGTATTAGTTGTTCCAATAGTTGTTTCCGTGCCAAATAAAAATACATGTCGATCGGGAGAAGATACTAATAAAAATCTATTACTAGTTGGAGCATTACTAACAGCCGCGGCCCGCGTTCCGGTGCCCGCTGATAAATCCCATTTGTATAATTTGTCGTTATTACGAATAGCAAGTAAGTCTTCACCAAACGTATCTAATGACCAATAAGTGGCTTCTAATGCAATAGTAGAAGTTGTTCTTGGTGTATTCCAAGTGCCCACGTTCCACGGGCCCACGCCCCAACCAAAACCAAAAGTTGATATAGATGTTCCAACATTTATTTGATAAGCGGCATCTACACTTGTTCCACCACCTGTAGCTGTAGAAACTGTGTTTGGATATGTAATAGTATAACTGTTAGTATTAACTATAGTGCTTATTTGAAATTCTTGGTTCATGTCATTACCACTTAATGCAGTAGCTCCACTAAAGGTTACAAAATCACCTTGAATAGCTCCATGATTAGAATCCGTTACGGTAATTGTAATAGTACCATTAGAAGTAAATGGATTGGATAAACTGGTTGCTGTATCTCTAATAGGAGTAATATCATAAAAAGCACCTTCCGAGTATATATACAATTTTCTTTCAGTACCTATAGCAATATAACGAACACCTGCATTTGAGATCCAAGCTTTCATACCTCTAACTACACCAATAAGAAGTTGGTCAACTACTTTTTCCCAACCACCCATTTTTTCAGGTAGTCCGGTTCTAAAACGTACATTTTTAGAATCTACCCATTTACCTTCAGCACCATAGGTAGAAGTTTGTTTATCTATTCCAGGTGTAAATGTTGATTTAATTAATGCCATTTATGATATCCTTTGCATTAAACCCATGATGGAATAGTAATAAGTATATGAGCCAGCACCTGTACCACCGGTAGCAGAACCAGCAAACAGCGGATCAATTACTCGCCATACGCCTGTCTTACTAGTAGAACTGCCTGATGTTTGTTGACTTATACCCATAAAACCTTTGGTATTACCCATTTGATAACTAGGAGATGATATTGCTACTTTACTTAATGAATTGTCATAATCCGCTATTATAAAAATACCACTAGTATAAGTGCTTGGGGTAACTTCAGTACCGGCACTTAAAGTAAGACTACCAGTTGAACTACTACCACTACGTTTAAGCATAAAAGGCATAATACTGCCTATATCACTAGTCGCACTAGGTACTATTGCTATTCCGGTTAAAGCTGATCCATCAATTGCTGGTAAAGCACCTGTTAGTTTACTTGCGGTTAACACAGGTATTCTAGCGTCAGCTACACTACCTGAAGATATATTAGAACCATTTAAAGCTGTTAAGGCTGACCCATCACCTGTTAGTGTAGTCGCGGCCATTACTCCGGAAACTGTTACTCCAGTTCCAGTAGTCTGTATCCTATTTATATTGTCGTGCATAAGCTCAACAGATCCGTTAATTAGAGCTGTCATATAATTTTCACCGGTAGAGGATTGTAGTTTTAAATCATTACTTTTTATAAAACCGGTAGTACCGTCTGAAACTATGTCAATATCTTGACCGTCTCCAATGTAAAGATGATCATTGTCAGTGATAGTTACATTGCCAGTTATAGTACCGCCAGCTGTATTTAATTTAGTATTGATCTGTGTTTGAATATCTGACGTAACACCATCAAGATGTTCAAATTCAGTATTGTTAACCGAGCCGTCAGCAATCTTGGTTGCGTCAGCTACCGGTGTGTTATATCTTCTTGATTCGTATGTTGCCATAAATTATCCTATACGTAAACTTTAAACTCAATATCAGTATACTGGTCACCTAAATAGTTTCTAACTTGTCCTGGGAAAGTAAAACTTACATTATATGTACCAAGTATGTCTTCTGTTGTTGATATTGATACATTACTATCTCCAGCCTTAAATGTATAGGTATTTCCTGTAGATAAATTTTTAAAAGTGACACGAGCAAATGAGGTTGCTCTATTGGAGTTATTTTGTCCACTACTATCTGCCATCATACCCATACTTACAGAACTATTAGCTTTTCGCCAATTAATTGATTCTGCTGTTCTAATAACACCATTAATATCTTTCCAACGCGGCATACCATATGCCTCAAAGGTTACACCAGTTATGTTTCCTTGCCCTACAAATCCAACACTAAAGTTGTGTGACCAATAACCGTTACCAACTAAATCATTTGGCTGAATAAAAGGCGGGGTTGCAGTAGGATTATACTTAGATCTAGCAGGTTGCATTAAACTTCTAAATCGATCGCCGGCAGTGCCGCTGACGTTTCCCGTAGTCGGAGCAGGTGAACCTGACAATTGTCTCAATTGTCCACCTATATTGGCATCATTTTCAGCTTGACCACTACGAAGATTAACTTGCAGATCAGCCATATCATAAGCATCACCATTAGTCTTATTATATGCCACAACATTAGCTACAATCATATCTGTTTTATTACCAGCTGTTCCACCATCAACTACGTCTTGAGTTAATTCTCTATAGGAGTACGCAACTGGAGAGCTGATGGTAAATATTTGAGCATTATAAGCGTGCCCCCAAGTAATAGATTGATTAGTAAGCGCATCAGTCCAAGTTAAATAATTAACTGTACCCGCGCTGGCGGTCATACCGTCTGTTTGGTAAACAACTCCATTAGCACTAGTCTCACCCGTATAAAGTCGTGGGTTAAATTGTGTAAAAGATCCACCATAACTCCAAGTACCAGCGCCATCATTCCAATACTGACGCCCTGACCCAATATTAAAAGACCCATTAGTTATACGGGCAAGCTGTGCATCGTCACCACGTATTACTCCAAAAGGCATAAGATTTAAAAGAGATCTAGAAAAACCAAGTAAAGGATTAGTAGGGTTTGAATTATCTGCATTAGCAGTAGAAATAATACCTGAATAAGCTGCGACACCTTCGTACATTAATCGCCACGTGCCGTTGTCGTTTACGTAACCTTCATCTATTTCGCGATTAGTGCCATTATCATTAACGGTTAACGATTCGTTAACTTCGCGCCACGTACCGTTGTCGTTTACGTAGATAGGCATTACGAATACTTATACCAAACATCCCCGTTGCTACCACCAGATGGATCAGAGGTTGATATGGTTGCTTTGTAATTTTGTTCACTTAAAACACCAGACGAAGAATTAACAGTTAAAAAAGTTGCGTTATTTGCAGCATTTTTAAATTGAACAGTATCACCTTGTATTACTATTACGCCTGTACCATTCTTAATATAACTATTAGAACTGTCGTGAAAAAACTCAAAATCCTGACTGTTACCAGCACGCAACCTAACATTATCATTTAAGTCTAAGTTACCGGACATTATGCCACCAGCTAGTGGTAGGCGAGCAGTTAATTGAGTTTGTATATCTGAGGTAACTCCGTCTAAGTGTTCAAACTCAGTATTACTTACTGAACCGTCTGCAACTTTAGTTACGTCCGCTACCGGAGTATTATAACGTCTAGATTCATATGTTGCCATATTACTTCTCCGTTATTTTCCAGCCGTAGGTTGCTCCTGTATACACTAAAGTAAAACCGGCACCTCCAGTTGAAACTGTTCCGTTCGCTGTTGATCCAAAAACTTTTCCACCATTAGGATTTAAAGTTAGTGCGTTGCTACCAAAATTATCAGCAATATCTAAAAATCTTATTTGTGAACCTACTGACGGAGTTTGTGGTAAAGTTAAAGTAATTACATTGCTAGTGGTATCAACAAAAATACTTTCACCGGCGAAAACATTATCTGTTGCAACAGTAATTGTTCTTGTGTTACCACTACCTGCTCCACCAGAAGCCAATGAATACCAAGCTGTACCATCGGTTGCAATTAAAGATCTGCCACCAGGTGAAATATCTATGGTAGCACCAGAGCTACCAAGTCGCATTGTTATAACACCATCGTCAGTACAATCGTTAATTATAAAATATAACTTAGTAAAGCTAGCAACTGTTGTAATTTGGATAGTCATAGCTGTTGTTTTATTATAAAAACGTAAAGCTGCTTGACGCCTCTCATTATTAGCTGCCGTTACAGGACCATTACCTTCTGTCAATGAATAAGGACTAGATACACCTGTTAAATTTTTTGAATAAACTCCCGCAATTGCTTCGTCTAGGGATAAAGATAATGTGTTATTAGTAATGTCTCCCCAAGCGTTTGACTGTTCACCAGACCCTATTAATTCTAGTTTTAGCCTGTTTGAATAACTTGATGCCATATTATGCTACCTCTTGCGTGTTAATTGAACCAGCTGGTGTTGTTGAAACATTTGTCCAGTTAGTTGTGTTTCCAGTTAAAACGTTTCCGCTAATTGACCCTGCACCTGTAGTTGGAACCGGACCCCAAGCTGAAACATAAATTCCATTAGTTGCAGATTGTACCAAATTTCCAATTAATTGTATAGTTATATTTGATAATAAAGAAACTGTGCCAACAGATAGGTTTAAACTTACTCCAGTGGCTACAACATTTTGATTAATTTCAATAAGGGCTGTTCCTGATGTTAAATTTAAAGCTACTCCAGTGGAGTTTATAACCCTATCTTGTATTAAAGTTACGTTTCCTGCTGTTAAATTTAAAGCTACCCCAGTTACCGGAACCGGTGTTTCCGCTACTGTAGTTACACCGCTAGTAGCTAAATTTAAAACCGTACCTGTTGGTGAAACATTTATCTCCGTATCTACAGATTGAACTCCGCTAGTGGCTAAAGTTAAATCCTCCCCTGTGGCTGTTATAGTTTGGGACTGAGCGGGAACAACTGTACCCACTGCTAAAGTTAAAGCAGTACCGGTAACAGTTATATTATCTACATCAACATTTACTTCAACACTACCAACGGCAGATGTCACCGCATTACTAGAAATTGTTGGAGCAACTTGAGGGATTACACTGTTTAAAGTAGTGTTTAAGTTAAAACCATTTACAAAGTGAGCACTTTGTACTATGTAAGTATTATCTAAGGTAAGGGTTAAACTGTTACCAGAAACATTAACCGTAGCATCAGAACCACCTTCGCCAGTAGCACTGAAAGGTGCTGCAGCAAAAGAATTAAAACCAAACATTATTTATCCTTTTTCTTGTCGTCTAATTCTTTAATTGCTTCAATTAAAAGAGGGACAAGTTTTTCATACCAAACAGTTATATATTTGTCATCAATAGGAGCAGCGGTAACTACTTCAGGTAAAACTGCTTCTACCTCTCTAGCATTTACCCCTACTTGTCTTTTGTTATTATTATAGCCAAGTGTTTTTGCTAAAGCGTTTTCTTTAAAATAATAACCAGAGAGTTCTTTTACTTTAGCTAGAGCATTATCAATCTTACCTTCAAAATCTTTTAAGAGTGGGTCGGAATAATAGGCAGTGATATTATTGGTCGCACGAATTTCTCCAGCAGTACCTGAAGCACCAGTATTTATACCTAAACTATTTACTTGTGCATTTGATCCAGTAGAAAAACCACCAGTCGGTCCGGTTGGTCCGGTTGGTCCAGTTGGTCCAGTTCCACCACCTGGTCCGGTAGGTCCTGTCGGTCCAGTTCCACCACCTGGTCCGGGAGGTCCATCGGGTCCTGTTGGTCCGGTTCCACCACCTGGACCAGTAGGTCCGGTAGGGCCATTAGGTCCATTAGGGCCATTAGGGCCAGTCGGTCCGGTAGGTCCAGTAGGTCCAGCTGGTATGGTAAATGCAAAAACTTTTGCTGTATCAGGGCCAGATGCAGTTACTGCAATAGGAGCACCTGTAGCAATAGTTGGTGTGCCAAAACCTGCAGCAGTACCTCCTGGTCCAGTAGGGCCATTAGGGCCATTAGGGCCATTAGGGCCAGTCGGTCCGGTAGGTCCTGTCGGGCCAGTCGGTCCTTGTAAAGCTAAATTTGTAATAGTTGATTTTTCCCATGCAGAAGCAGTTACATCATAATAAGGAACTAAATCCGAAGCAACTGCATCAGTTCCAGTAGCAAAAGCTGTTAATGCAGTACCTACATTTGCAGCATCAGTTACATCTGCACTAGCTTCTATTCCATCTAACTTAGTACCATCTGTAGCTACATCTCTACCATCTACTGTTCCACCAAGAGTAATATTGTTGCCAACAGCAACGTTATTACTAAAGTCTTCATAGACTGCTTTACTGGCTGGTTGCGTGACAAATACATTTTTTGTACCTGCTCCAAAGCTAACTAACGCGTTACTATTAGAACTAGAATAAACTGTTGTACGTGAAAGTGTTTGACCGGATTGTGTATAAGTGCCGTGGCCTACTTCAAAGTTAGCACCACCATCAGCTTCAATAGTATAGTAAACGTTATTACCGTTACCTATACCTGTTTGAAAAGTTTGAAAACCTTGAACCGCGGTACCTGATAACGTAATCGTCCCAGTACCAGTAGTTGTGCTAGTCTCTTTGACTCTATCATTAAGAACAAGGGCCATTTAAACTCCTTATCCTAGTCTGATGATCTCTGCTCCACCACCTGCTGTTGGAAACTGAACTGTAAAGGTTCCGTTAGTGGCTGTAAAGTCACCACCAAAAGCTAAGACAACTACAGCATCATTTGTTGGTCCGCCAGAATCTTGTCTGTAAATTAAACCACCGTTTGCTGTGAATGAAGCGGAAGCCCATACTACATTATCAAAATCAACATATGCTGTAGCTACACTTGAACCACCAGTTACTGATGGGTTACCACAAACTTGACCACCTGCTGAATAAGCAGTTCCGGCTGTGTTTGTAATTTCGTTTCCTGTTGAATAAGCTGTTGTGGTTGCACCTAAAGTTGCTGAAGAAGTATACAGAGCTAAATAATAAGCTGCTGCTGTTCCATTTTGAGTTGCCCCAATAAAATTGTGATTACCTTTAAGTAATTCTTGTTTAAAGACATTGGCTACTGCCTGTGTTATTGCCATAATTTTCTCCTATTAAGGGTTTGTTGATGGTATTGCAATTCGCATACTACCGTCTCTATACTCGTCTCTTCGTTTTTTACCAAGTTGTTCTTGAGCAAGTTCTGTAATAGCTTCTTTAAAAGATTGCTCATAAACAGCTTGTTCTTGTGGTGCTTTTAAATATTTAAAAACTTCACATAAGCAGGCGTATAATATAACCCTTGGAGCATTTACGCTGACCCAAGTTTCGGTATTAGAAGAACTTAAACCTGATAACTTCTTAATTGTACCTATCTCAAACTTATACACTGCATTTGGAGTTGGAGCAATAGCTATTTGGCCCATATCCCAAGTAGCGTAATATCTTGGTTTAGCCGCGGACCCCGTTTCTGGAGTCGGGTAATATTCGTTTAAGAAGTCTACATCAACACGGACTAATTCGTGACGTTCTTTGGTTCCCGAATCGGTGTATAGAGTTACATATCTAATATTAGTAATATCTTCAATAGATGGTTTAGTAGGATCCGATACACTATATCCAGGTAATGTTATAAAACGACTATTTGCAGCTGTGTTTCCATTAAGGTAATCTTTAGTATTATCTAGTTCTATTGTTCTAAAAATTCTGTTTTCAGCATGGTTTATTATATCATTCAAAATAACATCTGTTAAAACCTGATTATCTGTTTCTGCGTAGTCTAATAGTTGCTGTTTTAATTCTGTATATGTGGTCATGTTGATACTTTAGTAATAGACATATTACTTCCTCCAAAATTAATTATACCACCACTTTCCCAATATTTAAAGCCTTTACCGCCGGCAGCTTCAAATTGATCAATATAAGTAGTTCTATCATCAATTAATAATTTGTTAGCACCACCAAAAGGTCCTTTATCAAAGTTAGTTGCAAAGTCCATACTTACTGGAGCTCGCGCTCCGGTATATCTTGCATTGATCCAAGCTATTTTTTCAGTGTTGTAAGTAGGTCCAGTAGATAAAACTGCCCAACTACCATTTTTAGAAATTACTAAATCAACTAACGCGTCTGCTTCTGCTCGTTTATCAAGATTAGCAAAATAGGCACCACCACCGGCAGCGGCGATCGCTTGAAACTCAATTGCAGGTGTCAAGTCATACCAATCAGGACCAACAGGTAATAAACCAATGTTGGTAGCAAAAGTAGCTATAGCTTGATAATATTCTGTTAAGACTCCATCCATATCTACATAAACAGTTGTAGTTCCTGGGATACAGTTTGCTGTTAAAAAAGCAGTGATTTGATCATTAGGGTTAAAATCAAAAGTATTTGGTGTTACTGCAGTAACTGTATGTCCAGCTGCAATATTAATATCATCGTCTTCTAAGTGAGAAACTTGTGGATAGGTAGGAAAGAAAGAAACAGCTCCATTTATTCTAATAATATCACTTACTTTATAACCGTGTCCTGGTAATGTGACTGTGATTATTTCACTATCAGTTGGGCCTGCTTGTAAAGCGTTATCAGTTAATAATTGTGGTACCGGTGGTTCTACTCTGTCTGGTCGAGCAAATTGTAAGGCTGTTCTGTCACCTCTATGTGTTCTAGCTAGTAGTTGTGGGTGCTTAGATTCAAACTCTGTATAATGAACGCGAGAACCATTCCATTCTGTTACCATTTCATTATATGGAAAGGCTAGACCACTTCTGTCTGAAATTGATAGTGCATTTTTACCTGTAGAAAAACTAGACATTTGGATAATAATTCTGTGGGGTTATGTGAGTACTTGTTGCGGAACCATCCTCAGTTAAAGCTCTATTTAATTCATCTTCGTAATACATTTTTAAATTCTGCACTAAATCAGGTCTATCCTTTTGTGCTAGATAAAAAGCTAACCCAGCAGACATACAAGGAACAAAACGATATGGAACATCAGCTGTATTGCTGTAGCCTCCAACATCATCAATTCTTTTTGTGTAAAACATAGTTATAAAATTAGCGGCGGCAGTTGAATCAGGCGCAGGATATATCGTAACAGTAATGTTATCGATAAATCTTTGTACATAATATTGTGAGGGTCTGCTTTTTGTTAATTTATTAGAATAAGACTGATAAGTACTTCTATCAACTTTAGTTAAACTACTATCTGATTGATCGGTAGCACCTTTATTAGTTCTATAAGCTGTTTCTAAAACATCATCTAAACCGTAAAGATTTACTGGATCAGTAACTGCACTGGTACCATCAGCCGTCGATCTAAAAAATTTATACTCTGCTTGGCCTTCAACTAAATCTATATTAGCTTGTCCTATTTCCCAATAGTGCAGACCTCTATTAGCCCATTCTTGAAACATTATATTTAAAGAACGTCGTGCTGATTTTAATTGATAACCACTAACGCTATTAAGACCTATTCGATTATAGGCTTCCTCAATAATATCATCAATTAAAAATCCACTTTCAAAAGTAGATGTTCCGGATGATGCCATTGAACCTCCTAGTTAAATGTTATTGTAACGCTTGGTGCATTTGTTAAATCTAAATAACAACCTGTCTTAAATCTAATACCACTTCCAGGAACAAAAACACTTAGTCCCTCTGTACCAAACTCAAACTTGTGAGCTGTTCCTGCTGCAGAAGTTCCGTCATATAATATAACAATTGCGTTAGCAATTCCTTCTGCTTGTATAGATGTAACCCTACAAGGTCCCGTAACTAATTGACCATCAGCATTTTGTTGTGAGGTTCTTTGGTCTGATAAATAACCATTACTCATAATATTAATCTCCTAAACATGTGGGGCCGAAGCCCCACATTAATTTTTATTAACCTAAGTTATTATCTTGTGCGTAAACAATTGTAACTCTAGTTGTTCCGGCACTAGTAGCCGCTGAAGTAGTTATTGTTAACTTTATATCAGCAGATCCAGTATCAGACCAAGCTAATGCACCACCAGCTTCTGTTGTCGGTCTTTTTTGACCAACAGCTGTTCCTAGTGCAAAAGTATTAACAATTGTAGCAGCTCCACCTACAGTGTCACCAATACTTAAATTGGTTGCACCTGATGCAGCAGTTACAGAGTCTAAAATAACATCTACTATTTGTGAGTTTGCTGGAATAACCATATCAGTTGATCCTGCAGCAATCGCACCACTTGATAAATCAATCAGGTGAGTTTGAGACATTAATACTTGTCCTGTATTTTTTACGTTTCTGCCGAGTGTACTACCAGCAGTTTCTTTGATTGTTCCGGCTTTAATAGGACCGGAAAAAGTTGTTGAAGCCATAATTTTTCTCCTAGTTATTTTAGTGTAGTCTCTAGGCCGTCGTCTGAGTACGTCTACACTAAAGGGTTATCTCAGTTTATTAGAATGAAGTATACGCTTTTAAATAAAAATATGCAAATAAAAAAGGGGGCCGAAGCCCCCTTAATTAAAGTCTTAAACTAATGCTTAAGCACCTGGAGAACCAAAGATTCCACGAGGATCAGACCAACCGAAGCTGTATCTTTCCCTTGCTTTATATCTCATGTTGCCAGTTTCAAAATCGCCTTCCATAGCGGTTTTAATTGGCGCTCTTACCATGTGTTTCATTCCGTTAGGAACATCAGTTTTAATGAAGAATGCATCGTCATCAGTTAAGAAGTTATTCACAGCATAACCCTGTGGAATCATTCCCATTGATTTCATTGCATTGATATCATTATCAGCTGTGCCAACTCTATTAGCAGACTTCATGATTCTATCAGCTACGAACTGCAAGTTAGAAGGTATAATAAGTTTCATACCCTTAGCTGCAATTTTTAAGCCTCTTTCATCAGTAAGTGAACCAATGTCGATCAAACACTGCTCTAAAGATGTTTCAGAAAGATCAGCCGAGACTAATAATTCATTCACAAAATTTCCAGCAATGGTCGGGTGACCAGCAGCTCTGTTAGCAGTTTGACCAGAACATAATGTTGCTCCGTCGCCACCAACTATGCCAGCCGTAAATGCATTGTTTAATACACTTGCCGCTTTGATCTGCTTTGTGTTAGCCATAGAACGTGCTAATGCTTTCGTATACCGTGTAGAAATTTTATCATACAAGTTATCTTCAACAGCTTCCTCAGTTAGTGAGAATGCTAGTGCAACAGTTTCGTGTTGGTATCTTGCAGTAAAAGTTTCTTGTGCGTTATCGTATACGATTGCTGCACCTTCTGCTTTAACAGATGCGTTTTGGAAACCAGATAACATTACTTCTTCTTCAAAAGCTCTGTCACTGTTTT
>TARA_R110000824_G_scaffold15247_3_pt1 | contig 24034 bp, 29 predicted proteins | sample TARA_R110000824 | Tara Oceans TARA_R110000824 (sample SAMEA4397747) | marine metagenome | biome: Polar Biome; feature: [MES] marine water layer (ENVO:01000295) within the mesopelagic zone...; material: water (ENVO:00002006), including particulate matter (ENVO:01000060) such as......
GTATCATGGTCTTGTAAGTTGGTAGCTGAAAAGCCTTGGGATTTTTCTCCAATACCGCTTTACAAACCACCCGAGTTGGATCTAGAGAATATCATAGATCAACATATTTCGCACACGCCTAATATTGAAAAATTGGCAGAAAACTGCTTAGAAAAGTATAAAAAAGCTTTTGAGAGTATGATATGAAAATATTTGTTTTAGCGCCTCAAGAAGACTGGATATGCGATAGACTGGTAAAAGAGTGGTACAGCGAATTTAAAGATATATCAACAAAAAATATAAATGAAGCAGATGTTATATGGTTGCTTGCAGGTTGGTGTTGGAATCATATACCGATTGATATTTTAAAAAATAAAAAAATAATAGTAACTGAGCATCATATTGTACCTGAAAAATTTAGTAATGAAAAATATCAAAATTTTTTACTAAGAGACCAATTTGTTGATTGTTATCATGTACCTAATGAAAAAACAAAAAACTTATTATCACAAATTACAAAAAAAAGAATTGAAGTCATTTCTTACTGGTATAATGATAAATTATGGAATCCAATAAGTCAATCAGAATCTAGAAAATTTTTAAATCTATCTAATGACAATTATTATGTAGGTTCATTCCAAAGAGACACAGAAGGCTCAGACTTAAAGACACCTAAGCTAGAAAAAGGACCAGATTTACTTTGTGAGTATTTAATTAGAAATAGAAATAAAATGAAAAATCTTCATGTATTATTGGCCGGATTTAGAAGACAGTATATTATAAACAGGCTCGAGTCAGAAAAAATAAAATATACGCTTTTTGAAAAAACAGATATTGAAACAATAAAAATGCTATATGCAGCATGCAATTTATATATTGTTTCATCAAGATTTGAAGGAGGCCCGCAGGCCATTATTGAGGCAGCTGCTATGAGAGTTCCTATAATATCAACAGATGTAGGTATAGCATCTAATATATTAGACAAAAAATCTATCATAGACATTCAGATTCATAATCATGAACAACCAAACAAAGAAAGCATTGAACATGCATATAAAAATGTATTAAAAATAAATCTAAAAAATCATGGAAACAAATTTATAAATTTGTTTAAGGAAATAATATGAAAAAAAGAGCATTAATAACCGGAGTCAATGGGATGGACGGCTCACATCTAGCTGATTTTCTTCTTGAAAAGAATTATGAAATATTTGGCCTAGAAAGAAGATCATCAGTTAAGAATAGAACAAATACATCTCATCTTGAAAATAAAATAACTTTCTTAATGGGCGATTTAACAGACCAAAATTCTCTTTTTAGAGCAGTTAAAGAATCTAATCCTGATGAAGTTTACAACTTGGCAGCACAATCATTTGTAGGAGAAAGTTGGAATACACCTGAACAGACATCAGACGTGACTGGTCTCGGAGCACTAAGAATGTTAGAAGCTATAAGAGAGTTTGGAAAACCTGTTAAATTTTATCAAGCAAGTACATCAGAGTTGTACGGTAGAATGGTTGAAAACCCTGCGAAGGAAACAACGCCTTTTTACCCAAGAAGCCCATACGGCGTCGCAAAATTATATGCTCACTGGATTACAAAAAACTATAGAGAGTCTTACGGAATGTTCAATGTCTCTGGTATTCTTTTTAATCATGAGTCTGAAAGAAGAGGATTAGAGTTCGTAACAAGAAAAATTAGCAATGGCGTTGCAAAAATAAGTCTTGGTCTGCAAGACCATATTTCATTAGGAAATCTTGATGCTAGGAGAGACTGGGGCTACGCACCTGATTTTGTAGAAGCAATGTGGATTATGATGCAGCAAGAAAAACCAGATGATTTTGTAATAGCAACAGGTGAAGCGCATTCAATTAGAGAATTTTTAGATGTAGCATTTAGATTTGTAGGGATTGACAAGTGGTCTGATTATGTTAAGCAAGATCCAAGATACATGCGACCAGCTGAAGTTGACGTGCTCTGTGGCGACTTTTCCAAAGCACAGCGTTTATTAGATTGGAAACCAAAAATAAATTTTGAAACACTTGTTAACAGAATGGTTCAAAATGATATTTTGATAAATAAAATATAAAATAATAAACTTTTACTTAACTTATTATAATAAAAAGAGGACAAATGAAACATATAAATATTATTGACAAACTTTCTGAAATTGGTGTAAGCTTAGATGAGATAAATTTAGGAGACTTCGATTTGATAGGTGAGTATACAGCAAAAAAGAATAGAGACAGAAGCAGTGACTTATACAAGACTGTCGGCTGTTTCTTCAGACCTAACTATGAAAGAGGTATCTTGATGTACTACCTTATGAAGAAAATGAAGTTTGAATCAATTCTAGAAATAGGTTTCGGTAGAGGTTATGCTACTTTGTGCATGGCAAAAGCTATGTGTGACATGGGCATTGATGGCAAAATAACAACTGTTGATCCTAACTTTGATGAAAAATTTTTAAATCAACTAGCAAATATATTTCCAAAAGAATGGTTTGATAAGATTAACTTTGTACAAGCTAAGTCCGATAATTATTTTGATGAATATCCAGATGATAAGTTTGACTTTATTTATATAGATGGCGATCACACTTTTGATGCTGTCAAAAACGATTGGGAAAATTCAAAAGATAGATTTGTAAAAGCATTACTTTTTGATGATTATCATCTTCCTACAAAAGATAGTGGCCCAGGTATCCAGTGCGCAAAACTAATTGATTCAATTGAAGATGAAAGTAAAGAATTGATTATTATGGATCGTCGTATATTTCTAGATGATAGAAAATATTCATATGAACAAATTGATTATGGTCAAGTTTTACTAACAAGAGGCTAAGAATGAAAATTGTTGGACTATACAACTGGCATGACGGTGGCTACGCTGTTTTAAATGACGGCGTGCTCGAGGAGCATATAGAATTTGAAAGGTACACTAGGTTAAAAGAATCGCCCGGCGATTCTTTAAAGTACTTAGAAGATGGCTATTTGAAGAAAAAACATTTAACTTTAGACGACATAGATTGTTTTGTTTCTCCCTGCCCAGTAAACAACTTAGTACAAAGTCAAAATGAAACTTATGAAACTTTTACTAAGATAAAGAAGGAAGAAATAAGTTTTTATTCACACCATCTTTGCCACGCAAGCCATTCATTTTATTCATCAAACTTTAAAGAAAGTCTGATAGTCACAATTGACAGCGCAGGAATGGAAGACGACGGAAGGGCCGTTTCAACTTGTGCATACTACGGTAATGACAAAAAGATAGAAAAAATATTTGACATAGAAAGCAATCATTTTAGCATAGGCAACTTATGGGGCAGATGCACAAGATTTATTTTTAAAATGAGCACAGGGTTCCCTAGAGGTCATCAAGCAGGCTCTATCATGGCAATGGCAGCGCTAGGAGACTCATCTAGATTTTATGAAGATTTTTTTAAAATGGCAACTTCAGATTTTCAGCATGTTAAGCACACGCCAGCCGGTTACGTTAGAGGCAAATATGTCAAACCCGAAGATGATGTTACGCACAACTATTTAGAAAAATATAGAAAATTGGGAGAGGATCCTTTCAATGGCCAACAAAATTTATTTGATATGGCAGCTGCACTTCAAAAAGTAACAGAAGTCACAATGACACAGTTCATATCAGAGACTTTAGATATGATTAAGTTAAAAAAAGGAATTGATGTAAGCAATGTTTGCCTTGCGGGCGGCGTGAGTTTAAATTCTGTCTTTACAGGAAAGATTGTGAAAAATCTAAAAGGAAGGGTTAAGAATGTCTTTATCCCTGCTGTACCTTATGATGCAGGCTTGTCAATAGGCGCATGTCAGTATCACTGGCACCATGTTTTAGAAAAAGAAAGAAATTATGATAAAAGTTTTTTTGTTACACCTTATCTGGGCGAAGAGTATACAGAAACTGATATCAGAGATGCAATTAAAAGCAATATAAAAGATATCTTTATTAAAGAAAATGTAGATATCGATGAATGTGCAGATTTATTAGTGAACAACAAGATAATCAGTCTTTTTCAAGGACGATCAGAATCTGGCCGCCGTGCATTAGGAAACAGAAGTATTATCGCTAATCCCATAGATGAAAACATGAAGTCTATGATAAATAAAAAAGTAAAGCATAGACAGTGGTATAGACCATTTGCACCCACCGTATTAGAAGAACATGGCAAAGAGTGGTTTTGCAATTATTTTGAATCACCTTACATGGGATTTGTATTCAAAATAAAAGAAGACAAGCTCGGAAAGGCACCAGCAATTGAACATTTTGATGGGTCAGCAAGAATTCAGTCAGTTAGTAAACATCAGAATGAAAACTACTATAACTTAATTAAGTCTTTTCATAGCAAAACAGGAATTCCAATAGTTCTAAATACAAGCTTTAATGATAGAGAACCAATTGTAGAGACACCTTCTCATGCAATTAGTTGCTTCTTGGGTACAGATATTGATTATTTGTATTTTCTAGAATATCAAATTTTAATAAGCAAGAGCTCTAAATGAAAAAAATATACATAAATAGACAACCCGAAGAAGGCCCGTGGGGCGGAGGTAATAACTTTGTTAAGGCCATGTATATGCACATGCCAAAAATGGGCTTCAATATTGTATCAAACCCTGCTGTGTCTATTCCAGATGTTATATTTTTACAAAGTCCACTACCAGATAGCAAGACTAGATTTTCGATTAATGAAGCACTTTTTTTAAAACAAAAGTTTCCACAAATTAAAATAATTTTAAGAGTTAATGACTGTGATGCAAGAAAAGGAACAGCAATAATTGACAACATGTGGATACAAAGCAGTAGTCTTGTTGACAAGACTGTGTTCGTATCAAATTGGATGAAAAATTACTTTATTGAAAAAGGCTGGCAATGCAAAGACAACAGCGTACTCTACAACGGTGTAAATCTTGACCACTTTAGCGAGTCGAAAAAAATAAAAAATGGAAAAATAAACATTGTTACACACCACTGGTCTGATAACAGAATGAAGGGATTTGATATTTACGAAGAGTTAGATGCTTTTGTAGGGACTAGTGATAGATTTACTTTTACTTATATTGGAAGAGACTTAGGCACATTTAAAAATACAAAAGTAATAAAGCCTCTTTTTGGATCATCACTGGGTAGCGAATTATCAAAATTTGATGTTTATGTAAGCGCTTCAAAGTCCGATCCAGGCCCTAATCATATTCTAGAAAGCTTAGCTTGCAAGATCCCCACATATGTTTCCAAAGCCGGCGGTGGATGTATAGAATTTGCAGGTAAAGATTTTGTCTTTGATGACTTTGAAGATTTAAGAAATATCTTAATGAAAGAAAAATATAACATCAACAATACAATTAAGTTGAATAGTTGGAAAGTGTGCATAGAAAACTTACTAGCAATAATAAAAGAGGAAGATAGATGAAGAATGAAATGGTAACAATTGCATTGCATACCGGAAAAAAAGAATATTATCCACTAATAGAAAATTTTTTAAAATCATTTCTAATTTGCAACACATACCCTAACATAGAACTACTCTTAATAGAATCGGCAGGAAATCAAGATATAAGAGAATGGTTTAGCTTGCTGAATTTTGAAAATAATTTTATTAATTTTGATGGTACAGTCACATCTGTAAAGAAAAATAAAAACGTTGAAATAAAAAAGTCTTTGTTAAATATTGATCTAGATTCAAAGCTTCGGTGGAATATACACTTTACAAATGCTTGGAAAGAAGCTATCGCAGCAGCAAAAGGAAAATATTTTGCATTATTTGCAGAAGATAATCAATTTAATATCGAAGGCGACATTATAGATGATTACATCGCTGTGCTGAAAAATAATACAAAATCATTAGTGCATTTTATGGCACAACAAAAATACAAGTACTATAAAACTAACAATAGAATAGCAGAGACAATAGAAGTTAATAATTTAAAGTTCTTCAGAGCAGAAGAAACAAAATGGTGTTTTTTTGGATTGACTGACATTTCAAACTATGATGACATTGGTGAACTAAAAATCAACTTCAATAATGAAGAAATAACAAGCGAAAACTATTATAAGATGCATATAACAATGCAAGATTATACTGACAGAGCAAAAGAAAAAGGCTACCAAAGATTTTACCCTAGTATTCCTCATGGTGTATGGCTTTATAATGATGATAGACCAGCGATTATTAAAAAAATAAATGAAGCGACGAAAGAAAATCCAGACTATGTGTACTATAAGATTTTTAAAAAATCAGTGCTCACTAATCAAATTATAGATGCATCATTTCCTATATGCACAGATGATTATAAGACTCAAATAAACAACAAATGAAAAAAATTTTTACAAATGGTTGTTTTGACATTCTTCACCCAGGACACATTTCGCTACTAAAATATTGTAAAAGCCTTTGCGGTGAAGTTATAGTAGGTCTTAACAGTGATGAAAGTGTTAAAAGACTTAAGGGTAGTTTGCGACCAATCAACTGTCAAGAAGATCGAAAAGTAATGCTAGAGTCTATCAAGTATGTAGATAAAGTTATCATATTCTATGAAGATACACCCTACAATTTAATAATAGAAACATTACCTGATATAATTGTAAAAGGCGGCGATTATACTAATCGTAAGGTTGTGGGAGGCGACATATGCGAGGTAAAATTATTTAATTATGAAGAAAGACACTCAACAACTAAAATCATACAAAATATTATTAATAGGTGACTCTTGCGAGGATGTCTATTCTTATGGTTCTATCGATAGGAAAGCTTTTGAAGATCGCCCTGTGGGCGATGGTGTATCTATTCTAAACGTGTCACACGTAGTTGAAAAGCCTGGAATGGCAAAGAATGTATTGAAAAATTTAAGTGCATTAGTTCAAAATGTAGACTTTGTTACTAATTCTGAAATAATTAGAAAATCAAGATTTATAGACACAAGAAATAATAATAAAAGTATCTTAAGAGTTGACTATAACGACAACGTCAAACCTATGATGTTAAGCAGACTTTTAAACATAGATACAAGTGTATATGACTGCATAGTAATATCAGATTACGACAAAGGATTTGTCAGTGAACAGATAGCAAGTACTATTGTCTCAGACTATAAGGGTAAAATTTTCGTAGACTCAAAAAAGAAAAATTTAAAAAAATATGAAAATTGTATCATAAAGATAAATGAGCATGAAAATGAAATGGTCGAAGAATTTCCAGATAATTATGAACTAATAGTGACGCTAGGCAGTCGCGGTGCCCAATGGAATAATAAAAATTTTAATCCAGGTGTCTGTGAGGAAGTTATTGATATTTGTGGTGCCGGCGATACTTTTTTTGCAAGTTTCATAGCATGCTATCTTCACACAGATGATTTTAGTACTTCAATAAAAATAGCAAATCAATGCGCTGCATCAGTCTTGAAACATATAGGTAATCACTATATCACTAGTGCAGAATTCAATCTTATGCTAGCAAACATAAATTAGATTGTAAACAATGTCTTGACATAGTAATATAATGACATGAGGAAAGTTTATGAAAAGAGCTTTGATTACTGGTATCACGGGTATGGTAGGTTCGCATCTTGTAGATTATCTATTTGAAAATACTGACTGGGAAATACACGGGATGGTTCGATGGAATGATGATATGAAAAATATCTGTCATTTATCAGAGCACATAAACAATAAAAATCGTATCTATCTTCATAACGGTGACTTAAATGACTTTGCTAGTCTAGTATCTGTTGTAAATAATTCTAAACCTGATTATATCTTCCACTTAGCAGCGCAAAGCTATCCAAAGACTAGCTTTGACTCACCGCTAGAAACACTTAAGACTAATATTATTGGAACATGTTCAATACTAGAAGTGATAAGACTTTCAAGTTATAATCCTATCATTCATATTTGTGCAAGCTCAGAAGTTTTTGGAAGAGTTTCAAAAGATGAGTTACCGATTCATGAAGATGTAAGATTCCACCCAGCCAGTCCTTATGCTATTTCAAAAGTAGGAACAGACTTAATCGGGAGATTTTACGCAGAAGCTTATGATATGTGTGTCATGACAACTAGAATGTTTACGCACACAGGACCTCGCAGAGGTGATGTTTTTGCTGAGTCTACTTTTGCAAAACAAATAGCAATGGCTGAAGCAGGAATAATTGAACCAGTTATTAAAGTAGGAAATCTAAATTCTATGAGAACATGGGCAGATGTAAGAGATGCAGTAAAAGCATATTATATGCTTGTAACTGTTGATCCAACTCCAGGCGCTTACTACAATATTGGAGGATCATATTCTTGCACAATCGGGGAAATGCTAGACTACTTAATAAGCAAGTCGACTTGTGAAAATTTAAGAGTAGAAACAGAATCACAGAGGCTAAGGCCTATAGACGCAGATTTGCAAATACCTGATACATCAAAATTTACACGTCACACCGGGTGGAAACCTGAGATAGAATTTGAAACAACAATGAACGACCTTCTTGACTATTGGAGAACAAAAGTAAAGCTAGGTAAACACTTTTTAACGAGGTAGAAATGAAAAAAGTTGACGTGCTATACATACATCCGAATGCTAGTAAAAAAGTATATCAAGATCTTAGCAAGGACTTATCAGCAATTGAACCACCTATTTGGGCCGCACTACTTGCTAATAATTCAAGAAAAAATGGGTTCACAGCAAGAATTTTAGATTGCGAAGCAGAAAGACTAAGCAGCGAAGATGCTGCAAAAAAAATTAAAGATGTAAATGCGAGAATAAATGTAATAGTAGTTTATGGCCAACAGCCTTCAGCTTCAACTCAAAACATGCAAGGTGTTAGAAGTCTTTTAACCTCTTTAGCGTCTTATGATGTAGGAAAAACTTTACTGGTAGGCTTACACCCTTCTGCACTGTCTAGACAGACATTGACAGACGAAAATGTTGACTTTGTATGTCAAGGAGAAGGACCATACACAATTAATGGATTACTGACAATAGACATGAACAACGTTGAATTATTGTCACAAGTTCCCGGTTTGTGGTATTGGAAAGACGACAAAGTTGCTTTTACAAAACCGGCGCCTATTATTCCTCAAGAGTCTTTGAGTGAAGAATTGCCAGGGATGGCTTGGGACTTGCTGCCTATGGAAAAGTACAGAACTTCCAACTGGCACGCAATGTCAAACAGCAACGATAAAGAACCTTTTGCCTCACTTTACACTAGTCTAGGATGCCCATTCCGATGTAGTTTTTGCTGCATAAATGCGCCCTTTGGAAATAACAACTTAGAAAATTGGGATTACGGAAGAAATAAATTTAGATATTGGGAAACAGACTTTATAATAAAAGAGTTTGACAAAATACATTCAATGGGAATAAGAAACGTCAAAATAGCCGATGAAATGTTTGTCTTAAATAAAGATCATTTTCTAGACTTATGCAATAAAATTATTGAAAGAAAATATGACTTTAATATATGGGCATATGCCAGAATTGATACAGTAAAAGAAGAATATTTAGAAACTTTAAAAAAAGCTGGTGTCAATTGGTTGGCACTAGGTATTGAATCAGGTAACGCTGCAGTTAGAAAAGATGTTGTTAAGGGTAGATTTACTGAAGTTAATATAAAAGACTTAGTAGACAAGATAAAAAGAGCAGGAATAAATGTCATAGGGAATTACATTTTTGGTTTGCCCGAGGATAACATTGATTCTATGAAAGAAACTTTAAATCTTGCCAAAGAACTAAACTGTGAGTTCGCTAATTTTTACTGCACTATGGCATACCCTGGATCAACACTCTATTTAGAAGCTTTAAAAAACAATTGGTCATTACCAGACGCTTACGAAGGTTACTCTCAACACTCTTACGAAATGAAACCTCTAGATACAAATTATCTAAAAGCATCAGAAGTAGTTGCATTTAGAGACGATGCTTTTCACGATTACTACGAGGATGAAAAATACTTAAGCTTTATTGAGAAAAAGTTCGGAACTGAAACTAGAGAAGAGATAGAGAGAATGACACAACACAGGCTAAAAAGAAAAATTCTAGGAGACTAGGTGGAAGATATAAACGGAGTTAGAGTACTTACACCCGATGTCTTTACAGACTATAGGGGCGATTTGTGGACTATTTGGAAATCAGGTGTAGATAAAACTCTACCCAAGTTTAATCATGACAAGGTTTCGACATCAAGGAAGAATGTTTTAAGAGGAATTCATGGAGATTTTAAATCTCACAAACTCATTACTTGTTTGTTTGGGACTCTATACTTTGTAATAGTTGACAATAGGAAAAACTCTCCAACATTCAGTCAGTGGAGGTGCATGATGCTAGATGATAAAAAACGCCAACAAGTTTTATTACCCCCAGGCGTAGGGAACGGATTCTTAGTAATAAGTGATTATTCTGTATTTCATTACAAATGGGCTTATGATGGAGAATACCCAGATGTTGAAGATCAATTTACTCTAAAGTGGAACAATAAAAACTTAAATATAGATTGGCCTATAGATAATCCTATTATGCAATTGCGAGACAAACAATGAACTTAGTAATACCTAAAAATTTAAAAAAAGTTAGAGAAGTAAGCGTAACTCCTGATGAGTTAATTCAATTTGAATTAAACATAAAAGAAAAATATGAGCAGGGCAAGATTAGAGGACCCGTTCATTTATCTAAAAACAACGAGCAAGAACTAATTGAAATATTTAAATACATTGACAAAGAAGACTGGGTTTTTGTTCCATGGAGAAATCACTATCACGCAATTCTACATGGTGTAGACAAAAACAAGCTACACGCCAGCATAATGAGTGGAAACAGTATGCACACAAACAATATCAACCCGAATTTTTATTCTTCTTCTATTGTAGGCGGTATAATACCTCTTGCAACTGGAGTTGCAATGGCATTAAAAAGAATAGGCGCAAAAACAAAAGTGTGGTGCTTTGTCGGTGACATGACAAGAGAGACAGGAACGTTTCACGAATCGTACAAGTATACTAAGAATTTTGAATTACCTATTCAGTGGGTGATCGAAGACAATGGTGTGAGTGTTCATACTCAAACAGAATCTGCTTGGGGTAAACACAGTGATATACCGGATGACGTGTTATACTATAAATACGATATGGTGTATCCTCACCACGGAACTGGAAAATGGGTAAATTTTTAAAATGAAATATAAAGAAGCACTAACAAGCGCTATGGAATGGCTGGGTAGTAAAGATGACACTTTGTTTCTGGGCCAGGCTTGCAGAGTGAGTGGTCATTCAATATCAAGCACTCTAGTTAATGTCCCCATGGAGAAAAGAATCGAATTGCCTGTTTTTGAAGAGACACAGCTGGGAATATCAACAGGGATGTCTTTGATGGGTTTTACTACAATTACCGTGTATCCTAGATTCGACTTTTTAATTTTAGCTATGAATCAGCTGGTTAATCACTTAGATAAAATAGAAGAAATGTCAAGAGGCGATATGAAACCAAGAGTCATCATAAGAGTATCAGTTGGTTCTAAAAACCCAATCGATGCAGGCCCTCAGCACACACAGGATCACACAGAGGCAATTAAAAAAATGCTGACAAATGTTAACGTTGTAACTTTAAACGAACCAGAAGATGTTTTTCCAGCATTTAAAAAGGCGTACGAGCGAAAAGATAGCAAGTCTACATTAATTGTTGAGTATGGTGAATTTTATGGTAGCAAGTAATCAATTTGCATGTAAGTTAGAATAATTTTTTTTATTATATGAGCATAAGTGGAGGATACATGTATGAATGGCCCTTGATAAACGACAACATTAGTCGCGATGATAGAGAAAAATTAGCTAAGTTTGTTTTAGAAACAGAAAGATTTACTAATGGTCCGAAAGTTAAAGAATTTGAAAAAGCTTGGTCTGATTGGCTTGGGGTTAAACACTCTGTCTTTGTCAACTCTGGCGCTAGCGCAAACTTTATAATGTCTGCTATTCTCAAAGAAAAAAGAGGTCAGGGTGAAGTAATAGTCCCACCCATAGGCTGGGTTTCAGACATAGCCCCCCTTGTGCAAATGGGAATGACGCCTGTTTTTGTTGATGTATGTTTGGAAAATTTAGCAATTACTTTTGAGAATATTAAAAATGCTATAACAGAAAAAACTGTGGGTATTGTACTTGTTCATGTATTAGGGTTTAATGCAATATCAAAAGAAATAATAGATCTTTGCAATGAAAAAGGCATAATGCTATTAGAAGATTGTTGTGAGTCCCACGGTGCAACTTTCAATAGTCAAAAAATTGGTAATTTTGGAGACATGTCAAATTTTTCATTTTATTTTGGCCATCATATGACAACAATCGAAGGCGGCATGATATGCACAAATAGTGATGAACTATTAGACTATATTAAATTATTTAGATCACACGGTATGATAAGAGAGTGTTCTGAATCATTTAAACAAAAGTATATAGAAAAATATCCAGATCTTAACCCTCTTTTTACTTTCGCTGTACCTGGATTCAATATGAGAAATAATGAACTAAATGCTGTTATCGGTATTAATCAAATAAAAAGACTTGATAGTAACATTAAAAAAAGAACTGAAAATTTAAATACATGGCTGGATCATTTAGATAGTAAATCATTTATTACTGAATTTAATCGAAAGGGAAGTAGTAACTTTTCCTTACCTTTAATACTAAGAGAGAAAAATGATAAAGTTTGGGAGCAAACATTGAAGACGCTACAAGATCAAAAAATAGAGTATAGAATAGGAACAGCCGGAGGCGGCAATCAAGAAAGACAACCGTATCTTCGAGAAGGAAAGTATTCGTATAGAGTTGATAATAATTTAAAAAATGCAAATCATATACATGACTACGGTCTTTACTTAGGAAACCACACAGACATTAATTCTGAAATGATTATTAATCTATGCAAGAGAATAAACAATGAGTAGAAGATACTTACCGACACTCTCTGAATTAATTGACAGATTGTCAATTGCGCAACTAAAAGAAGTTTTTATCACTGAACATAAAGATGAATATGCTCTAGAAGTTTCAGATATTGTTCATGATATTCAAATATTACTAGACAAGGGTGAACCCGTAACGTCAGACACAATTAGAGCAATTGTTGTATTGTCTCAAATGAATCTTCATATTTGGCATAACGAATCAAATTACCGGAAAGGAATTAGCGAAGGTAATGATCTTGAATTAACCCACGGATTAAACGGAATTAGAAATACAGCCAAAAATAAGATTCAAGAAATCATGGGCGGCAGAAAAGATTATAAAATTGATTGTCTAGCTGCAGAATTCAATGACTGGAAAATAAGCTGGAAAACTGAAAAATAGTAAATACATGTTTTAAAAAAGAGTGTTAAGTAAAATGAACAAGATGAATAAAATATGTTTTGTAATCAAAGGTAAGACTTTTCTAAAGCCTATAATTCCATTAATTGCATTTTCAAATAATTTAGAATTAATACCTGTAGTTTTTTTCTATAAAGAGCGAGCAGGTAAAGCTTACGATTCTTTAAGCACAAGTGATATTGATTCAATCATATCAAAACTAAGCAAAGCAAATGTTTTAAGAAAGTGTGAATTTTATTGGGTTGATAATGAAAAAGATATTATTGATTTTATGAAATTAAACAATTTAAACAATATTGTTTGTCAAGATGCACAGCATCATTACAAAAAGCTTTGTGCAGAAAATAAAATTAAAGTTTTTTCAATTGGTGTTTTTTTTGATACACTTCATTACGCAAATGACCTAAGACTAAAAAGTACAAGCTACGAAAATGAGCACAGACCAGACGTCATTTACTTTCCTAATGAAAAATTCTTAAATGAATTTAAAACCATATATTCAAAATATCAATGTGAGTATAGATGCTTAGGAAGCCCGCTTTACGATCATTCAATATTCATAGATTATAAATTGCCGGCTCATGAGCGTCAAGAAGCTTCTATCTGCTTCTTGACGACACTTCAGTATTTAGTACCAGAAGCACTACAACAAGAATTAGAAGACTTTGTAGAATATTGCATAAAAAATGAAATTAATGTATATGTAAAGGGAAAGAAAAAAACCCCATGGGTTTTTAAAAACAAAAACTTGATAAATGATATTATATACATAGAAGAAGAGAAAGGATTTCCGTATACTTCGCTAGAGTTGATATTGAAAACAGACTTGCATATAGCATCATTCAGTACAAGTGCTATCGAGTCAAGCTATTTTGGAAAACCATCTATAAATTTAGATACAATTGATAAAAATAAACTAACTTATGCTGTTCATTCAATAAAACATGATTATAATTTTGAAGATGTTTTTAATTCTGATATATGCAAAACAATATCAGAAAACATTAAAGACACATATCATGCACTAATTTCCACAAGTAAAAAACCTGAGGAAGTTTTAACATACGACTCAAACAACAGTCTAAGAATTCTCAAAGATATTAAAACATTTTTATAAGAACTCTTGAGCTTAAAGTCAAGAGAAGGAGGAGATTTTTTGATAAGCGCAATTATACCAGCAAGAGCAGGCAGTAAAAGAATTAATTCAAAAAACACAGTATTGCTCGGACGACATCCGCTAATAGCATATTCAATTATTGCATGCAAATTAGCTAAAAATATTGATCGTGTCATTGTATCGACAGAAAGCAGATACATTGCTAACATTGCATTAAAGTACGGCGCAGAAGTACCTTTTTATAGACCTGACAGTCTTGCTTGCGACGACTCTAGTGACTTAGGTTTCTTAGATCACTTTTTTAGCAAAATAAACGTTGACAAAGTCGCGCTCATTAGGCCTACATCACCGCTAAGAAACCCTAGCGTGTTAGATTCTACAATTTCAAACTATGCAGAACATTACAGATCAGACTTCACGGGCTTTAGGTCAATGTGCGAGAGTAATCATTCACCCTACAAGATGTTTCAAATTAAAAACAAACAATGTATAGGATTTTTTGACGATTATAGAGGTGAAAAATTTTATACAAATTTACCTAATCAAACTTTTCCTAAGTCGTATACTCCGAATGGGTACATAGACGTTGTATTAAAAGATACAATTTTAAAACAAAATTCTGTTTTTGGCAATAAAATATTTGGTCAAGAAACAGAAGAGATTGTAGATATTGACAATCATTTTGATTTAGATTTAGCTGGTTATCAAATAGATACTAAATATGACATATTAAGTGTATTTTTAGATAAATTAGAATAGTATTGTTCTATACACACCAGCAAGGAGAAGTAATGAAAAAACAAACGTTTATTATCGGCGAGATAGGTATCAATCATAACGGAGATATTGACATTGCAAGAAGGTTAATTGATGCAGCAGCTCAATCCGGTTGCAATGCAGTAAAATTTCAAAAAAGAACTGTTGAAAAAGTATATACAAAGTCTGACTTAGATAGACCACGTGAAAGCCCTTGGGGTTCTACAAATAGAGAACAGAAACTAGGTCTTGAGTTTACTGAAGGTGAGTATGATATCATAAATGAGTACTGCAATTCTAAAAACATAGAATGGTTTGCCTCAGCTTGGGACGTAGATAGCCAAATATTTATGAGAAAATATGATTTAAACTATAACAAGGTTGCATCACCGCTATTGACAAACAGAGCACTTTTGGAAGAAATAGCATCAGAAGATAAACATACATTTATTTCAACTGGCATGAGTTCACTAGATCAAATTGAAAAAGCATCTTCAATCTTTAGAAAAGCAAATTGTTCTTTTGAATTAATGCATTGCAATAGTACATACCCACTTAAAGAAGAGAATATTAACTTATCTCTAATTCCACGTCTGGCGGAGTTATTTAATGTTGATGTAGGGTACAGTGGTCATGAGACAGGAATAACTGCTTGCGTAGCTGCGGTGGCCCTTGGTGCAACATCTATTGAAAGACACATAACATTAGACCGCGCGATGTACGGATCTGATCATGCTGCTTCTTTAGAAATTACCGGCCTAACGCAGATGATAAAGCATATTAGGACTGTGGAGAAATGTATGGGGTCTCCTGTTAAAGTAGTTCATGAAAGTGAGTTGCCATGCATGGCAAAGCTTAGGACAGTTGATACGCTATGAAAATTAGGCACGTTGGTATAACTGTTACTGATTTAGATAAGTCGATATTCTTTTACCAAGATTTGCTAGGTTTTAAAATAGAAAAAAGAATGAATGAGTCTGGAGACTTTATTGATAACATTTCAGATTTAAAAAATGTATCTGTTACAACTGTAAAGCTCAGCCCACCCGGAGGGACTTCAGAGAGCGTAATGATAGAACTTTTAAAATATCATTCTCACAAGACTGATATTGAAAGAATAGACATTAACAATGGAGGAATAACACACTTTGCATTAACTGTAAGTGATATTGAAGAGTTACATACTAGACTTACAAATGCAAATGTCGAGTTTAACTGCAAACCGCAGCTATCAACAGACGGCGGCGCCATAGTTACTTTCTGTAGAGACTTTGAAAATAACTTAATTGAAATTGTTGAAGTAATATAATGAAATCAGTTCTAATCACAGGCGCAACTAAAGGTCTTGGTAGAAAACTATCTGAAAATTTAATAAATAGCGGGTACGAAGTCTTCTGCGTAGGTAGGGACAAGGAAGCTCTAAGTGCGCTCAAGAATCTTGGGTGTGTGACTTTAGAAGTAGACTTTACAGAAAAAGAGAGTGCATGGCTTCCTAGACTAACAAATATGTGTCCTGAAGTTGACATACTCGTAAATAGTGCAGGTTCGTTTCCAATCAAAAACCTAGATAATTCTGACATTTCTGATTATGATGAATGCTTTAGTGTGAACGTAAGAGCTCCTTTTATTCTGATGAAAGCGTATATTCCTAAAATGGTAGACAAGGGTTTTGGTCGGGTTGTGAATATTTTATCATCGTCAGCATATAACGGTTCTAAAGACACGGCGCTGTACTGCGCTAGCAAGCACGCATTATTAGGCTTGACAAGATCTGCTTTTTTAGAGTACAGAGGCACAGGAGTAAAAATCCACAGCATCTCGCCCGGCTCAATGCAAACACCCATGGGGAAAACAGACACTAGGCAAGATTATAGCACTTTTATCAAGACAGAAGAAGTGGCAGACTTTATAGAGTACACATTTTGCTTAAACAACACAATGGTAATTGATGAAGTTAGATTGAACAGGTCAATAATAAGATGAAAATTTTTGAAGTTGAAAATAAAGTATGTGTCATAACCGGAGCTGGCCGCGGCATTGGTCTTAATTTAGCAAAATCACTTTATGATTTAGGCGCTTTTGTAGTAGGATTGGATGTCAAGTTTGATTCGCCAAGCAAGTCAGGTTTTAAGAAAATCAAAATAGATCTTCAGAATGACAAAGACATTGAAGAAGTAACAAAAAGTATAGTTAACTACTATAAGAAAGTCGACGTATTAATCAATTGTGCAGGTGTAACAATACCAAGCGAAAAAGAGTACAAACTAATTGATTGGAAAACAACATTTGATGTAAATGTGACAGCACCTTTTTTGTTAATGAAGCACTTTAAAGAAGGCCTAACACAATCAGATAGTCCATCAGTAATAAATATTACTAGTCTAAATGCAAAACTAGCTTTTCCTAACAATCCAGCATATGTTGCATCAAAATCAGCGCTTGCTGGATTAACAAGATCTTTTGCATTAGATTACGGTAAACTTGGTATTCGTGTAAACAATGTAGCACCTGGATATATAAAAACTGACATGACTGGTGAAAGCTGGACAGATGAAAGTAAGCGAAAGAAGCGCCAAGAAAGGACAATGCTGGGAAGGTGGGGTAGTGTACAAGATCTTGTTGGCCCAGTAGTTTTTCTAGCTTCAGATGCTTCATCATACATAACAGGGCAAACAATATATGTCGACGGCGGCTGGTCTGTCAAGGGTTTTTAATGTTTAGCGACTATATAGAAGCGATGTACCCGCAAGATGAAAACAATGACTATCCTTTTAAGCTATGTAAGCATATTTTTACTTCATATCTTAAAGAGTTTAAGTCAAAAAAAATAAAGTTTTTAGATATAGGTTGTGGAAGAGGTGTTCACACAAAAAACTTTATGAAACATTTGAATGGCGAATTCTATGCTGTAGACTTAGAAAAATCAGAAATTGAAAATGTAAATGTATCTAGTTGCAATCTTGAAAGTCAAATTCTACCTTATGATGATGATTTTTTCGATGTAGTTTTCACAAAGTCTGTTATTGAGCATATATCAAACACAAATAATTTTATTTCTGAAATTCACAGAGTACTGAAAGTAGGAGGATCTTTAATAATATTAGCACCTGACTGGCAGTCTCAAATGAAAAATTTCTATGATGACCCTACACACGTAAAGCCATTCACAATTAAGTCAATGAATTCATCTTTAAAGATGAACGGTTTTGACAATGTAAAAGTATCTTATTTTAGACAACTACCGATTGTATGGAAATTTCCATTTTTCGAGTATGCTTGTGATGCAATTAGTATAATTTTTCCAGAATCATTTAAGTGGAAAAATTTGACAGATCGCAATACAAAAGATAGAAAGTGGGTAAGATTTTCAAAAGAAAAAATGTTATTAGGGGTATGTATTAAATGAAAAAAGAAAGATGTTTGCCAAGAAAGACAAAAATTGAAATGACACATGTTGACAAGGGCTGGGGTTGGGAAAGATGGATTTGCAACGGCCCAGAATATTGTGGAAAATTATTATTCTTCAATAAAGGTAAAATGTGCTCATGGCATGTTCATAGATTAAAAGATGAAGTATTCTATCTGCAGTCAGGTAAGATGCTTGTAAAATATTCTGACGACGACGATGTTAATCTTGCTGATAGTGTAATATTAAATCCTGGCGACAATTTTCACGTTTACAGAGGTCTTAAGCACAGAATGATAGCTATCGAAGACTCTGAATTATTTGAATTTTCAACAGAACATTTCGATTCAGATAGTTATCGATTAGAAAAAGGCGACTAGCGATTATTATCATTACTATTGATAGAATAACAATAATTTAAATCTAAAATAAGGAAAAAATGATCTATTACGTTGATATAGATGACACAATCTGCAAATACCCGGACGAAAGAATTTATCAAAATGCTGTACCTATTAAAGAAAGAATAGAAGCAATAAATAAGCTATACAATGAAGGCAACACAATAGTATACTGGACAGCAAGAGGTGGAACTACAGGGATAGACTGGACAGAGCTCACGACTACTCAGCTGTCAAAATGGGAAGCCCTTCATCATGAACTAAAAATGTGGAAACCGCACTATGATTACTTTATTTGTGATAAGGCAATCAATTCAGAAAAGTTTTTTAAAAATAAAAAGTAGGAGTACTAAATGGGCTATCACGGCTACATACCTTTCATCACAGAATACGCACAAAATTTGCAAAAAGTTAATAATAGAAAAATAAAAATACTAGAAATAGGACTTCTTTATGGTGTTACAGCACATTGCATTACTAGTAATTTAAATTTATGCAAAGTAAATTTTGATTATCACGGTGTAGATCTTAAAGTTAGAGATGAAGTAAAAGTATATTCATCATACGCCATGCGCTTAAGCGGAAACAGCTTAAAACTTTATGAAGAAAATAGCATAACCTATCTAGCAAATTGCAAAGAAAAATTTGATATTATTTTGGTAGATGGTGACCACAATTATGCAACAGTTAAAAAAGAGTGCAGCTTTATAAAAGATCTACTTGTTGATGAGAATAGCTTGATAATATTTGATGATTACACTGGGCGATGGGGGAATAAAGATTTGTTTTACAAAGATAGAGACGGGTGGCAAAATAACGAAAAGTTTATAGAGCTTGAAAATAAAACAGAAAAACAAGGAGTAGGTACAGCTATCGATGAGTTTATGGAAGAAAGTAGAGAAAGTTTATTATCGTTTGCACTAATCGAAGGCGAGCCGATCTGCGTTATCAATAATCAAAATAAACTGCTATCGTTAGAAGGCGTTAAAATAATTCATGGTCAAACATACAAGAAGCCAAGCATAATAAAGTTACACGGAGTATCCGGACACGAAGTTTAAAATGAATGTAGGAATAATAGGCCAGGGGTTCGTAGGCACAGCAATTAGAGAAGGATTGAAAAACTTCTATAATATATCTGTATTTGACTTAAAGAAAGAGCTTTGCCCAAAAGAAATGTATTCTCCTGCATCTGACATTGTTCAGTTTTGCAATATAATATTCCAGTGTTTACCTACGCCAATGAAAAAATCAGGAAAGTGTGATTTAAGCATTGTAGAAAAGTCACTTAATAATCTTAACAATATTGCCAAATTACTTGAAAGAAATCCAGTTATTGTTATAAAGTCAACAGTACCACCCGGAACATGTGAAAATCTTAATAAAGAATTTAAAAACCTCAACATAGTTTTCAGCCCAGAGTTTTTAACAGAAGCAAACTCAATTGAAGACTTTAAAAACCAGACAAGGATTATATTAGGGGGCCCAAGACCATATACAACACAAGTTAAAACAGTACTTAGAAAAGCTTTTCCTCATATTCCTATCGTCAAGACAGGATACAAAACAGCAGAGATGGTAAAATATTTTACTAATTGTTTTTTGACATCAAAAGTAATTTTTGCAAATCAAATGTTCGAAATATGTGAAAGTGCTAATATAGATTATGATAAGGTGACTGAGTATGTATTATATGATGAAAGAATTGGAAAGAGTCACCTTTCAGTTCCAGGCCCGGATGGCGATAGAGGATACGGTGGCCATTGTTTTCCAAAAGATTTAGCAGCAATGATTAATTTCGCGACCGAAGCAGACGTAGATGAAACATTTCTCCTTACAATAGAAGAAATGAATAAATACTATCGAACTAATAAAGATTGGGAATCGATGAAAGGGCGTGCTGTAAGTGAAGAAGACTAGTCTAGTAACAGGCGGTTGCGGATTTATTGGTTCACATATCGTAGATGAGCTCGTAAGACGAAACCACAACGTAGTTGTAATTGACGATTTGTCTGCTAAAGAAAATGAAGAATTTTATTTTAATGATGAAGCTAAATATTACAAGTACGACATAACAAAAGATGCATCAAGTACTCTTTTCAAGGGTATTGACAATGTTTTTCATTTAGCTGCTAGAAGTAGAATTCAACCAACCATTGACTCACCCGGGCAATGCTTTGAAGTTAACGTAGTAGGAACACAAAGGGTTCTAGAGTGGTCCAGGATGTACTGCGTGAAGAACTTTGTATATTCTAGTACGTCTTCACTTTACGGCCACCAGAATCAAATACCGTTTAATCCTAATATGCCTGCAGACTGCCTAAACCCATATTCTATGTCAAAATGGATGGGCGAACAAGTTTGCAAACTATACAGCCAATTGTATAATTTTAACTCTATAACACTAAGATATTTTAATGTCTATGGAGAACGAGAGCCTATTAAGGGACAATACGCGCCTGTAATCGGTCTGTTTAAAAGACAATCGTCGGAATGTAATCCAATGACAATTGTTGGCGACGGGGAACAAAGAAGAGACTTTACTTATATAGCTGATATTGTTGAAGCAAACATGAAGGCGATTGCTGTGGATCCGTTCAACATTAAAGGCAATAAGATATACAATGTTGGAACAGGTAAAAACTATTCTATCAAAGAAGTAGCCGAGATGATTGGTGGACCAATTAAAAAAATAGACGCTAGGCCTGCTGAGGTAAACGAAACTTTAGCCGACATAACAGAAACAACCAAAGATTTAGGCTGGTCTCCAAGATTCAACTTAAAAGACATGATAAGTTCCTATTAATGTAAAAATGTAAAAAATATTATATGATTTATGTGCAGGAGTTTTTATGAGTAATTTTCCAACAAACAAACCACACGTGTCATTTTCTGAAGTTAAGCACTGGAAAGAATGTCCTTATAGGCACAAACTAATCTATGTCGACAAAGTCGATATGCATAACCCGTCACCGTATTTGGACTTCGGTACAGCTGTTCATGCAGGCTGCGAAAGTCTAATTGAGGGAAACGAAGTAGACAAAGATAAGCTTCTTACTGATATTAGAAGCGCTTGGAAAAAGTATGATTTTGATAATCCAGAATGGATTGAAAAACAACCAGACTGGTATAAGAAGCAGTATGCGCCGCTAGCTGAATGGTGCCAGTGGGCAGAAAATATGTGGGATGAAGTGGTCCCATTTTTAAATGAAGAGTTCCCGGGCTGGGTAATTCAAAAAGCTGAAGAAGAGCTTTATGAACCTATTAAAAACAAAGATTTGTCTTTTAAGGGTTTTATTGACTGTGTGATCAAAGTACCTAAAAAGAGAGGCACTGGTTCAGAGTATTGGATAATCGACTGGAAGACAGCAGGTAAAGGCGGCTGGCGAAGTGATAAAAAACGTGATTTCTTAATGCAGTTACAACTTGTCTTGTACAAGTATTACTGGGCAGAAAAACATTCTGTACCACATGAAGATATTAGATGCGCATTTATTACACTCGGCCGCGGCGCAAAAAAAGGCAAAGTCTGTCAAATCGTCAAAGTATCAGCTGGCCCAAAGACGCTAGCAAAGGGCGTAAAAATATTAAGTAGCATGATAACAAGTGTTAACAAAAAGATGTTTTTGAAAAATAGAAACTCTTGTAAATATTGCCCTTATTTTGAGACAGAACACTGTAAATAATTAACCTAAAAATATTTTTGTGTTATAATAATTTTTGAGGTATTAATGAGTAATAAAGTAATAAACAAAAGTCTATCGACGAAAAGGTACTATCAAGAATCAAGTCAAGTAGATGTAAAAAAATACAGATTAGCACAAGTCGACCGATGGAATGAAAAACGTTTTAAACAAAGAAACTCGTTGACATATAAAAGTGCTAGCAATGTAATAAATCAAAATATACAAATAAGCAGCAACACAGCTATGCTATGTTTGGGCACTAGAAATAATTTTGAAAGAGATCAATTTAGAAGCAATCTAAGACATCATAATGTATTTTCGCTAGATATTGCTAAAGACTCAGGGTCTGATTACATAGCAGACTTTAATAAATTAAAGTTTGACACAGATTTCGATATTATCTTTTCTAATGCAATTGATCACTGCATACAGCCCAATAAGTCATATTTAAACTGGCTCAACTGTCTGAAACCTTCCGGGTTGATGATTATAGATTTTTGTTTAGGTGATGATTCTTTATTAAATGAGCACGACTGTGCTAGTTTTAGCAAAGAATCAATTAGTAATTTCTTAAATGAACTTGAAGAATTGAATTTAGTCAAAATAGTATATGGGCCCAAAGCCTGTTCTGAAACTGGTCCACCATCTTGGGGCAAAGAATATACAGGTGGCTACATCAGAACTGCTGTAAAAAGAGTTACTAATGAATAAGAAAAAGCTTAAAGTTCTTGTTCTTTCTGATCACGCTCTATCAACAAGCGGCGTCGGAACGCAAACAAGACATTTGATTAACGGGCTATTGCAGAAAGGCTGCTGGTCTTTTAGACAATTTGGCGCTGCTATTAAGCACACAAATTACGACACAGTTGTTGTCAACGAAGACTTTGTAATCAAACCCATTGATGGGTTTGGAAACGCAGATTTGATAAGGGTAACACTTGCAACAGAGAAACCTGATTTACTTTTCATATTCACAGACCCCAGATTTTTTACATGGCTCTTTGATATAGAAGATGAAATTCATCAAGTTTGTCCAATTGTCTGGTGGCATGTATGGGATAATTACCCGTACCCTAAGTTTAATAATCAGTTTTATGAAGCAACTGATACAATTAATTGTCATTCTCACATGACTTATACAATGATAAATGAGGAAGGTACACACACAGATAAAACTAATTTTATTCCTCACGCAATTCCTGACAACTTGTTCTACCCCATTTCAGAAGAACTAAAAGCAGAAAACAAGCTAGCTCTTTTTGGAGAATCTAAAAAAGATTCGCTTGTAGGGATTTGGGTAAATAGAAATGCTAAAAGAAAGAGACCCAATGAC
>TARA_R110000824_G_scaffold25767_3_pt1 | contig 23975 bp, 39 predicted proteins | sample TARA_R110000824 | Tara Oceans TARA_R110000824 (sample SAMEA4397747) | marine metagenome | biome: Polar Biome; feature: [MES] marine water layer (ENVO:01000295) within the mesopelagic zone...; material: water (ENVO:00002006), including particulate matter (ENVO:01000060) such as......
GTTGCAACAATGGCACCAGCATCTGCGTCCCAAATGTTTGGTGTATCATTATTAACAGCCCTTCGTAACACAAGTGTTCTGTGACCATCCTTGCCACCAGCTTTAATCGAAAGTGTTTCGCCGTCTATATTTGAAAGCGATGCTAGGTTTTCATCTTTTGCATACGATGTGTTTTCCGGGAAACCCATAGATTGTATTTCAATGTTTGTTCGTTCAAGAATCTTTAATGCTCTTGCTTCTATGCTGGCACCCGTAGAGTCGGTAGGCAATGTGGTAATTGGCAGTTCATTAACTGATTCAAGTACCTCGTTGATTGCATCAAGGACCTGGTGTACACCATTACCGGCGTAAGCAGCACTGTTTAGTTGTTGTGTCATTACAGCCATTTAAGTTTTATCTCCATTTTTACGGGAATCTTGTTCCACGCCTTCTACTTGTACTACCGCTTCGACCACGGATAGCTAGTGCTTCTTGTGTTTCTAATACGTTAAAATCTTCTTGCTCATTATTGGTCCTGTTCATAATCGCTTCTGTTCTGCCAACCTCTTGGCTAAGAAGTGTCATTATTTTTGGATTAAACAGGAATGCGGCGTTTAATTCTAACGCTGCTTTTGCAACCATATAATCAGCAAAGTGTGTTGGGATAAAGTCGAACCTAGTCTTGTACGAGTAAATGACCTTGAGCGAGGAGGTGAATGTAAAAACATTATTATCCAGGTCAAACAACCTTTCTGTACCACCATCATTTCTGATGATAACATTTTTGGATTGATCCGCACCCCAAGTGTCAATTTTGATAACCGTGCCACTTGTGTCACCAATGGGTGTAGGTAGACTTATCTTGCTTGTTACACCGTCTGGTGTCAACTCGACATCATATTCCGTATTGAAGTACCACCCTTTTGTTTGGGTTGTAAGATCGCATGAATCCAAGTACCGTTCGGCGTATGAAGCTGTGCTTGAACCAGTAGCACCATCGACCGTCTGGTACGTTGCGTTTACTGAATGCGGGTTCGCTTGGTCTGGCTTCCCCAGCTTTCGAAGTATGCTGTTTACAGCTTCCGCTTTTGTGGTCATTATTTTTTAATCCTGTTGATCCATTCACCGATAGCTGCTTTTGCAACTGGGTAAAGTGCTACGCCGATGACTATGCCAAAGACGAGTGTAAGAATATCTTTCATATTGTTTCTCCAGGGGTTTTTATTAGTTAAGGAAGTGCCATGACAATAACAGTCATGTGAACAGTACATGTTAGACCATCAAATCCAGCCGCCGTTCCGTCATTAAACGTAAGCACCAGGTTGGCATCATTGTAAGCAGCCGAATATGGTGGCGTTGCCACCAAGTTTGTATTATTATAGAAGTTGATACTTGCACATGATTTTGTTCCGTCAAGAACACCGGTATCTGCTGAATATGTAAATGTCAATGTGTCTGGTGATGCTCCAATCGTGGACACTGTTGGTAGTGCCGTGCCATAGATTGAGGTAGACAAGGTTGCTGGTGACGATATAGTCGGTACGCCACTTCCGTCATAAGCAATAGTCATTGAGCCCCGCCACCATGCCCTGGGAACAAGTGCTTGTACTCGAACACTGTTAATAGATGTAGTCGGACCTAATGATGTTGTCCCACTGGCTGTTAAATCTGCCGTTGTCACAGTACCAGTACCAGACAATGTTAGATTGCTGTTGGAGGTTAGTGTCATGTTCTCAGATGAGTCAAGTGTTATTACGTTTGTATCTGCATTGTCATCTATGCCCGTACTAGCAAAGGCACTAATTGTACCGCCATCAATCGCATTTCCACTAACAGAGTTGGTTGGAAGCGATATTGTTCCCGCTGCTGCTGACAGGTCAATAGCTGTTGATCCAGCTGCAACCGTTATGTTTTGGTTTGCCGCTATCGTGATTGGCGAAGAAATGGTAATTTGTGAACCATCGTGCTTTTCTATTTCATTGACTTTCAATTTTGACATTTAATTTTCCTTTGGGTCTGCTTGAAGTTTCTTCTTGTTATCCCACATGCCGTAAATAAACAGGCAAGCAAGACCAGCCAGTGCAGCGAACACGATAAAAGAGTATCGGTCGAGCAATACTGGGAACGCCAGGAGTACCCCTCCAGACGCAATTAGGATTACGCTTGTACTTCTTGGTAGCATCGGGAACCATGTAGAAAAGATTAGAACACCTATTCCACCAAGTATCATAAGTATGGATACCCAGTTTGTAACATCGGACAATGCTGATAGTGCCATGTCAATTCCTTGACCAGCACCCGTACTTATTTTCATACCGTCAGAAGTGATTGTTGCAGGATCCGTGGCACCACTAACACCGGTTACTTCTGTACGAACGAGATTCCCGTCCTGGTACTCCATAACGATTGTTGGTGGTGCTGCACACCCGGTAATAATCAATAAAAGCCAAGCTATTTTCTTCATTATCTTTGTCCTCTTAATGGCATTCTTGATAGTTGAAAATGTCGCCGGCACACATTCAGTCCAAAACGTCTACGCATTGGCGGTCTGCCTCGAATCAAACGGTCGAGTGTTGGTAGGTCTACCATTGTTGAACCTGTACCAGGTCTGTGATCTCCAGAAACATTTGGAGTGTGTTCTATTGTGCCATCGCCGAGTAGTGCGTATGGTCCCATACGTGTTGCTGGAAACCAATTTTCGGTAACCACGGACTGCTCACAATAAGATATATTCATGTCAAGTGCACCAGAGTTCGTTGATTCGTAATCAACTTGAGCTCTACCCCTCATTTGATACCAGATGTGCCTCAGTGTTCCCTGGTCTGTCGGCTGAAGGTTTATGCCCGTCCCTGTTGAAGTAGCCCCAATGGTCACAAGATTGGACTTGTTTAGGTACACGCTAGTTTCATCTGCGTTTAATAAAAAGCCAATACTATTAAGTCTTGGAATTACATTTACACTTGTAGCCATTAGCGGATTCATTTTGAATGGACTTGCCGGCTCAACCTTATCTGTTATAAGTGATCCCCATCCAGTAAGATTGTTGTGTTGACCAGCCGCTTCCCCTCCCATAGTTGAACCATGCTTGTTGCCCCATTTTGCGTTTATCTGTATGTCGCCGGACCCGACCTTGGTAAGGTTCAGAAGCATTCCACCATAACCACAATTTCCTAAACAGACAATATCGTCATAACCTCGACCATAGTTATTCCAGAATGGAACCGACCAGTCGTCACTCGATGGGTCGAACGCCGGGGTATAATCGTCAGTTCTATTCGATATGTCTGTAGCGTTTACGCTTGGCGTAAGATACATGAGTAAAGAGGTGCCACTAGAATGATAGTTATCCCTCTCAAGATAATCATAATCTGTGCTGTTATCAACAGCTTCATCTGCAACAGCGTGGGACTGCTTGTTTCTGTATAAACCTCCCTGAACAGCCATGGAATACTCGAATGATCTATATTTAACAGCCCTTTTTCCAAAAGACCAGTAAGCGGTTTCTACGTTTGGCGGATCGCCTAGTCCTTCAACTGTCACTGGTGAGTTTATATGTATCTGTTTTCCGTATTTGTTTCCCCAGGTTTTAATTTCGCTTGAGTGAGTTACCCCACCCAGTCGTGTTTCGTCTGACGTTGAGGAGTTTCCTTCTGTAACAAGGTTAGCACCCTGCGTCATGGTTATGTAATGATCGTACACTTCCCTGGTACTTAACGCCCGATCGTATATTGCTGAGTGTGCTATGCTTCCGTGGAAGTCCCTGGAGTAATGCCACGCATCTGTGCCCTGGTCTTGGTGCCTATTGCCACCAAGTGAAACGCAAAGGTTTCCGCTTATTGGAGTTATTCTTCTATCCTTGGCACCATAATTCCACGGACCAAACTTTCTCATAGAGTTTTCATCCATGTGGCACATTTGTTTATTCTCTGGGTCTGTGTTCATAAAGTCCGGCACGTCACCAGAATACTGAACACAACGACCATTTGAATATAGAGCAAAGCTTTCTGGTCCATAAAAGACACCTACTATATGTTGCCAATCGTCACCCCAAGAGCTTTGGACATCATCAATACTAGCTCCAACACCAATCGGGTCGCTTGGTAGTCCAACTACTTGGTCCCCATAATCTGGATCAAACTCTATCTCGGAATCCCACCCGCCCCACATTATTGCTGGATCGTCTTTATAATCGGTTTGTGCATTATTTGTACCAGCAAATCCAATTCCCCAGTGTCGCCAGGTGCTGCCTGGGACTGTTGCGGAAGTGTCAGATCCTGGGTGATTTATTCCTAGAACCATTCTTGGTCTGCCATGATCAGGTGCACCACCATCTACTGGCTTTGCCCAAGCTTCGAGCGTAAACGGAAAGCCGGTTACCGGATTCCATCCCGTATTAGTAGCTGATTGAACCATATCTCTGGCAACAAACTCCAAAGATGTATTCTTTGTTGTGTTTGCAATGCCTGTTTGGTTGCTTAAAGATTTCCCAAAACGATTAAACCTTTCACGAAGTGGAGAGTATGCCCCCGTATCGTCAATGTATCCAGTTTTTTTTGCAGGAGTGCCATTAACGTTAATAGTTATATTGCATTGCCAATCAGCATTTGCAGTGGTTACTGCTGATGCAAGCGGCAAGCCATTAGCAGGAGTACGGTTGTAAAGAACAGTGTCAAAAAGTCCAACGTGTGTTAAATAAACCGTTGGCTGTGACTTCCCAATCTCCTGGCTGTAGTAATCTCTGTTATGGATTACGTCACGATATTCAAATGTAGTATGTGTTCCACTGTCGGTAACTGGTCCAGTTTCGTTGTAGAAAGCAATCGCACCTCTGTGCTCAAGCTTCCCGACAATATGGTGTCTTGACATTAGAAGGTAGAGTACAAGAAGTTGCCGTTGTCTGCACTTCCAGTCCAATCAGTGAAACCTATTTGTACTCGTGATGCACCCTCTAGGTCAACAGTAATTGAAGCAATGGTATCTGATATACCACTGATAATTCTGCATGATTCATCGCCATCTACGAAAACTATGGTGTCTGCCATGTGGTCTTCCTGGTCTAACACTTGTCCGGCAACCCCGACACATTCTACTGTAGCTCCAAGCGTTACGTTTATTTCTGCTATGAGAGATGGTATCCACAATGTTGTGTCGAAAGAAGACCACCCGTAAATACGCATACCGGTAAAGAGCTTATTGTCTGCACTCCCGGTATCCATAGATCCAAAAGGGATAATCTTGCATAGGTTTGCGTCTTCTACATTGACGCACATGTTGGTTGATATGGGGTCCGCTACCTGTATGACTGGCTGTGTTGTTGCAGCACCGTCTACGTCTGTACCGCCCTTGTACCAATACTTCTTATTTGTTGATAATTGAATTGCTGGCATTATTTATTTCCTCTATTCGCATTTGCATGTGGTTTATTTCTAATTTCATCTCGTCTTGTGCATCGAGAATGTACTCTTGTCTAACGACTATCTCTGTAAGTATTCTATCGTGGGCTTGATACGCTGCACCCACAAATATCAAAACGGTTACAAGTGCAATAACAAACCCAGCCCAATCCTTATGGGATAGTCTAACGATGTTGTGTCTATCCTTGGTCAATTCTGTACTCCTAAAAAAAGCCAGCGACCGGGTAAGGAGGAGGATTTCCCTACCCGGAAGCCAGCAGTTCAACTGTGTACTAAAAATACATACTTAAATTAAGTACGCACTCCTACGACTCCAGCTGTCCAGGGACATAGTATATCAGCACCAACCATGATTTGCGATTTGAGGAACGTGGTGTTACGGCGTTCGTCATCTTGCATAACAGATCGGATACCAGCAGCTTGGACCAAGCCCATAGCAGCAGCACCTTCGCTTGCTCCGCATAGAGCGAGAGCAGCTGGCATTGCATTTGCGATAGCTTCGTCTTCATCTTGAGTACCATCGCCATCACCTTTTCCGTCATCGTCACGACCATCAAAGAAGCCATTGTATTTCGCAATAGCGACACTGGCTGCATCTAAATAATTAGTATTAGCCGTTGGAAGGTGATTAGTTAGGATGATATTGAACCCTTCAAGCATGCCAATAACACGGCGGTTTAGATCGCCAGTTACGCTTGACATGGATGGGTCATAAATGTTACCGGCAGGACCAGAGAGCAATGTGGCACTGTTACCAGCTGCACCCCAGCTTGAAGCTTCGTGACGCATGATTGTACGAATGTACGGTGATACAAATAAGTATCGACCATCTTCTGGTACGTTGTCTTCGTCAAATAATTGAGCCAATTCAGCAACATCGTCACGGAATCGACCGGAACCAGTTGAGCTGTTTGGATAAGCAGCTGCAAGTGAAGCTGGGTTGGTAGCGTGTGCTACACCGTCATCACGTACTACTACTTTGCCACCAGCATGAATGCCGGTTTCAGCAGCAGATCGTGCTGATTTTACACCAACAACGGCTAATTTCTTATCGAGATTTATCGCTAAAGATCTTCCGAGGCGGGTTGCAAAAGGAGCCAAAACCTCAAAATGCGAAATGTCAATGTCTGCAAACGGTACGTCAACGTGAGCAACGAGGATATCGTCAACACGTACTACTTGTTCGGTCATTTTAATATCACCGTCTACGAGTAGAGTACCTGGTGAGTGGTAACTAGAAGCTGGCTCTGTACCCATGATTGGGAATTGAGCTTCATGTCCTTGTCCGGTCAGGACACGTGTAGCCATAATGTTACCAGTGTTATCATAAAAAGCTGTCTTTGCTGTAAATGATTCGAATACGGTTCCGGAGAAAATCTTGAGTGCAAGATCTCTAGTTGTTCCGCCGCCGCCTGTTCCCTCATCTTGGAGAAAACGTACCGGGGCAGTGTCAGGAGCAGCCATAGCTGAACCCTCCTTTGTTAAAAAAAGTTACTGTGTCGTCATGTTCTCACGTCACATCATCTTCAAAGGTGTCCTAACCTTCCTGGGCTTTTCAGGTATCCAGGTCAGTGTTGGGCTAATCAGTTTTTGTTTCAGTGTCTTTGGATTTCGTAGAACGTCTACGTTTCCGGGTCGCAGCGGGTGTTAGTTCATCAACCTCTTTCTTGAGGTCGGCGATCTTTTTTGCTGCTTCTTTATTTTCTTCTGCAAGTTGTGCAGATGTTTTTGGTTGGTTACCAGAAGATGCTGTTCTTAATGCTTCTTGGAATGATTGCATTTCATCACCACATATTGCACTGTGCCAAACTTTATTAGTGGTGGTATCCATGAAAGTGCACCTTGATACACCCTGATGTTTCGTCCACTTTGGTACGCTGCCGATGGATTTTAATTTTTCCCATTCGTCTTTGGTTGGATGATAAGGCATTATACGTCTACTCCTTCAAGTAAGTGTGGGGCAGTTCTAGCAAGGCGAGCTTTAGTCACCTCGTCTACGAATCCCTTGTTTCTAATTTCAGTAAACGCAGCGAGGACTTCTCTTGTGTCGGTGTATCCAGACACGTTTTGAGAAGCAGCTTGCGTTGTTTGTGTAAGTTTCACAGAGCCGGCTGTGCCAGTTTCTTGTCCGTAATCGAACATCATTTCTTTCATAGCACCTTGCCATTTTTGTGGATCAGATAGTCGGATGTTCATAGCTTGTTGTTCTGGTTCTGAATAATTCCGTTGTGCCCAGCCGTATAGTCCCTGGAGAGAATCTTCTCCGCCAGCCATCTCAATAGCTTTGGTCCTCATATTTACTTGCACATCGTTTGCGTTTCTAACGACAGCTTCTTGTCCAGCAATAAATGTGTCTACAACGTTTCTTGTAAACCCAGCTTTGCTAAACGCATCATATTGATCAGTCGAAAGTTCGCCGGTTTCTAGCCATGTCTTGGCTGTATCGCTTCCAGAAAGACCAACAGTATTTAATATCTGGTCAATGTCTTTTCCAAACCCAGAAGGTGTTGCAGGAATTGACATGTCAACTTCGGTAGTTGTGTGTGCTGGTGCTTGTTGTGTAAGCTCTGTAATTTTTCTCTGAGCTTCGAGATACGCCTTTTCTAAATCTTCTTCGTTGTCATATTTTCCGGCGTATTTGTGCTCTGGTTGACTGGCTTGTGCGTCATCATGCTGTGCTTTGATTTCCTCTTGTGTGGGAAACCTTGCTTCGGCTGCACCATCAGCAAGTATCTCTACATTTTCGATTGTGCCAGCATGTTCTTTTGGTATTGCCGGTGCATCTGTTGCTGCCGGGATACTTGGTGTAAACTCTGCGTCCATTATTGTGCCTCCTGTGGTGGTGCCATGTCTTGTTCTGCAACATTGCCCATAACATCTACTGCTTTACTAGCGGCTTGCTGTTGCATTTGTTGTTGCTGTGCTGCCTGTTGTTCTTGTTGCACTTGCTCTTGTGACTTGATTAAACCAGGTTCGTAGATCCCAGCTTGTCGCATCATCAAGTCAATTAAGTGGTCCATGTTAATTTTACTCATCATCTCTGGACCCATTTGTGCCATTGTTTGTAACACTTGCATAAGCTTACCACCATCGCCCTCTCTTGACAACGCTGATATCCCAGTAAGTGCTTCAATTTCTATTCCATCTTTAGGCATTGCTGGCATAATCTTATCACGTTTCATTTGAAACATCACACGTTCAATAAGTGGGATCTGTTGTGCATCGGCAATACTGCCATACACTCCGCCAAGTGCACCTTCTAATTCCATCGCAACTCTTTGCACCTGGAACGCTGTCACTCGATCACCACGTGGTTGTGTTTCACCCTCCATCAACATCACTGCTGCAAGATCCTTTCTAAGAGAATCTCTGGTGCCAGCTGTTACTTGGAAGTCTTGCATCTTGTCTGCACGTATCATTGCTACGTCCATGACTTGACCACCCTGAACCCGTGCCTGGATAACTGAACCTGTTTCTTTTGTTAAATCCTCTGCTCTGACCTGGCTGTTGTAGTCCAGGGCAAATAGCTGTTTGCTTGCTGTTGCAGCAAAGTCTAGCAAAGCCATTGTTAATTCATTAAGAGATCGAACATCGCCGAGGTTTAGTTCAATCAGTCCTCTACCATAATGTTCGCCTGGGGCAAGTTCGTATGGTGTGGACATGAACGGGCTAACCTTATCCTCTGATTCATTTATCAGGGCGGCTTGACATTCCTGTTGAATGAGCCATGTCTTCTCGATTGGTTGCCACTCACACAGGGTGTAAAGATCCTTCATCCTATCGTCTGGGCTCTTGTCCTTCAGCTGCATAAGATCAAGACCACACTTAGATATCTGTTCTTCAGACAATGTTAGTGGATCAATTCGTTCTTTAATAATGTGATACAACACGTCACCAGCTGAATCTCGCTGGGTTACATACTGGTCACGTCTGAATACTTTGATTCTATAGTCGTCTGTTAATTGTTCCAAGACATCACCAGTGATTAGAAGCTGGCTAATAGCTGTACGCTTCCGTGATCTAAAACCACCACTTCTTCTATTGCCACTACGATCACCAACGTATGCTGATTCGAGCATGGACATCATGGTCATCTCTTGAAGAAACAGAACCTCGTTTAATTCATCAAGCATTTCTGGTTCAAATGCTGGGTTGTACCGAACATCGCTTGATATTTTTAGAGCAAAAAAGTTTCTTCCTGGTGGGTATAAGGCAAGCAGTAACCTTCCTTCTAGGTTTGTTACGCCCCTTGCAGCCAAGCTTGTAAAGGGTTCTGGCAGTTTGGACTGTCCGTCTTTGTATCCTTCTGGTGGAAGTACCCAGGGTTTTGTCAAAGAAGAACAATGCCTGGCTCGATCCAGGGTGCTCCATCGCTTGGAATCATCTTTTCTCCAACGTCCCTCTATTGACTGTTCAATCACCCTTGACTACCGCCGCCATAAGGTCCAGCACCTTGGGCTGGTCTAGGAATAACAAGTGCTCCGTAAGAACCTTTACGTCTTCCTTTTCCGGTTTCGTCTTCTTCGTCATACAGTCCTTCTTCGAAAACACCGCCTTTAGCAGGAGGTGGGGGTGCGGGTTCCTGTGGAGGCGGTGATCCGCCACCCTTAAATATCGCTAATTCTGGCTGAAACATCCAGCCATGTACAAGATCTATCAATCGGTCCAGCATATCTATATTCCTCTGGTATGAGTTTACATTCGGTTCGAAGGCAGCTAAAGATTATTGAATCAACCAGTTCCCCGCTGGGCAACAGAAGATTCTTTCTTGCTACACCCTCTCTCTTGAAGGACATACCTTCTAGTAATTTATGACATCGTTTATTAGAGGCGGCAACTTCGCACCAACCTCTCTCTACCCCCATCCAGAGATATCCATACTGACAGACATACCTATAAAAATCTATTGGTATGTGCCTGGGGCTATCCACTCGAAGGTGGATCTCTACTGAATATCCAGTGTACTGTGTGAAAACCATTCCGCCGACTAGGTTATTATCCTTGTCTTCCACGCCAACCGCTTGGTAACCACAACTATATCCGCCTGGGCTATTGGCTTTTTCGCCAACCCAATCCCCTACCCGTTTCTTATCGTCAATTACGAGGAGCATCTTTGGCTCTCAAAAGCTCATCAACGAGCGATCTCCTGCCGGACTGGAAAGCAATCTCAGTCAGATCGTCAGGATGAAGTGGCTTTTCAACCACAACAGGGGGGTTTAGTTTATCTAATTGTTCTACCAGATCGGTCGAGTAGGTCGGAAGGTGCCGGGGTAGTCCACTATTTTCGTCCATGTTTCCTCCTTGCCCAGCGTCTTAACTGACCTGGTGTCACAATTCTCCTGGGCACAGTTGTACCAGCTTCTTTCAATACCTGTATCGCCACACCCAGGCAATCATCATTATATTTTATGATACCAAAAGTAAGATAGCGAAGTACGCTTCTCCACTTGTTGGGTGATGGATGATTTGTCCAACGTTTTAGGCGTGGTCTTCCGTGAGCTAATGAGTATCGTTCCTGCCGGCGGTGTGCCTGGAGCATATTATAAGGGAAGTCTGCAACAAACACAGACTTATCGTTTAGTGTGATTTCCAAAACCACTTCACCATCAGAAATAGAAACGTGACTAGCCCACGAAAGACCAGCCCAACGTATTGTTTTTGAATACCAATTGTCATTTGTATTGAAATACAAAATGATGGGGGACCGGTTCTTGTTTGTCATTATCTTTGTACGTCTGCGTTTACGAGAAGAAGTACGTGCTTTTCTTGACATCGTTTATATCCAATTTGCCGGGTTCGGGAGGGTCAGGTAGCTCTAGTCCTGGGTACTGCTCTCTCCAATAATCCACCAGTTCTTGCAGTAGATTTCTATCATGGAGTAGAACAAACTGCTCCCTGGTTATTTTGTTTAGTAGGTCCATGTCAGAGGCATGCGTCCAAAACGAATCATGCACAGCTGCGAAGGCAATCAGGTGTGTAATGACAGCTTCGAGTGCCGTCATCAGCATGTGGGTTGAGTCCACGGAATGGGTCCAGTTAGCAGCAATCCCCTGGATCTGCCTGGCTAGGTGGACCGGTACATTCTCCTTGCGATATGCAATGGTTACCCTTTGAAGGCATGTCTTGACTGTGACCTTGCCCCAGTTTCTGTATGGTTGTACAACCGGTAGACCCAGGGGTGTCACCCATCTAATGGGATTGTGTGGCTGTGCCTTGCACATAATCCTGGCACAAGTTTCGAGCCAGACGAAAATGTCTGCTGCCTTTCCACAAACATCACCGATCCCATCGTATGTCAACCTTCCCAGGTATTTAGATCCTGGATACAATCGGTCTTTCTGGATCTCCAGCTTCTTCAGTTTATCTTTGACTTGTTCCCTGGCACCTATCCTGGTACAGCCGTACCACCTGGTCATCACTGGCTGTTTGACCAGCAGTCTTCCGTGGTCCTGCATAATGGGAAGTAGCCACGTTGCTACTGGGTGACCGGTTTCTGAATCAGCCCTTACTGTATTACATACATCATTAGCCACATCAATATATGCGTCTTCTGGCACATCGTCTGGTGTAGATGGTAGAAGGTTCACCACCTTGGCACCCTTCTCACACTTGCCGGCTGCGGTCAGGTTTTGTAAACCATTGAGCGACCCATCAATCTGGCACGGGAATCTTTCCGCCACTTCTGGATATTCCAAAGCCATACATGCAGCAAGGAATTGTGCCGGGTCATCCGCTTCTGTCCAACCCCGGTCACCCAGGGGATCCCTAGCCCATGCTCGAAGCTGGTCCATGTTATCGAGTGACCACTTGTTCCTGGCATTGAGTGGAATCTTATCCATTCCCCACATGTTGCATGCCTGGACACGTATCCAATACAATCCACGTTCTGTCACCTCTCTGGTCGTACCGAATAGCAGCAAGCCACGGGCAATGTCATCTCCTTGTGGATGCAAGTAGAGTGGAATAGGGTATGCCCTACCCCTGAAGCAAATCTGGTGAGGCAGGAAAAAGGATTCAGCAGTTGCAGCAAGCTCCTCCGCCAAAGCTATCTTCTGCATAAACTCTATTCTTTGACCCTTGATCTTTGCGTTATGAGAGTAGACATCATGTGCAGCAGACTTCCATTGTTTCAACTTGTCCAGGTCTTTGTCTATTCCTTCTGGTTTAGCCGGCATTGGTCTATTGTTCCTGGTTGGAACACCAGCTTCACCCCCACCTTCTTCCCATATTACCCGGAACACAACAAGGATTTTGTCAAGCACAAGCCACGACTGTTTGTTTAACGCATTAAACGAATCATAAAACTGATCCATGTCTGCGTTTTGTATAGCTTCATCTTGATCTGGTGTGGGCTTCGAGATGAATGGTGTCCGAACCTTTACATACCCGCCCATTTCTTTCTTGCTCCAGGCAAACGGTTCAATTAGCATTGGTTTATATCGTGGTCGTAATGCTTCCCGGAACATGTGACCATCATCAATAGCTCTGAACACCTCGTCATCCATTCGAATGACACCCTTCTTTTGATTATCTCTCCATTGTTTTTCGTGGTGGAATGCTAGGTGGAATGGTTCTGTGTACGGTCTGCTTGAAGCACAACCTATTAAGGACCATATCAACCTGGTGCCCAGCTGAATACAAACTTTCCTGTTCCAAAGATTTTCCCTTAACGTCTTCTTTGCCCACCAGTTTATTCTCTGTGTGTTTAAGTTCTTAAACTTTTTGTCCAGGTCTTTAAGTGATGCCTTCTCATTCTTCTTCAGTAGGTCCATGTGTATTTCTGCAACCACTGCTGAACCAACAGAGTATGCCAACCGTGGGATCAGATCACCATTCGGCTCGGACATACACCGGGACAAAACTGTGTGCATTGTTATTACACTTATTCTTGCAGCATCAAGGCAACCCATAACAGGACCATAAAGACCACGACCAACACCAGGTTCACCACGTTTTATCTCACGTTGGTCTTGCTTAACTGCTTCACACATTGGCTCGAACCAGTGCAGAACCATACGCTCCGCCGGCTTGAGCCCACTGCCTTCCTCACGTTCAACAGCTTCACGTGCTAGTTTTCTGTATCTTTTAACACCAAGTTCAATAGCATCGTACTCAGATTCTATCTGCCTGGCTACAACAGAATCCTCAACTACCTTGCCGATAGATCGCTCCATCAATTACCTCCGCTGTTTTGAAGCTTGTCTTTGTCGGCTTAATTATTATAAGGTCCAGTATTCCATACGCTTTCCAGAGCTTAACTACCCTCTTAAAAGCTGGTGTATAAAAACCTTTGACATCAATATAGTGGGGGTAAACAGATATGGAAGCTTCTGGTATGACCAGGAAGTCCGGAACATATTTGTTCTCCGGAACACCAAGCCACAACCTTGGTTGCTCCACAAAATCTATGATGTCGCCGTTATCTCGAAGCTGGTACAACAGCACTGCATAACGCATCTCTGCTTTACTTGCGTAAGTCCTACCGTTGTACCTTCGATCCTCCGGTGGGCTTACATTGTATTTGTTCTTCTTGGTCATCCGTAACCTCCATTGCTTGGTCTATAACATAATCAATTTGATCTTTAGTAGCACCTGATTCAATCCAGTCCCTGGCATCCTTACCAACCAGGGGCTCAATTATCTTCACGCTTTTTGAAACCTTTAATAACTCTTGAGATAGTGAACGTGCTCCCGATCGACCTGGACTATCCTTGTCACTTACAATCACAACGTTTCTACCTCCGCAAAAATCTATACACTGCTGCTTGCCACCATGACACGATGGTCTACCGATAGCAATATACCCTAATTGCCACAGGTTCATGGTGTCACTTGGTCCCTCTGCTATCAAAACATCATAGTCATCGGGTTCAACTTCTATTATATGTGGCATGAACAGACCATCTTCTGATCCATTCACAGCAAACTTCGCACCATCTTTGGTTCTTAATCTTACACCTGTAACGTTGCCGGCTGCATCTCTCATTGGAAACGTAAACGCAGAGTGTCCACTTGACCACCCTATATCAAACATGAACGTCCAAAACTTTGACACACCTAACTCATTAGTAATGAAGTCATCAAGTTCGCCTTGTCCTGCAAAGTCCTCCAGGTATTTTTCATTTAACCTGGACCATTGTATTTTTCTAACCGGCTTTGGCTTTGGCTTTGGTGGGACATAAGATCTTTTATATTTAACCTCACCCTCCGGTCTATACGTGGTCCCGCCATTTGGATCCCTGGCTACACACTTCCAACCTGGTGGTGTTTCGTCTGAACGCATGCAACGTGCTGCACCATCAACTGTATACCCACACCAATCTGGCTTGCCGCATATAACACACGGTCTATTTCTATTGACCCTTTTCCAACTCATTTCCGAAAACCTCCTGGTAAACTATTTTGCCAAATAGCGTATGCTATCAACTGCCTAAAATGTTTCTTCATCCAACTAGCAGAGTAGTCCCCTCCGTTCAACCTTACTTGAAGACCTGTTAATTCTTTGTCTGTGTATTTTTTAATACTATTCACCTGCTTTCTTTCCATACTACGTTCACCTTTCATCAATTTTTTCCATTAAAAATGCAGGTGTGCCATCACCTACCCACGCTCCTACTTGATTGAAGCTCCAATAATCGAGAGCATCTTCTTCACTCATATCTTTCATCAGTATCTCGATAACCTTTTTGTGGTCATAGAGAATAAACCTATCGCTAAACCTCAAGACTTCTCCAATGATTGCTTCATCGAATCCATCCATCTTTAGTAAGTCGTTCATTTCTTCCATCCGTTCGATGCCAGGGCATCAATTATTTCTGAAGCGTCATCCCTGGTTAGGTTCTTCGCATCATAGTCAAACTTTTTAAGCAGCATTGCTTGTTTCAGTGAGCATAGCCCACGCTTTCTTCTATCAATGATCTGTAATATAAGTTTCCTGGCATCACCAAAACCCATATCACTTCCATCAACTCCGTTCTTTGCCAGCATCTCTAGCATTTTTATTGTTGGTTCTTTTTCAAGTCTTCCTGGATCACGTGGTGGTCCAAGGTCTAGTGCCGTGAATGGGTCAACCGCCCTGGAATTAAACTTGACTGTTGCCTTTAGTCTTGCCCGGTGTGCAGCTTCATCAATACGTTCTTGTTCTTCTTCTTCTTCTATCTCCTCCTGGGCTCGTTGCAGTTCTTCTTCTGGATCCACCAAACCTTTATTGACTGCGTTCTTCTTGGCTCGTTCAACAACATCGTCCGGGTATTTCCCGCCAAGTACATCGAACGATTGAATCAAGCAGTGCCTGGTAGAATTGCCGGCAAGGTCTATGATCTCCAGGATAGGTTTCTGGCTTTGGGCTATGGCATCACGCCTCTCATCGGGGGAGTCGTTGAGGTTTGGATTATCCACAACGCCAGGTAAAGGACGAGTGCCACGCCCAACCATCTGAATCCACTTAGACACAGATTTCGTTGGTGCCGCCATAATGATTACCTCCACCCCTGGTTCATCATAGCCCTCCAGTAAAACGCCAACGTTGACCAGTATCGAAAACTCTCCCTTGGCAAAGCCCTCGATAATTTCCCTTCTCTCTTTCTTCGGTGTCTTCCCGGTAACAAACCTGGCACAGTCTTCGTGCCTATTTATTATTTCAGTCAATCTTTCTGCACACATTACACTTGCTGCAAAGATTAAAGTCTTTCTTTCTTTACCGATCTTGAGTGCGGGTCCGGCGATAGCATGCAGATGGTTTTCTTTTTCCATAACCATAGCTAAATCTTTTGCGTTAAGATCCCCACACGTGGTTCGAATTACATCGTAGTCCAGGTCCTCTATCTCAATCACGTTTTGTTTAATTGGTACGCACCAACCCTGGGGTACTGCCTGGCTCAAGTCAAAGTTGTAAGCAACAGACTCAAACGTCCTTCCCAACGCCTTCTTGTCATGCCGATTGGGCGTTGCTGTACAACCTAATATCCTCAAGTCCTTGTTACCCTTGAACCAGGACAGTACCTTTTGCCAGGATGAAGCTTCAACGTGGTGGGCTTCATCGAATATCACCAACGAAAAATCTGTTGGTTCAAACTTTGTCATTCTTCCCTTGCCACCCATACCACTAATGAGTGTCTGGACACTGGCTACCACTACTTTTGATTTGCCGAACGCTGTTTCATTCGAAGCACGATCAGCCATTTCAATAGCCGGGTATTCGCCAGTAATAATTTTGATTTTTTTTGCGGCTTGGTCTACCAATTCTTCCCGGTGTGCAACAACCAGGACCCTACCTTTTTTTGCTAGGTCCAACAGGTGTGTGAATACAATGGTCTTGCCTAGCCCGGTAGCCATAACTATCAACGTAGAATTAACTTCTCGAAACTCCTTGATAATTGCAGCAACAGCGTCTTCTTGATAAGGTCGAAGTTTCATGGGAGTATCTGCTCCCTAAAATCGTGCATCTGTTTATTGACCTTGCCCCTACCATTGCAATACTCACAACCATCTGGTTTGTTTCCACAAGCCGGACAGGTTTTTGTTAATTCGCCCCAGGTAATTGTTTCAGCCAGGACCTTTGCAGCCCGGCGTATCGCTTTCATGTTACGCTTAACAATCCAGTAGTCAGGGTGGTCCACCAAGAGGGTCAACTCGGCAACCACCCCTTCTACCTTATTTGTTAATTCTTTTATCTCAGTTTTCATTTGATTCGAAGGTGAGTGCCACGGTCTACAAAGGTTGCGAATGGAAGTTCTGTTCCTGCTGCAAGATCTTCTCTGATCTTATCCTTGTTTACTGTCACCACTATCTTATCAATGAGATATTCTTTTGATACATTGTCAAGATCTAATTCGAGTGGCATCTTCCCACCATTCTTGGAAACCGAAACCCTAAACGATTCCGTTTCAGTCTTCTTCATGTGTCGTGAGTTCATCACAAACATCAAGCGTTCTTTCAATGATGCGGCTGACTTCATGTCAATCTCAGATCGCCGGCTCAGAGAAGCGGCTGCTTCTTTACGTGCTTTACCCCTGGCTTCCATCTCGTTAATCAGTTGGCAATAGTTTTCAACCTTCTTTTCCCAATCAACATCTACCTTCGCCATCCAGGCAAGCACAAGAACCTCGACAGCGGGGTCCGTTATGTCCCCATCCGCTTCCATCAAAAAATGTTCGAGGTCTTCCATGTCCTGGCTTATTTCAAATATACTTGGCATTGTTTTTTCCTTAAATTATTCTAGTAATTAGAATGGTATGTCATCATCTTCAATCACGGGAACACTATCTGCCGCAGGAGCAGGAGCTTTTGCAACTTCTAATATAGTAATGTCGAGAAGCTTACAACTTCCGTAATTGCTTTCGGCTTCATGGTCTGCTTCGATAGACGAGCCAGTGTTTAATGCTGACGTTGCCTTATCTCGAAGTCCCTCATTAAAAGTTTCAAGTTTGATACCTTCTCCAGTATGGATCACAAACTTTGTAAACTGTGCACCGTCTGACTTCCTGGTTATCTGTACTTCTTCTACTTGGGTAACATTGTATGAGCCGTCAGGGTTCCCAGGTGAGCGAGGCGTAGCAGCTTTAGTCGGCGAAGGAGGTGCTTTCTTAACTGTTTTCCTCGGCACCTGGGGTTTTCCCTGTTGCTCGATTGCGTTTGTTACTTCTTCAGCGGTGGCAATACTATTGTTGCTTGCATCATAGCCGGACAAACCAAGTGCCCTGCCTACGCTTGAAGATTCTGCATTCTCAACGGCAGAAGTTTTATTTATATTACTCGAACCTCTAATTTCTTCCGCATGCCCAACACCACTTGGCAGCACCTGGTCCTTATCAAACCGAACCTCGGTCCTTGCCAGCAGCCGGGTGCCATCATCATCCATCATCACTGTGATAATGCTTCCGTCTGGGTGGTCATACCAAAAACGTTTTACCCTGGAGTGTACCAATTCATACGGGTTACCATGTATGTCCTGGATTGCCGGTTCAGGCGGTGATGTTGAGGTAGTCACCTGGCTTGTATTCTTTTTTGTTGTTGTCTTTTTTTCTGTCATTTTGATCCTCACTTTTTACTAATGATGGGTCGCCGTAGTGCCACTTACCATCTGGTGTCATGTACCTAGAGTAAGACCCCTGTCCCAAGTGGACAACGGGGTCATTAGTCTGGATGTTATTATTGCTTTTCGAGGGCATCTAGTGTTTTCCGTAATGCGTACTCTACTGCCTGGTACATGTTCACTGTGCATGGCACATCTGACATGGATTCAAGTTTCTGTGAAACTTTCTTTGCTAGATCACGGCTTGGACTATCGACCGGCATCTGCATTGCCCAATACTTCGGGACCACAGTTGTCGCTTTGTTCTTCGAACCCACTGGTCGACCTCGTTTTTTAGTATCTGTTTTACTTTGCATCTGATTTACCTTTCATTTTATCTACTGGTTCAAAAGTAGTTATAGACAACTGCGGTTCTTGCCACATACAAAAGTGTCGTGCCAGTTGAGCAACTTCTTCATGTATGTCTTGCATATCTTCACCATCGTCTTCTTCTGTTTCATCTCCCACTATTAGGAAGTCACCGTGCAACGTGCACAGTTCATTAAGTTCTTTACCCAGGACGTGAGCAACAAAGAGCATTGCTGATATGTTCAACGGCATGCCAATCGTTTCGCCACTGCTGCATATCTTTGCTTCATCGTTTCCATACATCGTATACATTGCGTCTGTTTCGGTATGCTTCACTCCACGATGTTCACTACTGATCACCGTGCAGAACATGCCACCCACTGCTGCTTGCATGTCCCGGTAGTCGAGGACCGTGAAGTCCTCAACCCGTCCGTTCGTTCTCATAATAATTGCTTTAGCCATTGGTTATTTTCCTTCCATCTAAATTAAAATTGCTTGTTGCACGTTTCATTCCTTCAATGACCGCTTCAACCGGCGTTTCGTCTGTTCCAACCCAAGCACTGTAAAAATCTTTGTGCTCGTTGTCGCCGTACTCATCTCTGGATACCACACTCACCTGGAAGTGCAAGCCGGTCAACCCGTCTGGGTTCGCTGAAATCTCGTACAGGTATTCGATGTCGCCATGCTCCTGGTTTGTGATCTCAATTTTATCACCGCTGCTTGTTGACCTCTTAATAAGAAGTGCTGCAACCGTTGACACAACATCGTTGTAGAACCACTGATCGTCAACCGGTGACTCTCCAACTGAGTGAGTACCCCAGGCAACCTTCAGCACTGTTGCCAGGTCAACTCCCCGGTGTTCTGGGTAACCATCGTAATGTGCATATAGCCACAACTGGTTCTTTCCAAAGGTTAGTTTTATGTTCGCTCGTGTAGACATTTAATTTCCTCCTGTCTGTTACATGGGTATGATACATGGTATTGACTACGCTGTCAACAGTATGCTGTAATATGCTCATAACCCTCTATTATATAATACCTTGACCAGAACAACATTGTCATATAGTACATTGTTTTCATTGGTCCACGTCCAGGTCATCGTGCTTGCAGTTCACTACATAGCCATCACACAAGTCACACCAGGCACCCTCGTCTTCTTCTAGTTGTGTGTTCATCAGATCGTGGTGGTCACTGGTTGTCTTTGGCACCTGGCTTTCAATGATGTCGTTGATGTGTTCTCCGACATTCGCATTGGATATCCATTGAACGTCATAATACGGTTGACCCTTTACAACTGACTGACCCCACTTTTTACCCGATGTTTTGCTTATCCCATATCGAAGTCGTAGGTATTGTTTGAAGCCAGTTCCCAGTTCCAGGACATATTGATTTATATCCGGTTCGCTTGGGTCTTGTCCCAGGTTGTATACTTTCAACCCTCCTCCTACTGGCAGTGGCTGCACGTTGTATTCCAGTCCATTCATTTGCGTATCCTCCTTGGTTGGTTTGTTCATTTCTTCGAAGTCCTTTTTTCCCTGGCTAAAGCTTTGGTGTACGTGTTGTAAAAAATCAGTCATTGCGTATCCTCCTTGGTCGAAGGTGAGTGCCGCACTCCTGCAATATGTTGCTAAGTCTTTCAAAGGCGTTCTCTACCATCTTCGTGTGGTAGGGCTCACCCCATACTTCGTCACCGTGAAAACAGCGGCAGCACTCATAAACCGCATTCTTCAACAGGCGTACTTTAGAGTTCGAACCGTCTTTCCTGGCGGGGTCCCAGTACACAATCAGTTCTAGTGCCAGGTCAATAAGATGTAATTCTTGTGGGTTCATTGGTTCTCCTTCTCCTTCTTGTCGATGATGTCTTGGATAAACAGTGGAACAAATCCATCGCTTCGTGGAGAGCAAGCGATACGCTCGAAAATCCAGATCAAACTATGCCGGGACAGTTGGCGTTCGCTGTTCTTGTCTACCACGGCTTGAGCCAGTTCCCGGATTGTTGTTGCTTTCAGTTTTTTCATTGGTTGTCCTCCTTGTTGTAACCTTCGATGTGTCCGTGCTCCCACTCGTATGGGTGCTTCTTCTTAAAAGTTGAAACCGCCATCGTGTTGGCTGCTTCTTCGAATCGTGCTGCTTGAATCTGTTTTTTGCAGCGTTGGCAAATCGGTGCGTTGAGATACGTTATCTCATCCGGTCGTTTGCATCCTAGTGTTTCACACATTGTTTTTGTCCTCCTTCAACAAATGTATTATATGCTATTTCTATTACCGTGTCAACTGGAGCATATATCCGTTAAAACGTGGTTCGCACCAAATGCTTGCCCAATTAGCTTTACTTCGCCTTGCGTTTCGATCCAAACTTTTGCTCCGCAGTTCAGCGGTTTGTCCGGGGAGTAGATTATCTTCGAAGGTCCGAGTATCTCAACTTCCTGGGCGTAGCGGTTTGACTTGTACGTCTTCACCGTTAGCGTTGGCTTTCGTTCCCCGGTCTTGGCGTTTCGTTTGATGATATGCTGATTGACGTGAATTATTGTTTTCATTGGTTATCCTCGTGGTACGTGTTTAATAAAATCGGCAGCGGTCATTTTAGCGACACGCTCTTTGTAGTTTCGGCACTCGACCCAGGACTTGCCTGGAGGTCGGAACGTTTCGAGCCAGACGTACTTGGCTTCATACTCCGGCTTCCACTTCAGTTCGCCGGCTTCGAAGTAGCAGTTTCCAGAAGCAAACAAGAACGCCGGCATATCGAGGTCTTCTTCCAGGTAAACGTACTCGTTCCCGGACCGTGGGTCCGTGGCAACGTAGGAGCAGGTTCCGTACTTGAAGTTCCCGGCAACAGCGGCAGCGTTCGCCTGGTCAAGTGTTACCTGGAGCCACCCGTGGCTAGCGGATTCAATCATCGTGAAGCGGTTTGGGTGCTCGCTGTTCCAGGCATCCTGGTTGTACCCCTTCTTCCGGCACTGCCGGCGGTCCTTGGCGTTCTGCGGGAGGTTGTCCCACTCGATACGCCCGGTCATTGTTGGTCCAAAAAGATTTTCCATTTATGTATTCTCCTTCGATATCTGTGTACCGTTGTTTTTTCGCCAACCACGCAGTAGGCGGTGAATGAGTTTTGCCTCGGATTTTTTGATCGTGGGTTCTTTGTCTATCTGCTTCTGAACAGCGGCAGCGTCATAGTGGTCAATGTAAAGTTTTGCGTATGCGTTCATTTAGATTTCCTCCGCTTGTTCGTTGTGCTGGTCTGCAAATGCAGCCAAGCGGTATAGTTCTTCCCAGGCGTGGTCCCGTGCTTCCTGGGTCGTGGCGTTCATTGCCAACTCGACTAACGGACGCAGCAGACCTGTCCAGGTCGGGGTTAGGTTGATTGTCATTTTCTCGGTCATTGGTTGTCCTCCTTGGTTTCTTTTTCTTCGTACATCCACTCGTCATCCGCTTCCCAGGTGTTCCCGCATTCATTGCAGACCACGTGCTCGGAGTAGTCCCCGTTCATGTAGTTGTCTGTACTAGCGTAGCGGCAGAAGGTTCCTCCCTCGTCATCCACCTCCATTTCGTTCACGTTGATTTCCACCGAGTATTTCACGGATACCTGGTCTGAGTCGCATTCTTTACATTTGTAAACCTTCATTGGTTTTCCTCCTGGTAGCGGGAGCCGACCGTGTGCCGGCTCCCTGGTTAGTTAGTCTAGTTTGGACTGGGCACTCACTGCCGGCGTTCCTGGGTCATCCTTGCAGACCTCGTTCACATACGCTGCGAATGCTTCCGCATGAATGTATGCCTGGTCGGCACTCTGCCCGTACTGCTTGAAGTGGTAACTGAACCCGCCGTTCCCGCCGTAGCCGTGACCCCAGTCGCAGCCCTCGTTCCCGTTCCGGTACTTCATCCAGGTAGCAAGCCCGGACTTAGCCGGCTTCGGCGGCAGCGGTACTTGAACCCACCCCCACCCGCACCCAAACGGATGCGGCTTTACTCCAGATTTCTTGACGGCGGCTACCCCGGCAGCGTTCGCCTCCTGGGTGATTCGGTCGTAGTTGTAAGCCATTATTTGTCCTCCTGTTGTTGTTCCTGGTTCCATTCGATGACCTCCGCATACGTGGCAGGGTCGCCGGCTTCGTTGTAGATTTGTTCCTCCGTGTCGATTTCCCAGTCAGTGTGGTAGCACCAGTGGTTGTTGTCCGGGTCGTAATCGCCAGCGGCTATCTCCGCTTGATATCCGTCCCAGGTCGCCGGGTCATCGTTCTTAAAGCATTCATCGGAGCAGTAGTATGCGTCCCCTTCGCACACCACGTACCCTTCGTCAATGCCCTTGCAGCAGTAAGTACATTTTCGTGGAAATATCATTTTTTCTCCTGGGTTGGTTGGCACGCAGCCATGAAGCGAGTGCGGTCAAAGTTGTTGTTGGTTCCGTAAAGTTGGTCGGCAAACTCCTCCGCCATCCGTTTGCGGCATTCTGCTTTGATGTTCTTAACGGGCGGGTTAGATTCCCGGATGATGTCCGCTATAAACTGGAAGTGGCAGCGGGTCATTTTTGGATACTTCATGAGTAATCCTCCTTGTAGTAGTACCGATTTGTAAACCAGTCGAGCCGGGGGTACTGCCAGGTTCGGTAGTTGTGTGTTATCCAGTAGCAGACGCTTCTCATACTTGCCACCAGTTGGGGTTCTGTCCTGCCCAGGTCGCAAACCGTTCCTTTTCGGCGTTGGCTGCGGTCCTGGACTCCTGGACGATTTCGGTCCAGGTTCGTTTCGGTTCGCTGCTTACCTGGGCTCGCTTGACTTTTGCAAGGTCCCGTGGGTAAGGCAGTTGCTTTTGTTGGTAGGTTGCTTCGTTCATTTTTCCTCCTGGTTGATTCGTGCTATCTCGTGGACCACTCGCTCGGTCATCTGTGGCACGGTCGTATCTTGGACCTGGTCGTAGCGGTAGATTAAGGACCAACCATTCTTGCGACCTGGTCGGCAGCCAAACTTCCCAACCCGGCTGAATGCCTTGTTAGCGATTTCCGGTTGAACGTTGTAATCTCCGCAGCACTCGTTGTATGTGTACTGTGTTGACTGTATCCGGTTCAGTTCTGCGACTGCATATTGGAAGTGTTTCATTTCTTGGCTCATTGTCTGGGCTCCTGGTTGGGGTTGTTGTTTCATTGCTATCACTGCCACATAATAACACATCGGCTATTGATATGGGGCATGGTCACTATTATATTTATAT
>TARA_R110000824_G_scaffold13220_1_pt1 | contig 23973 bp, 37 predicted proteins | sample TARA_R110000824 | Tara Oceans TARA_R110000824 (sample SAMEA4397747) | marine metagenome | biome: Polar Biome; feature: [MES] marine water layer (ENVO:01000295) within the mesopelagic zone...; material: water (ENVO:00002006), including particulate matter (ENVO:01000060) such as......
ACATGGAGAGCCTCATCTGCAAAGACTACACTCGCACACCGACTTGACCAGATTGAGAAGCGACTTGACAATATCGAAAAGGGCGGTGATGTGGGAATGGAAACAAGAATCGACATGGCAGAGAGTGCGTTGCGGGACATCAAGAAAAGGAAAAGAAGATGAGTAAACGTCTTACATTCCAAGAGTTGTACATTCGCATCCTTTGTTTTTGTGCGTTGGCAATTGCTTTGTTCTTGCTCATGTCATGTTCATCTGCTGTCGAATCAATCAATGACGAAGCCAGCACCATCGACAAACTTGCACAATCAAGCGAATCACGGTTCGTCATCATTGCAGACTTGAGCGACGACAGTACAATTCAAACGGAAACGGAACACGGTATCATCGAACAACAGTCAATCCAAAACTCGGTGTCGGAAATCCGACAGGTACTCCCACGGGTTGAGGACAAAGACCCAAGTTGGATGGTGCTATTAGGGCGACTGTCGTTTGCAGGGATTTTGATTGCAATCATAATCTTAATTTGGCAAACAGGAATCGGCTCTCTCATTCGACGTCTGCTCTATTCCGTAACGTTTTTCATTCCGCGTAGAAGTAGGCGTGATGCGGAGATGGATTTAAAGATTGCGGATTCAGAAAACGACATGACTATCCGCGAAGTGATAGCCAGCAAGCGTTCTTCTGACCCTGCGTACAATGCTGCCTACACGAAATTACAAGGAAAGAAATCATAATGGAATTACTACAAGGAATATGGGACTCAGCGTTCGCGTTATCAGTCGGAGTTGTTGTGGGCATTCTTGCTTGCAAACTTGGAATTGTCGATTGGTTCTTACAAAAGATACTTAGAAGATAATGCCAAGCATTAGCGTAATTCATGCGACAGTGAGCAGTGAATCTGCAACCTCTTCAACCGTCTTTGTCGAGGTTGCGGAATCATCTTCGTTGACAAGTGGGAAAACCTACTATGTCATTTGCAATGGTTACTGTGAAGGGTCAAGCACCGCGCACAATTTTGAATGGCGTTTGGTAGACCGCACAAATTCAGATGCGGTTTTATCGAACTCCACTTTGAATCGAGAACCACAAACAGCCGACAGTTGCCAATCATATTATTATGTTGGCAAATTCACTGCGGGTTCTAGTGGTGGCGGTTTGGCTTTTGAGCAAAGAACAGTCACAGCCCTAAAAACAGCAAGAACACAATATCTTTCAATGATGATATTTGATTTGTCTAATTTGCAGACCACTGATTACTTCTACAACAACAACACCAGTGATACAAACTTGACTGATTCATTCCAAGACTTTGCAACACAACGAATGACGAATCTTTCAGCAAATGACAATTGGCTTGTGTTTGGTTGGCAAGCAACGGCTGTTGACAAACTTACATCAAGCATGGACATTCAACTTCATTGTGATGATGCCGATGATGAAACAGAACCACAAATATCTTTTGAAGGTGAGGACTTGACAGAACAACTTGGATGGTGGCTGTGTCGCGCATACACAATGTCGGGTGCAGATGCAACGTGGACAATCAAATCAAAAGATGAGGCTGCATCTGCTACACCAAACAATCACCTTGAATCAACATTGTTTGGTTTACGACTAGGTGCTTTTAAAAACCACACATCAACTTTCATTTCAGATGAAACAGAATCTACTTCAACTGGTTGGCTTCAAATGGCAACCCAATCACTAACACCAGACAACACAGGCGATGTGATTGCTGTTGCGTATTCCACCTATGATGCGGATGGTTCAAGTAGAAAATCATTACAAAGAATTCAGATTGATGGAACAACATCACCCAACACACAACCTGACACAGAGAATGCGGCAAACGCACACGCAACTATAGACGAACTTGGCTTGGGGTATATAACAAAATACAGTGGAACAAAACAGGTTTCTGCAACAGCCGACTATGATGTGAGATATGCTAACGCAGTCACAAAGGGTTGGAAACAAATCACACTTGCAATGTTCTCGCTTGACTTAGATGTTCCACTTAATTTTTCTGCTGTTGCGTTGGACACATACAATAGTGGTGATGTCGCATCAGACACATTCGGTTCTGGCGATGTAGCCAGCGAGGTAAATCCATCATGAGCAATACACCAACAAACGCAACCATCTACGAAGATACTGGCATCACTTGTATGTCACGCATTTTGGGCGATGATGCTTCTGCAATTACGCAAGCGACAACATCTGCAATCACAGTTGCCGTATTCAAGAACACAAGCACAGTCGCAACATACACCGCTTCATTGACTGTGGCAGATGTCGTATTTGATGCCTACCAGACCGACGCTCGTTGGGATAAGGATTCAACTGGCTACAACTGGAGATACGCGGTCATCGCTTCCGTCTTTGACGATGGTGATGCAACCTACCGTCTTGAGTTTAAGTTCACGCCTACATCAGGAAGTCAGTATTTCGTTATCTTTGAAATTGACACGATTGAGGTATTCACATCATGATTCTGTTATGGTCAAGAATTTTTGTAATCACAGGAAACGTCACACCGCATGGATGGGATTTGATATGCACCTTCGCTTGACTTGCGACATTTCACAAGAGCAAATTGATTGCGGGTACAATTTGACATTGCTTGCAATTCACGCTCGATTCGTTGAATGGCTCGTTGGATTGGATATACCAATCGTAGGGTTCTCTTTGCTATGGGAGGAAGTGCAAGACGGAACGATGCACTTGTTCGCAACTTCTGAACTCATGCATGATTCAAGTGTTGAAATAGATGAACAGTTTTTCGACAAGATGCACTTGGGAAGTGATTGCGATGAGTGATTTCGACAACAATGGAAAGTTTGCCAAAGGCAACCGCTTCTCTTTTGCGAATCGTCCAGAGGCACGAAATCTCAACGGACGACCAAAAGGGCGTTCCCTTCAAGACCATCTTCGCAATTTGATTGACCATGAAGTTACAGGCGAACAATTGTGCGATGCGTTGGTCAAGTCTGCAATTGACCGAGCATTGAAGGGCGACTTCAGATTCTGGCAAGAGATTATTGAACGCATTGATGGCAAAGTTCCGAATCGACTTGCTGATGCAGACGGTTCATCCCTCACCTTTGTTCTTGACGAAGCAGTACAATCCATGAATGATGACAAGTCAGGATGACAATACCTATCGGCTTGAGGTTCTTCCACAGCAACTGAAGTTCCTTCGTTCGACCGCACGCGAGATACTGTATTCGGGCGCGTTTGGTGCTGGGAAGACGAGGGCGATTTGCCTCCGCGTTGCAATGCGAGCAAGCATCGAAGGTTCAAGAGAAGGGCTGTGCCGAAAGACAGTCGTGGCATTGAAGCGTTCAACATTGAAAACTTTACTTGAACCTGATGGATTGCTTCCACCGATACTTCCAAAAGGTTCGTATGAATACAAAAAGATTGACGGGGAAATCAACATCTTCGGTGGTGGAACAATCATGCTGTTTGGTCTTGAAGATGCTGCTCGGATTGCTTCAATGAACTTGTCTGGTGTCGCTGTCGATGAATGTGTCGAACTGAACGAACAGGATTGGACGATGCTCCGTGGTCGAATCCGTTTGTCATTGCCGAATCTACCAAATCAATTGTATGGTGCTTGCAATCCATCAACGCCACAACACTTTCTTGCCAAGCGATTCGGTCTTGCGGGTGGTCATGTCTGCGCCCCGAACTGCGAAGCGGTCACAACAACAAGTCGTGACAATTGGTTCTTACCTGAAGATTATGTGAAAGACTTGGAAACAATGACGGGCGTTGCGCGAAAGCGATACGTTGAAGGATTGTGGGTGGGCAGCGAAGGTTTGGTCTTTGACCGATGGGATGAATCCAAGTATGTCTGCGACTCATTGCCAGAATCGTTCGACCGCATCTGGGTTGGATGTGATGAAGGCTACAATCACCCAAGCGTTCAACTTTTGTGTGGCTTGAAGGATGATATTTTCTATGTCATGGACGAATGGTGCGAACGCCACAAACTAGAACAACAAGTAGTCGAACACGCTGAATACTGGAAGCGGGAATATCCAGAGATTGAATGTTTCGTTGTTGACCCATCTGCTGCGAAACTTCGGGCAGCGATGCGACATGCTGGTCTTGATGTAACACCAGCCGACAATGCGGTGTTCAGTGGCATTCAAAGCGTATCTGCAAGAATGTCGAATGACCCATCAGGAAAACCGCGACTTCAAGTTCATCGTCAATGCTCAAATTTGTTGCGTGAATTTAGTTCATACGAATGGGCAAGTCGTCAAGATGGCACTCTCAAGGAACAACCAGTGAAGTTGAATGACGATTGCGTTGACTCGCTTCGTTATGCTATCACATATACTGACGGTCTGAAAACTGCTCCATCAATTCGCTCGATTGGTGGAGTTGATGACATGTACAAAATGAATCCACTTGAAAATGAACAATTGTGGACGGAGATTTGAAAATGCTCGAAAAGTTCCGCAAAGGCAAGGACGACAAAGACAAAGCCACAAAAGCAACTGACCGCCAAGCATATCTTGGTGCAAGCGTACCAGCGTGGGAAAAAGTCGGAATGGGCGTTCAACGAACTCGCGGATATGCGGCATTGATGCAACGATTTCATGGTTGGGTCTATGCTGCTGCGATGATAAATGCTCGCGGAGTTGCAAGCCAGCCAATCAAGTTGTATTCGATGCAACCGCGAAACGGAATGAAGTCCATTGTGAACACAAAGAAAGTGAGTTCACAAAAAGCATCGTATTTGCGTGGCGAGCAAGAAGCAAAGCCATCAATCTTTGTACAACGAAAAATGATGACGGGCTGTGATGTTGTTGAGGTGCATGAACATCCAGTGTTGGAATTGCTTGACAATCCATCACCTGAAATGGATGGATACACCTTGACCATGCAGCGAATGTTGAATCTGCAATTGACAGGCAACGCATATCTTCATCCAATAATTTCTGAAACAATCGGAGTTCCGCTTGAGTTGTGGAATATGCAAAGCGATTTGGTGACGGTAGTGCCAGATGGCAACATGGATTTGGTCAATTCATATACATACGGCAAGCAACCAAACATGGTTGAGTTCCGAAAAGATGAAGTATTGCATGAGAAGCAACCGAATCCTTCCGACCCGTTCTATGGCATGGGGTGGGTTGTGGCTGCGATTGATGCGGTTGATTTGCTCAACTCAATGGACGATTATGAGCAGAACGTACTTGACAATCAAGCCCGACCAGATTGGGCAATCATGGTCAAAGAGCATTTGACGGATACGCAATATCAACGCTTGATGCAACAAGTCGAACGACAACTCGGTGGAAAGAACAATCGGAGCAAGCCATTCATCTTTGAGGGTGGAACTGACGGAAAACCGATGGCGTGGTCGCCCCAAGATTTGGCGTTTGATTCTGGTGAAACACGCAAGATTGAAGTCATTGCTGCGATTGCAGGAGTTCCTGTGACTAAGTTGAAAGCGAATGACCCGAACCTTGCTAATGCTCGCGAGGGCAATCTTGGTTGGCTTCGTGATACCATCGTGCCATACTTGACACTTGACGAATCATTCTTGAATCGACAATTGTTGCCGATGTTTGGAATGTTTGCCGATACTCTTTTCCTTGCATACGATGACCCTGTATCTGCTGACCGTTCTCAACAAGCAACCATTGATGCCAGCGACATTGCATCTGGAATCCGAACACGCAATGAGGTGAGAGCAGATAGAGGACTTGAACCAATTTCTGATGGTGGTGACGAATTGTTTGTTCCGATGGGTTCAATTCCAATTGACGTTGCAATCGAGAATGCACGAAATCCACAACCGATGTTCGGTCAATTCAATTCAAGTTCACCAGACAAAGAAAAATCAGATGACAAAAGTGGTGAATTGGTTTCGATACTTGAAAAACTGCAAAAGCGTGTTGAAGAACTGGAAACAACAAAAGCACCAACCCCTGTCGATGGCAAATGCCCTGATGGTTGGCACTACATGGCAGAATCAAATTCTTGCATGGAGGGTGAATCACATCCATCGGAAACATATTCAAAAGCGAATGATTGTGTGAGTGAAAAAATATCAATTCTTATGGCTGAAGGATATGAACGCGACCAAGCGGTTGCAATTGCATACGCTGAATGTGGTGAAAAGAAAAAGAATCAAGAAGAAGAAAAAAGCCACGACTGCGACTGTAAAAAAAAACATGATTCAACCAAAGAACTATGGGATGAATCCCGTTCTCTGATTAGTCAAAAACGCGCGCCAGTTGATAGTGGCAATGAAGAGTTCCTTGAAACAATGGAGATTTATTCACCACCGATGGACGAATTTCGTGATGAGTTGGTCAAAGTATTCCGCAAAGAGATTGAACAACACCTTGATTTTGCGGGTGGAATGGGCGAGTTCATTACGAGTGCAGAAGCCGAACAGAAAATCAGAGAAATTACCAATCAATTTGTGGATGAAGTTATGCTTTTTTCAGGACAAAGAGAGTTGGAGAGATTAGGTCTTGACTTGCAATTCAATCAACTCGACCCAGTTATTGCAAACACTTTGCAAAATTACAAAGACCAATTGACCGATACATTGATATTCGGAACAGGAAAAGAGATTGCAGACAAAGTTGATTTGGGCATGAGGCATGGAGCATCGACAGATGAAATTGCAAGGGACATTCGTTCATTGTTGCAAGAAGAACCCGACACAGGAAGAATCCCGATTGAAGCAAGAGCCGAAATGATTGCACGAACTGAAGTTGCACTCATCAATGAAATTGGCAGACTTGATGCGTGGAATCAATCTGGCGTTGTCGCGGGAAAACAATGGGTGGTCGCTGCGGGTGCTTGCGAATCCTGTCAAGCAATGGGTGACAAAAATGATGAACCAATTCCAATCAATGCTTCTTTTGCAAACAGGGGCGAAAGAGTTGGCAAGGTCAATGTGTGGACTCCAACAGGCGGTGGCTTGCAGACTCCACCATTGCACCCGAATTGTCGATGCACGATGATTGAAATACTAGATGACGAAGATTTGAAAACAAGGTATGAATTATGAATAAAGAACGAATAGATTTAAAAGACTACACCGCGAACTTGAATGCTGATATTCCTGCAAGAACTTGTATCGCTTACATTTCCACCGATACGGTCGATGAAGAAGGCGAGTGTGTCTTGCCAGCAGGAATACAAACAAACCGCTTCAAGTCCACAGGAACAGTTTTCTGGAATCATAATTATGACGACCCAGTTGCTGTGTGTGATTGGCTTGAAGTCAATGAGAATGGCGTGGTTGCATCAACGCATTTCCCTGAACGACCAGAAGGTCACAAAGGCGAATGGCGACCAGATGCAGTGCTATCGTTGGTCGCTGCTGGCTTATGTCGTGGCGTATCAATCGGATTCTCGTATCTTGAAACCAGAGAACCAACACAAAAAGACAAACAGCGTTTCAAATCAACAGGCAATGAACTCTTGAGGGTTGTGAGCAAATCACGATTGTTGGAATACTCGTTTGCGCCATTGCCGATGAATGAAGATGCGCTTGTAGTCGCTGCGAGCAAGGGATTCATCAAGCGTGATGGAACGATTGACGATAGAGCAGTCAAAGCATTTCGACTCAAATCAGAGTCAGAAAAGATTGGTGGAAGCATTCAATTGAAATCATCTGGCTCATTGAAATTGCGGGATATTGACACCGCAAAACTGACTCTATTGGAAATCGAACGAATGCAAGGGCGTGTGTATTGACTCGCATTTGTATCATAATCACATAAGTTTGTCGCAAAGAATGAAGCGAGCCGAAGCGTATGCGTGTCGGATGCAATTTCAAAAGCAAGGCAATTCGTACAAATTCAAATTTTTTGGAAATTAAAACAATGAACAAGAAACAAGTTCTCAAACAAATTCGCAATCTTAATGCGAAACAATGTAAACAACTTGAAGTCGAAGAAGCCTTTGAGGGTGAAGGAACAGTCGAAGCCGTGATGGCATGGTTGGGCGATTCAATCCTCTATGGTGCTGACGGCAACGAGTTAGATTTGGCTGCTGTATTTGCAGCAGACGACCCAGCAACACTTTCACTTCACTCTGGAATGCCAGATGCTGAAGAACCAGCAGCAGAAGAAATGATTGCAACCGAAGTGGTTTCAAGCGTTGATGCTCCTGCTATCGAAGAAGCAATGGAACTTCAAGGTGCAACACAAGCAGCAATCAGGCGTGGTGTTCGTGATGCTATCTGCAAAACACAAAAATCCGCGTTACCGCGAACAGGTGGAATACAAATGACAAGCAACAGAAAATGTGCAAAACAATTTGCAAGTGCTGAAGACCAATATCTTTCGGCACAGTGGATTGGTGCAAAACTTCTCAAACAACCAAGTGCAATCAAATGGTGGAGCGACAATGCTCCATCAGGACTTAAAGCGCAAAGCGAAGGTACAAATAGTGCTGGAGGCTTCTTAGTCCCAGACCCACTCGAGGCAGCAATCCTCGATGTCAGAGAAACTTACGGAGTTGCCAGAGCAGTTTCCAGAGTGTTCCCGATGACAGCCGATACGCTCAATGTGCCTTCACTCACCTCTGGTTCGACAGTTTATTATCCTGCCGAAAATGCAGCAATCACTGAATCGTCAGCAGTTTGGGGAAATGTTGGACTCTCAACCACGACTCGCGCTTGTCTGATGAAGTGGTCGAATCGCTTAGGCGAGGACTCTTTGTTTTCAATGGCTGAAACGCTCTCAGATTATATGGGAAGGGCTCTTGGAATCCGCGAAGATACAGAATGGATTCAGGGAGACGGAACTTCGGCATACGGCTCAGTTACAGGACTCGGCAATGTTGCTGGTCGTGGTTCGGTAGACGGAGCAGGAGCAACATGGGCATCACTCACGTTAGCAAACCTAGTTGAAACAGCGGGAGCGCTTGCCGACAAGTACCACGCTGGCGCGTCATGGATTATGTCACGACAGTTCTATTCACAAGTTGTCTTGCGTGTAATCGCAGCAGCAGGTGGGAATACAATCGACTCTTTGGGCGTTGGTTCAACAGGCGCACAACTTCTGGGCTATCCCGTCAATTTCAGTGACCAAGCACCTATCGCAACTGCCGTCAATATCGAATGTGCATATTTTGGTAATTGGACTGATGCGACAGTATTTGGTGACAGACAAGGTATAAACATTGCAACAAGTGAGCATGTAAACTTTGCTGAAGACCAAATCAACATTCGTGCAACTTCACGATATGATATTCAAACACACGACCCAAGTGCATACGTTTGTCTTTCAACTACATAATTGGTTAGGTAATTGAACACAAGGCAGGGGTGGGAAGTCCCACCCCTGCCGACTTGTTCGACAACTTGAGGAACACACATGGCAACAAGTTCGACATCCATCACAAGTTTGCAAGCACTCAAAAGATACTTGAGGCTGACGACATCGGATGACGACAGACTGTTGACCGAACTTCTTGATGCTGCAACCAATCGCATTGAGGAGTTTTGCCAACGCACTTTTGTATCTGCAACATATAAGCAATTCATTAGTGGGTCTGGTGAAGGTACGCTTTCACTTCCAAATTTCCCCGTAACAGCAATACGAAGGCTTGGTTGGGAAAGAAAAAATGCTATATCAGTTGATGCTTCAACCTCAACTGATTTGAGAGCAACGGTCGAAGTTCAAAACGACCAGATTGTTTTGAAGCGGTGGGATTCTGTCGGTGCAGAAACTGAAACAAGTATCGCATTCGCGGATTATCTTACAACGGCACTAATGGCAACACAAATTACAACAATCACAGGATGGACAGCAACAGCAGATGCAACCGTTTTATGTGATGAACTCATGAGACAGGGTGGTCAAGATGCTCTTTCATCGTCGGCTCAACTGTACTATCTAAAATCAACAGACGCAGACTATCGGGTAGACGAGGATTCTGGTCGTGTCGATTTGATTTCTGCACAATCTGAAACGGGATGGTATCCATTTGAGCCGAACGCTTTTCCAAGAGGTTCACACAACATCTTTGTGGACTATACTGCTGGCTATGCTCAAGCAAGCGTTCCAATGGCACTTCAAGAAATTTGTTTTGAAATTGTCTCAAGTGCCTATCATGGCGGGAAGCACGACCCCACGGTTGCAAGCGAATCACTTGACGGGTATTCTTACTCGACACGCAACGCACTTGAATTGCGGGATGACCAAATGAGGCGAATGTACCAATATCGGAGAAACGCGGAATGAGTCTATCGGGCATGATTCAATCCTTGGGTGTGTCTTGCGATATTCACACCGTCACTGAAACTGTCGATGCTGGTGGCTTTCCTATCCGCACATACGCTGTTTCAAAAAGCAATGTTGAAGTCGCCATTTTTCCAAGTGGTGCAGATTCTGCCGTTGAAGGTGGAAGACCGCGTGGGAAGATATTTGCAAGAGGGTATTTGCTTCCATCAATTTCAATCAACCACACCGACCGCATTGTATTTGCGGATTCAGACACAGGCACAACACGAACATTTGAAGTCACTGGCTCAAGACGTTCATTGATGCTTCACAAAGACAACCACATGCAAAAAAGGATTGTCGATTTGGTGGAAATTGAATAATGGGTGTAAAGTCTGAATGGATGGGTGACGCATTTGAAGAAGGTTTTTATGATGCCATCAGCAAAGAACTTGTGAAATCTGCAAGTATCTTGCGGAGGAATCTGTCAACTGTCTTGGCAACAACTGGCGATTCTTCTGGTGGAAATCCACCTTCACCAGAGGGTTCAGATATTCCATTCAATAGAACAGGTACGCTTGCTCGGTCTTGGCATGCATCGCCAACGGCAAGCCGTTCGGGTGGGAAGTTCACCGCAGGGGTTGGAACAAATGTCATGTATGCGTTGTATCTTGTCAAGAGAACAGGAAGTGGTAGACGCAACTACATGAAAGAAAATCTGTACTGGTATCAAAAATCAGTATCAATGATTAAGAAGCGACTTGACCCACAACGCTTGATAAAAGTGGCAACAGGACGATTCAAAATATGAGCCAAGCAATCAAGACAGCACTGTACACGAAATTGACAGCCGACCAAACTGCTGATTCATTCTATGATGATGTGGATGGACGAATATTTGAATTGGAAGGCAAGGACGATTCTGCACTTCCATTGTTGGTTTATGACGTTACGTCCACGCCAGTTGAGGGATTGTACAACGGGAATGTGATTGTCAAATCTCAAGTGGTTCTCACCTTGTATGGGCATCGCAGATTGGGAGCAGCAGCACTTGGAGCAATCGAAGACAAACTGTTCACACTCATCAATCAGGCGACACTTGCACCAAGTGGGTACGATAGTAACACAGTCATGATTTGTCTTGACAGGGACAGACGAACTGTGTTTGACGAAATAATTGCAAGCGAAAGCGTGTATTCAATAGAGGCAACTTCAAATTAAGAGGCAAATGAAATGGCAAGAATAATTGGAAACGAAGGCAGCATAACGGTTGACACTTTCAACATTACAGCAAACGCATGGTCAATGTCAATCAGTAGGGTTGTCAATGATGTCACAGCATTTACTGATAGCACGACTTCTCATCGTGGCGGCATTCCTACATATACAGGAAGCGTATCTGGCTTCATGGATGATGCTTCTGCGCCTAGTATTACAGAGGCAAACTTTGCTACAGGCACAGAGGTGACTTTAACATTGCTGGCTCAATCTGGGAATAGTTGGTCTGGCGAGGCTGTTGTATCAGGTGTTTCAATTAGTTCATCAAAAACGGGTGATGCAACAATCTCTTTTGATTTTACATATAACGGAACAGTGACTGAGGCTTGGGCTTGATGCACGATTGATTTTTGTGCTATGCTTCCCGCATGAAACACGAACGAATCGAAGTGACAGTCACCGATGGCTCTGCTTGGCTTGACCGTTTAACGCCACGTCAAATGATTTCCATTGGTGATTGTCTTTGGTCTGAACAACGAAAACGCATGATTCAAGACATGAAAGATGCCGAGGTTGAATCTGCTGAACGAATGAAAGCACTTCAAGGGCATGATGCAAAGCGTGGGTTGATGAGTGAAATCGTCCACTACGCAATCAATTTGCATGGCTCGTTGGAGATTATTGCCGAGGCTTCAAAAGGCAAGAATGCCGAGAATGCTGATGGATTGCCAGACAACTTTGAAGGCACAGCAGAAGAAGCAATGCACATCGCCTTGCAGTTGATTGGCGCACAGTTAGACAACAATCAAGATGACAAGCCAAACAAATCAAAAAAAAAGTAGTTGAGAAAAAGCCAAAATGGGTGACGGATTCCGCATTGATTTCTCATTATTTTGCAGGCTTTGGCAATCCGCTTGATTTGCCACTTGATTTGTTCTTGCTACTACTAGATAGAATTGGGTATGTTCGACAACTTGACAGTGGCGAACCGATGAGTGACAGAGAGTATGTTGAGTTTGCATCAGAGTCCGAAGCATTTGAGGATTAACAGTGGCTGAAAACATTGGAAAAATAATTGTATCCATTGAAGCCGAGGTTGCAGAACTTCGCAAGGGTCTTGCACAAGCCGAGGCAGAGTTCAAGAAATCTGCGAAAAGGCTTGAAGAACAACAAAAGAACCTTGGCACACAGTTCAAAAAGTCTTGGACAGAACTCGCTGCAAAAGTTGCCATATACGAACAAGTGCTTAGTGCTGCCACAAAGGCGGTGAGCGTATTATCTGAAGCCATAACAATTTTGGGCGATGATTCAAAGAAATCGCACGAAAAAACGATTGCGCTGTTTGATTCTATTGCAAGTGCTGGTATTCCTATTGTTTCGCAATTCGCTGGACTTATTCAGGCGTTGGCATATCTATTCACCGATTTGAATGAAGTTCAACAAAGTCTTCTTGAGACACAGAGTTATCTTCTTGAGCAACAGAAGAAGATTTCAGCAGGAAGGGCGTTGCAAGCAGGAATTGAATCACTTGAAAGACAAGTGCAACTTCAACAATTGTTACTTGAATCAGAGGAAAAAAGAGCAGAGGGTGAAAATGGAATCACCGAGTCGTATGAAGCACAGAGAGTTGCAATGCAAGCACAGTTTGATGCTGCGAATAAAGCAGAAATACAAAGACTTAAAGACGCGAAAGTTAGTGAAAGATTTTACGCTGACCAGATGCAGAAAAGAAAAGACTTACAAGCCGAATTGATTGAGGTGCTGAATGAACGTGAAAAAATGGCACATGAAGAATGGCTGAAACGTGCGAAAGAAAAAGAGGCTAGGGAAAAGGAAATTGCAGATAGAAAAGCAGCAGAGGATATCAAAAAAGCAAAAGCAGTCGCAGACAAGACAATGGACTTGCAAACAAGGCTTGACATCATGATTGCAAAATCCGCAGGTGACCTTGAAAAGGCGCAAAGGATTGCCATAGACGCGAGGTATGCAAAGATGATGGAAAACGCATCAAAAGAAGACCAAAGAATCATGTTCCAGATGAAGTTATATGAACTAGCGGCAATGTCTGCTGGCGATGCTGCTACTGCTGCTTCAACTACTGCGGGCGGTGGCGGTGGAACTGCAACCGTTGGAACTGCGATTGGTGCTTTTACTGTTGCAACTGGACGAACTGAATTGAAAAAGCAAACAAATCTATTGAGGCGAATTGCAAATGCAACTGAAAAACTTGGTGAAGGCGAAGTCGTTGTTCTTGCAGCATAGGAATAAAAAATGGCAATAACAGAAAATCTACAAGGAACACGCGCTGGTTCAATTGATGCGTCTGGCTCAAGAACTGTGAAGCGGAATTTCACAGTGACGGGAACAGATGTTTTGCAAACTGCAATTGCTGAAATGGATGCTCACATCAAGTATCTTAATACATATGATGTTGGCACTGATGTTGTTACTGGTGAAGCAGTATCGGCAACATACTACGGTACAAAGAGTTGGTCAAGACCAGAAGGAACAGATGAAACGTGGTCATTTGAAATCACATATTCCACTGCTCCAAGTGCAAGTGGTGGTGGTACTGGCGAAAATGCTCTCATCACAACGCAAGGCGACACAAGAGCGACAATCAAGAATGTGTTCCGAAGTGGTGATGTCAATACAGATAATGTTGACAATCCGAATGCTTCGGACGATATTGAGGGCGACCCAATTGACCAAGGTGGAGTACCAACTTCAATCATCTCGATGGATAGGGTTTTCAGTGTCGCTGAAAAAGTTTTATATTTTCCATTGGTTGGCGTATTGTCAGATTTGGTTGGCAAGAGAAATGCATCCATGTATGAAGGTGGTGTCGCTGGAACAATTCTGTACCTTGGCTTTTCTTGGAATTATGATACGTCAAGTGGGTTGTGGTCTATTGACCATCAATTCGCAGTTGATGAAAGAACGCGCCATGCCGAACAAGTTGCAAAGACAGACCCGCAGGGTGATATTATCAAACAGCATGTGAATATCGGAGGCGAAGAAATCTATTTTGCAAAACACGTCTATTGGGTACAACCGTTTCAACAAGCATCGTTTGACGTTCTGCCGAGTTTTTAATCATGCCTAATCTACCAAAACTCACCAAAATGAAGTTCGGTGTCATCGACGCAATGTACATGAACACCCTTGTCGATGCTGCTCAAAGTTTCAACTCATTACGACCAGCACTCAGTGGACTGATTACAAAATCAAATAAGCAATTGCCGACTCCATTTCTTGCACAGATTACAGAAGCGACACCATACACAGAAATTGAAATCACAAGAGCAAACGGAACAACAGAAACGGTTGCTGTGATGTGGAAGTATGAATGGAAAACGGTTGGAATTGACACTGTTGATGGGAGCGAAATGGTGATTGGAGATATTGAATCGACAATCACTACTGAGGATATTAGCAAGTCAATTGATATCGACCCACAAGGCGGTGGTTGGACAGAAGAAATTGTGTCTGGTCTTGCATTCAATCTTGCGGAGGTGTCAAACGCAAATTCTTATGAGGATAATGGTGTGATATTTGGAGTCAATGTCAGTGGTGATTCATATCCCGCTGGTTTCATTCCATACGGTACTGAGGTCGGTGCATATTTGATGCTTCAAAAAATCTTCACAAGGGAAGCCACTGCAATATATTTCTTCGACCGTCAAGGCACTCATGACGGGACTTGCGAATGAGTTTCTTTCGTGTGAATTGTGATTGCAGTTGTCAAGAATCGGATGTTACGTGCGCTGATTACACTTGTCCAAGACAAATTGAAGTGTCATATACGTTCCCTGCTGCAACTGTATCGACAACAGAAGGTGGAAACCCACCCGCGAATTGCAATACTACTTTGAAAAGTGTGTCGGGCGATTTGACCCTTTTCAGTGACCTGTCTCCCTGCGATTGGCGGGGAACAAAGACGGAGGAATGTGTTGAAGACGTATATTGTATTCCAAACATAACAGACAACCCTTTTGATGTGAGTTGTTGGAATGGAACAGCAGTATGGCAGGGTGCGACATGTGGCGACCAATGGTCTGAACCTCAAGTCATTGAAAATTGGGAGTGGGGTGGTGGAACACTTGGTGATTGCGATTGCGTTACTCAAGACGGAGTATGTCAGGACGATGGCTTTTGTGCAAAAGAAAGAAATGCTTCATATTTACGACTTACTATTCTTGGGTCAAAAGGTGCTGCTGACTTGCTTTACTTTTGCGGTTGCGGGCTTATATCGCAAGAGTGCGGGTGTCCACCACCAGACGGAACGGATATAAACCATTGCGCTGGAGTATGTTCAGATTGTGCGGAATTCATATCGGTGTATTATGTCGGAGCAATTCAGTCAAAGACAACATCGGCTCTCCGTTATTATGGAAACAGCGACAATGATTTATTGAATGGGTGGTTCTTGTTTGTTGGTCGAAGTATGATTTCGGGATTTGTTGGACGGCATCAAGGTTGTTCAGGAGATTGGGGTACTCAAGTTTATTCTTTTCCTTATCAGGAGTATGGCGACGACACTTGCTGTCCAAATACTAAATCTATTGCTTGGCAAGACTATCCCAATCCAAGTCACCAACATCCACAGTGTGCGCCACATATTCAGGGAACTTTAAGCGACCCGTATTTCTCGTGTCTCGCGTATTGGGGCGAAGACAATCCATACGTTCAAGCATACTTTGAACCTAGTCATCCCTTGCATGGTTTTTCCAGTTTTGGGACGTGGTTTGCGTTGCCGAAAAGGATTGTCGATTGTCAAGATTTGGACGGAATCACAATCAATACACGTGGAGTTGAGATTGCAAGGCGATATTGCCCATATCCTCATGTAAATCCACCAGCAGGAAGTGGCAGGGTTGTTGGTGGTGGTGGTAATTCGAGTAACTTATATGCCCACGAGGGATTTGAAATCACGAATTGGTCAATTTCTATCTGATGAAACTTCAACTGTTAAAAAAGAAGCCCGTCAAATGTAAGTTGTGGCGACCAGTGAAGAAGGGCGAAGATTGTTGTTGCGGTTGCCAAGGCAAGTGCATTGCAAACGTGATTCCAAATCCAACAATCCTAGAATGCAATGTTCATTGTATTGCTAATACAAGCAAAGAGAATCACGCTTTTGCGAGAGGGTTCGACTACTCGACAATTAGACCATCGCTTCTTGAACGAATGTTCATGTATATCAAAGCAGAGTCATCATTGCTTTTTGAGGGTGAAGTGAGCAAGCGTATATTCAAACAACGAATGGATGTTTGTCGAACGTGTGAACATCTTGTCAAGAGCGATGATGAAGTTGGGCATTGTGGGGTATGTGGCTGTGGAATGAACAGTCGGGCTTCCTTGACTGTTAAAGGTAGAATGCCTAGAGCAATATGTGTAAAAGGCAAATGGAAAAAGTGAGGACATAAACGATGGGTGTATCAACCACATGGACAGGGGCGAGCAATTCGGATTGGGACACTGCTGGGAACTGGACGAATGCAGTTCCAGTAGCAACTGGGACAGCCGTAATTGACGGTTCAGTTTCAATCACTGGCGGGACTCCGACTGCTGAAGTAGTAGACAGGGTATATGTTGCCAACTCATACACGGGTGCAATCGGTTCTGTTGGAACACCTTTGAAGTTGGATGTTGAACAGCTTTCAATTGACAATACTTCAAGCGGTTCAACGCACTTCATTGATTTGCTTGGCGTAACAAATACAACTCCGACCGTCATGGTTGATGGAACAAAGACGGGCAATGCGTTGTATCTTTCGGGCGACTTGAATTTGCTCATTGTTGAATCCACATTTACAGGAATTATGTATCTGGGAAACTCTGCTTCTGACCCAGCAGAAATCAAAGACTTGGTGATGCTTACGACAACAGGAACAGTCGATGCTTCAACTGCTGCGAATGTCGCATGGGTTGCAAGTTCGACAATTGATGTGCAATCTGGAACATTGAATCTTGGTGAAAATGTTGGACAGGATTCGACAATGACAGTGAGTGGTGGCACAGTCAATGTGAGTGGATGGACAACAGTAACAGGCGACACCTTGGTCATGCATGGCGGGACTGTGAATTGGAATGCTGGGTCGACAGGTTTGACTCCTAGTTCGATTACAACCATTCGGACAATCAGAATGGTCGGTGGAACTTTTACAACCGCAGCAAATGACAAGGCATATATTGGTCTTGGCGAAATCACGCAATATGGTGGAACTGTGAATCTTCAATCATCGTTTGCAAACATTGACATCAATACTGCATACAATTCATACGCTGGTACGTTCACCTATCCGAAACAGTCAGTCATCACAACTACTGCAAAATAAGAGAATTGATGTATGGCTTCAAATTGGGCGAAGTTCTGTGCAATCAGTTGTACGCACTGTCCGCATCAATCGGAACGTGCAATTGCAAAACTGATTGAAGAATTGCACATTAGAAAGCCACAGGTCTTTGTGCATTGTGGTGACGTAGTCGATGCGGATGCTGCGAGCGTTCATTCTGATGATTCGGATTCGGTTTCACTGCATGAAGAATTTCTTGTTGCAAGTGATATGCTGCGAAGGATTCGTGAAGCGTTGCCAGAAGATTGCAAACTTGTCTTGCTTGATGGCAACCATGATGACAACATACAACGACCAGACCCAAGACGAACGCCAAAGCAGTTGCGTGATTTGTGCAACCCAAGAAAGATGCATGGTGTCGCAGACGAATACAACCGTTGGCAAAATATCAAATACCGTTTTGGAAATTGCTTTCAATTGGGAAGTGTGATATTCCATCACGGCTTTGGTGCTTCTGCAAATAGTGACGAATTAGAAGCCATCCAACTTGCGATGGCGTGTGGTGGTCACTCGCATAGGTTGGTTATCCGTGGACACACTCATCGCCCTGTACCACCGACACAGTGTCGCAGAACATCCCGTGTGAAATTACCCTTTTGGTACTGCAACACTGGGATGATGGCATTTGAGCAGAAACCAAGTTATGCCTATAGGTTCGATACGCAACTTTGGGGAAGGGCTGCATGTTTTGGAACTGCAAAAATTGGAAGACCAGACAGAATCCCGAAAGACAGTTGGACAGCAGAACTTGTGGACTTAGATTTATGAGGGTTGAACTAAGAGGCAAGCGGTGGAGGCTGGAGGTGATTGAATACTTGCAGGATGGTAGTTGTGGAAGCATTGACCCAAGCGATGCACCGCAGAAGCGGATTCTTATTGCACTCAATCAAGCCCCTCAAGATTTGCTCGACACAGTGATTCATGAGTGCATGCATGCTTGCCTTCCAGATACCGCAGAAGAATCCGTGACGGAAACAGCAACAGATATTGCGAAGGTGTTGCATCGTATGGGGTGTAGGGTGGTGCTTGATGGTGTGTAATTGCGAATGTCATAAAGAAAACGCTGTCAGCAATCTGAAGAAGTGCGAAGAACAAAACAAGCGAAACAAAAAAGAACTTGATGCAATGAAGAAAAAGATTCTGGCATTGACATTGGCGATTGCTGTGATTGGAACGATTGTTGGCAAAGAAGGTCTTGACCGCGTTGTTGAATATTTTGAAACAATTGACAAGGTGAAACAGTCTGCGACCAGATTGATTGAAACATCGAGTGCCAATGATGAAATAATGCGTCCAAGTTTCTATGGTGTTTCACCTTCTCCCTCAACGCTTGGCGTGTTCGCGTTGGCTGCAATGTTGCCGACAAAGCGAAGAACCTAAAAATCTTTTTTATTTTTTTTTCAGTTGCGTTTTTGATTTGCAATCAAATCTTTTCTTGTGGATAAGTTGCAGAATCGGAGCGCGCGCAAATAAAATTTTGAAAGCAAATTTGATTTCTGATAAAATGCACATATCGAAAGAAAAAGTTCTTTCACAAATTGCTCTTTGACAAGTGAAGATGTGCTGTTCAAGAAAGGAAACTTTTATGAAAACAAAAACAAATGTCGTGGAATATACGATTATGAAAAAACTAGAAAACGGAAAGTATTTTTATCACAAGTTGAAAACTCTCCGCGAAGCCGAAAAGGTAGCAAGGAGGGGAATCAGAGAACATGGATTCGACAAGGTGAATGTTTGCCGAATGAGATTATATGAATCTAGCATCAAACTGTATGGTCAGAAACTTCGCAGTTGGGAAAGCGATGGATTCTTCAAGACAATCTACAAAAAGAAATAAGAACTCAAACCCGAACGGCACATCTTCACTGGCAAATTGCAATCGCCAGACGAGCGACCACATACACCCAATAATTGCGAGATACAAGCATGCTCACGGGGATTGCTTGATTTCAGTGGGTTATCACGCCTTTTTTCAAAGAACGCCTGAAACGGGCGTATTGGGCGTATTTACCCAACTTCCACCATATTCCAATAAAGTGCCAAAAAGGGAAGGTTTTTCTCAATATGGCTTGCAGATTCTGCCGAATCAGGTTATAATACACATGTCAAGCAATGGTGCTTGGCGAACGAAAGGAAAATGAAAATGAAACTAACCATTGAAACAATCCAGACAATCAGTTTGGCAGGAATGGTCGATGTCTGTGAACAGGCAGAGGATAAAATCCTTGAGTCAACCGATTCAAGTATGGCTTTCTTTAGGATGAAGCCATATCAACAACTTTCTTCGCTGTTGAACTTTTTGCGAATGGCAAAAAATGCAACAGGTGAACGACAACAAATGATTTTGAAATATGCAAAACGCTTTCACTTAGATATGTGTGTAGATGCAACTAGGCAGACACCTGAATATATCAAATCGTTTTTGAAAGAAGTGAAGTGGTAAAACAAAATGAATGACCATCCATGCGATGTTGCATGAAGGCGAAAGCCGAAAGGAAAATGATATGAAAAAACTATATTACTTAATACAAAACAAATTGGCTCGCATAGCATTTGAGTTCAATTTAGAACAAGCAGGATATCCAATACGAGGACGAACACTAGAAGCAATGGATGATATGAATTATTACTATTCAAAATATATGAATGAACTGAAAGTAAACAAGGCGAAAGCCGAAAGGATTTGATATGAGTTACACAAAACAAGATAGCGACTATATGCGTGACCTTCACGCCATGAGCAAAAAACTAAAAGCAAAGGCAGAAGATGTTGTTCAAGAAAAAAACAGCACAATGAAAACGGAATACTATATTACTTTTCTTGTGCGGGGCAACGATGAAGTCGAAGATGAGTATCCCACTATTGCAAGTGGTTTCAGTAAACTAAAATGTGCAATCAAGTTTGCAAAACAAACGGTCGGAACTGTTGAAATTGTTGCACAGTATATCTTTGCGAATGGCGAGATAGATAACGAAGGCGAGAGTGGCGAGTATGTTCGCATTGGATTTGTTGATGGTGAACAACACTATCACGATGAAGGATAACAAACAAGGCGAAAGCCGAAAGGAAATGAAAATGAATGAACAACCACTCTTTGACCGAATGCCAGTAATCGCACAGATTGGATTCTTGGCACTCATAATTTTGACAACGCCAGTGTGGGGGCTGGCATATTTACTTGAAGGGATAAACAAGAAATGAAAGAATATTTTGAAAAAGATGCAGTATCCGCAACACTATTGAAGGCGGTCATCAAGCAATCGCCAGTTCATGCAGAGGAAAGAATGAAGTCTTTTGTGCCAACCGCGAACATGAAACTTGGCACAGCGTTCCATGCTTCAATCCTTGAAGCCGAGCAGGAACACGAACTCATTGCAGTTCAACCAATCATCGACAGAAGAACAAAGGCTGGCAAGGAAGTGTATTCAGCGTTCCTTGAAACCGTTGGCGACAAGACGGTCATCACTCATGACCAGAGTGAGTTGGTCAGAGCCATGCAAACATCTTGCCTTGCTCATCCAGAAGTGCAACGCCTATTGGAACAATGCTATGCGACAGAGTTTCAATCCTTCTTTGAGTTCAGTGGAATGGACTGCAAAGCAATGATTGATATGGTTGACGATGAAGGAACGATTGTGGACATCAAGACCACGCAAGACGCTTCTCCTGAAGCATTCATGCGACAGTCTGCGAATCTGCTCTACCACATGCAACTCGCGTGGTATGCAAACGCGATGGGCTTGAAATGGAATGAGGTAGATGCGTATATCATCGCGGTTGAAAACACTGCTCCGCATGGAGTCGCGGTATATCAATTCTCACAATCCGCGCTCTTAAACGGATGGGAACTTTGCAAGCATGCAATGAAACTATGGAAAGAACACAAGATGAATCTCGCGCTCGGTGATGGGACGTTCCCATACTCGGACGGGGTTCTTGAATTAGAGTTGCCTGTGTGGGCAACGAACTCAATGGAAGAATTGTCAAAGTGAGTATTGGATGTTCAAGAAAAATCTGGAAGACTACAAAGAATACGAATGTATGGGTGGAAGTCTTGATGGTCGCTTGCGAAGGCAATCTCATCTTGATTCATTCACAACTGGTATTGGCTGCTTCGCTCCAATTGGAAGGATTGAAACATACAGGATTGCAGATATTGACGGCAAGACATATTGGGTCGAAGAAGAACTATTGAAAAAAATTAAAGGAAAATGAAATGACAACAACACAAAACACGAAAGAAGAAAAACCTGAATTGTTGAAACTTGCGATGCAACAATCCAAAGCATCTCAACTTGAAAACATAAAGAGAAGGGACGCAAGGTTTGACAAGATAAACCCGCAAGCAAAAAATGCAATTCCCGAAAAGTACGCTAGATATGAGTTCAACATGTATTCGTTGGAACATTACGATTTTATATTGTCCTTGAGACAGGGCTTGATTCCACGCCCACAAAGTTGCCCGAATTGTGGCAAGAAATCAGGCAAGTTCATATTGAAAGTTAGTGTTCCAATTGAAGACATTGAAAACAATGTTGCGGAATATCAAGAACTTGTGAAAGACAGAACGATTGTATACACCCGAAAAAAACAATACGAAAATGCAACGCATCAAGTGATTGGGTTGTGGAGTGGAAAATATCACACTCAGGAATACGGTTACTTTTGCAAACTGCGGTGCTGTGCAACTTATGCAAATAGAAAATTTGAAGGGATTATCTAAAATGACAACGAAAAAAACAACAACGAAAAAGAAGCCGAAGTCATTGTGGGAAACTCTCTCGCAAATTGATTGTTCGGAACATATTGAAAAGAAGGGTGGCTTCAACTATCTTTCATGGGCGTGGGCTTGGGGCATGCTCATGGAACATTGTCCAGATGCAACCTTTGAGAATCATTTGAACGCTGATGGATACCCATGCTTTTTTGACCACAATAGGAATGCAATGGTGCGAGTCACTCTTTGCATTGATGAGATATGTCGCACCGAAGATTTCCCTGTCTTGAATTACAAGAACCAAGCAATCAAAGACCCCGATGCTTTTGCGGTCAATACAGCGTTGAAGCGATGTCTTGTGAAGTGCATGGCATACTTCGGGCTTGGTCATTACATTTATTGCGGGGAATCGGTTGCACCACAAGAGGCTGTTCCGTTCGACCGCGACGAAGCCATCAAAGCCATCAAAGGAAATCAAGATGCTCGCGATTCGATTGATGGGGACGATGGAAAATGGACTGAAGCCTTACTCATGCACTTTGAACAAACAAAACTCAACGGCTTGACTGACGACCAGTTGCAGCAAGTCATCACTAAAATCTCAAAAATGGAGAAAAAGACCAATGGCTGATATAGCAACAATCACAATGACGGGACGATTGACACGCAATCCCGAAACGAGCGAAACGAAAACGAGCGCGGTGGCGAAATTCTCGCTGGCTGTCAATGGCTTCAAGAAGGAAGATGTATCATTCTTCGACTGTGAAGCGTGGGGCAAAGTCGGAGAAATCGTGCAGAAGTATTGCGAGAAAGGCAAACAACTCGCAGTCTCAGGAACAATCCGCATCGACCGTTGGGAAGATAAAGAAGGCAACAAGCGTTCAAAGCCTGTTGTCAATGTTCGTGATGTCACGCTTCTTGGAAGCAAGGATGAAGCGAAAGCAACTGAAACGAAACAAGAAACAGTGGAGGGTGAATTTGATGAACTTCCCTTCTGATATTCCAAACAAAGGCACTGGCACAGCATTATTGTCAAGCGCAGAAGTTTCAAAGCGATTGAAGGTTTCGGCAAAGTCAATCTACAAATGGATGGACGAGGGCAACTTCCCGCAGTCTATCCGTCTTGGTCACATGCATCGGTGGCGAGAATCTGACATAGAAGCATGGCTTGAAAGGGGTGGTTCAGATGTCCCAAGTTCCTCTTGAAATAGCCAATTGGGAAGAAGGGTTTGAGATTGCACAGAGTCGGAGGCGAAGTGGGCGGTTGTCTTGGGTGGCAATGCCTACTCGCCACGACTCGCGAGGGTATCGCAAATTGATACGTTCAAAGGGCGGTGTCAAGCACTTCGCTTGTTGGTGCGTTCTTGTCCAAGTCGCTGCAAGATGTTCCATGCGTGGGGTTCTCGCAGACGACAGGGGTATCGCACTCACCTTCGATGACTTTGAAGCATTGACCGACATTCCCGC
>TARA_R110000824_G_scaffold108294_1_pt1 | contig 23946 bp, 28 predicted proteins | sample TARA_R110000824 | Tara Oceans TARA_R110000824 (sample SAMEA4397747) | marine metagenome | biome: Polar Biome; feature: [MES] marine water layer (ENVO:01000295) within the mesopelagic zone...; material: water (ENVO:00002006), including particulate matter (ENVO:01000060) such...
ACCTTAAGCCCAAGCTGGTGTTGCACTTCGTTTGTGAACTCAGGGGGTCCATTGGTTCCCTCAGCATGGGCGATTGTGCATGGCGTCAGCGCCGATGCACAACATTCAAAGCTGCGGCAAGAGGCGCTGCGAGTGGGCCCCGGCTTTCGCCGGGGTGACACTGAATTTTTATCGACGGCACGGGCAAACGAAAAACAGAGAACCCCCTACCGTCCCAGCCCCGCCTTCAGCACCGATTCGATCTCCCCCAGCACCGCCGGGTCGTCGATGGTGGCCGGCGTGTCCCATTTCTCGCCGTCGGCGATCTTGCGCATCGTGCCGCGCAGCACCTTTCCCGAGCGGGTTTTCGGGAGGCGTTGCACGATCAGCGCGGTCTTGAAGGCGGCGACGGGGCCTATCCGTTCACGGATCATCTGCACGGCTTCCTGCTCGATCTCGCCGGCGGAACGCGCGACACCGGCATTGAGAACCAGGAAGCCGACCGGCACCTGCCCCTTCATCGCGTCCGCTATGCCGATGACGGCGCATTCGGCGACATCCGGGTGTTCGGCCAGCACTTCCTCCATTGCACCGGTCGAGAGGCGATGGCCGGCGACATTGATGATGTCGTCGGTGCGGCTCATCACATAGAGATAGCCGTCCTCGTCCATGAAGCCGGCATCGGCCGTCTTGTAGTAGCCCGGAAACTCGGCGAGATAGCTTTCGCGGAAACCCTCTTCGTTCTGCCAGAGCGTCGGCAGGCAGCCCGGCGGCAGCGGCAGCTTGACGACGATGGCACCGGTGGTGTTGGGGCCAACCTGGCGGCAGGCCTCGTCGACGACGTGAATCTCGTAGCCCGGCAGCGGCACGGTGGGCGAACCGTATTTGACCGGCAGACGCTCGATGCCCATCGGGTTGGCGACCATCGGCCAGCCGCTCTCGGTCTGCCACCAGTGATCGATGACCGGGCGACCCGAAAGCGCCTTCTCGGCCCACTGGATCGTGTCGGGATCGGCGCGCTCGCCGGCGAGATAGAGCACCTCGAATTTCGAGAGATCGTATTTGCCGACAAACTCGGCCTTCGGGTCCTCCTTGCGTATGGCGCGGAAGGCGGTCGGCGCGGTGAACATCGCCTTGACGCCGTGCTCGGCAATGATGCGCCAATAGGTGCCGGCATCGGGCGTGCCGACCGGCTTGCCCTCGAAGAGGATCGTCGTGCAGCCCTGCAGCAGCGGGCCATAGACGATGTAGGAATGGCCGACGACCCAGCCGACATCTGACGCCGCCCAGAACGTGTCGCCAGAATTTATGTCATAGACGTTTTTCATCGACCATTTCAGCGCCACCATATGACCGCCATTGTCGCGGACCACGCCTTTCGGCTTGCCGGTGGTGCCCGACGTGTAGAGCACGTAAAGCGGATCGGTGGCGGCGACGGGGACGCAAGCCGGGCGCGCATTGGCGGCGGCCGCCTTGTCCATTTCATCCTTCCAGTCGAAATCGCGGCCGGCGACCAGCGTCGCCTTCTCCATTTCGCGCTGGAAGATGATGGTGGCCGAAACCTTGTGCGCGCTCATCTCGATCGCCTTGTCGAGTAGCGGCTTGTAGGCGATGACGCGGCCGGGCTCGAGGCCGCAGGAGGCCGAGACGATCAGCTTCGGCGTCGCATCGTCGATGCGGGTTGCGAGCTCCTTCGGCGCGAAGCCGCCAAAGACCACCGAATGGATCGCGCCGAGACGCGCGCAGGCGAGCATGGCGACGGCAGCCTGCGGCACCATCGGCATGTAGATGAGGACGCGGTCGCCTTTCTTTATGCCGTGGCTTTGCAGCACGCCCGCGAAGGTCGCGACCTTGTCGAGCAGTTCGGCATAGGTGAATTTCTTGACGCGGCCGAGCATGGCGCTGTCATAGATGAGCGCGGTGCGCTCGCCGTTCCCCGCCTTCACATGCCGGTCGAGCGCGTTCCAGCAGCTGTTCGTCTCCGCGCCGACGAACCAGCGCGACAGACCGTTCTCGAATTCAAGGGTTTTCGTCGCGGGCCTGAACCAGTCGATCTCTTTGGCCGCTTCCGCCCAGAAGCCTTCCGGGTCCTGTTTCCAGGCGTCGTAGGTGTCCTTGTAGCGTCCCATGCTGCCGCTCCCCGTCATTTTCATTGTTGGGGAGGTTTTAGCACGGGAGAGATGGATTCAGGGAGTCGGGGGAGCGGATGACGGATCGGTGACGGCGCCGCGCCAGAACAGCAGCACCATGTAGATGGCGACGATCGGGAGAGGAGTGAGCGCCGGGAGATGACCCGCAAGATAATCCCGGAGAGGCATGTTCATGGTCGATGCCTGGTACGCCACGACGAAGTGGACCGTCAAAACGGAGACGGCAGCAAACGCAAGGTAGAGGAGGTTCGAGAGGTGCAACAGCCGCCGGAAGGGCGTTCCTGCTACCGACCCGTAAAGAAAATGGAGGCCGTTGCACGTCGACGCCACTGCCGCGGTAAGCGGAAACAACAGCCAAAGCGCGAGGAATGGAATTCCTTCGGCCCCGCCATGTCGCCCCGGATGCAACAGTGCATCCGTCAGCATCCACATAGCGGAGAAGATCATGAGTCCCGCGAGAAGAAAACTGGCTATGCCAAGTATGCGCCTCATCATGCCCTCCCTGTTCGCGGAGGAATTCTAGCATGGACGGCGAGGATACATGTTGAGCCCTGTCATACCCACAAGTGTCATCCCGGCGGAAGCCGGGATCCATCTGACTTGCGTATTTTGACGCGCCCGCCCATGGACCCCGGCTTTCGCCGGGTGACATTTTTATTTGTGGTTTGGGCAGTGCCCAAAATCTGCACAAGGCCAAAACTTTCCCGTCATTGCGAGGAGGCTGAAAGCCGACGAAGCAATCCATGGGGCCTCACCCTGCGGCGAACGCCCTATGGATTGCCGCGTCGCGGCTTTGCCGCTCCTCGCAATGACGGAGAAGGGAGATCTGGAGGTACGCCGCCTTGCCGCTCTCCCGCGTGCTGGGTAACGTGGGGCCAACGCCCCCCTCCCCCGCGCCACGAGGCCCGCCCATGACGACGAACCCCTATGAAACCGGTCTCGACAAGAACCCGGCCAATCACCAGCCGCTGTCGCCGCTGAGCTTTCTGAAGCGGGCGGCGGAGGTTTATCCGGAGAGAGTCGCGGTGGTGCATGGGAGCCTGCGCCGGCCTTACGCCGAACTTTATGCGCGTTGCCGCAAGCTCGCCTCGGCGCTGGCCGAACGCGGGATCGGGCTCGGCGACACCGTGGCGGTGATCGCGCCGAACATTCCCGAAATGCTGGAACTGCATTACGGGCCGGCGATGACGGGGGCGGTCGTCAACACGATCAACACGCGGCTCGACGCGGCGGCCATCGGCTTCATGCTCGACCATGGCGAGGCGAAGGCGTTGTTCGTCGACCGGGAATTTGCGGGGCTCGCGAAAGAAGCGCTGGCGCTCGCGAAAGTGAAGCCCTTCGTCATCGACATCGACGATGCTTTTTACGACGGGCCGGGCGAGAAGATCGGCGAGACGGATTACGAAAGCTTCATCGCCAAGGGCGATCCGCATTTCAACTGGCAATTGCCGGCCGACGAATGGCAGGCGATCAGCCTCAACTACACCTCCGGCACGACCGGCAACCCGAAAGGCGTCGTCTATCACCACAGGGGCGCCTATCTGCTCGGCATGGGCAACATCGTGACGGCGGGGATGACGGGGAGTTCGGTCTATCTGTGGACGGTGCCGATGTTCCATTGCAACGGCTGGTGCTTCACCTGGTCGATGAGCGTGGTGGCGGGCACGCATGTCTGCCTGCGCCGCGTGACGGCGGCGAACATCTTTGCCGCGATTGCCGAGCATAAAGTGACGCATATGGCCGGCGCGCCGACCGTGATGGGCTTCCTGATCAACGCAACGGCGGAAGAAAAGAAACCGCTGCCGAACGTCGTCAATTATTTCGCGGCCGCCGCGCCGCCGCCCGCCGCGACGATCCGCAAGCTCGAAGCGGAAGGCTTCAACGTGATCCATGTTTACGGCCTGACCGAAACCTACGGGCCGGCGGTGGTGAACGCCTGGCACGAGGAATGGGACGCGCTCGAAACCGACGAGCGGGCGCGGGTGAAGGCGCGGCAGGGCGTCAATTATGTGGTGCTGGAAGGAATTTCGGTGCGCGACCCGGAGACGATGGAGGAAGTGCCGCGCGACGGCGAGACGATGGGCGAGGTGATGTTCCGCGGCAATGTGGTGATGAAGGGTTATCTGAAAAACCTGAAGGCGACGACGGAAGCCTTTGCCGGCGGCTGGTTCCATTCGGGCGATCTCGGCGTCTGGCACGCGGACAATTACATTCAGCTGAAGGATCGTTCGAAGGACATCATCATTTCGGGCGGCGAGAATATTTCATCGATCGAGGTCGAGGACGCGCTCTACAAGCATCCCGATATCGTCGAAGCGGCCGTGGTGGCGCGGCCCGACGAGAAATGGGGCGAGACGCCTTGCGCCTTCGTGACCGTCAAGGCGGGGGCGAGCCTGAGCGAGAAGGATGTGATCGACTGGTGCCGGGCGAACCTCGCGCATTTCAAATGCCCGAAGACGGTGGTCTTCACCGAGCTGCCGAAGACCTCGACGGGCAAGGTACAGAAATTCAAGCTGCGCGAGACGGCGGAAGGGCTTTAGGAAGAAAGGATTTTGCACGCGCAAAGGGCCCCCGAAATGCAAAGCGCCGGGCTTGGGAGCCCGGCGCCGGTGTGAATTGTCTGTTTGGGGGTCAGGCCGCGGATCGTTCGCCGCTCAGCCTTGCGATTTCCTCTTTCAGTCGAAGCCTCTGCTTTTTCAACTCCGCGATATGCAGATCGTCGCTGCTCGGGTGAATGATTTCGGCCTCAATCGCATCTTCCAGCGCTTTGTGGCGGTCGCGAAGCTCGGCAATGTGAGACTCCAGAGCCATTACATTCCGTCCTTTCGTTAAGCCTCTAATCTTCAAAGTCTGACTCTTTTTGCCGCCCTTGTCGAACCCCACTCGCAAAGGACGGCCGCACAATGTAAATGTGGGATCATGAACAGAAACGGCAAGACCCCGCCCCGCCTCGTCGTGGGCATTTCCGGCGCCTCGGGCGTCGCCTATGGCGTGCGCCTGCTTGAAATGCTGGGTTCACTGGGTGTCGAAACGCATCTGGTAATGACAAGGGCGGCCGAGATGACGCTGGGTTACGAGACCGGCCTGAAGCCGAAGGATGTCGAGGCGCTGGCGCATACGCGCTACCGGATGGAGGATATCGGCGCGGCCATCGCCAGCGGTTCCTTCAAGACGCTGGGCATGATCGTGGCGCCCTGTTCGGTGCGCACCATGTCGGAGATTTCGACCGGCGTCACCTCGTCGCTGCTGACGCGGGCCGCCGACACGATGCTTAAGGAACGCCGGCGGCTGGTGCTGATGGTGCGCGAAACGCCGCTGCATACCGGCCATCTGCGCACCATGACGCAGCTTTCGGAAATCGGCGCCGTCATCGCCCCGCCGGTGCCGGCGCTCTACACGCAGCCCGGCTCGATCGACGAGATGGTGACGCAGACCGCGGCGCGGATGCTCGACCTGTTCGGCATCGAGGCGCCCGAGACGCAACGCTGGGGCGAGGATCTGAAACAGGGCCGCCGCGCGCCGGTGCGCAAACCGCAGGTCAAGACGCGCAAATGACGGAGCAGGAAGAACGGGAGCTGCGGCAGACGCTGGCCACGCTGAAGGAAGAGCATCGCGATCTCGACATGGCGATCTTTGCGCTGGAATCGACCGCGAGCCCCGACCAGCTGCAGATCAAGCGGCTGAAGAAGCGCAAGCTCAGCCTGCGCGACCGCATCCAGGAGATCGAGGACATCCTGCTGCCGGATATCACGGCCTGAGGGCGCGGCTCACTCGCGGCGCTTGGCCGCGTACATGGCCTTGTCGGCCCGCGCCAGCGCCTCGTCGGGCTGGTCCTCGCCGGTGAAGGCGACCGCGCCGACCGAAATCGTCAGCGCCAGTTCCTTGCCCTCGAATTGCAGCGGCCGCGATGCGACGAGGTCGGCCAGCCCCGCCGCCTTCGACTTCGCCATCGCCTCGTCGGCGCGCACCAGGATGACGCCGATCTCGTCGCCGCCGAGCCGGCCGACAATGTCGGTCTCGCGGATATTGTCGAGCACCAGCCGGGTCAGGTGATGCAGCGCCGCGTCGCCGGCCAGGTGGCCATGGACATCGTTGACCTGCTTGAAATTGTCGATGTCGAAATAGACGAGGCCCGCCGGTTCGCCATAGCGCCGGCCGAAGGCGATGACGCGGGAAAGTTCGCGCACGAAGGCGCGGCGGTTGAGCACCGGCAGCAGCGGGTCGTGATCGGCCAGCTTCTCGGCCTCGCGCAGCCGGTCCTGCATCGCGCTCATGTCGCGGCGCAGTCGATCGACCTCGCCCATCAGCGCCATCAGCGCGTCGCGCACCGCCGGCGTGATCTCGGCTTCGGGGATGCCCATGATGCTGGCGGTGTCACTGACCATGCGGCCGCCCGACGCCGCCGCGGCGCCGCGCGCCTTTTCCCGCTCCCGCGCGGTGGCCGAAGAGGTGCTGCCGACGGGCTTGCTGTCGCCGATCTTCATGGGGCCTTGTGCCTCGCTCTGCGGTGCTGCCGCGATTCGCCATTGAAAATGCCATCTTTTGCCGAATCGCGCCATGCGAAGCGGCCGCGGCCGGGCGCGGCACGGGGGCTAGGCGGGCGGCCCCGGCCTCTCCATAATCGAAAAGGCCCGCAACCGCCTCCCGCAGGAGAGACCCGTCATGACCGCATCGGCCCCCCGAACCGCTCCCGGGCTCGTCCTCGGCCTGATCGCCATCCTGCTGGTAGCCGGGGGCGCCTTCGCGACCATGCGGGGCGCCGCCCCGGCCGAGGCGCTCCCGACGCTGGCGGCGCTCGAACCCGGCTGGACGACCATCGCGCCGGGCGGCGACACCAGTTGCGCGCTCGGCACACCGTTCGAATTCCATGTGAAGCCCGGCCGCGCGGACAGGCTGTTCTTCTTCCTCAATGGCGGCGGCGCCTGCTGGACGGGCGCGCAATGTTCGCTCGAAGAGGAGCCGACGCCCTATATTCCGACCGCCCGGATCGAGCACAACGATCCGCGCCGGCTGAAAGGCGTCTTCGGCACGGATCATGCGGAGAACCCGCTGAAGGACTGGACGCAGGTCTTTGTCAGCTATTGCACCGGCGACGTGCATCTCGGCAACCGCGACGTGACCTATGACAGCTGGAAGGAGGCATTCACCGTGCGCCATCGCGGCCGCGCGAATGTCCGCGCCGTGCTCGACTGGGCCTATCGCAATGTCAAGGCGCCCGAGCGCGTGCTTGTGGCAGGCTCCAGCGCCGGCGGCATCGCCGCGCCGTGGTATGCGGTCGAGGTCGCCGAACATTATCCGGATGCCGGGATCTCGGTGCTGGGCGACGGCGCCGGCGGCTATCGCGATCCGGGCATCGCGGCGCTGATGGACAATTGGGGCTTCTTCGACGACGCTCCGGTCTGGGTAACCGATGGCGGCACGCCGGGCAGTTTCGAGGAGATCTGGCGCCGCGCCGCGATCGCCGCACCGGGCGTCACCTTCGCGCAATACGACAATGCCTTCGACGCGGTGCAGGAGATGTTCCTGCGTCTGCTCGGCAACGAGGCGCCGCTCCACCCGCTTGTCGAAGCCAACCGCAACGATCTCGCTGCCAGCATTGCCGGCTTCCGCTCCTATGTGGCGGGCGGCACGCCGCATACGCTGATCCGCTACGACCGGCTCTACACCTATCAGGTGGAAGGCCTGCGCGCGGTGGACTGGCTGGCCGATCTGGCCGAGGGCCGGGCCGGCGGCAGCGTCAGCTGCGGCACGGCAGCCGAATGTGCGGGCGAGCCGGGGGCCGAATAGGGCCGGTTCCCGCCGCTTGCGGGCGCCGGCGGCGCTTCCTTGCCAAGCGCCGCGCCATGCCTATACTGCCCCGCTTTCCGAAACCGGCGGGCCCCCTGGGCGCCCGCCCGACCCGCGAGGCGCGGACCACGGATGGCAGCGAAAAAGACGGGCGCAGGGCCGGCAAAAGCCCCGGCCAAGGCCCGGAAATCCCCGAAACAGCCGCTGGTCGGCATCATCATGGGCAGCCAGTCGGACTGGCCGACCATGAAGCACGCCGCCGACGCACTGAAAGCGCTGGGCGTGCCCCATGAAACGCGCATCGTCTCGGCCCACCGCACGCCGGAGCGCATGGTCGACTATGCAAGGACGGCGCGCGCGCGCGGGCTGAAGGTGATCATCGCCGGTGCCGGCGGCGCGGCGCATCTGCCGGGCATGACGGCCGCGCTGACCGCCCTGCCGGTCTTCGGCGTGCCGATCCAGTCGAAGGCGCTGTCGGGCCAGGACAGCCTGCTCTCGATCGTGCAGATGCCGGGCGGCATTCCGGTCGGCACGCTGGCGATCGGCGAGGCGGGCGCCAGGAATGCCGGCCTGCTGGCCGCCGCCGTGCTGGCGCTGTCGGATGCGGGCCTGGCCAAGCGTCTCGATGCGCTGCGCGCGGCGCAGACGGCGGCCGTCGGCCTGAGCCCCGAGGGCCGGTGATGGCGCCGGTCGCGCCGGGCGGCACGATCGGCATTCTGGGCGGCGGCCAGCTCGGCCGCATGCTGGCCATGGCGGCCGCCCAACTCGGCCTCAAATGCCACATCTATTGTCCGGACACGGAGGTTCCAGCCGCCGACGTCGCCGCGGCGCTGACCCGCGCCCCTTACGCGGATGCGGCAGCATTGGCCGCTTTCGCCGACGCGGTCGATGTCGTCACCTATGAATTCGAGAATGTGCCGGCCGAGACGGCGCGCGTGCTGGCCGAACATGCGCCGGTGCGACCCGGCCCGCTGGCACTGGCGACCGCACAGGACCGGCTGACCGAGAAGAATTTTCTCAGCCGGCAGGGCATCGCGACCGCGCCCTTCGCCGATGTGGCATCGGCCGGCGATCTGGCCGCGGCGCTCGAACGGATCGGCGCGCCCGCCATCCTGAAGACACGGCGCTTCGGCTATGACGGCAAGGGCCAGGCCAGGATCGCCGGCGCCGCCGAAGCCGATGCCGCCTGGGATGCGATCGGCCGGACGCCGGCGATCCTCGAAGGCTTCGTGCCTTTCGAGCGCGAGATCTCGGTGGTGGTCGCGCGCGGGATCGACGGCGAGACGGCGGCCTACGATCCGGTCGAGAACATTCACAAGGATCACATTCTCGACCGCAGCTATGCACCGGCCGCGCTCGACGCGGCGCTGGCCGCGGAAGCCTGCGCGATCGCCGGCAGGATCGTCGCCGCGCTCGACTATGTCGGCGTAATGGGCGTCGAGATGTTCCTGCTGCCGGCAAGCGCCGGAACGGCGCGCCTGATTGTCAACGAGATCGCGCCGCGCGTGCACAATTCCGGTCACTGGACGATGGATGCCTGCGCGGCCGGCCAGTTCGAGCAGCATGTCCGCGCGATCTGCGGCTGGCCGCTGGGATCGCCGGCGCGCCATTCAGACGCCGTGATGACCAATCTGATCGGCGCGGCAGCGGTCGACTGGGCCGCCATCGCCGCCGAGCCCGGTGCCCGGCTCCATCTCTATGGCAAGGCCGAGGCGCGGCCGGGCCGCAAGATGGGCCATGTCAACCGGCTGTTCCCGCTGGGAAAGCGCCCGCCGGTTACTTGACGTTAATCCACCCCCGTCACGCTATTGGCGAATGAAACGAGAATTTCGGTTCCGCTTGCCCGCTGCGGCGGAGACCGGATGGGGACAGGACCGCCGATGGACCGGGCCGGAACGGAGATGCACGCCGATGGCGATGCGCGCTGGCAGCGTTTCATGGCCGAGACGGCGCCGAGCGCCGGCCGGGCGACGGCCGCGCCGCTGTTCGGTCATCAGGCCCTGACCGACTTCCATCGCTACTGGTCCGCGCTTCCGCGCCGCGGCGGCGCCCCCGCCGACGCCGCTTTCGATCCACTCGAAATCGCGCAATGGACGCCCGACATGACCATCATGTGCCTGGCCGGCCCCGACGATATCCGCTTCCGCCTGGCCGGCACCCGCGTCGCCGAACGCATGGCGCATGACCCGACCGGCATCAACATGCTCGAGCTGCTGGCCGATGCCTCGCGCCTGCAGGTCTGTCGCGACATGCATGAAATCGCCGCGCGGCCCTGCGGCTATCACGCGCGTTATGTCAATCGCTACGGCTCCGGCCGCGTCTCGCATGTGCAGAGCCTCTATCTGCCGCTAACGCCGCCGCCGGGCCGGCCACCCCGCCTGGTCGCCATGCATGCACCGGAAGAGGCGATGGAATACCAGAAGCCGGCCGACCGCTCGACCTGCGCCACCTCGATCGACGAGATCGTATGGATCGACACCGGCTGCGGCACGCCCTGAGCTAGGGCCGGTAGCGCAGCCGTCCGAGCAGCGCGAAGGGATCGGGCAGCTTTTCCGCCACACCGCGCAGCGAGGCCTTGGCCTTCTCGAAGCGCATCACATCCTCGATGCGGGCATCCAGAAAGGCCCAGCTGTCGGCAAAGTCCTTCGACTGATCGGCCAGCCAGTAGAGCGTGACCGCCGAATGGACCGCCGCCAGCGTCGCGCGCTTGGTGTAGAAATTGAAATCGGTCGAAGTGTCGCCGGCGGCACGCCAGATCGCATCGACCGTGCGGTAGAGCGCACGGGGGCCGCGCGCACCGGAGGTCGGCAGCGCCAGCAGCGTCAGCGCGCGGCGCAGCGCCTCGCGATGCGGCGCATCGGCCTCGAGGCGGGCCCGCACGGCGCGGGTGATGCGCTGACGGATCTTCATTGCGGCCAGATCTTCCTGCGCCAGAACCGCTTCCATGCGCCGGTCGCCGGCTGACAGGAAACAATCGACGAGATCGAGCGGCCCGTCGGGAAAGGCCAGCCGCATCTCGTTGTGGCCGATGCCGGCGGCCTCCGCCGCCTCGCGCATCAGGCGCGGCGTCCAGCCGTCAAAGGCGACATGCGGCAGCGCCGCCGCCAGTATCTTTTCCCGCGCCGCGTCGAGATGGGCGGCGCCCCCGCGCCGGCCCGGACGGCCCTTCTGTCTATCGGTCATCGGCTTCATCCCCTTCGATCCGGGCCGCCAGCATCGCCCGGGCTTCGCTTTCGAAAATCAGCTCGGAGAGATCGTCCATCCGCTGAGGATAGAGAATGCCGTCGAGATGGTCGCATTCATGTTGCACGACGCGGGCATGGAAGCCGCGCGCCTCGCGCTCGATCACCGCACCCTCGGGCGTGACGCCACGATAGCGGATATGAGTCGCGCGCGGCACCGCGCCCCGCAGACCCGGCACCGACAGGCAGCCCTCCCAGCCCTTCTCGGTTTCGGCCGTCAGAACCTCGATCTCGGGATTGACCAGCACGGTGAGCGGCGCCGTGTGATCGAAGATCTCGGCCGCGTCGGCCGCCTCGTCCGCCCGCTCGGCCGGCGCCTGGAAGATGACGATACGCCAGGGCTCATGGACCTGGGGAGCGGCCAGCCCCGCGCCATTGGCGTCGATCATCGTCTCGATCATGTCGGCGACCAGCGCCTTGACCGCGGGCGCGGTCGGGTCGGGGACGGGCTTGGCGATGCCTTTCAGCACCGGATGCCCCATGCGGGCGATTTTGCGTATGGCCATACGCGCAATATGTGCCGGCCGCGGGCCCGCGGCAACGGGGCGGAATGCCTCGTTCTGATGCCCCGCGCCGCCCGCCCGCAGTGGACAAAGCCCTCATCCTTTGCTAGACAGGCGGCACTCTTGCGGGGGGCATCGGCCAGCCCGCACCTAACCCATTGAAACAAGACAGGTTTTTCTCGTGCAGGTACTCGTTCGCGACAACAATGTCGATCAGGCCATGAAGGCTCTGAAGAAGAAGCTTCAGCGCGAAGGCGTGTTCCGCGAAATGAAGCTGCGCAATTTCTACGAGAAGCCCTCCGAGAAGCGTGCCCGCGAGAAGGCCGAAGCGATCCGCCGCGCCCGCAAGCTGGCCCGCAAGCGCGCCCAGCGCGAAAGCGGCATCCCGGCGCCGGTCAAGAAGTAGATCCGGCTCTTTCAACCGCCGGAATGACAACGCCCCCGCAATGCGGGGGCGTTTTCGTTTTCAGAAAAGCTCAGAGCCGCTCTTCCGGCGCCCGCGCATTGCGCCCGCCTTCCCATGTCTTGAGGCGGCCGGTGCGCTTGGCCCAGCGATAGGCGGACTTGCCGGCGGCGTTCTGGTGGTACCATTGAAAATAGAGCATCGGGCTGAATTTCGGAATCCAGAAGCGTAGCGGCAGTTCGGCCCGCGGCTGAACGGCGCCGAGCTGGAGGTCGGCGACCGCAACGCCTGCGCCCTCCTGATAGCGGCGGTGCGCGAGAAGCCGGCCCTCGCCGTCGATCACCTGCGTCTCGCCCATCAACTGCGTGCGTATCGGCGCCGTGAGACGCGTGCCGGGCAGGATGAGAAACCCGCCATCGATGACGCTCGCATGTCCCGCATGCAGCAGCGGCGCGCCGACCAGCCCGGCGAAGGTGCGGGGCGTGCGCTCCATCAGCCGGCCATTGCCCGCGTGAAAGCGCTGCCAATAACCGTGCGCCCAGTTCCAGCCGGGTTCGCTCCACCAATGGCTGCCGGTCATCAGGAGGCCGACCTTGCCGCGCAGGCGCGCGACCGTCTGCGTCCTGACCGTCTCCCAGCAGACGGCTGCGCCGACCGGGCCGAGCGAGGTCTGCATCAGTCCGTCGTCGTGCCCGCCGACATAAAAGGCGTTCTCGACCATGGTCGGCAGATCCTTGTCGTGACGATGAACCTTGCCGTCGGGCTCGACAAGGACATAGGTGTTGTAGACATCGCCGTCGCGCATTTCGAGATAGGAGCCGCCGATATGGATGCGATGGCGGCGCGCCTTCTCCTTCAGCATGTCGAGTGCCGGATTTTCGGGCGGCAGCGAGCAGCCGAAGACGCGTTCGTCATAGACGATGCAGGTGGTGAAGAACTCCGGCAGCGCAACAAGTTCCGCGCCATTCTGAACCGCTTCGTCGACGAGACGGCTCGCATGCTCGATGTTCCACGCAATGTCGGCAACCCGCGCTTCGACCTGGATCGCGGCGGCGCGGATGGTCTTCGACTGTGTCATGGGCTGCGTCCCTCAGAACGTGAACCAGGCATAGAGCAGCCAGGGATAGGCGACGCTCAAAAGCCCGAAGGAGATCATCGTCGCAATGTCGATGACGCGGTGCTTGATATAGCCCTCCTTCGACAAGGCATGGACCATGAAGAGCTGGGCATTGGTCCATGAACCGACGACGAGGAGCCAGCCCGCGACTTCCGGGATCGCCGGGTGAACGGCAGCGATCGCGAATTGCAGCAGCGCCATCAGAATGTTGTCGATGTGGCACTGAAGCACGCGCTTGGCGTTCACCAGCGGGCCGAAGCGCTTGCGCGGCCCATACATCGCGACCATTACCCAGCCAAGCGCAACGGCGAAGGTGATCTGGATGAGCCCCGAGGATATCAGAATCGTCTGCATGACATGCCCCTAATGTCGAAACACAGCGACAAAAATGATGACGCTACCGCCGACACAAATCCGATCTGTTACTGTTATATCTATCTTCGTTGACCAGCGTGGCGTCAATATGGAGAATGCGAGAAAATCTGTCGAAATACCCGGACAGTCCATGGAACTCGAACCGAAACTTGTGGCGCTCGGCCTGACCGGCAAGCGGGCGCGCTTTTATCTCGCGGCCCTCGAGCTTGGCGACGAGACGGTGACCGCGGTGGCGCAGCATGCCGGCATCGAGCGGACGACCGCATACGCCCTGTTCGAGAAGCTGTTGGAAGACGGGCTGGTGACACAGGTCGTACGGGGCGGCCGCACCCATGTGGTGGCCGAGGACCCCGATGTGCTGGCACGCAATCTCGACGACAAGCGGCGGATACTTGGAGAGATTCTGCCGGATCTGCGCGCCGTTCATGCTCGCACGCATGGCGCGCCGCGCTTTCGTCTCTATGACGGGGCAGAGGGCATTCGTACCGTGCTCAATGCGGTGCTGGCGGCGCCGCTGCCGGAAATTTGCGGCATCCTGTCGATGAAAGAATTGCTTGCGGTTCCAGGCCCGAAGGCACTGCGCAACTTCATCGCCGAGCGGGTACGGATGGGAACCCACCTGCGCGTCATCCGCGCCCATAGCGAAGAAACGCACCAGATATGGAAAGCGGGCGAGGACGAGCTGCGCGAAGTGCGCTATGCGCCGTCGTCGGACGCCTTTCGCATCACCACCTTCATCTTTGGCGGCAAGGTGGCGCTGATTTCGTCGCGGCGGGAAAATTACGGGCTTATTGTCGACAGCGAGGAGTTTGCGCGACTCCAGCAGGCGCTGTTCGAAACGATGTGGCAGACAAGCACACCGGCCTGAACGCTAGATGCGTCTCGCCATCAACCGCTCATAGGTGCGATAGCCCGCCTCGTCATAGATACGCCGCGCGCGGGTATTGCCTTCGAGCACATAGAGCCTGATCTCGCCGATGCCGGCCACTTTCGCATGCGTCTCCGCCGCTGTCAGCAGTGCCCGGCCGACGCCCTGCCCGCGCGCAGCCGCATCGACGCTGAGGTCCCAGATCATCGCGTGGCGGCGATGCTCCGGCCGCACGAAGGTGCCCGGATCCTCCTCGATGGCGAAGCTCAGAAAGCCGACGACGGAGCCGCCGCTCTCGGCAACCAGTGTCACCCCGCCTTGGGCGGCGATTTCGCCGCTCACCCAGTCGAGATGGCTTTCGGCGGCCGACGCATCGGCACGATTGTCTTCGATCGCCGCCTCGAATTCGTTGAGCGCGCCCATGAGGCGAATGAGCGCCGGGCGATCTTCCGCCCGCGCGGCACGAATGACGACATCCATCTCAGAACCTTTCGTCGCCCTGCTCGCGCACCGGATCGGGGAAATCGCGGTAAAGCGCAAACTGGATGCCCGTCACCAGCGAGTTGACGTTGAAATGCTCGGTTTCGACCGGGTCCGCCCGCGTCGCGACCCAGTTGAAGGCCGAATCGAGCTGAGTGAGATCCGTCACCTCGATCATGAAATGGAACTCGCCGAGATGCGCCGGCGCCAGGCCAAGCTTCTTGCGCATCAGCCGCCAGCCCTCGATCACGCCCTCGCGTTCGAGCAGTTCCATATAGCCGGTGAAAGCCTCGACGAAGTCGATATCCCGCACGCCGGGCTTCAGGTTGAACCAGCCGTGATAGACATCCATGGGTCTCCCCCCTCAAAAGAAAACGGGCGGCGCCCATGTGAACACCGCCCGTTCGATCCGTCCAGCAAAGCCGTTCAGCCGCGCGCAAGCGTTTTCGCGCCAAAGACGGCGAGAACGACGACCACGATTTCCAACGCGATCGGCTGCAACACGCCTTCCGGCGCCCCGTCGATAGCGACACCGAGAATACGGCCTGCCGCCGCCAACCCGTAAAGCGCGGCCGCGCCCCAAAGCCAGTGCGGCCGGCCGGCGAAAAGCGCCAGCCCACAAGCAATCGCGCTCGCCAGAAAGAACGCGCCGATATCGGCCCGCAACGCATTGAGCCCGAGAGGCGACAAGGCACCGATCCCGAGCGTCTCCCCGAGCTGAACGGGCGACGCAAGGGCCATCAAGCCCATCGCCAGCGAAAAAAGCCCCACAAGCACAACACCGATTCGGGCTGCCCAGATCATTCTATGTGTCTCCCCTCTTCATTTTCGAAACCAGGAAGGAATCGAAAGCCTCCAGGACATTGTAATCCGAACGGACCGAGCAAGGCCGCTCATGAAAACGGGCGGCGCCCATGTGAGCGCCGCCCGTCCGGTCCGTCCAGTGCGGGTGCTTAGAGCCCCTTGACGATCTCCTCGACCATTTTCTTGGCATCGCCGAAGAGCATCATCGTGTTGTCACGGAAAAAGAGTTCGTTCTCGACGCCGGCATAGCCTGAACCCATGCCGCGCTTGACGAAGAGTACGGTCTTGGCCTTTTCGACGTCCAGCACCGGCATGCCGTAGATCGGGCTTTGCGGGTCGGTCTTGGCCGACGGATTGGTGACGTCGTTGGCGCCGATGACGAAGGCGACGTCGGCTTGGCTGAACTGGTTGTTGATGTCCTCAAGCTCGAAGACCTCGTCGTAAGGCACATTCGCCTCGGCCAGCAGCACGTTCATGTGGCCCGGCATCCGCCCCGCCACGGGATGAATGGCGTAGGAGACTTTCACGCCTTCGGCCTTCAGGATGTCGGCCATTTCGCGCAGCGTGTGCTGGGCCTGCGCCACCGCCATGCCATAGCCCGGCACGATGATGACCGAGCCGGCGTTCTTCATGATGAAGGCCGCATCGTCGGCCGAGCCCTGCTTGACCGGCCGCGTCTCGACGGCACCGGCGCCGGCCGCCGCGGCATCGCCGCCAAAACCGCCGAGAATGACGCTGAAGAAGGAGCGGTTCATCCCCTTGCACATGATGTAGGAAAGGATTGCACCCGACGAGCCGACCAGCGCGCCAACGATGATCAGCGCGAGGTTACCAAGCGTGAAGCCGATCCCGGCCGCAGCCCATCCCGAATAGGAATTCAGCATCGAGACGACGACCGGCATGTCGGCACCGCCGATCGGGATGATGATCAGGAAGCCGATGATGAAAGCCAGCACCGTGATCAGCAGAAAGAGCTCTGTGGTCTGCCGCGAGACGTCGGAGACAAGCCAGCCGATTCCGCCGACAATGACGATGGCAATCACCGCATTGATGACGTGACGGCCGGGCAGCATGATCGGCGCGCCCGACATGTTGCCGTTAAGCTTGGCGAAGGCGATGATCGAACCGGAAAAGGTGATCGCACCGATGGCCGCACCGATGCCCATTTCGATCAGATTGGCCGCGTGGATCGCATGATAGGTGCCGATACCATAGGCCTCGGGTGCCAGAAACGCCGACCAGGCGACGAAGACGGCGGCAAGACCGACCAGCGAATGGAAGGCCGCCACAAGCTGCGGCATCTGCGTCATGGCGATGCGCCGCGCGATGATGGCGCCAATGCCGCCGCCAATGGCGACACCGACAAGGATCAGCGTCCAGGTCAGCGTGTTCTGCGCCTGAAGCAGACTGAGCGTCGTGACGATGGCGATCGTCATGCCGATCATGCCGTAGACATTGCCCTGCCGCGAAGTTTCGGGCGAGGACAACCCGCGCAGCGCCAGGATGAACAGCACCGCCGAAACGACGTAAAGAAGGGCCGCTATGTTGGCTGACATGTCCCGGGCCCCCTCAGCGCTGCTTTTTCTTGTACATGGAGAGCATTCGCTGGGTCACCAGGAAGCCGCCGAAGATATTGACCGAGGCCAGCACCACGGCGACGAAGCCGAAGCTCTTGGAGAGCCAACCGCCCTCGCCCGCCTGCGCGACATCAAGGCCGACAGCAATCAGCGCGCCGACGATGATGACCGACGAAATGGCATTGGTCACCGACATCAACGGCGTGTGCAGCGCCGGCGTGACGCTCCAGACGACATAGTAGCCGACAAAGATCGCGAGCACGAAGATCGCGAGCCTGAAAACAAAAGGATCGACAGCGGCCGCTTCCATCAGTTGCCTCCCTCGCGAAGTGACGGATGCACGATCTGACCGTCGCGGGTCAGGCAGGTGCCCGTAATGGTTTCGTCGTCCCAGTCGATCGCAAGCACCTTGGTTTCCTTGTCGATCATGGGCGTGATGAAGTTCAGCAGGTTCTTCGCGTAGAGCGACGAGGCATCGACCGCGAGCTGGCCGGCCACGTTGAGATCGCCGATGATCGTGATGCCGTGCTTGACCACGCGCTTGCCGGGCTCTGACAGTGGACAGTTGCCGCCGCGCTCCACCGCGAGATCGACCAGGATCGAACCCGGCTTCATCGTCTTGACCATCTCCTCGCTGACAAGCTCCGGCGCCGGACGCCCCGGAATGAGCGCGGTCGTTATCACGATGTCCTGTTTCTTGATGTGTTCGGCAACGAGTGCGGCCTGCCGGCGCTTGTAGTCCTCGGACATTTCCTTGGCATAACCGCCGGCCGCATCGCCCGACTCCTCCGATTCGACCATGACGAAGGTGCCGCCGAGGCTTTCGACTTGTTCTTTGGTGGCCGAACGCACATCGGTTGCCGAGACAATGGCACCGAGACGCTTGGCCGTCGCGATCGCCTGCAGGCCGGCGACGCCGACACCCATGACGAAAACGCGGGCAGGCGCGATGGTGCCGGCCGCCGTCATCATCATCGGCATGGCGCGGGTGAAGGCCGCCGCCGCGTTGATGACCGCCTTGTAACCGGCAAGGTTCGATTGCGACGACAGCACATCCATCGACTGGGCGCGGCTGATGCGCGGCATCAGCTCCATCGCAAAGGCGTTGACGCCGGCCGCCGCATATTTCTGGAAACGGGCCTTGTCGTCATAGGGATTGAGAATCGCCGCCAGCATCGCGCCGCGCTTCATCAACCCGAGTTCCTCGTCGGAAGGCGCGCGCACCTTGAAGACGATGTCGGCATCCTTCAACGCCTCGGCGGCGCCCGAGGCGATTTCCGCGCCCGCATCGCGGTAGAGCGCGTCGGAAATCGAGGCGCCGTCGCCAGCACCTGCTTCGACCGTGACCTGAAGGCCGAGCGCCGTCAGCTTCTTCACCGTCTCGACCGACGCCGCCACGCGGGGTTCGCCGTCGAGCCGTTCCTTCGGGATCGCAAGTTTCATGGATTGTCGCCTGTTCCCCGGACGGTAAGACCGATATCGGCACCGCCCCCGTGAGAATAAGAATTATTCCAGCATAACGTATGATGGACGACCCGAGCCGGCATCCCGCCAGAAACGTCCATATCGCGCGGACGCGCCGTCAGAGCAGGAAAACCGCCATCAGAATGAGGACGATGGCAATGGCAATGGTGCCCCACTTGCTCATCGCAATGAAGGACTCATAGGTCCCGAGATGCTCCTTGGCATCCATTTCGGTGCTCCAGCCGTCCTGTGCCTTGTTCTCAGCCATGCTACCTCGCCCGCCTTTTGCTGCGCTCAAGCCCTTTTTGAGCGAGGCGGACTATAGCAAACGAACCGCTTGCGGCAAGCGCCGAGGGGCGCTCCCGGCCCCGGATGGCGGAGTGAAATGTGCAAATTCGAACAGGCGATCGACAGATCCTACTCGCCGAAAGGCGATGGCAGGGGCCCGCCGGTTGTTTTCCGCGACGGTGCAGAGTGGTCCCAGTCGGCGAGCAAGGCGCGAAGGGCCGCCACGAACGCCAGCGGCTGATCCAGCATCACATGATGCCGCGCTTGCGGAATCTCGATGACGGGCGCCGACCGCCCGAGCAGATTGAACATGTATTCGCCGATCTCGGCGGGCAGCAGCGCCGAGAATTCGCCGCGCATGATGGCAATGCGGCAGCGCGTGGCCGCCAGGCGCGCGCCCATGTCGCCGATATTGAAGCGCTGCCAGATCGCCGGATCGAACTTCCATGTCCAGCCCTCGCCGCCCTCGGGATTGGAAACCGGCTTCAGTGAATGGCGGGCGATGTAGTCGACGATGTAGCGATTCTCGCAAGGCTGCGGCGGCGCGAGGCGAAAGCGACCCATCGCCGCCTCGAGCGTCGGGTAGATCCGGTGCGGGCGAAACGCCCGATCGGGCGGACCACCCGGACGATCGGGCGGGTTGACGGGGCTGTCGACGATGACGGTGCCCGCAAGCCTGTCGCCATAAAGCGCGCCGGTGAGGATGGTGATGAAACCGCCGAAGGAATGGCCGACGATGATCGGCGGCTCTTCGCAGGCGAAGAATCCGGCATCTTCGCAAACGGCAATCTGTTCCTCGGAGAAGGTCTCGATCGTGTAGCGCTCGCGCCAGCCGGAATCGCCCATGCCGCTGACATCGATGGCAGCCACCGAATATTCACGCGCAAGAAACGGCGCGACGAAGGACCACCAGCGCGCATGCGCGCCATTGCCATGAACCAGCAACAGACCGGGCTTTGCCGGATCGCCCCAGCGCAGATAGTGAACCTGTGTGCCCGCCACTTCGACGAAACGGCTTTCGGGTTCGATGTCGACCGCGCGCAGGAACCAGCCCGGCGCAACCGTGACGGCCGGGCCCTCTTCGTCACCAGGGGCGAGAAGGAAATCTGTCACTTCGGTGGCCTCTCGCTCAGCGCCTTGAAAACGCCGGTCCCGGTCATGATCGTGCGGTCGCCACACCAGATACGGCCCTGCACGGTGAAGAAATCGTCCTCGCGCCCGACGACGTCGGCCGTACCTTCGATCCACTCGCCAATTCTGGCGCCGGACAGGAAGTCGGTCAGCAAGCGCACTGTCACCCAATAGCGATGCACCGACATCGTGACGGCGTGGCCGAATGCCATGTCGGCAAAGGCCATCAGCATGCCGCCATGGCAATTGCCCATGCCGTTGGTGTGGTGCTCCTGCACCAGAAAGGCGCGTGTGTAGCGGCCGTCTGCCCCGACCCTCTCGTAGAGCGGCCCGATTTGCCGCCCGAAGCCATGGAACCAGTTGAGGTTCGTATAGCCCGCGGGCAGGGCGATGGTGTTTTCTTCGAGCAAATCGTCTGTCATGGCCGGCAACTCTGGCGGAATCGAGAAAATATGGGGATGCGCCGCTCAGGCGGCGCGCGGCACGCCCGCCTTCTTTAGCGCGGCGCTTTGGCGCTTGTCGAGCGCGGCGGTTTCGAAGGCCTCGATGGTCTCGTTGAAAAGACGGAAGAAATTGAGTTCCGCCCCGAGATGCAGGAACACCGCACCGAGTCCGATCGCCGCGCGATCCATGAACACGAATTCCCGTGGCGGCGTCACCGGTCCAAGCTCGCGCAGCTTCCGGTGAACCGCAAATGCCTCCTTGCGGCCATACTCGCCCGGCTTGACGCCGTCGGCGACGGAGCGCACCCGGTCGTCGAGCAGCGGCCCATAGATGAACCCTGCCCATACGTTGAGGACATCGATCAATTCATTCGACAGGTTACGGAAGCCCCAGCTTTCATAGGCCGCCGCGGCACGATCGCGGTCGTCGCTCTCGAGTGCACGATAGAGTTCGACGACGCCGGCGACAAAAGCCGGCGGAAAGACACGGATGCAACCATAGTCGAGCAGGTTGATACCCCATTCTCCAGGCATGGAACCCGGCCGCACCGTGTAATTGCCGAGATGCGGATCGCCGTGAATGACGCCATAGCGGCTGAAGGGCACCCACCAGGCCGCAAACATCGCCTCGGCAATCGCATTGCGCGTCGCCAGGTCATGGTCGCGGAAATCGAGCAGTGCCACACCTTCGAGCCAGCCCATGGTGAGTAGACGCCGGGTCGAAAGACCGGCATGGACGTCGGGCACCGCAATGCGCGCGTCTTTGGCAAAAATATCCTTGTAGAGCCGCATATGCGCGGCTTCGCGCTCGTAATCGAGTTCCTCGCGCAGGCGCGCGCCGATCTCGGCATAAATTTCCCGCGTGTCGACGGCGCTGTCGATGCGACGGTGGATCGAGAAGATCAGGCTGAGTTGCTTGAGATCGGCATCGACGGCCGACTCCATGTCGGGATATTGCAGCTTGACCGCAAGAGGCGTCCCGTCGAGCGCCGTCGCGCGGTGGACCTGGCCGAGCGAGGCGGCGGCCGCCGCCTCCCGTTCGAAACTGGCGAATCGCGCCTCCCAACCGGAGCCGAGTTCGGCACGCATCCGGCGCTTGACGAAGGGCCAGCCCATTGGCGGCGCCGCCGACTGAAGCTCCGACAATTCGGCCGCAAATTCCGCCGGCACGGCCTCGGGAATGGTCGCGATCATCTGCGCGACTTTCATGATCGGCCCCTTGAGGCCGCCCAGTGCCGATTTCAGCTCGCGCGCCGTGCGGTCGTTGAGCATGTCGAGACCGAACAGCCGGCCACCCGCAACACGCGCCGCGATTCCGCCAACGCCCGCTCCGACTTGCGCATAGCGCCGGACACGGCGTCCGAGACGATTGGCCTCCGCGTCCTTCGGCAACCGGCCGCTTGGCGGCTTGTCGTTCATTCCATCGCCTCAAGCTCGTCGATGAACCCGCCAATGACGGAAAGACCCTTGTCCCAGAAGGCCGGATCGGAGGCATCGAGACCGAATGGCGCCAGCAACTCCTTGTGGCGCAACGTGCCCCCCGCCTCCAGCATGCGCATGTAACGCTCTGCAAAGCCTTCCTGCGCCTGCTCATAGACAGCATAGAGCGAGTTCACCAGGCAATCGCCGAAGGCATAGGCATAAACATAGAAGGGCGCGTGAATGAAGTGCGAGATGTAGCACCAGTAGGTTTCGTAGCCTTCGCCAAGCCGGATCGCCGGGCCCAGGCTCTCGCCCTGCACATCGAGCCAGATGCGGCCGATCTGGTCTGCGGTCAGTTCACCCTCGCGCCGCGCCGTATGGACGCGCCGTTCGAACATGTAGAACGCCGTTTGCCGGACCACGGTATTGAGCATGTCCTCGACCTTCGACGCCAGCATGGCCTTGCGCCGCGCCGGATCGGACGCCGAAGCGAGCAGTTTGCGGAAAGTCAGCATCTCGCCGAAAACGCTGGCGGTTTCGGCCAGTGTCAGCGGCGTGTCGGCCATCAGCGCGCCCTGCTTCGCCGCCAACACCTGATGGACGCCATGACCGAGCTCATGCGCAAGCGTCATCACGTCGCGTGTCTTGCCCTGATAATTGACCAGCACATAGGGATGCGCGCTCGGCACGGTCGGATGCGAAAAGGCGCCGCTCGTCTTGCCGGGCCGGATCGGCGCATCGATCCAGCCCTTCTCGAAAAACTGCTCGGCGATCGTCGCCATTTGAGGCGTGAAGCCGCGATAGGCGTCGAGCACCGTGTCGCGTGCGAGCTGCCACGGGATGGTCGTGTCGTCGGCATGGGGCAAGGGCGCGTTGCGGTCCCAGTATTCGAGCTGTTCGAGACCGAGCCATCGGGCCTTCATCGCATAGTAGCGATGCGAAAGCGCCGGATAGGCGCGTTGCACGGCTTCTGCCAGCGCATCGACCACTTCGGTTTCGACGCGATTGGCAATGTGGCGCGACTGCGCGATATCGGCAAATCCGCGCAGCCGGTCCTCGATCTCCTTGTCCTTGGCCAGCGTGTTTGTCACCAGCGCAAAGAGCGGAAGGCCGGCCCTGAAAACGCCGGCCAGTGCCTGCGCCGCGGCCGCTCGCTTGCCCCGATCCTTGTCGGAGAGGAGATGCAGCGCCCCTTCAAGCGTCAGCACCTCGCCATCGACTTCGAATGAAAGCCGCGCCATCGTTTCATCGAAAAGCCGGTTCCATGCCGCATGGCCCGTAATGCTTTTCTCGTGAAGCAGCGTCTCGAGCTCGTCGGAAAGCTGATAGGGACGCATCGCACGCAGATCGCGCAGCCAGGGTTCGTAGTACGCCAGCGACGGATCCCTAAGCGCATGGGCGAGCGCCGCATCGTCGAGGCGGTTGAGATCGAGTGCGAAGAACAGCAGCTTCGTCGAAATCGTCGTCACGCGCGCCTGCATGTCCCCATAGAACTTGGCATGAGCGGGATTTGTGTTGTCCTGGGCATAAAGAAGGCCGGAGAAGGACATCAGCCTTCCAAGCCGGTCCTCGATCATCTCGTAGGCGCGGATCGCTTCGGCGAGCTGCGCCCCGCCATCCGGCGCTTCGGCCAGGGCCGAAATCTTTCCGCGATAGCGCGCATTGAAGGTCTCCGCCGCTTGCGCAGCCGCCGCGAGGTCGGCCTGGACCTCCGGCGCTTCAGGTCCGGAATAGAGATCGTCGAGATTCCATGTCGGCAGTGAGGCAGGCATCAACGGGACGTCCTTTGTCGGGAGGGCGGAAAGGCACTGTCATGTATATTGCGCGCCGGCCTTCCCGGTTCAACGCAGAGGCGCCCGAATTCGGCCCGCGATAGCGGCCACCCAACAGAAAAGGGCCCCGGCTTTCGCCGG
>TARA_R110000824_G_scaffold8899_3_pt1 | contig 23932 bp, 35 predicted proteins | sample TARA_R110000824 | Tara Oceans TARA_R110000824 (sample SAMEA4397747) | marine metagenome | biome: Polar Biome; feature: [MES] marine water layer (ENVO:01000295) within the mesopelagic zone...; material: water (ENVO:00002006), including particulate matter (ENVO:01000060) such as......
GCCCGTCGTTTTTTGTCCTTCTCAGAACTTCCGAAAACACCCTTGAAAAATCCGGCCACCTTACCCGCAGCCTTCGTAGCCAACCCCATTCCAATATTTACAATCGAACTCAATCCGCCGGTCATAATTCCACCGATGGCCTCTGAGAACCCAGTCCCGATCTTGCCCATCATTCCAGCAACGCCACCCCCGCCGGTAATGCCCTCCGTCAAACTTGAGAACATTCCCTTTAATGACGCCCCGACTCCACCAGAAGAATTTTTAACGTTGTCCAACACTTGCGCTAGCTCGGCAGTTTTACTTGTAACCGTGCTTACCGTTGTCAAGAATGGAAGCATCGTCTTTCTATCCAGATTATGGAAAGCAACATCGGCCTGAAACAATGCACCGCTCAAATGTCCCGGCCCAAGTTTATCAATAACGCTCTGAATTATTGGCCCGATCTCCTGCAACGCTGTCTTCGATGCTTTCTCGGCTTCCGACAGATCGTCCCATGCTGCTTCGGCTTCCGCTAACTTCGCTTGTGCAGGAAATCCCCTCATCCGATCAGCCAGATCCTTAACAGCCTTTTGTGTGTCTGTTAATTCTTCGGCGGTATCTTCAGTCTCCTCCTTGACGATGCTTAAATTACGCGCAAGAGCTTCAGCCGCTCCTGAAGCATCCTCGACCGCTGGAACAAGATCATCCTCGAATTTCTCCACCAGCTTTTCGAGTCCCGCTGGCAATTCTTCGCCGGTTTGTTCGTGTAGTTCCTTCGCTTGATCAGCGATCTTCTTGAACGTGGCCTCTGTCCCTGTCCCTGTTTTCGTTAACTGCCACCACATATTTTTTAAGCCAGCCATCGAATTCGGGCCTTCTAAGTTTTTCGCAACCGCCTCCACTAACGCTTCGTTAGCTGCTGCCACATCGTAGATATTCTGCTCCGCTGCTTCGGCCTCTTCCTCGATATCGAAAAACTCATCAAACCCAACAGCCGTAAGAAGAAAATTACCGAACTTCTTCATCCCATTGATCACATCGTTAAATATTTCTACGAGATCGTCACGAAACACATACGCAGCAATCGCAAGACCAACAAGCGCAGCAGCCCACCCGATAAACGGAATGCCGAGAAACGTTCTAGTGAATGCCTTCGTCGCAAGATCCGCTAACCACGTTCCAGCCGTCAACTTCTTAATCGCACCGGCCATAGCGATTGTGCCAGCCACTCCAGATCCCATCAACCCGAACAGCGCAATCATCGGCGGTAAAGCTATAACCAAACCCGCCACCCACATCGCTATCTCTTTTCCTGCTGGACTCAACTCCTTAAACCACGTTATCCATTCCTTGATCGCTGGAATCATCTCGTCCTTAACGGCCCCGATGATCTCAGCGAAAACTGGCACTAATTCGTCACCGACCTGCTGCGCGACGACGGTCATTTCCGTCTGTAGTTGATTCCATTGAAAACCGGCAGCGTTGATCCCCTCGGTCTGTTCCACAAACGCCTCGTCTGCTGCTCCCGCTGCCTTCGCCATCTCTTTCGTTTTCTGGGTCAGGTTCTCAGCTTGAGGACCGGCCATAGATAAGGCTATCGTCTGACCTTCGATACTTGATAGGAAGTCTGCAAGCGGAACACCTGAATCCTGCGCCGCCTTCGTAACAACTTCAAGCGATCCTTGTAATCCAAACTGCTCGATCATCGCCTTCCCTGATTCGATCCCCAATTTTTCGTAAAGCGCGGACATGCTTTTTGTTGGCGACATCAACCCCTGAAACACACCACGAAGCTGAGTGCTAACCTCGGCAGCATTACCCACAACGCCGGTCGCTGTTCCCATGATCCCGAATAGCTCTTCCTGCGAAACACCCAACTCGGCAGACAACGGAACAACCTTACCAATCGACGCGGCTAATTCTGGGAATGTTGTTTGGCCCAGCTTGACCGCCGTGAAGGCAAGATCCGCTGCCTTCTGTGTGGCCTCTGCGCTGGTGTCTCCGTAGCCCTTCGTGACCGCTGACGTTAAGTTGATCGCGTCTGTTGTTGTCGCGAGACCTGCGGCTGCGGCCCTCGCATTGATCTCTAGAATTTTCTCGGTGTCGGCAGTATCTCCTAACGCAGAAATCACGTTATACAAACCGTCTGCCATGTCGTCCGTACTTGAACCCGTCGCAATCGCTAATTCCTGCACCGTTCCCTTTAGCTCATTCACTCGATCTGTCGAACCGGGAATCAGACTCGCTACATTCGCCATGCCAGCATTTAACTTATTTGAAAATGTAACCGCCGCCACTCCAGCCCCGATAAGAGGCGCAGTGACGCCCATCGTCAAGCCCTTCCCGATGGAGGTTGCCTTGCTGCTGACACCAGCGAGGCGCTTCCCTGCACCCTCGGCGTTTGCTGCCGCTTTCTTCATGCCATCAGAAAACATGTCCCGCAGTCTCAGGAATACATTAATATCGCCGACGTTCGTTCCTGCTGGCATTGCTAGATCTCACCCTTGGCTATCGACACATCATTCTTAAGAACGTCTTCAATCATCGGAACGTCGTCGAGGTTTTCGCCTTTTTTCATGTTGTCTAATCTTCTCTTCGCTTGAGCATAGACACGCATCTGCATGATCTGAAAAATCTGTTTCCTATAGTCCTTCTCTAACTCCGCAATCGCCTCCGACGGGAGGCAGCTAAACTCCTCACAAATCCGACTCACAATCCACGCCTCTGGTGGACTTGCGCCCTCTACATTTCCCAAACATTTGTGGAGAGCGATTAGTCGTTTTTTGATTCGTCCTCATTGTCCGGTTTGTTCCTCTCGTAAATCTCTCTCGCTAACCATTTCGCCATCTTCGCATCCAAATCCTGAATCGCAGACAGACTTACTTTTACGTCGTAACTCCACGCCACGATGCTTTTCCTGAGCAGCGTTTCCATGTCGTAGGATTCAAACGTCGCGCCTCTCGGTTTTTTCTCATCTTCACTGTCTTCAGAAGACTCCTGACGAGAGGCCGAACTTTTCATAATCGCTTCAAAGACATCCCCGCCCATGCGCTTCACTTGGCCGATGTCTCGTTCTTGCTTTGTGTCGACGGCTTCCTCCATCGCCGTCCATGATAGGTTCCGTATTTCAACCCATTCATCTGCTTCGTGCGGTATCTCTAGTTTCTCGACAATCTTACTAACCAACATGGTTTCTCCTTAAACCGGTTTTACCGGTATGCTATATTTCTTGATCAGGGTGTCGATTTCTTCTGCTATCTCCACCCTCATAGCCGGTCCATCTTCGTATAATACCGAACTCATAAAGTGTGACTGCCCACCGCCGGGATGATTAAAATCCAGATCCTCATGCTGAACCAGTGCATAGGCTGACGCTGGCCCACCAGCAACCCACGCGATCTCCAAGCCTTCGTCTGTTCTTGTGACTGGAGCGAGACCAAGATTATCCTTGAGATCGCTATTCTCAACCGGGGTCCGGTTCTGCATCTTGCCGACACGGGGGAGGCCGACTTCGTTCAGGATTTTTTCAAGCTCCTGATCGATCTTATTGCCGATAGCCATGAGTTGCTCGACGGTAAATTCTAACCCCTCAAGCTCTACTGATTTGCCGAATCTACCACCGGTCTTAGCGATTGCCATAAAGCCATTGTCCGAGGAGCGGAGGGTCGTAGGCTTCGCCCAGATCCAACTAAAGCAAAACCCGCAACCCTCCCGAGGAAACGCTTACGCTTCTGTTGCTGCACCTGATGGTCGGAACGTCGCACGAACGATATGCAGACTGTCTTTATCCAAGACACGTTCGTAGTCAACTATCCAACCTTCGACCGTCGTCGTTTTGCTCGCACCGTATGTTACGACGAGAGTTTTCTGCTGATCGGCTGGCCCAACCGCCACATCGCCAAGCACGGCATCGGTCGTATTAGACGTATCGTCGTACCACGCCTCGATTGTGATGTCGTCCATGTTCCTGATTCCAGTCGAAAGACTCTCGGCCCATGAATCACCGAACCCCGTCGAATCAACCATTCCAGAATTCACTTTGATTCCACCGATAGAAATAATATACTGGGAAAGATTTCTCGCTGTCCCACCGCTATCATCAAGCGTTATCGCTACAGAGCTTGGGCCGTATTTTGCCATCGTCGTATTCTCCTACCATTGCGAGGCGTTAACCTCTGGAAAATCCCACCACATATGTCACGCTCGGACTACTGGAGCCACCGATAGTTCGATTGATCCTCAGATATCTATTCACAGTACCGGATACTGTTTTTCTCTCTGCGCTAACTGTGCTTGCTGTTGTGAACGTAATCAAATCAGCGAACGAACTGTCGTCGGCACTGTGTTGAATTTTTACCGCCATCGTCGGGCTTGATCCGGATTCTGCCGTGACCTGTATATAACCTGAACCGCCACTCGCTGAACTCGCAGAATTATCAACAGATGAACTATTCCCGCTCGCCGTTTGCGCCGTTAGTGCTTCAATGATTGCGCCCTCCTCAACAGCCCCGCTGACCGTATAGGTACAGTTCAATTTCGCTAGCCCATCTTTTTCGACAAGCCTTTCAACCTCTGTGCTGAACGCGCCCTCAAAACCAGTAAACGCCTTCCCTGCTGTTCCTCCTGCTGGAGCCACACAAATTACGCGGCTCGTTGTTCCCGCAATACCAATAAGTGCGTCGACTGAGCTTTTCGACGCATCATCGAACCACCCATTCTGACTAAGTTCCGCAGACATCCTGCCTGTCGGGATCGACTCGGCCCATGAGTCACCAAGTGCCTGAGTCTCTTCGGCCCCGCCTGTTTTCTTATAAGTCATATCCGACGTAACACCGGCTAAGTTGTACCCGCTGACCAGAAAAAACGAAACAGAACTCGGTCCATATTTTGCCATCTCCAGCTACCCCTTCTTCCCCTTCTTCGGCTCGCTATCAACTTCCCGAATATATCCCCACTTCAGAAAATTCTTAATAGACTTTGCGGGCATGTCATCACAGAACCCACCAGCTTTTACGTCCTTCATTTTCACCTTGGCACGTTGCTCGTCTGATAACTTCGACAAACCTCCAGCCTTTTCCACAATTGCAAGACTGGTTGGATCTGGATACGACACACCAACAACGGCTCTCAGCCTACTCATTCAGACCTCTCGTTTCCGCACACCTTACACAGAATAATCTTCGCACCGCCGAACCCTTCATGCGTAATCTGCTTCTCGGCAGACGCTCCGCATTTCACACACGCTGTCACGATGGATCTTTCGCAAACGCAGAATTCATGGCATACACCGGCCGACCGCTATCGTCTACTTTAAGTAGAAATGGCGATGACGGCTTCGCGTATTCGTAGAACGTACTCGACAACGTTTCAGCATCAACCTTCCCGAAAGCCACATGAGCCTTTTCGCAATTTTCTCTGGCAGTTGTGTAGCTCGCTGCTCTCGATAAGAATTGAATATTCGGAAATTCTCTCCCTATACCCGTGGACCCGAATTCTTTATCCGACGCAATACCCTGAACCAAGATCACCGCCATCGCAGTGTCCGGTGTTGCTTCCGGAAGCGCATCTTCGAACAGATCCGTTCCGACCGCTGAAGCGACCTCTTCTGCCACAAGATACGCCGTGATCTCAGTTATCGTTGCCATCACCCAAAATACAAAACCGTGACGTAGGGCTGATTCGCAGAATCAACCATCGCCTCTGCTCGAATAATCTGCCTAACCACGCTTCCCGGCAACGTGATCTTGTCTTTTTCGTCGAACGCTGTTTTTCCCAGTACCACAAGCTGGGAACGAGAAGTTCGCTCGTTCCCCAAGCTATCCAATACCTTGGCCGGTTTCTCGTAAAGCAACCCCGTCCTCGATACGCCCGAGTCGTAGGTTGGACGCCCTTGACGATCCCTCGTCGATGTCGCTGCTGCATGGGTAAACGTGGCCTGTAAACCACCGTCGTTTGTGACGCTTTGAGCAACCTCAACAGCAGAGTGGATCGCATTTGCTAGACTCATGTCCTAATTAAATCCGCAGAAATCTGGCCGCGCTTACGAACCGAAAAAAACCAACTGTCCTCAAGCAAATAATAAACAGCATCAGGAACAACCTTCGCACCTTTTCTACCACTGAATGTCAGAGATACCGGCCCCGCTGCTAGCTGAGTAATACCCTTGGTCGAAACCGCATCATCGGCCATCCTGTCAGCCGCGATAATCTGACGAGCGAACTCCGCTGTCGCGTCAGCTAACTCAGTCGGTATCGAATCTGAGTCCATCGCATTTCCGTTCCGATCCCACATCCCGATCCTCGGCCACTCTAATATCTGGATCACATCAGAGGCCGCTCCGGTCCACTCAATATGTTGATCGAGAAGCTGAGTCGCCATTAACAACGCTTGGCCTTTCTCATCACTACTGGACCCAGACCAAGTCGTTCCGCTCTGAGGATGATTGTCGTCGTATTGTGTAGCCGCCGCTCGGGTGCAGTACGTGTTCGCGTTCGACGCGCCAGCGGTTGCTACTAGTGCAGATACAGCCATCGCAATCTATTTCTTTTTCGTTTTCATGGACGGCTTGGAAGCGGGTGCCTTTTTGTAATTCCCAGCATCCTCTTTATTGACGATGATCTTGTTACCTTTGGAGTCAGTAACCTCGACGGTTTCCACTGTACCCATAACACCCCCTTCTAAAACAGACGGGCCGGGATTGGCTAGGTGCAACCCCGACCCGAATGACTTTGCTGACGCTATCTCTGGATTAACCAGCGATACGGGCGGCGAGTTCTCGACGAACTAACTGAGCGCCATACAAAATATCGAAGGAATATCTCGTCTGTTTATGCTGACGAGTCACCTCAAGCCTGAGCGTCAATCCTGAGTCCGGATCGAAGGCCGATTCAACCAACGAACCAAGTCGACGATCCTCATCATTCGCAGCCAGCGGGCGTGTAGCGAATGCAAACGCATCCCGATGGAACGCAAGGTTGACAACGTGGGTCGCTTTGAATGTCACCGCTGCATTGTCGGCCCATGCAACCTTCGCGGCAGGATACATTGTAATCACAGTGGCCGTTGAACTCGCCACCGCGTAGGTCTGTGTATCACCCGCAACCGTAAACACATCACCGGCTGCTGGAGCAGTACCGCCACCGTCCCAAGTCAGCGTAGTATCACCGACCGAAACACTGGCATCATTCACCAACACTGTCCCGGCTCCGGTGGTTGTATGACTTGGAACGTTCTGGCTCATTGCCCACAACGATCCGAGCTTCCGACCAATTTGACCGTTGGCAATAACGCCATCGCCGCCGCCATAACTTGCATCCTGAAAGGCGCGAAGATTAATCGCGTTCGCTTCTGCATCTGGATCAATCACAACGAATCTCGGCTCCATCGGTGCAAGCTGATTCGCTAACTGCTTACGGGCGTTCGTAAACTCTGTCAAGTTTGACGCGAACGGAGTCGTCCCCGCTGTCCCAGAGTATCCATAGATCCCCGTGTATTTTCCCCAGATGTAGGAATCGACATTGTTAGCCAACGCTTTAATCGCTTCTGAAGCTTGCATCGGGATCGTTCCGTCCATCACTTCCATTCTTTCCTTATCGGTAAGGTAGAACGGAGCCTCGTACCATTGATCCAGCGCAATGCTAACCTTCGTCGGCGCACTGTCTGAATTTGCTGGCGGTGTAATGGCAGGACTGACCGCTGCGGCGGTAATCGCAGAAGGGATCGGAACATCGATGGTCGAACCCTTCTCGCCAGCCATGTCATCGTACGAACGATTGACCACTCTGGGGAGTACGACTTGCTCGCGGAGAGCCATCAGACCCTGTGCGAGAAGTTTAGGTATTACTTGTGTCCAAGTGTTAGCCACGGCTTGTCTCCTTCAAATCTCTGATTACGAATAAAAGTCCACAGGACTCAAAGGCAACGCCGTCACCTAATAAAATAAATAATACCCGAACTCCCTCATCTTGGCGATTTTTTTATTTCATTACTCGCCACGATTTGCTGATCGCGTTACTGTTACCTTTCCAGACGCTATCGCCTCAAGGTTTCTCGCGAACTGCTTCACCGATGGGTCTTTCAGATTGCCGCCCTTCAACCGCACATCGGGACCACTCTGATCTTGGTCGCCTGTCGAGATCGACGGCTTGAACAAGTGAGACCCTCCGTCCCGCTGCAACCCAACCAACCACTCGGGAATCGAAAACGGTTGATCCGGTTTGTCTGGGCTGAATTTCACAGCGCCATCATTTACGATCAACGCCGACCCATCGTGAAGTGTAAACCCAACCTGTAACGCCCGACCAAGAACATCATCAAGCGCCTCATTCCGAACACCGGCCTCGACAGCGGCCTTGTTGACAATATTTCTAAAGCTCGCCTTCTCTAAGCTCGACTGAGCCTGAGACTCGCGCTCCTTCGCTTCATTCAGTTGAGCTTGAATCGGCTTGACTGCGTTCAAGACCGCATCTTGAATCTGTGATGTCAGATCACTATTCGTCACAACTTTCGCATCCTTCTTTTCCAGCTTCACCTGATCCGAGATTAGTTTTCTGTAGACATCCGGATCGACGTTCTGGTACTTGCTTGCCATCTCTTCCACTTGACCAGACAGGCTGACCTTGTCCTTCATTAGCTGGACATTGGTGTCTCGAAATTCCGCAACCTTCGCGCCGAGTTCATTCTCTCGACCCGTAACGCCCTCAACAGACAACGAGAACACACCGTCGCTCTCCTTGTAATGATCACGAACCGACTCTGGTAATGAATCGAATTCCTCTTGGCCTTGCAGCACCGCTTTAAGCGCCATGTATTTCCTGCCTTTCTCTATCCTTGGTTAACGGCTCTCACTATGTATCTTCTAAGTGCTTGGGATGTCTACCATCCCGCCCTGTTTTTCTATAGCGTGTATCTCCTCTACTAGCTTATCCCATAAGAAACGTCGATCCTCGTCGTAGTCATCGGGCGGTCTAGTTGCGCCCAGCGTGATCGCTATCGCCATCTCAATCATTTCGTCGTAGGTGATCATTTGTCTCTAGCCGAGTGTTTGCGAAGATGGCCTCGACCTGCCGCTCTCTTCTCTTTCGCTGTCTGGTACACTGTACTCTTTCCCCACTTGCCCTCCTCGGCCTTGTCCAAGAACTGTTGATATCTCTCCCTACGAGAAACCTTCAGCGCGTCAAGTTCGTCAGGATCCACAATGCCCTCTGTCACTATCCATTTCCCGTCAACCTTTTTTCTTGACCATTCATAAATCAGATGCGGTTCTCCCTTAAACCCCTCGGCATTGTCCCACAGCTTGAACTCGTCGAATGGGCTATCTTCGATCAGTCGCTGTGCGGCTTTGCTGAGACCATGTTTCGGCAAAGCCTCGATAACCGACTCCGAGACCTCTCTGTGTGTATTCCGTAAGATAACCTCGGGGACATGCCTCCCCGTCGCTCCCGCTCTGTGCGCCATACGCGCAACCGCCTCGTCCGTTTTGATGCTGACATAATTACCGACGATCTTGAGGTCGTTCTTTGATCGTCTTCTGAAAGTCTTGACATCATCTTTCAGATCTTCTAGTAATCCTCCGCCCGTCCCATCTTTGATCAGGTTGAGTCTTCTCTTTTGGGCTTCTGCTCGCGCAAGCGCAGCGATATGGCTAGCCTCGACATGTGTCATGGACGCGCCGTGAGGAGATCCAGCTTTCATCGCTGCCTTGTATTCCGGAAGCATCGCCCTGATCTCATCGGGATCAACTTTGGCCGCGTTCCCACGGTCGCTAAAGCCATCATAAGCGCGATTCGCCGCGACCGTTTTTCCAGAGGCTGGGCCACCGCCCAGTAGAACAACCTGCGGATTTTCAACCTTTGTCGGCGCAGGTCTTTTCCTTGCCTCGTCGTATTTTTTCGTCCCCTTCTTCAAGCTCGGATCTCTCTTGAGCTTTGCAAGGAATTTCGGATCGTCTTCAGCGTATTCCCCACCGTCTTTTAGTACGTCGTCGACGATCTGCCTGTGCAACTTCTGTCTATCTTTATTCCAAACGATGTTCCCGTCCTCGTCCTTCGCAAGATTTCCATGATCGTCTAGCTTGGCGTGTAAGAATTTTGTCTCAACGCCCATCTTTGGATCGACCGCCATTGACTGCTGCTCAGTCAGCAGCCGCCGTCGCCCCTTCTTTTTATCTTCGTCCTTCTCAGCCTTGAAGGATTTCTTTTGCTGTTGGGCATCAGGACGCCGATGTGGAGCGACGGGCGCTTCATAGTTTTCCGGTTTCCTGATCAGCGCAAGCGAGCAGCGACACATCGGGTGCAGCGGAGGCGTTGGTAATTGTGCGCCACTGGGGGCTTCAAAGGTACCGAGAACCTCAACGCTGTATCCAACGTATGTTTCACAGATCGGACAGAGCCTGTCGTCTGGCGTGACCATCCACAGTTTCACAAATTTATTTGGATCAAGTGTTCCGTTCGCGATTGACTCTTCCCATAAAAGCTGTTGCCCCATGTTGGCCGAACGAGCCAACTCCGTCCTTGCGATCGACTCCGCTCGCTTGCGGATCAGTTTCTTTTTATAGCTCGCAACCCTTTTGTCGACGACCGTTTTGTCAGCGCCCTTCTTTGCTAGTAACTTTTTCCTGAAATTATCTAGGGCGGTTTGCTGTCTGGACTGCAACCCGATCTCCGACAGTGGTCCCCGAAGTCTCATCGCGACCTGTTTCCCGGTCAGTTGTTCATCGAATCCCTTAGTAATGATGTTCCGAATTGTTGTCCTCTGATCCTCGTTGATTTTTGTTACTAGGTGCGATGATTGTTTCCTCGCCCATTCTGTCGCACGCGGATTCGTATATCGGAAATTGATTTCGTAGGGTTCCTTTGGCGTAATCGTCAGAATGTCTTTAGCGACTTCATTCGCGCTGTCGACAAGGGTCTTTCTTAACTTCAGAAGCATCGCACCTTTTAACTTGTTGCTCGCGGCATTCCATGATTGAGTGGAAAGGTTGATCGCTTCTTGTATGTTTTTCTTGCCAAGTGCCTCGTCGATAGCGGGGCTTAAATCATCCGAAAAATCTTTTACGTGTTTGCTGAATGTCTTCTCAAATTCGCTCAGGTTTGAGTCGGCAACGTCATGGATTGAGCGCCATGTATTTTTGCTGCCGCTGATCTCAGTGTCGAGAAGTAGCGACGTCGTATCTTCGAAAAATTCGGTAGCTGGTCCCTCCTCCACCAAAGCGGGCTGAAGTCCAGCACCCCTATCGGCTAGCTCCTGAAGTGACCGACCGACTCCTTCAGCAGCGCGAGTCCTGCGGCGGTCGAGCCTTCCTTCGACAGTTAATGGAAGAACCGGATCTGGCATTTACTCGCTGCGTTTTTTAGACACCAGATTCTGGAGATGAACCACGGCGTCAATAACGGACCTCGTCGCGGCCTCAATTTGATCGTCGTCTAAAATATTTCTATTCGCTCCAGCCTCTACAAGATTCAGCGTTGACTTAACCATATAGACCGCAGCATCCTGCTTCCGCTTGCCTTTTTCAGTGACAAACTTTTCGACCCAGTTCACCGCTTCAACGATGTAGGGAAGTAGTTTCATTCCGAGAGCAAGCCATCCCATCATTCATTCTCCTCGTATGCAATCGCGTCAGGCTCTTCGCCATCACCATCGATGCCATCACCTCCGCCCCCTTGAGGCTGAAGTCGTTCTTTTTCTTCCGGTGGATCTGGAGCGCCGGGGTCGTCGGCCCCAGAATTGATCAAATGAATTTCCTCATCCAGTGTTCGACCAGCTTCGATCCATTCTCCCTGTTGTAAATTCCAGAACAGCGTATCGTGAGACACCGCACCAGATTGCCATGCTGCCACAAGCACCTGCGCCTCTTGAGGATTCAAGCGCGTATCGAAGAAGTCCTTGTTTAAGCTAAAAGAAATATCCTCCACTGGAACATCAACACCGGCCCACCATGCGTGCCAACCCATGACCTGTTCCATTCCGAGATCGAACGCGGACGCCATCGTCGACAACACCGAATACTCAGACGACGACCTGATTCGCATGGCCTCCGCTGTCTCAGCGGCCCTCTTTTGCTGTTCAATAACACGCGCCCCCAATGCCGACATGCGATCCTGCTTCGATGCGCTCAGTCGCTCAATCGAGCCGAGTCCATCTCCTGTGTATTCCAGCATTCCCGCTTTCGCTCCCACTTCAGGTAGCACCCACGCCGAACCACTGCCAATCGGAAGGCTCCCTTCGATATCAATACCAGACACCCACGGCGTCGGAAGACTCGTCAAGTGTGCGCCATGCTCGTGGTCTGCGCTCGTGCGATAGTGGCTTAGGTTTACTTCCACGAGATCTAACAGCGGAGGCTTGTCGATGCTTGGCGTCAAGCTGGCTGGACCGAAAAATTGAAACGGGATGTAATCCAACGGCTCGCCTTTTCTCAGCGGGATAAACGGATCGCCAATCTCGTCCCACGCATTTCCACTTACCGCGCTCACACTAACATCGGCTTTCTTCGGCTGAAATCTCCGAATCTGATACAACGGTCGGTTTGATTCAGCATCAAGCAATTCAAGAACTCGGACCTGTGGCGTCAATACTGGCACCCACTGATCCTCCGGATCGTCAGACTCCACTGTTTCAGCAAGCACGACTCTCGATAGGCGCTCCTGACCACCGATCACAACCGTTCGCCAACTCAGAATGTCCTCGGCTCTACGGCCAATCCAGTACGGCCTCGGTGTTGACATTCCCGGCGGAGGCTCGTCAGTCATCTCCACCTGAACACCGAATCGTCCAGTTATGAGAAGCTCCTGAAACCCAGACAGCGCGAACGCCTTAATCGGTTTTGCCGTCAGCGTGACATCGCTCAAGTCACCCTCTAGATTAGCGGGAAATACAATGCTCGGATCTGACCTGAATACCGATCCAAGCAGACCCATCACCGTTCGCGCTGTCGCGTTGTAAAATTCAGCCCTCCCAATATAGGCATCGTAATCACTCGCCACAGATGGCAAGTACTCCACGCCGCGAGATTTCACGGCATCACTGCCCTCAAAGCAATCACGGCAGCGTTGCCACCTCGGCAGCGCGGTCTGGTATTCTGGTCGCGGTGAATTTACCGGCATGAAGTCCTCCCGATTCGGGCAACACCCTTTACGAAATATAGTACTAATTCGCCAAAGACAATGACGAACGAAATAAGAACTGGCGCAACGAAAATTCTCACCAGAGAGACTAGGACTCTCATGGCCCTCAACACGGACGCACCCATCACAAGTGCCACATATTTAATATGAGATGTCAAGGTCGTCATAATCCTGCGGTCAGGTTTCCAGAAGAAGACCTTCTATTACGTGCCTCTAATCGAACCATCTCTGCAACTCTTCCCCTGAATGCCCTGATACTATTTAAGCCAACCATCGCCTTGAAATCCCCAGCGCATTCTCTTCTCAGATATCTATAGCCATGCGCTGTCATCTCACAATCGACGGCCATGTCCTCAAGTGATTTCCCTACAGCTTCAGCAAATGCGATCAAAAATTCAGCCTCTCGTTCTTCATTTCTTCTGACTCTCCCCGCGCACTGACAAGCCCAACGAACATCGGCAGTCGTGAAACACTGCTCACTCGGAATGCCACCCTCTTCGTGCAGTGGTCGAGGCACAGTTACGACACCGGGCTAACCTTACGTCGAACCAAAAACGATCCAATTGTAATAATCGTGCTAATCGTGATACTTAACTGTTCCGCTGTTAGGTCAAGGCCGAACGCTCCAGCTAACGCAACAACCACCGCGATAGCCCCATGCCACGCAACCGGTTCCTTCTTCGCGTTCATCATATTCTTAACCGCCTCCGAAACCGGCTGACGTTTACCTTTCGGGACGTTCCAGTTTCTCAGTAATCCAGTAACAAACTTTCCAGCAATCCAAGACTTCAGACCCATCATAAACCACCCAACCATAAACCCATAGCCGTACCAAGCGCCGAGCCACTTGCATAACACAACATCGCTTGTGTCCCATCGACTCGATTTGCACTTCTCGCATTGAGCCACCAAACAATAGCAATACAAAACCCAACCACCGGAGCCGACCATCGACCTTGAGACAACTGGATCGTATTAAGCGAAATTAAACTCACAATCAAGAACCCTCGACCAAAAATACTCAGATGCTCCTTCATGGCTTTTCGCCGTACAGGTACTCGTACGCTTCTTTAGCCGACATACCTTCCTTCGCCATCTGGTGCAACTGGTCTTTCGCCGTTTTGTAATACACCGGCAAATCAATAATCTCCTCTTCTAGACTCGCCAACGCTCTCGTCTTGATCCATAAATCCCCACCGTGTTCTTTTTGGCCGCGATAATATTTTCCTATCACGACATCTCTGAACCATGCCACGATTTTCGAGACATGCTGCTCGGGAGTACTGACGCCATCAATCGTCAACCCCCCGCGCTTTTCCCGTGGTCTTTCTCCGCTGATATTCGTCATAGAACCACTGAACCTCTTCGTCGCTTAATCGTTTAATAAGAATGCTGGTCGTTCTTCGTATCGAACGCTCAGACCGCATCGGGAACAGTCGATGCAAAAGCTCATGGATTACCGTATCGACTGTGTGACTGTGTGGCGCAATCGTGATCGAACCTCCTTCGCATAAGCCGACAATGATCTCTGTCTTCGATTTGATAAACGCTTCCGTAATAGGTGCGGCCCCCAATTCAGCAATCAGCCGAAAGAACAAAGCCTTATGATTTTCGCCACGGCCCATCTTCAACATCGAACCATCTCCACCCAACAGAATTCAAATCAGTAACGCCGTCAATTTGCTCAAACCAAATGTAGCCCCTCCGCTGTGGCCGTCCTCCAATTCTCGCCCCGGTCATGTATCCCTGTGTTTTGCACAGGCACCCACATTCGACCAATAGCGAATCCGACCTCCACGGAAACACCGCCAGCGTATGCGTGTGACCCATCACAACAAGCCGAATATCATCCAATCCAATCGCCGCCGAATTATCCGATGCCCATTCTTGGAAAAATCTCAACGCACTACCCGGCACACGGCTATATTTTTCGGGATGAGCAAGGAGCGCATCGCCTTCCACTAGAAGCCAATCAATAGAATGACCGGTGTTCGGCACCTCATGTTTCGCAACCGTAATGTTCGGAAATTGTTTCGCAAGAGCGGTAATCGGACAAAGCGTTCCCCCCGTCATCGTAGAAATAGCCTCAACCATATCCACTGTTAAATGCGATGCAATCGCTTTTCTCAACCGTGCATCGTGGTTCCCGATAATCACCTTCACCTCTGGGAACGATTCGCTGAATGTCTGCATCAATAACGTAACCTCGGCCCATTCATGTGAGTAGGGAACGCTCTCATATTTCTCATACCGCGAGTGGGAATAAGCATCGCCAATATCACCAATACAAATAGCGAGATCGACATTCCCTGATTCTCTCGCAAGCATCGATGCCACCATATCCGGATCGTGGAACGGGATATGCAGATCCGGAATCACGAGAATTCTTTTCCTGCTTGTCTTGATAGCCTGTTTCCGTTTTTTCGCTGGCCCTTGGTATCGGTCGCGCATCATGCCGATTGTCTGCTGCCACTTTTTCCATCCCTCTTCGAATGTTGCGAGTGGCTGGCGTATGGTGTCTTCCGCGATCTTTCTAATCAGTTCTTCTTTCTCTCGCTTCACTGACCGACTCTTTTCGGTATACGGACCACGGCTGCGATGGCAGTCAATACAGACCTTTGAATTCCTCGCACATGGCTTTTTACAATTCTCGCACACCCATTTTTTCGCCGTTGACGGAACGTCTTTTCTCGCGTGATAACACTCGCGACATCGCTTGGCGTGTATATGAACGAGAGGATTTTTCTTACAGACAGAACAGATTCGTTTTTTGGGCATTCCCATAGCCGGTCGATGACCTAATGGATCGTCGGGTTATCTTTTAGCTGTTCGTCGAACTGACGGTTTAGCGCATCACAGGACTCGCACCCCTTCCCGGTTCCGGAAGGAGGAGCAAAGTGATCGAGCCAAGGGGTACCATAAGCACAGGCAAGCCCACCGTCATCGGTGACATTATTTTTCTTCTTTGGTTTTTGCTTGCCCAAGTCTGTTATTGTCGCAAGGAATTCGCAACCTGTCCAAAATTACATTTCCCTCGTCTTGGCTATTCGGCCCCTACGTCGACCAAGCGCCACCTTCTCAAACGCCCCGGCCACAGAATCAGCTTGATCATCATGTCGCGCCTCTGGGACGGTCGACATCTCATTCACCCAATCCTGATTCCAGTCGCCACGAATGATCCTGACATTCCCGGCTTCGGCTTGCACCGCAAACGGACGCCATCGTGTTGTCTTGGCACCAGTGGCCGGTACTCCTTGGTAATCAAAACCCGCAAGCATTTGCGTGTGGTTAGCGATGACGCTTTTCCCTGACGCTCCCGGCTCCTGCTCTTCGACAACTTTTACATCCCGTCCATCCATCATCGCCGTATTGTAAATAGTTTCGTCAACAGTTCTCGGACTCCATCGACCACGGATCACATCTTCGACATAATACAGCCCGTTCTTGAACTTCGACACTTTTGTCCCGACTGTATAATCCGGATCTTTCCCCGGCTTCATTTCTGTTGCAGCACAGTCCCAAAACCTCGCCGTCAACACTCGACCCGTCGCTGGCATCACATCAACAAACTTAAACCACGCCCTCCGAAACATCATGCCCTCCTCAGGCTGCGGGTTCTGGTTGTCCTGTGTCTCAAAATCGCGCCCCTTGATTCTCTTATCCTCGTCTACCTCTTCCCGACCTTTCCTCTCCGGACAAAGCAATTCGCCCGGTTCTGTTCTTGGATCTTTAAAGCCAAGACTCGTCACTACGGAACGCTTTGGGTCGTACTCGGTAGGGAGCATTAAAACTTCGTAGCCGAACTCATCTTTCATGTGACCAGCGATGTCGTCTTGATGTCCTCGCTGCATGATGCAGAACCGGCATCCAGTTTTCGGATCGTTCAGTCGGCTATGCCATACCTTCTTATAGAATTGGTATACATTGATCCGCTCAGACTCGGAATGTATGTTCTGGAGGTTGTGTGGATCATCAAGGCCGAGGAAATCTGACCCGTGGCCTGTCACGGTTCCACCGACAGACGTTGAAATCCTGTAGCCACGCTTTGTGTTTTCGTAGTGCGTTTTAATATTCTGGTCAGTGGTGAGCTTGAATTCCGACCCCCAGCGATCCTGATACCAGTCGCTATCGATCACGCGCCGACTCAGGACAGCGTGTTCGGTTGCTAACCCACCTGAGTAGCTCGCGTACATAAATCGAGCGGACGGCTCACGTATCCAGAGCCACGGATTGAAACACACTGAACTCGTGAGACTTTTTGTATGCCTTGGTGGGATAAGAATTAGCAGGTTTCGGATCTGCCTATTTGCGAGACCTTCAAGATGATCACAAACTGCCTCAATGTGCCATCCAGTCCGGAAGGGTGTTGTTGGCTCAATGACCGGCCAAACCTGCTCGACAAACTTATAGAGCTTCCTCTCGGCTAGCTCAGTCTTTATTTTGCTCCGCTCGTTCCGCTGCGACATCGTGTATGCGCTCAAGCTCCACAAGTTCTTCCGTTGTAAGATGGCTTAAGTTTTTCTCGATCTCAATCTTATCCGAAACAACCTCACCGGCTTCGCCTCTAGCTTGGCGCTCAACCTTCACACCAATCTCTAGGAGCTTTGACACGGACGCCAAGGTCATCTTTTCGATCTCTTTCGGCGTGACTGTTTGCAATTTCTCAATCACCTTCCCTGTCAAGACTGCGGCAAGACCAGCATGACGCTCGTTCATTTTAATCACCGCTTCGGACTGGAGAAGACGAGACTCCCGATCCTTCTCATCGATCCACGCTTCAACCCGATCCACCCAACTCCACTTCACTGACCAGCGAGCCATTAACTGTGCCGATTTACACAACTCTCTCGCTACTTTTTCCTGACTACGCCTCGGCCCCATATCTCTGTAGACAGTGAATGCCTCAAACGCTTTTCGGCTTTCGTTGAACTGGCGCTCCCACGGGAAACGAGTCGAGCTTTCCCTTGCTTCTCGGAGTTCCTTGACCCGTTCAACCTTCCCTAGTGACACCGGTTGTTTCATTTATTTACTTTTCGTTTGTTCACTGACTATCTTCGGGACGGTGTTGTTCCACTTCACCGAATGATGTAATCTCCGATGAGTATCACCCATCGTTTTTACCGATACCGATGAAGGCTGAAACATAACACTATAGAATGACTTTACGTAGGTTCCCTGATCAATATAAATATCCGTCATGCCTCCACCTGACGCCTGAGTCTGCGCCTGCACTAAACTGCAAAACGGGACAGTAAACATAAGCACGCCTTGACTAGCTCCATGTGTATACAAGGTCACATCTTCATTTAACCTGCCATAGAATTGAAATCTTCTCTCGGTCGAGCAGATGAACGAGTTCATACATTTCCTGAATAGCGTCGGATGTTTCGCCATCCGGTTGTTCGCTCCACCGATAAAATCTCCACCCTGAGCCATCGCCATACTGTCGGCATTCGTTGACTTGTAAAACTCCAGCAACCTCTCGAATACTTTATCCAGATTACGAATACGTCGAGGCTTGCGAAATTCCGTGTCGTATACCCTGTATTCGAACATCTGGTAATCGTCATCCAACACAATGAAGTATGTATAGTTTAGTTTTTTAGCTATATCAAAAAGCGCATTCCTCGCATACACGACGCTTCTGTCGTCATCGAAATTGTCTCCAATGTCGAAGGTCTTGACTATTTCGGCCTTGTTGAACATTTCCACGCGAGGGAAGTTATCGTAATACTTGTCACGTTGACTATCCCCATCATCTATAACGATGACTACTTCACCCGTATATCCATGCTTCTGTAATGATTTAACAGTGCGAACTTTGTCGGCCCTTCCATGTGACAACACGAAAACACAGAAATCATTCTCCATCATTTTTTGCTAACTCTTGGAAGTCTTCATACAGCTTGACGAAACCCTTTTCTATCGCTTTGTCGAAATCGATAATCACTAATGCTGAATCTTCCATGAGTTCCTGCACTGGCTTGTCGCTATGAGCGTAGAAGTCTGCGATCTTAGAGTAATCAAACACGACATGTCGTTGCGCTGCGACAATCAAAAAATCCTTATCTCGATCACTTAGTTCGCTCCCCATGATCGCCTCTTTGAGTTCTTTGTATTTCTTGGTGTCATACAATTCCGATACTAATGGCTTCTCTCGGTTTGGTTCATAAATAGGACTGTCAACTTTCGACGAATATTCACTAGGCTGAATCCCGTCCTTGTGCGCCTCTTGGAGTAAGTCATCAAGTTCCCCTTCGTGAAAGAATGCGGACAGGTCGATGTGGTCGGATATATCCTCTGTTAATTGTTCGATGTCCCATTCAGCTAGTTCTGCGGCCCGATTGTCATACATGGCGAGGTCACGCTTCTGGTCATCTGTTAAACCAGTGCGACGGACGGCAATTACTTCCGACCCATTTGTCTCAACAACTCTAAGCTTCGTAATGCCAGCCTCTCCAGCGGCTTCAATGGTGGCATTCCCTGCAAGCACTTCGTTGTTCTCATCAATGACAATGGACCGACCGGCCCCAACTCTATGTAACGCATCGACAATCATGCCAACATTTCGAGCCGTGTGTTTCCTTCTGTTTTTGGAGTCAGGAACAAGATCTTTAATGTGTACCGGAGCCTTCACCACGGAACCTCCTTACTGGCTGGATGTTTTGTTGACATGAGGATCAAATGTTAATATTCCATTCGCATCATCCCCAACCACATCAATCCGATGCTGCTGAAGATCCCGATGACAGGACCGGCAGACGGCGATTGAATTTTTCAAACTAACCAGACCACCAAGACTCCGAAACCTCATTTCGTGCATTTCCTCCGCCTGTTGCTGACAGACGCGGCATTGATTTTTCTCTCTCTCGAAAACCTTTACCCTGACCCACGAGACCCATTCCCTGTTCTTCGCCTCCCGTTGACGCTTCTCTTTTTTTCTAGGAATCGGTTTTGGAAAACCAACCCCACTCTTAGAAGGGTGGGTCATCGTGGATGTCTCGACTCGGGACGTTTTCACGTTGTGCTGGAGCGCCGCCACCAAGGAGCGTAAGTTTACGAGCGATAATTTCAACTGTCGTTCGCTCGTTGCCATCCTTGTCTGTCCACTTTCGAGACTGGATCGAACCCTCGACGGCGACTTGTTTTCCCTTGGTTAAGTATTGCCCGAGATTTTCCGCTACCTTTCCCCACAAAACAATGCGATGCCATTCAGTTCGTTCTTCTTTTTCGCCGCTCTTGTTTGTCCACTTCTCACTCGTGGCAATTGAAAAATTCGCCACGGTCCCCTTATCGGTTTGTTTTACCTCTGCATCGCGCCCAAGATTACCAATCAGTATCGCTGTATTAAACATCCCATCCCCCCTAGCTAATCACATGGAAATAAATATCTATCTGTCTCTACTATCTCAACATACGGAAGGTGGCATATCTTCCACCCACATTCCTCGTTAAGTTTTTTTGCTAAATCATCCCTATGACACTCTCTTAAATTTTCACAGGCGCACAATAAAATCACCGGAGTCCCGTCGGCTGTAATACTCCCGAGCTTTTGTGCGCCAAGTCCAGCGTCAGCGAACTCCACGGCTTTACCGCTTTGATAATTTTTAGTCCCAAATTCTATTATCCATACGTATCTCGCCCCGAACCGATCTTGAAGTTCTGATCTGTTAAATACTTTATTAAGTCCATACGGTTTTTCTCTAATGTCAACAATCGTCGCGCCGAGCCGATAAACCTCACCCTCTAGCTCTTGGATTTTCTTATTCGCACACCCGAACGTATAGACAGTGTAATCAACCCGATCCATTTCTTTCCAGAACACACTGCCTCACAACATGGACCGCCTCATCGGGATTCATAACAACTGCGACTTGCCCCTTCCAGTTTCCGTGCCACTGTTTCTGGTAGTCGTTAAGTTTTCGCTTACTTGGTGGCTTGTTCCCGTCCTTGTATTCAAGGAGAACATTGACGCCCTCAAAGCCAACAACACGATCAGGGAATCCTTTTCCGCTCCCGTCAGTTTTTGCCAAGCTGCATCCGATACTGGTGAGGGCGGCATCAATCTCCTTGGCATTTGCATCAGTTTTCGCTACCAGTCTTGGCATAAAACGACCGCTCCCTAAGCTCGAAAAAACCGCCTAGCTCCGGTTCGTTCTTCATTAACATTCTGGCATACAGCGCCCGATAATCATTATTCAACTTAAACATATCGCCCGATGTTTCAAACATCGAAAACCATCGGAGCCTCTCAAAGAGCAACGCAATCCCAATTCTTTTTACGCCCCTCTTTTTTGCAAATAACGAAAGCTCTTTGAGTTTTTGATACACATGAGGATTAGCAAGATGAAATTGCAGAAACCGAATATCAAGAGACTGATTCTGTTGGACTCTCATTTTCATTTTCCAACACAGCGGCCTCTAGCTCTCTTTGTTCCTGCTCGTGCGATTCCCTCATTGACTCATCGTGACTCAAGTTCTTGTGAATTTTATATTCCGTCAACTCGCCAGCTTGGACTTTCCCCTTGGCTATCTTCCATAACCCAGCCTCAGACATTCCAACCACTTTCGCAAACTCCCTCCACGAGAGGTTATTCTCTAATCTATACTCAACTAATACCTGCGCTAAATTCTCAGACATACGACCCCTTTCTAATTTTTATTAATATTATCTATTTTACCATTTTTGCTTTCTGCTAGTCAAGCTAGACGCATGTCCTGACCCTCGATATTTACAACATCCGAATTCCCGGCAATCCGCGAAGACAAACGCTCATCCCCGAAAAATTCTTCCAACTGGGCTAGGCTTAAATTACTCGTCCAGATTGTTTTCTTCCCCTGATCCATCCTGCTTTCATATAAACTCAAAAGAGTTCGACGACCATAATCACTTCCCTTGTCAGCCCCCACATCATCAAGCCCGAGAATTTCAACCCGCTGGTAAATAGCCAGATACTCAGCTTCATCTAGGCCACTCGACGACGGACCAAACCCCGCTTGCCTCATGCGATCCAGTAGTTCCGGAACACGCACAAACGCACATGATTGTCTCTCCACAATAGTATTTAGAATACTCGCCATGAGTCTGGTCTTTCCAACACCAACAGAACCACGGATATATAAGCCGTTGACTTCATTACGGAGAAACCGATATCCTGACTCCTTCGCTATTCTCCTATCATCGCTGTCTATGAAATTATCCATGTTTGATTCTAAATACTCAACTGGCAAACCACGAACCGACCGAGATTTAACACTACAATCGCAATGCTCAAGGCGACGATCATCCACTTCCGATCTCCGAAACCCTGTATCCATGCAATCTAAACACTGAAACCCTTTATCGCAGCGTTCGCAGATACAACTCCCGCCAGTTGTCTCGCCTTTATAAAATCCCAATCTCCTCATAACAATAAGAAGCGGATTATCCCAAGGCTCAGTAGACACAGAGCCGCAACCGGGACAGACTTTGAAAGGCGGATTACTTCCCCTTAACCCCTTTCCGGTTAATTCATTTCCGCTCAATCTCGTCATATTTTCCAGATTGCGATCTCGTCTGACCGGCTTTGACCGGAGTAGATCTGTTGTCATATTTCCCCTCCGTCGCTTTTAATATCGAATCTGGTAGCAATGCCCAATCGAATGTCGCCACCCAACCTCTCTCATTCTCACCGCGGCAAAATTTAGAAGCGTTAATTTTCTTAAACCCATCGAATATTATTTCCACGCTGAGTCCTGAGCTAACAATCAGTCGCTTAATTAATCCTTCGCGCTTTTTGCTTAAACCCCGGCATCGTGGGATGGGTTTATCTGTCAGTATGTTCCACGATTCCATCATTCTTAAAGAAGTATTTCGCCAACTCTCAATCCCCTGAACCTTCTCCCGCGCGAAGGTTCGCTCAGGCTGTTTAGAAATCATCCGGAGAGTAGTATCACCAAAGACCTCTAGCAGGGGCTTCCCTTCTTCTGTACTGTTTTGTTTTGTACTGTCTTGTACTGTAGGGAGATTTTGTCTGGATGATGTCCGGACATTATTTCGACGCACCTTTTTTGTATACTCATCGGCTCTCGTTGTCATGCCGGGAAACGATAACTCCCCAAGCTCAGACCATGCCCTCGCATCGATGCACTTCGCATCAACAAGCACCTCAATGAGTTCCTCAAACTCATTTTCCTCAAGACCACACGCGTCGAGAAGGTCTTCGACTGGGATTGCATCTCCATCGGAATCGACACATCGTCCCGGTTCAGCTTTTCCATATTGAGCAGCAAAACACCACAACCGAACCAACGCACCGAAACCAGCATTCCCCTGTTTTCGAATTACCCTGCGACCCGTTGGATGATGTGGCGTATCTGAATCCATCCGAAACCACTTCACATTATTCCCCTCGCCAGATTTTTGAGCCAAAGACTGACCTCGTTTTTCTGATCGCTACCGACATCAAATCCTCACCAATATTCTTGTGCCTCTTTGTCGCTAAGTACGTCCGTAGCGCCGTCTTCGTGACGTAGAATTGCCGATCCTGAATTCCGTGATTGTCTAATACCTGAAGAACATCGTTCGCCGGAAATGTCGTTGTGTTGCTTTCGTGATGGCCCCACTGAACACCATTGACGACAACAGGACCGCGCTCAACACAAAACGCCTTCAGCGCATTCCTTCTCGCCGTTGCAGCTTTATCGAAAACCATTAACTCCCCGGCAATCTTCTTCGCGTCGATCTCATTCTTCGCTCTCGACACATCCAAAGACTGATGGTCTTTGACCGGGCAATCGATTCGACAGAACGCGCATTGAGAACCGGGGTTCGCTTCCCATTCTCC
>TARA_R110000824_G_scaffold387163_1_pt1 | contig 23917 bp, 21 predicted proteins | sample TARA_R110000824 | Tara Oceans TARA_R110000824 (sample SAMEA4397747) | marine metagenome | biome: Polar Biome; feature: [MES] marine water layer (ENVO:01000295) within the mesopelagic zone...; material: water (ENVO:00002006), including particulate matter (ENVO:01000060) such...
CCGTCCACCCATTCCTTAGCCGGACAGCAGTGGGTCAAGCCCGGCAATGACGAATGTGGTGAGTGGTGTGGGACAAAATACAGGCGCAACAAGCCCCGGGATGACACTTTTATTTTTGGCTATCGCAGAGAATCACGACCGGCACACAAATCGAACGCAGCGACCCGCCCTCACGCGCTGCGGCCGCGCGCCTCGATGGGCCAGATGTCGACCAGGGTGTCGCCGCGGACCACGTGGTAGGCGTCGTAGAGATTGACGGTCGGGTCGCAATGCGGGGTCATGGCCGTCAGTATGCTGCCGATTTCGAGTCTGGCGCCGTCGGGGAGCAGGATGCCGCCCTGTTCGTCGCCGAAGAAGAAATAGCCCGCCCCTTCCGGCGCGCCCGAGAGCAGCGCCGGCGGGTCGGCATCGGTGGCGAAGGACTTGAAGCCGGCATCGGTGGTGGCGAGGTTCTTCGTGTTGGCGGAGACCACCGACATCTGCACCGAGAGCGCGGTTTCGAAGGGGAAGGTCGCGCCATTGCCGAGCGCGACGTCGTTATATTGCTTGTCCATGAAGATGTAGGAGCCACCCTGCAGCTCGGTCAGGACGCGGGCTTCCGGGTCGATGTTGAAGGTGCCGGTGCCGCCGCCCGAGACGATGTCGCAGGCGAGGCCCTTCTCGCGCAGCGCGTCGCGCATCTCGCCCAGCACCTTCATCCCGGCCAGCGATTTCTCGCGGCGCTCGGCGAAATCGTGGATGTGCATCAGGTGGCCGGCATAGGCCTGGAGGCCGCGCAATTCGAGATGTTCGGCCGCGGCGATCTGCTCGGCCAGCGCCAGCGCGTCGGCGCCGGGGCGGATGCCGGTGCGGTGGAGGCCGATATCGAGATCGACCAGCACTTTCAGGCTGCGGCCCGCTTCGGCCGCGGCAGCGGCCAGCGCCTCTGCGTTGAGCGGATTGTCGATCACGACCATCAGATCGGAAATCTTCGCGTCGAGCGCCATCAGCCGCGCAATGCCCTGGGCGGCGACGACCGGCGAGGTGACGAGAATGCTGTCGATGCCCCCTTCGGCCATCGCTTCCGCCTCGCCGAGCTTGGCGCAGCAGATGCCGATGGCGCCGGCGGCGATCTGCGCCTTGGCGACCGCCAGCGACTTGTGCGTCTTGGCATGCGGCCGCAGCGCCAGACCGGCCGTCCTGCAGTGCTCGGCCATGCGGGCCAGATTGCGTTCGAAGGCGTCGAGATCGAGCACCAGGGCCGGCGTCGCCAGTTTCGCGCGCCCGCCCGGCTTGCCGATCAGGGCCTTGTTGGTTTCCAATGCGCCGTTCATGCCGCCCTCTCCGCTTCCTGTGCGGGCGCATCCTAAGGGGCGTGCGGGCCGGGCACAAATCCGGCCGGGGGCTCGGCGCGCGGCGTGCAGGATGTTATGGTTGCGCCGGTGTGCATTTCGAGGGGGGATCAGACGATGGAACCGATTTCGCTGGCAGGGCTTACCGTGCTTGCCTCGCTGAACATGGGCATGGCCGCGCCCGAGATCAGCCCGCGACCCGCGCCGCAGCAGCTCGCCTCGGCAACCTGTTCGCTGAGCGGGCAGCAAAGGGTGGGCCCGCGCAAATACTGCTATTACAATTGCGGCGAGACGGTGCGCACCGTCGTCATTGCCGCAGGCCGTACCTGCGCCTTCACCATCCGGAGATAGGCTCGAAGCGAAAGATCATGGCAAAGGGACAGGGCGCCGCGGCGCAAAAGACAACGGCCAGCGACAAGCGGGACGTCATTCTGACGGCCGCGCTCGACCTGTTCCGCCAATATGGCTACCGGCGCACCTCGATGGAGGACATCGCGCGCGCCGCCGCCGTGGCCAAGGGCACGCTCTATCTCTATTTCAAGAGCAAGGACGAGCTGTTCGAGGCGATCTGCCGCTCGCTGGCCGACCAGATCGCCGCCGGGGTGACGGCGGCCCAGGCGCTCGACCTGCCGCTGGAAGCGAAACTGACCGCGCTGATGGAAGCCAAGTTCGGCTTCGCCTATCGCTGGGTGCTGTCGAGCCCGCATGCGGCCGAGCTGATCGATTCGAGCCATCGGTTGAAAGGCGACGTCTTCGAACCGGTGACGCAGCAGTTCCGCCAGGCGGTGCTGCAACTGGTGCGGGAGGGAACGGCGCGGGGCGAACTCGACCCGAAGGCCGCCGGTCTCAGCCAGGAGGCGGCGGTGGAGGCGCTGATCGCGGCCGCCTATGGGGCCGAGAAGGCGCCCGACGAGGCGGCGTTCAGGACGCAGCTTGCCGCCATCGTGCGGCTGACGCTGCGCGGTCTCAGGGCCTGACGGGTTCCCAGCCTGCCACATCGAGCGCGGGATCGAGCTGCCAGCGGCCCGGCGCCCGGCCGGCCTCGCGATGGGCCTTCAACACCGACATGAATTCGGCGCGCGGAATGTCGCGCATGCCCAGCGCCGCCAGATGGCCGGTCATCGCCTTGCCGTCATTGAGGACATAGCCCCATTCGGCGAGATGGCGGTTGAGGGTCACGAAGGCGATCTTCGAAGTGTCGCGGCTCCTTGCGAACTGGCTTTCGGTGAAGAAGAGGCCGCCCGAAGCGACGCCGTAGAGCCCGCCGGCAAGATTGCCGTCGGCATCCCAGACCTCGACCGAATGGGCATGGCCGGCACGGTGGAGCGCCCGATAGGCCGTGATGAAGCGCGGCGTGATCCAGGTCAGGGCCGGACGGCCCGGGCGCGGCTCTGCGCAAGCCTCGATCACCGCGTCAAAGGCGGTGTCGAAGGTGACGGTGAATTTCCTCTGGCGCAGAACGCGGCGCAGGCTTTTCTCGATGCGGCTTTCCTCGAGAAAGAGAACCGCGCGGCGCGACGGCGCCCACCATTTGATTGGGCCGATATGGCACCAGGGATAGATGCCCTCGGCATAGGCTGCGATCAGGCGATCGAGCGACATCGGTCCGCCGATATCGACCAGACCGTCGGGCAGGGTCAGGGCTTCTTCCGGCCGGCGCTGGAAGGGCGCTGCCGGGCGATGGATCAGCTTTTCGGCCGCCAGGCGCAGAAAGCCCAGCGGATGGGCCAGGCGGTGCGGCCGCGCCGCATAGGCCAGCGCCAGCACCCCGTTTACGGCCGGTTTCAGGACATTGCGGTCTGCGGCGTGTTTCATTGTGACGCGATCGATTGCCTGCATGGCTGGCCTCCAAATTGCTCCCCTTTTCCATTCAAGAGCGAGGCCAAGCCAGGGGAGAACGACGCGATGACAGAGACCCGCAGCGATCCCGCGCCCATCAATGCCACGCGGCTGCGCCCTTTCCGGCTGTCGGCGATGCTGTGGCTTGGCTCCTTCGCCATCATCGCGGCCGGAATCTTCCGCGAATGGTATGTGTTCCATTTCGGGACCGAGGGTTTCCTGAAGGATCTCCGGCATATCGCGCTCAATGCCGAATACTGCCTGCCGGCCTGGTATTCCTCGCTGCTGCTGATCTCGGCAGCCGGGCTGCTGGCGCTGGCGACCGGGGCGGCGGCGCGCAACGGCGAGCGCTATCTGTTCCACTGGGCGGTGCTGGCGGTCATTTTCGCCGGGCTGTCGGCCGACGAGGCGACCGGCGTGCATGAAGTGGCGATCGAGCCGCTGCGCACGGGGCTGGGCCTCAGCGGTATCTTCCATTTCGGCTGGGTGATCCCCGGTGCCGTCCTGGTCGGCCTGGTGGGGCTTGCCTATATCCCGTTCCTGCTGGCGCTGCCGGGCCGCTCGCGCCTGGTCTTCTTCACGGCCGGCGCGATCTTCGTCGGCGGGGCGCTCGGCATGGAAATGGCGGGCGGCTATCTGCTGACGCAGCATGGCGAGGAAAGCCTTGCCTATATCGCCGCCTTCATCGTCGAGGAGAGCATGGAGATCATCGGGGCAACGCTCTTCGTGACCGGGCTGATGGGGCATCTCAAGCGGCAATATGGCGGGGCGGCGCTGGTCATCGCCTGAAGGCCTCGCGCCCACCACGAATCCGCGCGGCACCGCTTGACAGCGGGCGGCCATGCTCCTATCTGTCCCTAGCGCCCTTGGCACTCGCTTCGCGTGAGTGCTAACAGGGCCAAAAAATCCAGGATTTTCCGCAATTTAGCGGTTGGGACACAGGAGAAGCCAGAGATGAAATTCCGTCCTCTGCATGACCGCGTCGTCGTTCGCCGGCTCGAGGAAGAAGCCAAGACCGCCGGCGGGATCATCATCCCCGACACGGCGCAGGAAAAGCCCTCGCAGGGCGAAGTGGTTGCGGTGGGCCCGGGCGCCCGCGGCGACGACGGCAAGATCATCGCGCCGGACGTCAAGGCCGGCGACCGCGTGATCTTCGGCAAGTGGTCGGGCACCGAGGTCAAGATCGACGGGGAAGACCTGTTGATCATGAAAGAGTCCGACATCATGGGTGTGCTGGAAGGCGCGGCCAAGAAGAAGGCCGCCGCGTAAGGCTCGCTACCGGATATCCGGTCGCGGGCTTTTTTCATGGCTTGCCTTTCGGACCCGCCATGAGGCCGCCGCGACCGATCGTTCCGTTTCATGAATTCAGAAGGACCAAGAAAAATGGCTAAGGAAGTCAAATTCGGCCGCTCGGCGCGCGAGAGAATGATCCGCGGCGTCGACATTCTCGCGGACGCCGTGAAAGTCACGCTGGGCCCGAAAGGCCGCAATGTCGTGATCGAGAAGTCGTTCGGTTCGCCCCGTTCCACGAAGGACGGCGTGACGGTGGCCAAGGAAATCGAGCTTGAAGACAAGTTCGAGAACATGGGCGCGCAGATGGTCAAGGAAGTCGCTTCCAAGACCAACGACACGGCCGGCGACGGCACCACGACCGCGACCGTGCTGACGCAGGCGATCGTGCGCGAAGGCGCCAAGGCGGTTGCCGCCGGCATGAACCCGATGGACCTGAAGCGCGGCATCGAGATCGCCGTGCGCGCGGCCGTCGAGGACATCACCAAGCGTTCGAAGAAGGTCAAGTCGAACGACGAAGTGGCGCAGGTCGGCACGATCTCGGCCAATGGCGAGCGCGAAATCGGCGCGATGATCGCCGAAGCGATGGCCAAGGTCGGCAATGAAGGCGTCATCACGGTGGAAGAGGCCAAGTCGCTCGACACCGAACTCGATGTCGTCGAAGGCATGCAGTTCGACCGCGGCTACCTGTCGCCCTATTTCATCACCAATGCCGACAAGATGGTGGCCGAACTCGACGAGCCGCTGATCCTGCTGCATGAGAAGAAGCTGACCAGCCTGCAGGCGATGCTGCCGGTGCTCGAAGCGGTTGTGCAGTCGGGCCGTCCGCTGCTGATCATTGCCGAAGACATCGAAGGCGAGGCGCTGGCCACGCTGGTCGTCAACAAGCTGCGCGGCGGCCTGAAGGTCGCGGCCGTCAAGGCGCCGGGCTTCGGCGATCGCCGCAAGGCGATGCTCGAAGACATCGCCATCCTGACCGGCGGCCAGGTGATCTCCGAAGATCTGGGCATCAAGCTCGAATCGGTGACGCTCGACATGCTCGGCAAGGCCAAGCGCGTCTCGATCACCAAGGACGACACCACGATCGTCGACGGCTCGGGCAAGAAGAAGGACATCGAGGCTCGCGTCGGCCAGATCAAGCGGCAGATCGAGGACACGACGTCGGACTACGACAAGGAGAAGCTGCAGGAACGCCTGGCGAAGCTCGCCGGCGGCGTGGCTGTGATCAAGGTCGGCGGCGCCACCGAAGCCGAAGTGAAGGAGCGCAAGGACCGCGTCGACGACGCGCTCAATGCGACCCGCGCCGCGGTTGAAGAAGGCATCGTGCCCGGCGGCGGCACCGCGCTGCTGATGGCGACCAAGGCGGTCGGCAAGCTCACCAACGAGAATGCCGACATCCAGGCCGGTATCGCGATCGTCCGCAAGGCGCTCGAAGCGCCGATCCGGCAGATCGTCGAGAATGCCGGCGTCGAAGGCTCGATCGTCGTGCAGAAGGTGCTGGAATCGAAGCAGATCAATTTCGGCTTCGACGCGCAGAAGGAAGAGTATTGCGACCTCGTGGCCGCCGGCATCATCGACCCGACCAAGGTCGTGCGCACGGCACTGCAGGACGCAGCCTCGATCGCCGCGCTTCTCGTCACCACCGAAGCGATGATCGCCGAAGCGCCGAAGAAAGATGGCGGCAATGGCGGCGGCGGCATGCCCGGCGGCGGCATGGGCGGCATGGGCGGTATGGGCGGCATGGACTTCTAAGTCCCGCTTTCCCGCTCCGAAATGCGAAGGGCCGGCGGCAACGCCGGCCCTTTTGCTTTGGGCTCAGCGCCCGCTAGACTGCCGCCAACGAAAATTCAAACCGGGCGGCAGACAGATGGACTTCTCCTTTTCCGAAGAGGACGAGCAGTTCCGCATCAAGGTGCGGGACTTCTTCGAGAACGAATATCCGCGCGCGATCGTGGACAAGATGGCGCGCGGCGCCTCGCCCGCGAAGGCCGACTATCAGGCATCCGAGCGCGCGATGGCGGCCAAGGGCTGGCTCGCCGTCAACTGGCCGAAGGCCGATGGCGGCACCGGCTGGACGGCCAACCAGAAATACATCTTCGACGAGGAACTCGAGCGCGCGGGCGCGCTCAATGTCGTGCCGATGGGGCTCCTTTATGTCGGGCCGGTCATCTACACCTTCGGCACCGAAGAGCAGAAGAAGCGTTTCCTGCCCGGCATTCTCGACAGCACGGTCTTCTGGGCGCAAGGCTATTCCGAGCCGGGCTCGGGCTCCGACCTCGCCTCGCTGCAGGCAAGCGCCGTGCGCGACGGCGACGACTATATCGTCAACGGCACCAAGATATGGACCAGCCTGGCGCAACATGCCGACTGGATCTTCTGCCTCTTGCGCACCAGCCACGAAGAGAAGAAGCAGGAGGGGATCAGTTTCCTCTTGATCGACATGACGACGCCGGGGATCACGGTCAATCCGATCATCACCATCGACGGCAAGCATTCGCTCAACAGCGTCACGTTCGAGAATGTGCGCGTGCCGGCCGAAAACCGCATCGGCGAGGAAGGCAAGGGCTGGCACTATGCCAACTACCTGCTGGGGCATGAGCGCACCTCCTATGCGCATGTGGCCGGCAAGCGGGCGCAGCTTGCCGACATTCGCGCCGCGGCGCGCGAGCGCGGGCTGCTTGCCGACCCGGCTTTCGTGGAAAAGCTTGCCGCGCTCGACACGCGGCTCGACGCGCTCGAAATCACCGTGCTGCGCGTGCTGTCGTCGGTCGCCGAGGGCGGCGCGCCGGGCAGTGAATCCTCGATCCTGAAAGTGATCGCGACCGAGCTGGCGCAGGATATCGGCGAGCTTGGCATGGAGACTTACGGGCTCCATGCCCTGCCCGCCTTCCCGGATTCGGTGGCGCCCGGCTGGGCCCACAACACCGCGCTGCCGGCCGATGCGGCGCCGGCGGTGGCGCGCTATCTCGGCGCGCGGGCGCAGTCGATCTATGGCGGCTCGAACGAGATCCAGAAGAACATCATCGCCAAGCGGATCCTGGGGCTTTGATCCCCTTTAGCGTCATGGCCCGATTTATTCGGGCCATCCACGTCTTTGCCTCAAACACGAAAGAAAGACGTGGATGACCCGGACAAGCCGGGTCATGACGTGTTTGGGTTTGGTGAACGCACCGCATTCGCTCCCGTAGCCATTCAACCGAACGGCCGTCGGTTTTGGGCGCAATTGACTCGCCGCCCCGCCCGCGCTTAACTCCCCTCACTTCCGGTCGTACATATCCTCCGCGCGACTGGCGATATCAGATGGGTCACCATCGGGGAGCGCGGAGACTGGTCTTCAGCCGATCGCCTGGGCAGCACGTCAAGATGCTGGCCGGGCGTTTTGTTTTCAGGCTCGAAGGAGACGACCCATGACCGCTTCACCCGACCGCGCAAGGCTTGCGCAATCCGACAACGAGGTCTTTCTGGCGCTGAAGGGCGAGGAGGCGCGGCAGCGCGCCGAACTCGAACTGATCCCGTCGGAGAACTATGCCTTTCCCGAAGTGCTGACGCTGCTGGGCTCGGCCTTCACCAACAAATATTCCGAAGGCTATCCGGGCCGGCGCTATTATGGCGGGCAGGCATTCACCGACCGCGTCGAAAACCTCGCGCGCGACCGGGCCAAGGCGCTCTTCCGCGCCGAGCACGCCAATGTGCAGCCGCTGTCGGGTTCGCCGATGAACCAGGCGGTCTATCTGGGGCTGCTCGAACCGGGCGACACGATCCTCGCCATGGACCTCAGCCATGGCGGGCATCTGACGCATGGGGCGCCGGTTTCCCATATGGGGCGCCTCTTCAATTTCGTGCGCTACAAGACCGATCCCGCGACCGGCGCCATCGACTTCGGGGCATTGCGCGAGGTTGCCCGCGCGGCGCGGCCGAAGCTCGTCGTCTGCGGCTATTCTTCTTACCCGCGCGATTACGACTATGCCGATTTCCAGCGTGTGGCCGACGAGGTGGGCGCGCTGACCATGGCCGATGTCAGCCATATCGGCGGGCTGATCGCGGCCGGTGTCATGCGCAATCCGCTCGATGCCGGGTTCGACGTGATGACGACGACGACGCACAAGTCGATGCGGGGGCCGCGCGGCGGGCTCATTCTGTGCAAGGAGAAGTTCGCGAAGAATATCGACGCTTCGGTGTTTCCGGGCCTGCAGGGCGGGCCGCATATGAACCAGGTGGCGGCGACCGCAACGACGCTGAGGCTGGCCGCCATGCCGGCGTTTCGCGACTATGCGGCGAACGTGCTGGCGAATGCCAAGACGCTGGCCGCTGCGCTGACGGAGAGACAGGTCAAGCTCGTGACCGGCGGCACCGACAATCACCTTCTCGTCATCGACACCGTGCAAAGTTTCGGCATCGACGGCGCGAAGGCCGAAGCGGCGCTCGACCGGGTGGGGCTTACCGTCAACAAGCAGGTGATCCCCAACGATCCCAACCCGCCGATGCGGCCTTCGGGCGTGCGGCTCGGCACGCCGGCGCCGACGACGCGCGGCATGGGCGCCGCCGAGATGGCGGAGATTGCCGCGATCATCGCCGGGGCGCTGGCGGCGGCGGGCGAGGCGGCGGCCGAGACGAAGCTCGCAGCGCGCACACAGGCGCTGACCGCACGGTTTCCGGTGCCGGGGCTCTAGGCGCGCAGAAACGCTCCGAGTTCGGTCTGCAGCAGGCGGCGATATTCGGCCATCAGCCTGTCGCCCTCCTTGCGGTCGACCGCAATCGCAAGGCGGACGGCGGCGCCGGTCAGCTGCATGGTCAGAAAGCAGACGGTTTCGAAGCGCGCCTGTTCCCGGCGCGGCACCAGATGTTTCAGGGCGCCGGCCACCAGGCGGCCGTTGGCGCGGCTGTCCTCGATGTCGAGCGCCTGCAGCGCCTTGTCGGACTGCGTGCCCGACCAGATGTCGCGCACCACCGGCTCGTCGAGAAACATCGCGTAGTAGTTTTCCAGCAGCCGGTCGAGACGGGCCAGCGCCTCGGCGCCGGTGTCGACGCCTTCGAGGCTGGCCGCGATGCCGGCGCGGACGCGGGCGCCGATGCGCTCGGCCAGGGTCTTCAGGATCGCCGCCTTGTCGGGGAAATACTGATAGAGCGAGCCGATGGGCACGCCGGCACGCTCGGCGACTTCGGTCATCTTCACCGCATCGCTGCCGGTTTCGGCGATCAGTTCGCTGGCGGCCGTCAGGATGCGCTCGACGCGCTCCAGCGCGCGCGCCTGGGTCGGTTTTCGGCGCAGGGCGGCGACATCGTTCATTCCGGTTTCCGTTTTCACTTTGGGCTTGCGTGCCAAAATATGAGGGTTTATCACTTATCACAAATATGAGGATTATTCACTTTATCGGGAGCGGGTCATGAGCGAAGCGGAACGGGTCTGCGTGGTCGGCGGCGGGCCGGCGGGGTTGAGCCTGGCGCGCACATTCCTGCGCCACGGCATTCCCTTCGATGTCCATGAGCGGCATTCGGATGTCGGCGGATTGTGGGACCGCAGCAATCCCGGCTCGCCGGTCTACGATTCGGCGCATTTCATTTCCTCGAAAACGCAGTCGCATTATCACGACTTCCCGATGCCCGAGAGCTATCCCGACTATCCGTCGGGGCGGCAGATCCACAGCTATATGCGCGACTTCGCCGATGCCTATGGCTTGCGCGACCATATCCGCTTCGGCGTGTCGGTCGAGCAGACCGAGCTGCAGCCCGACGGCAGCTGGCAGGTGACGCTGTCGAGCGGCGAGACCAAGCGCTATGGCGCGCTTGTCTGCGCCAACGGCACCAACTGGCATCCATCGATGCCCGACTATCCGGGCACCTTCACCGGCGAGATGCGCCATGCGGTCAGCTTCAGGTCGATGGACGAGTTCAAGGGCAAGCGCGTCCTCATCATCGGTGCCGGCAATTCGGGTTGCGACATCGCCTGCGACGCGGCCAAGGCCGCCGACAAGGCCTTCATCAGCCTGCGCCGCGGCTATCACTTTCTGCCGAAGCATCTGTTCGGCATTCCGGCCGACGTCTTCGCGCATGAAGGGCCGCATCTGCCGATGTGGGCAACGCAGCGGATTTTCGGCGTCATCCTGCGCATTCTCAATGGCGATCTGACGCGGTTCGGCCTGCAGAAGCCCGACCACCGGCTCTTCGAAACGCATCCGATCCTCAATACGCAATTGCTGCACTATCTCGGTCACGGCGACATCACCGCCAAGCGCGACGTGGCGCGGTTCGAGGGCAGGACCGTGCATTTCAAGGACGGCTCGTCGGAGGAGATCGATCTCGTCATCTGCGCCACCGGCTACACATGGAAGGTGCCCTATGTCGATCCGGCGCTGTTCTCGTGGAAGGAAGGACGGCCGGATCTCTACATGAACCTGTTCAGCCGCGAATATCCGACGCTTTATGCGCTGGGTTTCATGGAAACCAATGGCGGCGCCTACAAGCTGTTCGACGAAATGGCCGACCTGATCGCGCGCACAATCCTTGCCCGGGCGAAAGGCGGCCGGGAAGCCGAGGCGGCAAACCGCCTCATCGCAACCGACCGGCCGGACCTTTCCGGCGGCATCAAGTTCGTCGGCTCGTCGCGGCATGCGACCTATGTCGAGATCGACGCCTATCGAAAGCAGATGACGCGCATCCGCAAGCGCTTCGGCTGGCCGGCGCTGGAAGATGGCTGCTTCGATGCCTTGCGCGTTTCCGGTGCGCGGGCGGCCGCGTGAAGGCGCTGGTCACCGGAGCGGGCGGCGGCATCGGCGCGGCCCTTGCCCGCGCGCTCGATGCGCGCGGCTGGCGCCTCGTCCTTGTCGACCGCGAAGCGGGGCTTCTCGATGCGGTGGCGGCGGAGCTGAAGAGGCCACCCGAAAAGCTCATTTGCGATCTTTCTTCGCGCGACAGTGTCGAGGCGCTTTGCGAAACGATTGTGCGGGACCATGCCGATCTCGACGTGCTGATCAACAATGCCGGCATCGGCGTTCCGGGCGCGGTTGCCGATGTCGATCAGGCGCTGCTCGACCGCCATCTCGAAATCAATCTGCGCGCGCCGGTGCGGCTGATGCGCGCGGTGGCGCCGCAGATGATCGCGCGGAGGCGCGGCGCGATGATCGCGACCGTTTCGCTGGGCGGCATCATTTCGCTGAAGGACAGCGCCATCTATTCGGCGTCGAAATTCGGCTTGCGCGGCTTTCTCGCCGGGTTTCACCAGGAAATGGCCGCGCATGGCGTGCACGTGTCGGGCGTCTATCCGGCCGCCGTCGACACGCCGATGCTGCATCACGAGGCGCTGCATGGCGGCTCGGTGCTCAACTTCATCGACAAGGTGATGACGCCGGAGGACGTCGCCGCCGCAACACTCAAGGCCATCGACAGCGGCAGGCTCGAAGTCTATGTGCCCTACAGCGCCAGTATCCTGTCGCGCTTTTTCGGCACCTTCCCCTGGATGATCCGGCCGCTGCTGCCGCTGATGGAAAGGATCGGCGAGAAGGGCCGGTTGAAATTCATCGCGCGCAAGGTTTTTTCAGCCGACTAGCAGCATCAGCCCGCGGCCGATCAGGATCGCGCCGAGGACGAAGAGGATGTAGCGGCTCCAGCTCTTGAACTGGCCGTCATTCATGCGGTCGAGCAGCATCTTGCCGAAGGTCGTGCCGAGCATGGCCAGCGGCGCGACCATGACATAGACCCACCATGGCAGTCCGGCTTCCGGCAGCAGATGCGCGGCCAGCACGCCGAAATAGAGCAGTTTCGACAGATGCTGCAAGGTCTGCGTGACGGCCTTGGTGGCGACGATCTGGTGGCGCGTCAGCGGACTGCGAACGAAGAAGACATCGAGTATCGGCCCGGCAACGCCCGCTGTCAGCGTCAGCGCGGTGACGACGAAACCGCAGACGGGTGCGACGAAAGGCTTCGTGATGTCGAGGCCCCAGCGCGCCGGGATCGCGAAGGCGATGAAGGGAATCGCGCCCAGCACCAGCAGCACTGTCGCCTCGTCGGGTACGAAGCTGACCATCATGAAAAGCGCCAGCGCGGCGGCGGCACCGGCCATGTTGGTCGCGACCAGCGGCCAGACGATGTCGCGGCGGTTGATGACGGCGCGGTAACCGTTGGAGACGGCCTGGGTCACGCCGTGCAGCATCATCGCGGCGCCGACCGGAAAGGCGACGACCAGAAACGCCATCAGCACCATGCCGCCGGCCATGCCGAAGATGCCGGACAAGGTCGCCGTCACAAGCACCACAAGGGCGGTGACGGCGGCAAGCGTGGCGGTCATCTATGTCAGCTCCGGGATTTCAGGCGCTCGACCAGCCGTTCGCGTAGCGGATTCTTCGCTTCGAAGACATAATCGGCGCGGGCGGCGGTCACGGTCTCCCGGCCCTTCGCATTGAGGAAGGCGACGATATCGTAGAGCCGGTCTTCCGGGCAGTGCACGATACGCACCGGCGCCGCGCCGGCACCGAAGGGCACACTGGCGCCGAAACGTTTTTCAAGCTCGGCCAGCAGCTTCGCATCGTCGCTTCCGCCCGCAAAGCGCACCTCGACGGTTTTCGCCGCGCGCGCCTGCGCCGAGACGCGGTCGAGAATCTCGCCGGCCGCGGCTTGCGCCGCCTCACTCCATTCCGCGCCGAGGCTCGCAACGAGATTGGCCTGGCTTTTCAGGATCGTGCCATCATCGAGAATCTTGAGATTGTTGGCCGCCAGGGTCGCGCCGGTCGAAGTGATATCGACGATCACTTCGGCGGTGCCGGCCGCCGGCGCGCCTTCGGTCGCACCGAGGCTTTCGACGATGCGGTAGTCGGTCAGCCCATGTTCGGCGAAGAAATTGCGCGTCAGGTTGAAATATTTGGTCGCAACCCGCAGCCGCCGCCCGCGCCGCGTGTGAAAGGCAAGCGCGACGTCGTCGAGATCGGCCATGGTGGCGACATCGATCCAGCTTTGCGGCACCGCGACCACAACATCGGCATGGCCGAAGCCCAGTGGCAACAGCAATTCGACATCGCGCTCCGGCGCCGACAGCTTTTCGCGGATCAGGTCTTCGCCGGTGACGCCGAGATGGATGATGCCCTGCTCCAGCTGGCCGGCGATCTCGGAGGCCGAGAGAAAGGCGATCTCGACATTGGCGACGCCGTCGAGACGGCCGGTATAGCCGCGGCCGCCATCCTGCCGCACCTTCAGGCCCGCCCGGGCGAAAAAGGCGCTGGCGTTTTCCTGCAGACGCCCCTTGGAAGGCAGACCGATCACGAGTTTGCCACTCATTTGCCTGCCTCCCGGTTGAGGGCCATCAGCAGGCGCTCGATGCCGACCGCGCAACCGACGGCCGGCACCGGCACGCTGGCGCCCAGCGCCGACAGCAGCCGGTCGTAGCGGCCGCCGCCGCAGATCATTGCGTCCTCGCCCAGCGCCGCCACGCGGAACTCGAAGACGAAGCCGGTGTAATAGGCCATGTTGCGCCCGAAGCCGGTGGCGAAATGCGCCTGCGACAGATCGAGACCGGCCTTGCCGATCAGATCGAGGCGGCGCTCGAAGCGGGCAATCGCCGCCTCAAGCGAGACGCCGGCGGCTTTCGTCAGCTTCGCGATGCGCGCAATGCTTTCGGCAGGCGTGCCCGACACGGCAAGAAAATCGGAAATCAGTTTCGCCGCCTCGCGCGGCACGCTGCTGGCCGCAAGCTCGGCCTGTTCGAGCAGGCGCTCGGCGACCTCGCCCACCGTGCGGCCGCCGACCGGTGCGATGCCGGCGAGCTTCAGCACATCCTCGATGACGTTCCGGGCGCTTTCCTCGTCGAGCCCGGCAATGGCCGAGATCAGCGCCGCGCGGTCGCCGGCTTCGTCCCTGACACCGCCGGCGGCCAGCTCGCCCAGCAGTTCTCGGAAATAGTCCGGCCGCCAGAAGTGGCGCTTCAGGCGTGCCCGCCAGCCCGGCGGCAGATCGAGCGCATCGACCAGCGCGTCGAAAAGCGCCAGATCGCCGGTTTCGATCTCGTAGTTCTTCAGGCCCGCATCGGCCAGCGCGCGGGCGGCCAGCGCTATCACTTCGGCATCGGCGCCCTCCGCATCCTCCGTCCCCAGACATTCGACGCCGGCCTGCGTGAATTCGGTCAGCTTCGCCGAGCCGCGTTTCTGGTAGCGATAGGCCGCGCCCAGCGAACAAAGGCGCTGCGGTCCGCCTTCGCTTTCGAGATAGCGCCGGCAGACCGGGATCGTCAGTTCGGGCCGCAGGCAGAGCTCGTTGCCTCCCGGATCGGCGAAGACATACATGCGGCGGCGAATATCCTCGCCCGACATGTCGAGGAAGATATCGGCAGGCTGGAGAACCGGCGCGGCAACGGGCGCATAGCCTGCGCGCTCGAAACCGGCGCGCACTTCGGCACCCAGTGCCTCGCGGGCCCGCAAGCCTTCGCCTTCCAGTGCGGCAATCGATGACGACATTTCAGAAACCTTCCGGGCCTCCGCCGTTTCCGGCGCGCCCCTGTCTAGCATGAAAATGGTAAATATCGGGAAGCGGGAATTGATGCGGCTCAGCCGCGATGGAGGCCCGAATGGAGCCCGTGGCGGGCAAGCATCGCCTTCACCTCTTCCACCAGCCGGGCGCGGGACACGGCGGTCTGGGCCGGCTGGCCTTCGCGCCAGGCCGTGTTGTCGGCGATTTCCTTCGACATTTCGGCGCCGAGGATCAGGTCCTTCAGCGTGATCTCGCCTCTGGCCCGCTCGTCCTCGCCTTCGATGACGGCGAGGGGGGCGCCGCGCCTGTCGGCATATTTCATCTGCGCCTTCATGCCCGAGCCGCCGAGATACATTTCGGCGCGGATGCCGGCTTCGCGCAATTCGGTGACCATCTGCTGGTAGCCGGCCATGCGGGCGGCATCGAGCGTCAGCACGACGACGGGGGCTGCCACATCCTCGATGTCGAGCTTGCCCAGAAGTTCGAGCGCCGCCTGCAAGCGGCTGACGCCGATCGAGAAGCCGGTCGCCGGCACCTTGACGCCCTTGAAGCGTTCGACGAGGCCGTCATAGCGCCCGCCGGAACCGACCGAACCGAAACGCACCGGATTGCCGGCCTCGTCCTTCACTTCGAAGAGCAGATCGGATTCGAAAACAGGGCCGGTGTAGTAGCCGAGGCCGCGCACGATCCATGAATTGAATTCGATGCGGTCTAGGCCATAGCCCGCCGCTTCGAACAGCGCATCCATTTCGGCCAGCTCGTCGAGGCCTTCAGCGCCGACGGCGCTGCCGCCAACAACCTTGCGCCAGCCTTCCAGCACCAGCTTGCGTGTCGTCGCGCCCTCGCCAAGGCCCGATTCCACATAGTCGACAACCGAGGTGATCTGCGAGGGCGAAAGCCCAGCGCCCCTGGTAAAATCGCCCGACTCGTCCTTGCGGCCCGGGCCCAGCAGCAATTCGACGCCCTTGCGGCCGAGCTTGTCGAACTTGTCGATCGAGCGCAGCACGGTGGCGCGCGTCAGTTCATTGGCGTTGCCGCCGAGGCCGATGGTTTCCAGCAGTCCGTCCAGCACCTTGCGGTTGTTGACGCGGATGCGGTAATCGCCGCGCGGAATGCCGAGCGCTTCAAGGCAGTCGGCGCCCATCATGCACATCTCGGCATCGGCGGCGACGCCCGGCGCGGCCACCGTGTCGGCATCGAATTGCGTGAACTGGCGGAAGCGGCCCGGCCCCGGTTTCTCATTGCGCCAGACCGAGCCTGTCTGGTAGCGGCGAAAGGGCTTGGGCAGGCCGTCGTAATTCTCGGCGACATAGCGGGCCAGCGGCGCCGTCAGGTCGTAGCGCAGCGACAGCCATTGCTCGTCGTCGTCCTGGAAGGAAAAGACGCCTTCGTTGGGCCGATCTTCATCCGGCAGGAACTTGCCCAGCGCATCGGCATATTCGATGGCCGAGGTCTCCAGCGGGTCGAAGCCGTAGCGTTCATACACCTCGCGAATACGCGCAAGCATTCTCAGTTCCGCCCGGACCATGCCGGCGGAGAGGTCACGCAGCCCCTTCGGCACACGGGCCTTCGGGCGGAAGCTCTTCTGGCTCTTGCTCATCTGACGTCGGCGGGTTTCGCAGGCTTCGGGCCGGATTTTCGCCGGAAATCCGGCGCGGGCGCATACCTAGCCCATCGCCTGCCCGGGAACAAGCAGGCGCTAACGGCGTCCATTAGTGCCTGCCCCGGAATGGAACCACAAAATCCTGTGCTCCTTTACCATCTGTTTACCAAATGAGCCGATTCTTGACACACACAAGTCCGGAGCGATTCGCACGGACCTATGTCTTGCGTAGCCGGGGTCCCTTGGGGGGGCTGAGAGTGAGTTGAACGTGGCTCTTTCAGGTATCGCCATGAACCGGCAAATCGGCTCCCTCGGTGCCAGCGGCAAGCGGCCGCTGCCGCCGATTTCGGCACATGTCGTCAGCCTTTCGACGCCGCTTTGCAGTGCCCTGCGCGGGCTGGCCGCCTCGGGCGCCGCCGGTCCGCTCAATTTCAGCTTTTCCCATCCCGATGACGGCATCGATCCCTTGCTGGCCCCGGGCATCGACGCGCTGATCGTCGATATCGGCGCCGGCGAGCCGGACGCGCTCGATTTCCTGCGCCGCACGGTTGCCCTCGGTCCCAATGCCCCGGTACTGGCTGTCGGTGTGGAAGACGCCGCGTTACAGGCCGAAGCCATCGCATCGGGTGCAGAGGATTGCCTGTCCGCCGACACCGGCGCGCCACAGGCGCTGGGCCTGGCGCTGCGCCGCGCCATCCAGCGCCGTCTCGCCCGCGACGAACGCCCGGCGCCGGCAACGGCCGATCCCGACAAGCAGCCGCGCGTGACGCTGGTGCAGGAAACGCCCGAGGCCATCGTCATTCTCGACAGCGCCGGACTTGTGCGCTTCGCCAATGGCGCGGCGCGCGAACTGCTGGGCCGCGAAGGCGACGATCTGATCGGCCGGCCTTTCGGCCTGCCGAGCGATCCCGGCGAGCACGATCTGTCGATCACCCGTCCCGATGGCGACAACCGCTTCGTCGAGATGCGCATCGTCGACACGCGCTGGGGCGGCGTGCCGGCGCGGGTGGCGGCCCTCAACGACGTCACCGTGCGGCGCAAGCTCGAAAGCACCATGCGCGCGGCCGAGGCGCAGAGCCACGAAACGCAGCGGCGCAACCAGAGCTTCTTTTCCAACGTCAATCACGACCTCAGGACGCCGCTGACCCATATCATCGGCTTTTCCGAAATGATGAAGAACGAGCGCCTCGGCCCGGTCGGCACCGCGCGCTACAAGGAATATGCCAGCGACATCTATTCGAGCGGCACGATGCTGCTCGACATGATCGAGGATCTGCTCGGCATCGCCGAAGCGGAAATGGATCAGATCGAACTGACCGACGAGATCTGCAATCTCGCGCAGCTCGCCGAAATCGCCGTCGCCAGCCAGCGCCAGCATGCGATCGGCGAAGGCGTTGCCATCGAGGTCGATTGCCCGGAACGCCTGGCAGGCCTCCGCGGCGACGCAAAGCGCATCAGGCAGGGGCTTTTCCGGCTGCTTGCCGAGGCCGTTCATTGCGCCCATCGCGGCTCGACGATCCGGCTCATCCTGCGCGAGACGGCGGACGGGCTGACGGTAACGCTCAGCGAGGAGCGCAACCGTGCCGCCGAACAGAATGCGCTGCCCTGGATGACCGAGATCGACGATCCCTTTGTCAGCGCCGAGGACAGTGGCGCGCCGCGCGAGGAAAGCCTCGCCTTGTCGCTGACGCGCAAGGTGATGGAGATGCATGGCGGCAGCCTTGGCGTCGTCCGTGCCGCGGACAATGCCAGCGGCGCCGGCATGGAAATCGCCCTGCGCTTCCCGTCCGAACGCGTCATCCGCTGACGCGGTACTATTCGGTCAGTTCGAATTCAATCGGTTGCACGACTTCAAGCGATGCGGCGCTGAGATCCGGCGGAAACGGCGGCAGGGGTGCGGCGCGCATAACGGTCGCCGACAGCTCGCGGTCGAGAATGACCGAGCCGGTCCCCCGCACAATCCTGAAATCGATCAGCGTGCCGTCGCGCGCGACGTGAATGAGCACATGGCCCTCGCCCTCGATCCTCTGGCGCCGGGCCATCCGCGGATATTGCTTGTGACGTGCAATCCAGGCCGCCAGCGTCGCAAAATAATCCGCTTCCATCGTTTCCTGCCCGATGCCGGTTTCGGCAGCACCTTCGCGCGCCAGGCCAGCCGGGCCCGGCGTCGCGGCGGGGGGCGGCGCGGGCGCCTCCTCGGCTTGCACTTCCTCCGGTTTCGGCTCTTGCGGCGCGGCCCGGCGCACCGGCGCGGGCTCCGGCTTCGGCGGCTCGACCTTCGGTATTTCGGGTTCGGGTTGCGGTGGCGTGGGCTCAGCCGTTTGCGGCGCATCGCTGTAGGCGGCCAGACTGACCGTGGTGGCGCTGGCGCCCGCGCTCGGACGCTCGAGCGCGGCGACATACCATTTCAGCCCCGCCGCCGCGGCAAAGCCGTGCAGCACCAGTGCAATCCCGATCGCGATCCAGAGGTCGCGCGGGCGCGTTTCGGTAACCGGGGCGGCGTCGATACGCATCGGATTTTCAGGCGCTCCTTGCCGGCGTGCCGAAAGGCGAAATGCCGCGCACATGATCCTCGACGGTCAGGCGATGCTTCAACGGCGGGAAGGCGCGCTGCGAACAATCGAGCCGTTCGCACAACCGGCAATTGACGCCGATGGGCATGGCACCGCGTTCGTCGTCGAGATCGTAGCCCTGGCTGTAGACCAGGCGCGGCGCATGGGCGATTTCGCAGCCCAGGCCCACCACATACTGGTCGCCGGGCACACCGATGCCGGAGCCGGCGCGGCTCACCGTGCGGGCGATCGAGAAATAGCGGGTGCCGTCTTCCATCTGGACTATCTGCGTGTAGATCTGGCCCGGAACGCGGAAGGCATCATGCACATTCCAGCGCGGGCAGGTACCGCCAAAGCGGGCGAAATGGAAACCTGCGGCAGAAAACCGCTTCGAGACGTTGCCGGCATTGTCGACGCGAATGAGAAAGAACGGGATGCCGCGCGCACCGGCGCGCTGCAGCGTGGTTAACCGATGGCAGACCTGTTCGAAGCTGGTGCCAAAGCGGCGGCCGAGCAGGCGGATGTCGTAGCGCGTCGCCTCCGCCGTCTTGTGGAAGGCCGTGTAGGGCATCAGCAGCGCGGCGGCGAAATAATTCGCCAGCGAGACGCGGCAGAGACGTTTGGCCTCGTCGCTTTCGAGGCCCGACGCCTCGACGATGTCCTCGATGGTGCGCGACTGGTCGAAATAGCCGAGCTGATAGGCAAGCTGGAACGAGCGCCCGGGCTGGTCGAGCAATTCGGAAAGAAAGATCGTCTGGCGGTGGCGGTCGTAGCGCCTGAGTTCCTGCGGCATCATGTCGGCCGGCACGACACGGGTCGAGACGCCATGCATGTCCCTGAGCGTGTTGCGCAAGCTGACATAGGGCTCGTCGGCGCCGAGGCCGAGCTGCATGTAGAGCCGTTCGGCCGCATCGTCGAGCTCGGGAAAGTGATTGTTGCGGCTGTTGATGAAGTCGCGCACCTCTTCCAGCGGCAGGCCCGGGGCCTCGGCGCCGTCGGACAAATCGCGGTCCGCCAGGCGCTCGGCCAGCATCGAGCCGTTGGTAACGCTCTCCTGATAGGCCCGGTAGAGGCGCGCCACAGCGTCGGCGGCCACAGGGCTTGCGCCGGCCATGTCCTGCAGGTCCTGCGCGCCGAGACCGGCGTCGCGAAACAGGGGATCGGCAAAGACCTCGCGCAGCGCCGTCAGGGCGCGTGCCTCGTCGTCGCCGCCCAGCGTCCGGAGCTCGACATCGTAGACTTCGGCCAGTTTCAGCAGGATCTGCACCGAGACCGGGCGCTGGTCGCGCTCGATCAGATTGAGATAGCTGGCCGAAATGCCGAGATCGGCCGCCATGCGGGCCTGGGTCAGGCCGCGCTCGCGCCTTAACCGCCTAATGCGCGGGCCGGCAAAGACTTTTTTGTCCGATGCCATGATCGAAATCTCCCGATTTCCTGGCAGCATAATTTACAAGATTTACATATTCAACAGAATCGACACTGAATCTTGTGAAGTTCTTTACTTCAATAATTTCAATAGCTTAGGAAAGATTGGACAAGTGCGTGTCGAGATTGTATGACCGCGCGCATCAGAACACCCTCACGACCGGCCAAGGGAGGCGAGCGAGCATGAGCAACAGCGCAGCCACGACAATTGCCGACGGCATTGCCGTCAAGGGCGCGATGAAGCCGGGTTACGAGCGCGTGCTGACGCCCGAGGCGCTGACCTTTGTCGCCGAAATCGAACGCATGTTCGGCGCGCGCCGCCGCGAATTGCTTGACGCGCGTGCCGAGCGGCAGAAGACTTTCGACGCCGGCGCGCTGCCCGATTTCCTGCCCGAGACCAAATCGATCCGCGAGGGCGACTGGAAGGTCGCGCCGATCCCGAAGGACCTGCTCGACCGCCGCGTCGAGATCACCGGCCCCGTCGACAACCGCAAGATGGTCATCAACGCGCTCAATTCCGGCGCACAGTCCTACATGACCGACTTCGAAGACGCCGCGGCGCCGACCTGGGACAACATGATCGGCGGCCAGATCAACATGATGGCCTATTGGGATCGCCAGATCGGCTTCACCGACGAGACCAGCGGCAAGCGCTACGACGTGATCGAAAAGCCGGCGACGCTGATCGTCCGGCCGCGCGGCTGGCACCTGGAAGAGGCGCATGTCGAGATCGACGGCAAGCCGATGTCGGGCGGCCTTTTCGATTTCGGTCTCTACTTCTTCCACAATGCCAAGCGCCAGATCGCGTCCGGCTCCGGCCCCTATTTCTATCTGCCGAAGATGGAGAGCCACAAGGAAGCCCGGCTCTGGAACGACGTTTTCGTCCATGCGCAGAAGAAGCTCGGCATTGCGAACGGCACCATCAAGGTGACGGTGCTGATCGAGACGCTGCCCGCCGCCTTCGAGATGCACGAAATCCTCTACGAGCTGAAGGACCACATTGTCGGTCTCAATTGCGGCCGCTGGGACTACATTTTCAGCTACATCAAGCGACTGGGAAAGAACCCCAACTTCATCCTGCCCGACCGCGCCCAGGTGGTGATGGGCGATGCCTTCCTCAACGCCTATTCGCTGCTGCTGGTCAAGACCTGCCACGAGCGCGGCGCCTTTGCGATGGGCGGCATGGCGGCGCAGATCCCCGTGAAAGGCGACGAGGCGGCCAACGAAGCGGCTTTCAACAAGGTTCGCGCCGACAAGGAGCGTGAAGCCGCCAACGGCCATGACGGCACCTGGGTCGCGCATCCCGATCTCGTGAAGGTCGCGATGGAGATTTTCGGCAAACTCGAAGGGCCGAACCAGCTCGCCCGCCAGCGCCAGGACGTCAATGTCGGCCAGAAGGAGCTACTGCAGCCCCACAAGGGCGAGCGCACGGAACACGGCATGCGCGAATGCTGCCGCGTCGGCGTTCAATATATCGAAGCCTGGATCGGCGGCCGCGGCGCGGTGCCGCTCTACAATCTGATGGAAGACGCCGCCACGGCCGAAATCAGCCGCACGCAGATCTGGCAGTGGATCTATCACGGCGCGGCGCTTTCGGACGGCCGCAAGGTCACGCCCGAACTTTTCGACGAGATTCTCGCCGATGAAATGAAGAACTTGCGCGAAACGCTGGGCGACGCGCGCTGGAACGAAGGTCACTTCGAGGAGGCGATCCGTCTCTTTGCAGATATGACCAAGGCGCAGGATTGCGAGGAATTCCTGACGCTGCCCGCCTACCGCCTCATTCTCGAAAACGAAACCCGAGCCTGAATCCAACCATCCTGACCCCGTCTTGAGGACAGTCCCATGAGCAAGAAGACCTTCTACGATCTCGTTCCCGGCGCGCCCAAGGGCCGCTTCGACAATGTGAAGCGCAACTACTCGGTCGAAGACGTCGAGAAGCTGCGCGGCTCCTTCCCCATCGACTACACGCTGGCCACCCGCGGCGCCAACAAGCTCTGGGAATTGCTGCACACGACCGACTATGTGCATTCGCTGGGCGCGCTTTCGGGCAACCAGGCGATGCAGATGGCGCGTGCGGGCCTCAAGGCCATCTACCTCTCGGGCTGGCAGGTTGCCGCCGACGCCAACACGGCCGGCGCCATGTATCCCGACCAGTCGCTGTACCCGGCGAACGCGGGCCCCGAGCTTGCGAAGAAGATCAACCGCGCCCTGAAGCGCGCCGACGAGATCGAGCATTCGGAAGGCGGCGCCAAGCGCGACTGGTTCCTGCCGATCGTTGCCGACGCGGAAGCCGGCTTCGGCGGCCCGCTCAACTGCTTCGAGATCATGAAGGCCTATATCGAAGCGGGCGCCGCCGGCGTCCACTACGAAGACCAGCTGGCGTCTGAAAAGAAGTGCGGCCATCTGGGCGGCAAGGTTCTGATCCCGAGCCGCGCGCATGAGCGCAACCTCAACGCCGCGCGTCTCGCCGCCGACGTTTCGGGCACGCCGACCCTCATCATGGCGCGCACCGACGCCGAAAGCGCCAACCTGATCACCTCGGACATCGACGAGCGCGATCACGAGTTCATCGACTTCGACAAGGGCCGCACCATCGAAGGCTTCTACCGGTTGAAGCCGGGCACGGGCGTCGATCACTGCATCAAGCGCGGCCTCTCCTTCGCGCCTTATGCCGACCTCTTGTGGTGGGAAACCTCGAAGCCGAATCTCGACGACGCCAAGCGTTTCGCCGAAGCGATCAAGAAGGAATATCCCGACCAGCTTCTGGCCTATAACTGCTCGCCGTCGTTCAACTGGGAAGCCAATCTCGACAAGGCGACGATTGCGAAGTTCCAGAAGGAAATCGCGGCGATGGGCTACAAGTACCAGTTCGTCACGCTGGCCGGTTTCCACCAGCTCAACCACGGCATGTTCGAGCTGGCGTCGGGCTATCGCGACCGCGGCATGGCGGCTTACTCCGAGCTCCAGCAGGCCGAGTTCGCCTCGGAAGCCAAGGGCTACACGGCGACGCGCCACCAGCGCGAAGTCGGCACCGGCTATTTCGACCTCGTGTCGATCGCAGCCGCCGGCGGCGAAAGCTCGACCACTGCACTCGGCGACTCGACCGAAGCCGACCAGTTCAAGAAGGCCGGCGCGCACTAAGCGGCTTCTTCTACGGACGAACGATCAAAGCCGCCGGGGCAACCCGGCGGCATTTTTGTTTGCCGCGATCTTTCTTCCCACCCTCCCCTTGGGGGCGGGTCGACAAAATTCGAGCGCAGCGAAGAGTTTTTCGGGGAGGGGTAAGCGGAGAATCTCGACGCACAATCGAAATTCCTGCATCCGCCGACAACGGAGAACCCCTCCCCAAACGGTTTCCGACCGTTTGACCCTCCCTCAGGGGATTCCTCTGCAAAAGAGAGTGGCATTTGGATTGTAGTGATGAT